>RRZU010119715.1_pt1 | contig 25386 bp, 27 predicted proteins | sample 2165561 | NCBI WGS metagenome assembly RRZU01 (sample SAMN10456909, study PRJNA506462) | wastewater metagenome | isolation source: wastewater sludge | place: USA: Moscow, Idaho | reverse complement strand
CGGATCGAACAGGTCCTTGACCTGCATCTGGATCGCCAGATCGTCCGGGGCATATTGCACCCCCATCAGGTCGCGCTTTTCGATGCCGACGCCATGCTCGCCGGTCAGGCAGCCGCCGACCTCGACGCAAAGCCGCAGGATGTCATTGCCAAAGGCCTCGGCCCGTTCCAGATCGCCGGGCTTGTTGGCGTTGAACAGGATCAGCGGGTGCATCTTGCCGTCACCGGCGTGAAAGACATTCGCCACCTCAAGCCCGTGCTGGCGCGACAACTCGCCGACCATCTCCAGCGTATCGGGCAGCTTGCCCACCGGCACGGTCCCGTCCAGACAGATATAATCGCCCAGCCGCCCCATGGCGCCAAAGGCCGACTTGCGCCCCTTCCAGATCGCCGCCGCGTCGTCAGCATTGCGGCTTTCGCGGAACTCGACCGGGTCCAGCGCATCGGCGATGTCGCGGATGCGGCCCAGCTGAAAGGCGATTTCCTCGGGCGAACCCTCGACCTCGACCACAAGCACGGCGGCGCATTTGGGATAGCCGGCATGGGCAAAGGCCTCGACCGCGCGCAGGCAGGGCTCGTCCATATATTCGATGGCGACCGGCAGCACGCCCGAGCGGATGATGCGGGCCACGCATTCGCCCGCCACCTCGGCATCGTCAAAGCCGATCAGCACCGGGCGCGCGCCCTCGGGCCGGGGCAGGATGCGCAAGGTGGCCTCGGTCACGATGCCAAGCTGGCCTTCCGAGCCGCAAAGCAGGCCCAGAAGGTCCAGCCCATCCGGCCCCATTTCCGGGCCGCCCAGCTCGATTACCTCGCCGGTGGTCAAGACCACCGTGGCGCCCATCAGATTGTTGGTGGTGACCCCGTATTTCAGGCAATGCGCGCCACCCGAATTCATCGCGATATTGCCCGCGATGGTGCAGGCCAGCTGCGACGAAGGGTCGGGCGCATAAAAGAACCCCACCGGCTCAAGCTCGGCGCTGACCGACAGGTTGGTGACGCCGGTCTGGACGCGGATGAACCGGTTTTCGGTGTCGATCTCAAGAAAGGCGTTCAGCCGCATGGTGCCGATCACCACGCAATCGGCGGTGGGCAGCGCGCCCCCGGCCAGCGAGGTGCCCGCGCCGCGTGGCACCACCGGCACACGCATTTCGTTGCAGACCCGCATCGCGGCGGCGACCTCCGCGGTCGTGCGCGGCAGGACCACCGCCAGAGGCGGGCAGCGATAGGCGGTCAGCGCGTCGCATTCATAGGCGCGGGTTTCCTCAAGATCTGAAATCACCGCGTCGTCGGGCAGCACGCTGCGCAAGGCGGCGACGATGCGGTCCGATTGCGCAATGATGCGCGGATCGGGGTCTGGCATGGCGATGCTGGACACGGGATGCCTCCTCCTCATCTCTGGCCTGGTGGTCGTGGTAAAATTATTTTACCAATCTGTCAACCGGCATGATGAGTTTACCTGACTGTTGCACGCGGGTCGGACATGTTCGATGATAATCCGATCATGACAGACAATTTGCCAAAGACCCAGCGCGCAGCCGAAACCGTTGCCCACCATATCGAAAAGCTGATCCTCGAGGGCGCGCTGCGCCCCGAGGAGTATCTTTTGCCCGAACGCGAGCTGGCGGTGCGGCTGAACGTCTCGCGTCCGACCCTGCGCGACGGGCTGAAACTGCTTGAGGATCGCGGCCTGCTGATGGCCGAGCGCGGCGTCGGCACCCGCATCGCCGCGCTTGGCGCCCAGGCGATCACCGACCCGCTGATCGCGCTTCTGGCGGCCTCGCCCGAACTGGCCGACGATTATCTGGAGTTTCGCGACGTGGTGGAAAGTCAGGCCGCCGCGCTGGCCGCCATCCGCGCCAATGACATCGACCGCCAGATGATCGCCGATTGCCTTGCCGCGATCGAGGCCGCCGATGCCAGCGGCGACCCCGCCGAGGAGGCCGAGGCCGATGCCGACCTGCATCTGGCCATCTATGAGGCCAGCCACAATCTGGTGCTCTTGCAGATCATGCGGGCGCTGTCGGGGATCCTGCGCAGCGACGTGATCCAGAACCGCTCGCGCATGTTCACCATTCCCGCCATCCGTGAATTGCTGCGCGACCAGCACCGCGCCATCGCGCAGGCGATCCTCGACCGCGACCCCGATGCCGCGCAGGCCGCCGCGCATGGGCATCTTGCCTATATCCGCCGCGCCTCGCGCGAAATCCGCGAGGCCGAGGCAAAGCTGGGCCAGTCGCTGCGCCGCCTCAGCGGCGGCGGCCTGAGCCAGCGCGGTCTCGAGCCGTCATCGCGGACCGAGGCCGGCCCTGAACCCGTCTGAGGGCACGCCCGATCAACAGGGGCTGCCGGGGAAACAGAATTCCGCCGCGTTTTCCGCCGTGATCAGCGGGCTGTCGAGCACATAGCGCCCGCGGATCGGCGATTGCGTGGCATAGCGCATGGCAGTGACCTCGATGGCCGGGGCGATCAGCGTCGGCGGATAGAAGATATCGGCGTCGATCAGCTTGTCGCCGTCCATGATCATCTTGATCACCCGGTTCATGCCCGACCCGCCCAGCAGCGCCATGCCCTCTTGCCGGCCGGCCTGCGCGGTGGCGGGACGCAAGGCGGACAGAACAGCCCCAACGGCCCCGAATGCCGAGGTGGTCTATCTGCCGGGGCAGTTGCGCCATGTCCTGACCATGCCGGGCAAGCGCTGCGTGCTGCTGGACGCGGGTCGAGGCCTCGCCACGCATATGGCGCGCAGCATCGGCAAGGGCGACGTGCTGATGGAGGTGTCCTTCCGCTTTTACGCCAATGAGGTGGTGAATATCGTCGACGAGGCCAGCCAGCGCGGCACCCCCGCCGTGTCCGAGCATGACTACAGCTTTTCGCGATCGCTGGCCGCGCCGATGTGTCTGGCTCAGGCGCTGGTCGCGGCGGTCGCCGCGCGCATCCACCCCGATGATCAGACGCCGCGCATTCCGACGACCTGAGGCACCGTCGTGCCGGTTGTCGCAACCGCGCCTAGGCCCGGCCGCCTTCGGCTCGGGGCTGCGCGTCGCCCTGTTGCGCAAGCGCCTTGCGCCGCAATTTGCCGAATCCGTCGCGCGGAAGCCGGTCGACGAGGCGCCATTCCTTGGGCACCTCTTCGGGGCTGAGCCGTGATCTTGCAAAGGCGACCAGCCCGGCCTGCGACGTGGTGCCCCCCTCGGACAGGACCACGGCCGCGACGACACGCTCGCCCCATTCCCGATCCGCGACGCCGAACACCGCGACATCGGCGACGTCGGGATGCTGCAGCAGGACCGCCTCGATGGCCTCGGGATGCAACTTGACGCCGCCGCTGTTGATCACATCGTCGCATCGGCCGCCCAGATAGAGATAGCCGGCCTCGTCCAGCCAGCCGGAATCGCCGATACTCTGAAAACCATCGCCGTCGCGGCGCGGCAACGGCGCCGGCCGGCCCATATATTCCGAGCGCCCGGCGAGGTCATGGGGACGCATGAAGATCTCGCCCGGGGCGCCGGCAGGTTGCAGCAAGCCATCGGGTCCATAAATGCGGATATCGGTTTCAAAGCCGCGCCCGACCGAGCCCGGCCGCGCCAGCCATTCGTCGCCCCCGATCACGGTCTGACCCGTATTCTCGCCCGAGCCGTACATCTCGGAAACCCGCTCGGGGCCAAGCCGGTCGATCCATGCCCGCTTGAGCCAGACCGGGCACGGGGCGCCGGTGTGATACAGCGTATGCAGCCGATCAAAGCGCGCCGGCATGGCCTGATCGGCCGCGTACAGCCGCGCCATCATCGTCGGCACCAGCATGATGAACCCCACCCCCAGCCGGTCGATTGCACGAAGCGCCGCAGCGGCGTCGAACCTTTCCATCAGCACGATGCGGTTGCCTTCGAAAAGACCGTTATGCGCCCATGTGAAGGGCGCATTATGCGAAATCGCGGCGCAGACCAGCTGGGTCTGATCGACGCGGAAACCCAGCGCGGGGGCGATCCTGCCCCAGCTCGCACCGGGCAGGCGAAGATATGGGCGGCGGTCGCACATCAGCTTGGGCAGCCCGGTCGAGCCGCCTGACATGACGATTTTTCCGGGATTGGAGACCAGATCGGGCAGCAAACCCCGGCCGCCCTTGCCCGCGTCGATCAGCGTGCCGACATCAAGATCGCCGACCGGCCCGCCCATCGCCACGATCAGGCGCGCGCCGCTGCGCAGCTTCAGCGCGGCGGCGGCTTCGGTCGGAATCCCCGGGTCAAGGACAAGCGTCGTCGCCCCCAGCCGCCAGACCGCAAGCGCAAGGGCGAGGTGCTCGACAAGATTGCCAAGCGCGATGCCGACGACATCCCCCTGCCCCACGCCATGCGCGGCGAGGCCATGGCCAAGACGTTCCACCAGATCATCCAGCCCGGCCCATGACACCGACCGCTCGGACCCGTCGCGGGCCAGAAAGCGGATGGCCTCGGCATCGCTGCGCTTGGCGGCAAGGGTGCGCAGGCGGGCGGAGTAGCTGACGGGAATGTCCTCGCTCATGGCAATCTTCCGGTCAGACTTCCTCGATCCTGATTTCCTGCGCGCCTTCCCACAGGACCTTGGGGCCGATCTCGCGCAGCTTGTCGAGATTCGAGGTCAGCGTCAGGAAGTGATTGCCCGCAAGCTGGCCCAGCTTCGAGGCGAAATGCACGCCGCCATAAGCCAGCAGGATTTCGGTTTCACTGATGCCGCCGGGATAAAGGATCATCTGGCCGGGGGCGGGATAGCTGGTGTGGTTCTCATAGCCAAGACCGAAATCCTCTTCGCCAAGCGGGATCCAGACGCCTTCACCGCTCCAGCGGACATGGACCACCTTGCTGACATAGGGCATCTGCGCGCGGAAGGCGGCGACGGTCTCGGGGGCCGCTTCCTCGAATTTCGCATCGAACTCGACGCCCGAGATGGTCACTTTCAAAGCCATTTTCTTTCCTCTCTCAGTTGATCAGCCCGAACAGGCGCGGCAGAAACAGCGGCAGGTCGGGAATGTAGGTTACGGCCAGCAGGACGGCGAACATGGCCAGCAGCGGCATGCCGATCCGCCGCGTGACCTGCATCACCGTGCGTCCGGCCACGCTGGAGGCGACGAAAAGCGAGACCCCGTAAGGCGGCGTCACCGTGCCGATGGCGAAATTCATCACCACCACCAGCGAGAAGTGGATCGGGTCGATCCCGAGCTGATTGGCGATCGGCGCCAGAACAGGCACCAGGATCAGGATGGCGGCGATCGTCTCCATGAACATGCCCACAACCAGCAGCAGCAGGTTCACGATCATCAGGAACACGACCGGGTTGGACGATACCGACAGCAGCCAGTCCCCAAGGATCTGCGGCACATTGGCGTTGGCGATCAGCCATGAGAACACGCTGGCGGTGCCGATGATCAGCATCACCGCCGCCGACAGCGAAACGGTGCGCAGGATCAGGCCCGGCAGCTGCGCGGGCTTCAGCTCGCGATAGACGAAAAGCCCGATCAGCAGGCCGTAAAAGGCGGAAACGGCGGCGGCCTCGGTGGGGGTGAACGCCCCGCCCAGAATGCCGCCAAGGATCAGCACCGGCATCCCGGCGGCGGGCAGCGCCGCCCAACCGGTCCGCAGCAGCCGCGAGGGGGTAAAGGGCTCTGTCTCGCGATAGGCCTCACCGCCTTTTTTCGCATAGAAATAGCCGCAGACCATCAGCAGCAGGATGCACAGAAACCCCGGCACGATGCCGGCGACGAACAGCGCCCCGATCGAGACATTCGAGACCACCGCCAGAATGACCATGGTCAGGCTGGGCGGGATGACCTGCGCCAGCGACCCGGCGCAGGCGATCAGCGCCGCGCCGAAATCGACATCATAGCCGCGGCGGCGAAACTGCGGCTGCATGATCGCGGAAATCGCCGCCGTATCCGCGGACCCTGACCCCGAGATCGCGGCAAGGCCCGCAGCCGCGACGCAGGCAACCTGATAGAGGCTGCCCACGATCCAGCCGATCAGCGCGGACGCAAAGGCCACGATCCGGCGCGAGATCCCGCCGGCATCCATGATCACGCCGGCAAAGACAAAGAACGGGATCGCCATCAGGGTGAACGTGTTCAGCCCGGCAAAGACCCGCTGGCTGACGATGGCCACCGGAACATCAGTCGTCGTGACCAGCGCCAGCACCGCCGACGCCCCCAGAACAAAGACGACCGGAACACCAAGTGCCAGCAGGCCGACGAAGGCAAGCGCGATGATGACCATCAGATGGCCTCCTCTTCGGTTTCAACGCTTGGCGGGGGAAAGGGGTCGTCCCAGCGCTGGACCACCGACAGGACCAGCTCCAGCATCATGTAGATCGCGCCGACCGGCAGGCAGGCATACATGTATTTCATCGGCATCTGCAGCGCCGGCGAGGTCTGGAACTGTCCCAGCTTGATCAGGGGCAACGTGCCATAGGCCAGCACCGCCAGAAATGCGGCCGAGACGAGCGCAATCGCGATCAGCGCCAGCCGCGCCAGCGGCAGCGGCAATTGCGAGGGCAGGACGTCGATGGCGACATGCTGGCCACGGGCCAGCGCCACGCCAGCGCCCAGAAGCACCAGCCAGATCTGGCAGAAGGTCGCGATCTCGGCAGCCTGCGCGATGGAGAAGTTGAAGAAATAGCGCCCGGCGACCTGTGCCAGCACGGCGATCAGCATGACCGAGAACAGCACGACCACGATGGCCGACACGGCACGGCGCAGCACAAGACAGACACGTTCGACGGCGTTAAGCATGGACCCTGCTCCTGTGAGGCCCGGCCGTGTCGCGGCCGGGCGGTTCGAGCCTCATTCGACCTTCGAGATCAGCTCGAACAGCGTCTTCTGGCCGTCGCTCTGCAGGAACTTCGCCTTGACGCCTTCGGCGGCATCACGGAAAGGCTGAACCTCGGGATGGGTGATGGTGACACCGGCCGCCTCGATATCGGCAACACGGGCGGCATCGCTTTCGCGATAGGCCGCGCGCTGGAAGGCGCCCGCCTCTTTGCCTGCCTCGTCCAGCGCGGTCTTGATGTCATCGGGCAGCGCCTGATACTGCGCCTCGCCCATGATGACGGGGGCGACCAGTTCCAGCCAGCCGACCATCGCCCAGTCGGGCGCGACCTCGTAGAATTTCTGCGCATAGAAATTGGTGTTTGCCGCCTCGGCCCCGTCCATGACGCCGGTTTCCAGCGCACCATAAAGTTCGGTATAGGCCAGCGGCGTCGGATTGGCCCCGAAGGCCTTGAAGGTATCGACATGGGCCGGGTTCTGCATGGTCCGGATCTTGAGCCCGTTCAGGTCCGACATCTGCTCGATCGGCTTCTTGGTCATGATGTGACGGGTGCCGGCCGAAAAGAAGGTCACCAGATGAAAACCCTGCGCGTTCAGAAGCTTCTGGGTTTCCGCGATCACCGCCGGATCCTGCAGGGCGCGGTCCATCTGCTGGGCATCGGCAAACAGAAAGGGCAGGCTGAAGACCGACAGGTCGGGCACGAAATTGGCCAGCGTCTCGTTGGCGGTCACCGCCAGGTCGACGGTGCCAAGCTGCGTGCCCTGGATGCTTTCCAGCTCATCGCCCAGCGTGGCGTTGTCAAAGACCTGGATGGCCACCTTTCCGCCGGTCTTTTCCTTCAGCAACTCATCCATCTTGCGCATGCCGACGCCATAGGGCTCGGTCGCATTGGCATTGTGGCTGGCTTTCAGCGTGACCTCTTGCGCGATGGCCGGGGCAATGGCCGTAGCACCAAAGGCGAGGCAAAGAGCAAGGCTGGTGATTTTCATTGGCGTTATCCCTGTTGGTTGCTTTTTGTCAGTCGAGAAGGTTCAGGTCGCGCAGGATCGCGCGCAGCCTTTCCTCGGGCCCGGCGGGCAGCGGCAGGCGCGGCGGGCGCGGATCACCCATCGGGCGACCGATCATCCGCATCGCGGCCTTGGTGGCCGAGACATAAAGATCCCCCGCCAATGCATTGATCAGCGGCAGGCTTTGCAGATAAAGCGCGCGCCCCCTGGCCGCGTCGCCATCGACGGTTTCGACGAAGGTCTGCGCCGACAGCGCCGGCGCGATGTTGGACATGACCGAGCTGTAGCCTTCGGCCCCGGCCAGATAGCTCTCCCATGGATAATAGCCGGCAAAGACGGTCATGCGGCCGTTGCAGGCATCCAGAAGTTCGGTCACGCGATGGACGTTCTTCGAGGTGTCCTTGATGTAGCTGATATTGTCGACTTCGCTCAGGCGGCCGACCAGCGCGGCGGACAGGTCGACATTGGCGGTGAAGGGGTTGTTGTAGATCATCACAGGAATCCCGATGGCCTCGGCCACGCGGGTGAAATGGACCATCAGCTCGGCATCGGTGGGCGAGGAATAATAGGGCGGCACCAGCATGACGCCATCGGCGCCGAGCCGCTCGGCCTCGCGGCTCAGATCGACGGCCTCGTCGGTCCATTCAGCGGCAGTGCCGATCAGCACCGGGACACGGCCGGCCGCCTGAGCGATGACGGTTTCGGCAACCGCAGCCCGCTCGTCGCGGGTCAGGGACAGGAATTCGCCGGTGCTGCCCAACGGGATCAGCCCGTGCACGCCCTCTGCGATCTGCCAGTCGACATAGTCGCGCAGCGCCACCAGGTCGAGCTGACCCCGATCGTCAAAGGGCGTCACGCAGACCGTATAGCTTCCCCGAAACTTCATCCTGCTACCTTCCCGTCATATTCAATCAAAAATGGTTGATTTCAGAATTAATCTGATCAGATAATGAGTCAACATAATTTTTGCCGATCACATCTGGACACGGTTCATGCGGGGAACTCACGCTCATGCCATTCATCGAAGTCACCGACACCGGCCCGGATCGGCGAATCCGGGAAATCGCTACGAAAACCATGACTGATGGTCTGTGCGCAGCCTTTGCAATCAAGCCCGAAATCGTCACCTGCTATTATATTTCAGCGCATGACTATTCGTATGGGCATGCTGGAAAACATGGCAAATCTGCTGATTCTTTCCGCATCTTCATCAAGGTGCACGCCTTTGCGCGCGCCGCGGAAGCCAAGGCCATGGCAGCACGGCTGATCACTGACGCCGTCGCCAGTGCTTACGGCGCGCCGCCCAAGAACATCATCATCTACTTCATCGACCGCGCCCCCGAGGATGCCTTCCACGGCGGCGTCGCCTGCGGCTGACTGGCCAAAACAACAATATCAACTCTTGGATAGTGGAGACAACTTTGGATCAACTTCTGTCTGACGAACAGCGCATGGTGCGCGACACCGCCCGCAAGCTCAGCGACGAGGTCATCGCCCCGGTCGCGGCACGAATCGACCGCGACAACCAATTCCCCCGCGACACCTATCTGGCGCTGGCTGAACTGGGTCTGTTTGGCGTGGCCCTGCCCGAAGAGGCCGGCGGCGTCGGTCTGGACGCGCAAACCGCCTGCATGGTCATGGAGGAAATCGCGCGCGGCTCCGGCACGGTGGGCAATGCCTTTGCCATCCCGGTCGAGGCGGCGCTGTTTCTCAACCATCACGGCACCGATCACCACAAGGCGCTGATCCCCGGCATTCTGGATGGCAGCGTGATCCCCGCCACCGCCGTCACCGAGGCGGATTACGGCTCGGACGTGGCCAGCATGCAGACCACGGCCCGGCGCGAGGCCGACGAATATGTCATCAACGGCACCAAAGCCTGGGTGACATTCGGACAGATCGCCGATGTGATCATGGTCTTTGCCAAGACCGACCCGGCTGCCGGGCACAAGGGCATTTCCTGCATCCTCGTCGAGACCGATCGCGAAGGCGTGCATCGTGGCAAGTCCGAGGAGCTGCTGGGCATGCACGGGCTGGCCGAATGCATGGTTGCCTTTGACAATGTGCGCGTGCCGGTCGCGAACCTGCTCGGCCCCGAGCATGGCGCCTTCAAGATGGCGATGGAGAATTTCAACTTCTCGCGGCTGATGATGTCCTCGATGGCGCTTGGCATGGCGCAGGCGGGAATGGAGGACGCGATCACCTATGCCCATGACCGCAAGCAGTTCGGCAAGCCCATCTTCGAGCATCAGGCGATCCAGTTCATGATCGCGGATATGGCCAAGGACATCGCCGCAGCCCGGCTGCTGATCCAGCACGCCGCCCGGCTTTACGACATGGGCCAGCCCATCGCGCTTGAGGCCGCGCAGGCCAAGCTGTTCACCACCGACATGGCCCAGATCCATATCTCGAACGCGCTTCAGATCCATGGCGGCAATGGCTATTCGCGGGAATTCCGCGTCGAACGGCTTTTCCGTGACGTTCGGCTCAGCCAGATTTATGAAGGGACGAACCAGATCCAGCGGATGATTATCGCCCGGCAGGTCGGAAAGAAGTACACATGAATCTGTTTTACGAGGATATCGAGATCGGCGCATCCTTCACCACCCCCACGCATCTCATCACCGAAACGGACATTGCCGATTTCTGCCGCCTGACGCGTGACCGCCATCCGCTGCACACCGATGCCGATCACGCCCGCAAGGCCGGCTTTCCCGGCATCATCGCGCATGGGCTTTACGGGCTTGCGCTGACGGAGGGGCTGAAAACCGAGTTGCATCTTTATGACGAAAGCTCGCTGGCATCGCTGGGCTGGGACAAGGTGCGCTTTCGCGCGCCCTTGCTGCCGGGCGATGTCGTGCGCGTCGAGATGGACTTCACGGCCAAGCGCGAGAGCCGCGGCCGCGGCGTGGTGACCGAGGCCGTGCGACTGACCTGCGGCGATCAAATCGTGATCGATGCCGAACATGTATCGCTGATCCGGAAGCGGAGTTAGGCCATGGGTGAGCCACTGGATACGGTCGAGAACTCTGCGGATCAGGCAACGCGCCTGATCCGCGAGGCAATCCTGTCGGGCCAGATCGGGCCCGGCGAACGCCTGAAGACCGCCGAGCTTGCGCAGCGGCTGGGCTTTTCCACGATGCCCCTGCGCGAGGCGCTGCGAAAGCTCGAGGGCGAGGGGCTGGTCGAGATCGAGCCCAACCGCGGCGCCACCGTCCGCAAGCTGGACCGCAGCTATATCACCGACCTGTTCGAACTGAATACCGACCTGCGCATCAGCGCCGTCCGGCGCGGCATGACCACGCTGACGCTGGAACGCATTCGCACGCTCGAGGCGCTGGCCCAGCAATACCGCGACCATATCGAAAGGGCCGAGGATCTCGAGGCGCTGCGCGCCAATCGCAATTTCAATGCAAAGCTGGTCGAATATGGCGGCAACCGCGAGGCCTTGCGGATTTTCCTGCATGGCTGGGACATCATCTTCGCCTTTCGCCGTGGCTTTGGCTACGGCACCGGCCGCCGGCGCGTCATGGCCGAGGAAATGCAGATGCTGATCAACGCGCTGCACCGCCACGATGCCGTGGCGGCCGAAGCAATCCTGAGAATGCAGAACGCGGCGATGATCGAGGATCTTGTCTCGCGCATCGTGCCCGAGCCTTAGCCGAACGCCGCGCTCAGCCCGCGATCGACATAGACGCCGTTCGCGGGCGTGCCCGTCACGTCGCCTTCGGACATGATCGTGCGGCCGCGCAGGATCGTGCGCACCGGCCATCCGGTCACCGCCATCCCCTCATAGGGGGTGTAATCGCAATCGTGATGCAGCAGCGATTGCGAGATGGTGACCTCCCGCGCCGGGTCCCAGAAGGTCAGGTCGGCATCCGAGCCGATGGCGATGGTGCCCTTGCGGGGATAGATGCCGAACAGTTTCGCGGGATTGGTGGCGGTCAGGGCGACGAAACGTTCGGCACTGATCCGCCCCTTCGAGACGCCTTCGGAAAACAGGATCGGCAGGCGGGTCTCCACGCCCGGAATGCCGTTCGGCACCCAGCGGAACGAGGTGCGCGCGCCCTCGACCGACTTGCCCTTGGGATCGTCAAAGCGGAACGGGCAATGGTCCGACGAGAAGATGTCGAAGGTCCCGTCGCGCAGCCCCTCCCAGATCGCCGTCTGGCTGGCCTCGTCGCGCGGCGGCGGCGAGCAGACATATTTCGCCCCCTCGAAATCCATGTTCAGCCCCTTGAGGTCGTCGCGGGTCAGGGCGATGTATTGCGGGCAGGTCTCGGCATAAAGCTTGCGCCCGCGACGCTTGGCCCATTGGATTTGCTCCATCGGCTCGCGACCCGAGACATGCACGATCATGATCGGCACATCGGTCAGCTCGGCATGGCTGATGGCGCGATGCGTGGCCTCGCGCTCGACGCTCTCGGGGCGGCTTTCGGCATGGTAATAGGGCGCGGTCCGGCCGGCCTCCTCCAGCCGCCGGGTCATGTAGCGGATGGCGTCATAGCCCTCGGCATGGACCATGACGATGGCCTTTTCGCGCCGCGCGACGTCGAACACGTCCAGAAGCTGCGCATCGTTCAGCACCAGATCGTCATAGGTCATGAAGACCTTGAACGAGGTGTAGCCCGCCTTGACCAGCGCCGGCAGTTCCTGCCCCAGAACCTGCGGCGTGGGGTCGGTGATGATGATGTGGAACGAACAATCGACATGGCATCTGTCGCTGGCCGCGGCGTGATAGGCCTCGACGACCTCGCGCAGCGACTGGCCTTTCTGCTGCAGCGCAAAGGGCATCACCATGGTCGTGCCACCCGCCGCCGCCGAGCGCGTGCCGCTTTCAAAGCCATCGGCCATGACGACATTCGGGCCCTGCGGCTGCGCCAGATGCACATGCGCGTCGATCCCGCCCGGCATCACCCAGAGGCCGGAGGCGTCAATCTCCTCGACCGCCGGGCCGACATCCTCGGCGATGGCGACGATGCGGCCGTCGCGGATGCCGATTTCGGCTTTGACGCGGTCACCCGCGGTAATGATGGTTGCGTTGCGGATGGCGGTATCAAGCATGTTCCTGTTCCCTGACTTGACGGTGCCCGCGCAGCAAGGCGGGCGCCGTCCGGTTGCTTATTCGGTCATCGCTTTCAAAAGCGCCTTTTGCCCGTCCGTGGTCAGCTGGCTTTCGTAAAGCGGTCTGGATGCCTCGCGGAAGGGTGCCGGGTCGGGCTGGGTGATCCTTGCACCCGCCGCGCGGAGCTTTTCGATCAGCGGCTGTTCCTGCTCTTCCACATAGCTGCGCTGCCATTGCGCAGCCTCCCGGCCGGACTCGAGCAAGGCGGTCTGGATATTCTCCGGCAGCGCGTCATAGGCGCCCTTCTGCATGACCACCGGGGCGATCATGTTCATCCAGCCGACCAGCGCGAAATCGGGCGCCACCTCATAGAACTTCATGCCATCATAGCCGCCCGATGCGGCCTCTGCCCCGTCCACGACGCCCGATTGCAAGGCTCCGTAAAGCTCGGAATAGGACATCGGCGTCGGATTGGCGCCATAGGCGCGCCAGGCCTCGACATGAACCGGGTTCTGCATGGTGCGGATCTTGAGGCCGGCCAGATCCTCCATGCTTTCGATCGGCTTCTTGGTCATCAGGTGCCGCACACCCGATGAAAACACGCCCAGAAGCTCGAAGCCGGCACCATGGGCCGATGTCTCCATCATGTCCCAGTTCGCATCGACCTTTTCGCCGACACCGGCGATGGTCGGAAACAGGAACGGCATGTCGAAGACCTTGTAATCCTCGACATAGTTCGACAGCAGCGAATTCGAGGTCATCGACATGTCGATGCTGCCCAGCATCACGCCCTCGATCAGCTGGGATTCGTCGCCAAGCTGGCCGCCGGGATAGATTTCAAGCGTGGCAGCGCCGTCGGTCTTGGCCTCCAGCAGCTCCTTCATCTTTTCAAGGCCCTTGTCCTGCACCTCGCCGGCGGCATTCGTGTGACCGATCTTGAAGGTATATTCCTGGGCCGCGGCCGGTCCGGCCATGGCAGTCAGAATCGCAAGCGAGGCGAGAAATCGTTGAGTCATGGTTTTTCCCTGTTGTTTGAGCGTTAGCGGACGAAGGCGTCGGGCAACCACAGCGAGATGCCCGGGACATAGGTGACAAGCACCAGAACGATCAGCATGGCGCCGAAAGGCAGCCAGATCTGCCGGCTGACCTGTTCGATCCGGCGCCCGGCCACGCTGGCGGCGACGTAAAGGCAGATCCCATAGGGTGGCGTGATCAGCCCGATCGACAGGTTCAGCGAGACGACGATGCCGAAATGCACCGGGTCGATGCCGTAGCTCTGGGCGATGGGCGACAGGATCGGCAGCAGGATCAGCACCGCCGAAATGCTCTCCATGAACATGCCCACGACCAGCAGCAGCAGGTTCACGATCAGCAGAAAGACCCATGGGCTCTGGGTGATCCCGCCGAGCCAGTCGCGCAGCATGGCGGGCAGACCGGCGGTGGCGATGACCCAGGTAAAGATGCTGGCGGTGGCGACGATGATCAGCACCGTCGCCGACAGGCTGATCGCCCGCAGCATGATCCCCGGCAGGTCCCGCAGCCCGATTTCGCGATAGATCAGCATGGTGATGGCAAGCGTCGCGAAAAGCGCCACGCAGGCCGCCTCGGTCGCGGTGAAAATCCCGCCGACGATGCCCCCGACCACGATCACCGGAATGAGCAGCCCCGGCCCCGCATCGACCAGACCCCGCCACAGCCGCGCCGCCGTGAAGGCCTGCGCATCGCGATAGACATCGCCCCGGCGGCGGCAATAGATCCAGCAGCCGATCATCAGAAAGGCCATGATCATGACCCCCGGCACCACGCCGCCCAGAAACATCGCGCCGATGGACTCGTTCGAGGTGATGGCGATCACGATCATCACGATCGAGGGCGGGATGATCGAGGCCAGTGCCCCGGACGCGGCGATGACCGCCGCCGCAAGGTCGATATTATAGCGCCGCTTGCGCATCTCGGGGACCATGACGGCGCTGATCGCCGCCGTATCGGCCGAGCCGGACCCCGAAATCGCCGCCAGCCCGGTGCCGGTCACCACCGCGACCATATAGAGGCTGCCGGTGATCCAGCCGACCAGCGCCTCGGCCAGCGCCACAAAGCGCCGGGCAATGCCGCCGGCCTCCATCAGCAGGCCCGAGGCGACAAAGAACGGAATGGCCATCAGCGTGAACGAGCTGATCCCGCCATAGATCCGCTGCGCCACGACCGCGATCGGCGCGCCGGTGGTCAGCTCGATCGCGATCAGCCCGGCGATGCCAAGCGCCAGAACGATCGGGATGCCCGAGATCAGCAGGACCAGAAAACCGGAAAGTGCGACCACCATCTCAGTGCTCCTGTGGGCTGGTCGAGCCCGGACGCAGCACGCGCGGCAGGGTCGAAATTGCGAATTCGATCAGGAAATAGGCAAAGCCCACCGGCAGCGCCGCATAGGGAATTGCCATCGGCAGCCGCAGCGCCGGCGATTTCACCATCAGGCCGATCGAGAACATCGACAGCGAACCGACGATGACAACGCCCAGAAACCACACGCCCAGCAAGAAGGCCGCGCCGTTGAACAGCCGCTGCACCGCGATCGGCGCCTTCAGGATCAGGAAGTCCACGCCGACATGCTGGTTGTAGCGCATCGCCACCCCTGCCCCCAGCAAGGTCAGCCAGACCTGCGCAAAGGTCGCGGTCTCTTCGCTCCAGGCGATCGAGTAGTTGAAGAAATAGCGCCCGATGACCTGCGCCATGACCGCGCAGGCCATATAGGCCAGCAACAGCAGCACGGCGATGTCGACGATACGGCGCAGCAGCCACAGCGCGCCACAGCCGGCGCGCATCAGGGCGGCGGGTATCAGGCCGGCCGGACGGCGATCTGTAATGGACGGATTGGGCATCCGGGGCTTCCTTCTCCCTGTCAGCGGATTCGCGGCGCATTCACGCTCATTGCCGTCAGGTTATCGGGAAAGTCGGCCGCAAGAAGGTTCACGACTATAAGAATATTGATAGCAACTATTCGAAACTGCGTTTCGGCGAATATTCAGGCAGTTGCCCGACCGATCTCGCGCCGATCCGGCGACAGGATCGGCATGGCGTGCACAACCACCTGAAAAACAGGCAGATCAGGAACCGGACCAGGATGCGGATGGGTGGCTGAACCGCGCCACCGGGGGGACCGGGGCGGCAGCTAAAGCTGCATCGCGGCGGCGTGCATTTCGTCCAGCTGGGTTTTCACCCGGTCGGCGAAAGCCCTGATGATGCGCTTGCATTGCCGCGACGGGGCCTTGGTCTTCGGCGTCGCGGCCACCAGATTGAAGCGCAGATTCGACTGGAACGGCCGCACCGTCAGGCCGGGGCGCAGCGCGGTATGGGCGGACAGCTCATCGACGACGGCGACCCCCCATCCTTCGCCGACGATGCGGGCGGCGGCGTTCATGAAGCGCGTCTCGATCGAGGGTTGGTATTCCCGGCCGGCCTCGTTGAAGCCTTCGGCAATCATCATGCCGACCCGGTTTGCGGTGCGCGGACCGATCAGCGGATGGCCTTCCAGATCGCGCGGGGTCACGCTTTCCAGCTGCGCCAGCGGGTGATCCTGCGGACAGATGCAGACCGCGCGCAGCACTGCCACCAGATCGAAATCCAGCGACTGGCGGTCATAGGCCGAGATCACGAACGCCACATCCGCCAGCCCGTTCTCGACCACCTGCAGGACCGAGTCGAGCGGCCGCGTTTCCAGCGAGATCTGAATCTGCGGATATTGGCGCGCATAATCGGCGATGACGCGGGGCAGCACCGCCTCGCTGATCTCGGCGGTCGAGGCGATGCGCACCCGCCCGATCCGGCCCGCGCGCAGGTCGGCGGCACGCTGGTTCACCGCGTCCCGCAACAGGAAAAGCGGCTCGGATTCCTCAAGCAGGATCAGCGCCTCCTCGGTCGGGATCAGCCGGTTCGACTGGCGTTCGAACAGCGGAAAGCCCAGCACGGTTTCGATATGCCGGATGGTGTTGGAAATCGACGGCTGCGACATGCCAAGCTGTTCGGCGGCACCGACGGTCGTGCGATATTGCACGACGGCACGCAGAATCTCCAACTGGCGAAGGTTCAGCATCTGCCGGTATCCGTCCTTTCGGCTTAGCTGCGGGTCAGGCGGATGCGATGGAAGTTGCGCACCTTGTCCGCAAAGGGTCCGAAGCCCTTGATAGCTTGGAATTCTGGCGTTTCATAGGCCTCGGGCCCGGTGATCGTGTAGATGGCGACAAGGCGCGGACCGCCTTCAAGGCAGGTCTCGCGCCGGGCATCCAGCCAGCCGGGGCAGGCCAGGATATCGGGCAGATGGACCGTTTCATACCATTCGGCCAAGGCGGCCTCGTGCTCGGGATCAATGTCCACAAAGACCATATGCGTCTGGCTCATAGCGCAAGCGCAAGGCAGGGCCGCAGCGCCGCCATCAAAGCGGCGCGTTCGCCGGGCGACACGGCCGGCGTGGGCGCGCGACAGGCATCATCGGGGATCCGCCCCAGCTCGGCCAGACAGGCCTTGAGCCGGGCCGCCGCCATATGGCCGGGCGCGCCATAGACCAGCCGCGCGAAATCGAAAAGCACGGTATGTATCTCCAGCGCCTTGGCGAAGTCGCCGGCGCGCACCCGCCGGTCCAGCGCCACGATCAGCTCGGGCAGGACCGCGGCCAGACTGACCGCGCTGCCATCGCTGCCGATCAGGAAACAGGCAAGCAGATGTTCGTCGCCCGAGGCCATGACCGCCACCTCGGGCCGCATCTCGCGCGCGATGCGGCGGGTGCATTCATAGGCCTTGACCTCCCAGCTGCCCTCCTTGATGCCGGCGACACTGTCGATCTCGAGCAGGCTGCGAAGCACATCGGGCGTATAGGCCAGCCGAAACGACCCGACCGAGCCCTGAAACAGATAGATCGGCGCCGCAGCGGCCTCGGCGATGCCGCGATGATGGTTCAGGATCGCCCGCGGATCGGCGCCAAGCGCCCAGGAATAGGGGGCAAAGACCATGATCGCGTCGGCACCGGCATTGGTCGCCGCCTCGGCGTCGCCCGCCGCCTGCACCGTCGATTCCGCGCTGACGGCGGCAAGGATGCGGGACTTTGGGCCAACCGCGCGGGCGATGGCGATGACCTCGGCCTGCTCGTCGCGGGACATGAAGACCCCTTCGCCGGCATGGCCGTTCAGCAGCAGGCCATCCAGCCCCGGCGTGGCCAGCACATCGGCGAAATGCCGCGCCTGCGCGTCAGGGTCGATCCGGCCCGACCTCTGCATCGGGCTGATCGTCGCCGCGTAAATTCCACCATTCATTGCATCACCTCCGCAGTGATCAGCGCCTTGCGCAGATTTTCGACAATCTCGCGCGGCTGCGGCAGCAGCGGCAGGCGCGGCGCCGAATTCCCGATAATCCCCATCATGCGCAGCCCGTCCTTCATGCGCGTGTGCATGTCCACGACCGGGGCCGGACCATAGATGGCGCGGACAACCGGATAGAGGCGCTCATTCGCCGCCCGCATGCGGGTCAGGTCCGCGTCCTGCGCCGCCGCCCACAGATCGGCCAGCAGCTCGGGCACGAGGCTGGCGAGACCCGACAGGATGCCGTCGCCGCCAAGCGCGACCTGGGCGAAGAACCAGTGGAAATTCGACGGCAGGATGGCCACGTCCGGCGCCACGGCCTTTATCGCGCGCCGGTTCTCGTCATAAGCCAGCAGCGTGGCCGAACCCTCCTTGACGGCGACGACCTGCGGGATCTGCGCCATTTCTGCCAGAACCGGGGTCGAAAAGCCAAAGCCCGAGGCGATCGGGAACTGAAAGACCGACAGCGGCATCTGCAACTCGCGGCCCAGCTTTTCCATGAAGCGGATGCCCGCCGCGGTATTGGCATTGCCGCCGCCAAGCGCCTCGGGCGGGAAGATCACGGCGATGTCGGCGCCGGCCTCGCGGGCGGCCTCGGCCTGCGCCAGCGCGTCGGGATAGCCGGTCGCCACCACCCCGGCAAACAGGATGCGCGCCTTGCCGATATGGGCTCGCGTGCGGCGGATGACTTCGGCCTTTTCATCGGCGCTCAGCGCCGTGGCCTCGCCGGCATGGCCGTTGACAAAGACGCAATCGGTGGTCGCCGGGCGCGCGCAATGGGCCAGAACCGCCTCGTAGCCGGCCCAGTCGATGGCGCCGTCCTCGTGAAAGGGCAGCACCGTCGCGACGGTTATGCCGCCCAGATCCTTGCCGGTGATCATTGGGTTACTCGCTTTCTGGGGAATTTCAGGGTGGCATCGGCGCGCAGCACCTCGGCGCCGGCCTCGTTGCGGGCCGAGGCTTGCCAGTCGACGGTGCGGTTTTCCGCGTCGATGGCGGAGATCCAGATCTCGAAGGTCAGGGTATCGCCATAGCGCACGGCGCCGGTGAACCAGAAGCTGTCGCGGACCGAGACCCCGACCGTGCCGACCAGCTCGGCCGTCAGGACCGAGGTGCAGATGCCGGCGACAAGGATCCCCGGCGCCAGCCTTTCGCCAAAGCGCGTGGTCCGGGCATAGCCCTCATCGACATGGACCGGGCCGAAATCGCCGGTCGCGGCGATATACATGGCGCCGTCCGCCTCGGTCACGGTTTTCGACACCGAGACCCGGTCGCCGACGGCGAATTCGTCGATATTGCGGATGTCATACATCGGCCGGCTCCAGCGGCACCAGCAGCGCCTTGCCCGCGATCACCTGCCGGCCATCGACCAGCGCCGAAAGCGCGAACAGAATGCCATCGGCGCCGCTTTCGACGACCCTCGCGGTCGCCGCCAGCGAGGTGCCGACCGGCAGGGCGCCGGTAAAGGCAAGATCGATCCCCCGCAGGCGAAAGCCCGGCCCGGCCAGCCGGCCAAAGGCGGTCGAGAACAGCCCGGCCGCCGCCAGTTCGAACAGGATCATGTCAGGCTGGCCCTGCGACCGGGCATAGGCGCGGTCGACATGCGCCCGCCCCATATTGCCGGTGATGCCGGTAAAGAAACCCTGCTCGGCCACGGTCATGGTCTTGCGAAAGGTCATCGACTGACCGATGGCGGGCAGCTCGCTCATGGGGGGATTCCTTTACAGGACAAGGCCGCGCTTGATGACCGAACGCGCGATCAGCATGCGATGCACCTCCGAGGTGCCGTCATAGATCCGGGTCACGCGGGCATCGCGATAGATGCGTTCCAGCGGCAGTTCCTTGGTGAAGCCATAGCCGCCAAAGACCTGTATGCCGCGATCGGCGACCCGGCCCAGCATCTCGGAGGCCTGAACCTTGACCATGGAGATCTTGTCGCGCGGGTCCAGCCCCTGATCGATTTCCCAAGCGGTATTGAGCACCATCATCCGGGTGGCAAAGACCTCGGTGGCACTGTCGGCGATCATCTGCTGGACCATCTGGAAATCGCCGATGGGCTGGCCGAACTGTTGCCGGGTCGCGGCATGCTGGCGCATCAGCTCGATCACGCGGCTGGCCATGCCGACCGCGCGCGCGCCGATATGCCCCAGCCGGATGCCGCCGACATTGGCCATCATCACCCTAAACCCCTCGCCCACCGGGCCAAGGACGTTCCCGCGCGGGATGCGCACATCGTCAAAGTTCAGTTCCGCATGGCCATAGCCGCGATGACCCATCATCGGCTGGTTGCGCGCGACGGTGAACCCGGGCGTATCCTTGTCCACGATCAGCAGCGTGATACCGCCGCGCGCGCGCTTTTCGGCATCGGTCACCGCCATGACGATGACGTAATCGGCAATATCCCCGTCCGAGATGAAATGCTTGGTGCCGTTCAGCACCCATTCGTCGCCATCCAGCCGCGCAGAGGTGCGGATCGCGGCCGCGTCCGACCCCGCGCCCGGCTCGGTGATCGCCATAGCGCAGATCATGTCGCCGCGCACCGTCGGATAGAGGTATTTCTCGCGCAGCGGCCCCTCGAACCGCTCCAGCATCGGATAGACCTGACCAAAGATGCGCCGGATCAGCGCGTCCGAGGTCTGCCCCAGCTGCTCCTCGACCAGACACATGTCGAGAACGCCCAGCCCGGCGCCGCCGACCTCTTCGGACATGTTCATGGCATAAAAGCCCAGCTCGCGCGCCTCGGCCTTCAGCGCCGCCAGCCTGTCGGCGGGAATGCGGGCGTTTTCCTCGGTCTCCTGCTCGAGCGGCTGGACCTTTTCGCGCAGGAAGCGGCCGACAGCATCGGTCACCATCTTCATTTCTTCGGAAATGCTGAAATCCATGATCAGCCCCGCATCTTGGAGGTTTGCGCCACCGCACCGCTGGCGATCAGCGCGTCGATTTCCGGCCCGCTCAGCCCGGCATCGTGCAGAATCTCGCGGGTCTGCGCGCCGATGGCCTGCGGCGGCAGCCGCAATTCGGGAGTGGCGCCGTCATAGCGGATCGGATGCGCCAGCAGCGTCATCGGCGAGCCGCCCTGCGTCCGGGTATCGACAAAGGCGCCAAGGTGCCTGACCTGCGGATTGTCGCGCAGCGTGTCGTAGTCGCGCACCAGTTCGTGCCAGATCCCGGCCTCGGTCAGCCGCTCCAGCGCCTGATCCGAACTCAGCCGCGCCATGCCGGTCGCGACCGCGCCTGAAATCTCGGCCCGGCGCTCGAAGCCGTCGCGTTCGATCATCCCGGCCAGTTCGGGCAGGTCCAGCGCCTGCGCCAGATCAGCGGGCTTGGACATCGAGATCATCACATGCCCGTCGATGGTCGCGTAGATGCCATAGGGCGCCGGGCTGAACCAGTTGGCCATGCCGGCCTCTCCGCGCGGACCGGTGCGCACGGCGCCGTTCATCCATGCGGTAATCGACTCGCCCTGCAGATCCAGCGCGGCCTGCAGCATGTTGACCTCGATCAGCTTGCCGGTGCCGGTGCGGCTGCGCTCGAACAGCGCCGCCAGAATACCGGCGACGGTCAGCGCCGCCGCATGGTGGTCGATCGGCACCGAGCCAATGGTGACGGGGCCGCTTTCCATGCTGCCGGTATGAGCGGCCAGACCCGACATCGCCTGCAACAGCACATCCTGACCCGGACGGTCGCGATAGGGGCCGTCGCCGCCATAACCCGTGGTCGCGGCATAGATCAGACGCGGGTTCAGCTCGCGCATCGCCTGCCATGACAGGCCCAGCTTGGCCAGAACGCCGGGACGGAAATTCTCCATCAGCACATCGGCCTGCGCGATCAGCCGGCGGATCGTGGCCAGCCCGTCCGGAGATTTCAGGTCCACCGCAAGCGAGCGCTTGTTGCGCCCCGTGGTCATGTGGTTGACGCTGGTATCGTCGACGAAGCGGTTCCCGACCGCCCAGTTGCGCTGGAACGCGCCGCCGATCGGCTCGACGGCGATGACATCCGCGCCGAGATCGCCCAGAAATTGCGCGGCGGCAGGGCCGGACAGGAAGTGATTGAGGCTGAGAACCTTGATTCCGTCCAACGCACCCATTGCTGTTTCCCCTGCTGGTTTGATTTCACACAGGGTAAGCGAAATGAACGGCGCAGCGGAATATAGCTAACTATGATATTCATGGCCAAGAAAATTGATTTTGGAAATACTCTCGCCCCTGTCCTGGCAACCGGACAGGCGCCGGTCACGGCTCGGCCGGCAGGACCCGCCCATGGCACGGCCCGAAGCCGATGCGATAGCCCGCGCCCTCGGCATGGGCATAAAGCGCGACCTCGTCGCCATCCTCCAGAAAGCAACGGTTTTCGCCATTCACCGTCACCGGCAAGCGGCCGTTCCCGGTCATCTCGATCAGTGCCCCGGCCTGACCGCGCCCCGGCCCGGAAATGGTCCCCGATCCCAGCAGGTCGCCGACCCGCATCGGACAGCCCGATGCGGTGTGATGCGCCAGTTGCTGGGCGCTGGAATAATACATGACGTTGTAATTCGTGCGGCCCATCGGCTGGCCGTTCAGGGTCCAGCCGACGGTCAGGTCGTAAAATCCCGGCCGCGCCTCGGCCAGATAGGGCAGCAGCGGGTTGACGCGCGGCGCGCCGGCACAGCGAAACGGCTCCAGCGCCGCCTGCGTCACGATCCAGGGGCTGATCGTGGTGGCCAGCGCCTTGGACTGGAACGGCCCCAGCGGCTGGTATTCCCACGCCTGAATGTCGCGCGCCGACCAGTCGTTCAAGAGCACATAGCCAAAGATCATCTCCTCGGCCTGATCGACGCTGACCCGCGTCCCCATCGGACTGCCGGCCCCAAGGACGGCGCCCAGCTCCAGCTCCAGATCCAGCCGGCGGCAGGCGGTCCATTCCGGCCCGGCCTCGCCCCGGACCTGCCCCATCGGCCGCCGGATGGGCGTGCCGGATACCACGACCGAAGAGGCCCGCCCGTTATAGCCGATGGGCATATGCGTCCATTGCGCCGGCAGGGCGTTTTCAGGGCCGCGAAACAGCGCACCGACGTTCCGGGCATGGCTCATCGAGGCATAGAAATCGGTGAACTCGCTGACCTCGAGCGGCAGATGCAGCACCGCATCGGCCATGCGCACCAGCGGCAGATCCCCCGCGCCGCCCTCTGCCAGCAGCGCGGTCAGCCGGGCGCGGATCCGCGCCCATGCCGGGCGACCCTGCGCCATGAAATCGTTCAGCCGCGGCCGGCAAAACGCACCCTCTGCCGCGATCAGCCCGCGCGCCTCGCATGCCGCCAGATCAAGGATCATGTCGCCGATCGCGACCCCGCAGCGGCGCGGCTCGCCGGCGCGCGAAAACACCCCATATGGCAGGTTCCGGATCGGGAAATCGCATCCCGCCGCATTGGCTGCCGCCACCCGGCTGCGCATCGGCCGCTCCCCCATCGCCCACCCCTTCTTTCATGCCCAAATATCCCCGGGGGGTCCGGGGGGCGGAAAGCCCCCCGCGCCACCCTCGCCCCATCACGCCCCGGATCACGCCCCGCCCGGCGTTCCGTCGAATTTCTTTTCCAGGCTCACCCAGCAATCGATGTAATCGTCCTGCAGCGGCGCCTCCTTGCCGGCGAATTCGGTCAGGTGCTGGGGAAAACGGGTCTCGAACATGAAGGACATGGTGTTGTCCAGCTTTTCGGGCTTCAGCTCGGCCTTTGACGCCCCCTCGCAGGCCTGACGGTCCGGGCCATGCGGCAGCATCATGTTGTGCAGGCTCATGCCGCCGGGCACGAAACCCTTGGGCTTGGCGTCATACTGGCCGTGAATATTGCCCATCAGCTCGGACATGATGTTCTTGTGATACCATGGCGGGCGAAAGGTGTTCTCGGCCACCATCCAGCGCTCGCGAAACAGCACGAAGTCGATATTGGCGGTGCCCGGCAGCCCCGAAGGCGCGGTCAGCACGGTAAAGATCGACGGGTCGGGATGGTCGAACAGGATCGCGCCCACCGGGCAGTAATTGCCCAGATCGTATTTGCAGGGCGCGTAATTGCCGTGCCAGGCAACCACATCCAGCGGGCTCTGGCCGATCTCGGTCTCGTGGAACTGGCCGCACCACTTGATGGTCAGGACCGAGACCACCTCGCGATCCTCGAAGGCGGCGACCGGGATCTTGAAGTCGCGCGGATTGGCCATGCAATTGGCGCCGATCGGGCCATGGCCGGGCAATTCGAACTTCTGCCCGTAATTCTCGCAGACAAAGCCCCGGCAGGGCCCTTCCAGAACCTCGACGCGATAGACGAGGCCGCGCGGGATGATGGCGATTTCGCGCGGCTCCAGATCGATGATCCCCAGCTCGGTGGCAAAGCGCAGCCGGCCCTGCTGCGGCACCACCAGCAATTCGCTGTCGGCGGAATAGAAATAGGCATCGCTCATCGAGCGGGTGACCAGATAGATATGGCTCGCCATGCCCAGCTGGATGTTCACATCGCCCGCCGTGGTCATGGTGCGCATGCCGGTCAGCCAGGTCAGGTTTTCGCCGCCATGGGGCAGCGGGTCCCAGCGATACTGGCCAAGGCTGGTCACCCCGTCGACGACATGCGGCGCCGTCTTCCAATAGGGCAGATCGATGCGGCGATAGCGCGCCGAATGCCGGACCGAGGGGCGGATGCGATAGCACCATGTCCGCTCGGGCGGGTCGGCGGTAAAGGCGGTGCCGGAAAGCTGCTCGCCATAAAGCCCGTAGCTGCAGCGCTGCGGGCTGTTCATGCCCTGCGGCAGCGCGCCGGGCAGGGCCTCGGTCTCGAAGTCATTGCCAAATCCGGGCATATAGCCCGCATGCGTCCCCATGGTGCCGGTGGCCCGGATCATGCCTTCGGATGCCTCATGCCTGACCATGGCCACTTCCTCCCGGACAGCGATGTCATTGCAGATGCAACGATTATGCCGCCGCCGCCACGGCAAAGTCAATCCGGTCCGCGCCTTGCCGTGGATCGTTACGACCGACCGAAATCCGCCTGCTTGAAATCCGTCGCGCCATCATAGCCATAAAGGGCCGAAACCCGCTGGAAATCCTCCCTGGAAAACCCCGTCCAGCCATAGTTGCGGCTGTTCTTCCCGGTCTTGCGGTTCTGGACATGAAAGGACAGTTGCGCGGCCTTTTCTGGCAGGTTCACCACCTTGT
>RRZU011732479.1_pt1 | contig 25391 bp, 21 predicted proteins | sample 2165561 | NCBI WGS metagenome assembly RRZU01 (sample SAMN10456909, study PRJNA506462) | wastewater metagenome | isolation source: wastewater sludge | place: USA: Moscow, Idaho | reverse complement strand
AGATAATAAAAAAATTTATTGAACTTGGTAAATTAAGTTCTATTGTTGATATTTATAAATTGAAAGATTATAAAGATGAGCTTATTAATTTAGATAAAATGGGAGAGAAAAGTATACAAAATTTATTAATAAATATTGAAAATAGCAAAGAAAGGGATTTTTCTAAAGTTTTATATGCTTTAGGAATTCCATTTGTGGGTAAATATACTGCTAATTTATTGGTAAAGGAATTTAACAATATTGATAATATTAGAAATCAAAGTGTAGAATCTCTTATGCAAGTAAATGGAATAGGTCAGAAAGTAGCATTATCAGTTTTTAATTATTTAAAAAATGAGAATAATTGGTTAGAAATTTCCAAATTAAAAGAGATTGGATTGAAATTTGAAAGTATAGTAATAAATATATCTGAAATAGCAGATAATCCTATAAAAAATAAAAAATTTCTAGCAACTGGGAAATTAGAAAAATATAAAAGAGAAGAAATAAAGGAAATAATAATTAATAACGGTGGTCAATATTTATCAAGTGTCAGTAATAATTTAGATTATTTAATAGTGGGAGATAAGGCTGGAAGTAAATTAGAAAAAGCAAAAAAATTAGGGATTAAAATTTTAACTGAAGAAGACTTTACAAGAGAATTTTTGTAAAATAAAAAGGACTTATGCCCTATTTATTTTAAACTAATAACTATACTCCATTATTGTAATATTGTTATTAATTTTGTCCGTAATTTTTGTTACAATTTTTCTACCAAGTTCGTCATATTCATATTCATATGTCAACTCAGTAATGATTTTATCATTTTCTATTTTCTTGTAATAAGTTGGATCTCCCTTAGAATTATGATCAAATTTTTGTACATTTTTGATATTATTATTAATATCTTTTATAACCAATTGTTTTGGTTTATCACTTAAATATTCAGACATGTATCCTCCTCTAGATATTTTTAATTATACAAAAGTATTAAAAAATGGTATGTAATAATTATATCATAAATTATAGAAAAAAATCTATTTATAAAAAAATAGCTTTTAAATTAATAAAAATACGAAATAAATATAAAAATTTCTTGTAATTTTTTTGAGTATGTGGTTTAATATATGTTGGGCAAATATGTTAGGAGGATGAAGATGCATAATAATGTAGATTTACAGAGTAGAAAGCAGAAAATAGAACAAAAAATGTCAAAAATAAAGTATAAAATTGCTATTATGAGTGGCAAGGGTGGAGTTGGAAAGTCAACTTTATCAGTTAATTTGGCATATGGATTATCTTTGAGAGGCTATAATGTAGGAATATTAGATGCAGATTTACATGGTCCTAATGTACCTTTGATGTTAGGAATAGAAGGTGTGAAACTTAACGACCTCTCTAAACCTTACAAAGTAACAAATAAGTTACAAGTTACATCATTAAGTTTCTTTTTGCCTAGTAATGAGCCAATAATTTGGAGAGGACCTCAAAAAATGGGTGCAATAATGGAAATTCTAGAGGGAGTTGAATGGGGAGAAATAGATTTTTTAATCGTCGATTTACCACCTGGAACTGGAGATGAAACTCTAACTATTGCTCAAAATTTAGGTAAAGGAAGTAAGGCAATTGTAGTAACAACACCACAAGATGTGGCATTATTGGATTCAAGAAAATCAGTAAAATTTTCTACTTTAGTAAATCAGGAGTTGATTGGAATAGTTGAGAATATGAGTGGTTTTGTATGCCCTGAATGTGGTAAAGAAGTAAGTATTTTTAAAAAAGGTGGAGCAGAAAAAATGGCAAGTGAAATGCAGGTAGATTTTTTAGGCTCTATACCAATGGAAGCAAGTATTGTTGAAGCTGGTGATAGTGGGAGACCATATATATCAACAGATTCTATTGCATCAAGAAAATTAGATACAATAATTTCTAAAATAATTGATAAAATAGAAAAATAAAAGTTTTAAACGGAATTTTAAACCTTAAATAGTTAATGTAGATGATGCTTGCAAAGAAAAAAAACAGATGGAGGAGAAAAAGATGAAAGTACTAGTTTTTAATGAAAATGATAAGTCAAGGCTTGTTGTTGGGCAATTAATGAAAGAATTAAGTTTCAATGTAATACTTGTTGAAACACAAGAAAAGTTAATGGAGGAGTTGAAATCAGATTTTCTAGACATAGTGATTTTGGATGTTAATTCATTTAATAATTTCCCTAAAATCATTGATCAAATTCTTAAAATAAAAGGTAATAGTTATATTTTATTATCAATAGAAAAAGGAGATAAATTTTCAAAGATTGATGCACTATTAAAAGGAGTAGATGATTATATTTATAATGATTATAGACTAGAAGAGATATCGGCTAAAGTTAAAGCGATTGTTAGAACATTAACAAAGAAAATAAATGATAACAATTCAGAAGAATTATCGATATATGATTTAACATTAAACCCAGCAAATAGAGAAGTTAAAAGAAATGGTAAGGAAATAGAGCTTACAAATAAAGAATTTTTATTATTAGAATATTTTTTAAGAAATAAAAATAGAGTGTTAACACGTACAATGATATCAGAAAAGATATGGGATATTGATTTTATTACTGAAAGCAATATAGTGGACGTTTATATAAATTTTTTGAGAGCTAAAGTTGATAAAGGTTATGACAAAAAAATAATTAGAACTGTAAGAGGTGTAGGTTATATAGTAAAAGAAATTTAAATGATGTGAAAGCTATTGCTAATAGGGTATCTATTAGTGGTAGCTTTTTTTAAAAAAAATATTGATAAAAATAAATAGTTGTGATAAAATGTATTTAGTACAAATAAGGAATTGTAATAAAAATAAAATCAAATAATAATTTTAAGGAGTGATAAAAATGTTTAAACAAGTAGAGTTAAAATATGCATATAATGCATTAGAGCCACATATTGATGCTAAAACTATGGAAATTCATTATTCAAAACACCATGCTGCATACACAAATAATTTAAATGATTTGTTAGAAAAAAATGCGCCAGAGTTTTTAGAAAAAAGTATAGAAGAATTACTTGCTAATTTAGATTCATTACCAGAATCAATAAGAACGGGAGTTAGAAATAATGGTGGAGGATACTATAATCATAATTTATATTTCTCTATAATGGGTCCAAATGCAGGAGGAGCGCCTACTGGAGAATTAGCAGAAAAGATAAATGAAGCATTTGGAAGCTTTGATAATTTTAAAACTGAAATAGCTAAAGCTGGAGCAACAAGATTTGGTTCAGGTTGGGCATGGCTATGTGTTAAGGATGGGAAATTATCAGTGTGTTCAACTCCTAATCAAGATGTATCATTGATGAAAGGTGTAGGATGTGAAGGAACACCTATATTAGCAATAGATGTATGGGAACATGCATATTATTTAAACTATCAAAATAGAAGACCAGATTATATAGAGGCATTTTTTAACGTAATTGATTGGAATGAAGTTGCAAAAAATTATGAGGCAGCAAAATAAAATTAGAATTTTAAAAGCACTAATCAAGCTAAAGCTTATTAGTGCTTTTTATTATTTTATGAATTCAATTGTTTCTTGATTTTATAGATTAAAAACGTTATAATATCTATATATAAAGTAATATAGAAAATTTTAGAACTTAAATATAGATTTTAATAATAAAAATAGGAGGTTATTATGAAGATAGCAGTCTTTGATACAAAATCATATGATAGGCAGTTTTTCAACAAATGGAATGAGAAATATGGAGCAGATCTAGTATTTTTTGAAGAGAAATTATCATTAAATAATGTTATGTTAACAAAATACATGGATGTTGTTTCAGTATTTGTAAATGACGATGTAAATGAAAAAGTTGTAGACATATTGGCTCGTAATGGTGTAAGAGTAATTGCATTAAGATGTGCAGGATATAATAATGTTGATTTGAAATCAGCTAATAGAAATAGAGTTTCAGTATTAAGAGTCCCTGCATATTCACCTTATGCTGTTGCAGAGCATACCTTGGCTTTGCTTATGACTCTTAATAGAAAAACTCATAAGGCATATAACAGAACAAGAGAAGGGAATTTTAGTTTAGGTGGATTAACTGGCTTTGATTTGAATGGGAAAACAGCAGGAATAATAGGTACAGGTAAAATTGCTAGAATATTTATAAAAATATTAAAAGGACTAGGAATGAATGTTATTGCATACGATAAATTTCCTAATGAGCAAGTATCTATAGATGAAGGATTTAAATACGCTTCTTTAGATGAAATATACGCAAATTCAGATATAATATCACTTCATTGTCCATTAACAAAAGAGACAGAGCATATGATAGGTTATGAAAGTATGAAAAAAATGAAAAGAGGAGTTATAATATTAAATACAGGTCGTGGTAAATTAATCGATACAAGTATATTAATAGAAGCTCTGAAAGATGGAACTGTTGGTGGTGCCGGATTAGATGTGTATGAGGATGAAAGTGATTACTTTTTTGAAGATAAATCTTCTAATATTTTGCAAGATGATGTATTAGCAAGACTATTGGCCTTTAATAATGTAATAGTAACTTCACATCAAGCATTTTTAACAAATGAAGCATTGGATAATATAGTTGAAACAACTTTTGATAATATATGGAAATATGCAAATAAAGAAGATGTTGAGAATATAGTTTGGTATGATGAAGAAACACAAACAGTTGTAGAGGGATTAAGAAAAAAATAAAAATAAGGAGTAATTTTTTGATGGATTTGTTTGATACAAAGAAAAATATAGAATTATATACAAAAGATATAGATGAAATAAAGGGGCATCTTTGATTTAGAAGATATAAAAAATAATGTTATTAGATTAGAAGAAGAAACACAAGAACCAGATTTTTGGAATAATCCAGAAAATAGCCAAAAAGTATTAAAAGAAATGAATATGTTAAAGCAGGTATACAATGAATATAATAGCCTAGAATCTGATTTGGAAGAAGTGAATGTTTTGTTAGAATTTGTTGAATTGGGGGAGGAAAGTTTTGAGTCTGAGCTAGAGGAAAAGGTGAAGTATTTAAATAAAGAAATAGAGGAATTTAAAATAAAATTACTTTTAAATGAAGAGTACGACTTAAATGACTCTATATTAACAATAAATGCAGGTGCAGGTGGAACAGAATCGTGTGATTGGGTTGAGATGCTTTATAGAATGTATGATAGATGGGCAAACAAGAATGGATTTAAGGTTGAGATTTTAGATTCTCTTCAAGGAGATGAGGCAGGAATAAAGAGTATAACATTAAATATTAAAGGTGATTATTCATATGGATTATTAAAAGGTGAAAAAGGTGTTCACAGACTTGTAAGAATATCACCATTTGATTCTAATGCAAGACGACATACATCATTTGCAGCAGTAAATGTAATACCAGAAATAGATAATGATGTAAGTATTATTATAAATCCAGAAGATTTGAAAGTAGATACTTATAGATCGAGTGGAGCAGGTGGTCAACATGTAAATACAACAGACTCTGCTGTTAGAATAACTCATATACCAACAAATACTGTAGTTACATGCCAAAAAGAGAGATCGCAAATTAAAAATAGAGAAACAGCAATGAAAATACTTAAATCAAAATTAATTGAAATAGAATTAGAAAAAAGAGCAGCTGAAATACAAAATATAAAAGGTTCTGAATCTAAAATAGAGTGGGGGAGTCAAATACGTTCATATGTATTTCAACCATATAAGTTAGTAAAAGATCATAGAACAAAAGCTGAAGAAGGAAATGTTGATAAAGTAATGGATGGGGATATTAATTTATTCATTAATGAATATTTAAAATTTAAAAAGAATTTAGTATAAATATACAAAATATAGAAAGGAAAAATAATGTCAGAAAAAAGAGTTAGAGTTAGAATAGCACCATCACCAACAGGAGATCCACATGTAGGAACAGCATATATAGGCCTTTTTAATTATGCGTTTGCAAAACATAATAATGGGGATTTTTTATTAAGAATTGAAGATACAGATAGAACTAGATTTTCTAGTGACTCAGAACAGCAAATATTTGATTCTATGAAGTGGTTGGGATTAAATTATGATGAAGGGCCAGATGTAGGTGGAGATAAAGGACCTTATAGACAATCAGAAAGATTTGATATATACAAAGAATATGCTGAAAAATTAGTTGAAAAAGGAAAAGCGTATTACTGTTTTTGTACACCAGAGAGATTGCAAAAGCTCAGAGATAGGCAGATTGCAATGAAGCAAGCACCAGGATATGATGGTCATTGTAGAAATTTATCTGAAGAAGAAGTGAAAAGTAAATTAGAATTAGGAGAACCTTATGTAATAAGGCTAAAAATGCCATACGAAGGAGAAACTATAGTAAAAGATGAATTAAGAGGTAATATTATATTTGAAAATAGTAAAATAGATGATCAAGTTCTTTTAAAATCAGATGGATTTCCAACATACCACTTAGCAAATATAGTTGATGATTATTTGATGGAAATAACACATGTAATTAGAGCAGAAGAGTGGATTTCATCAACACCTAAACATATTCAATTATATAGGGCATTTGGTTGGGAAGAACCTAAATGGTATCATATGCCATTACTCAGAAATGCAGATAAGACAAAAATTTCAAAAAGAAAAAATCCAGTTTCATTAAATTATTATAGAGAAGAAGGGTATCTGAAAGAAGGATTACTTAATTTCTTGGCATTAATGGGATGGAGTATTGGTGGCGATAGAGAGATTTTTACATTAGATGAGATGATAGAGAACTTTACATTTGATAGAGTATCTTTGGGTGGACCAGTATTTGATTTAGTGAAATTAGGTTGGGTAAATAATCACCATATGAGATTAAAAGATATAGATGATTTAACTAAATTAGCATTACCATACTATGTTGATAAAGGTTATTATGATAATGAAAATTTAACAGAATTAGAATATAGTAAATTAAAAAGAATTGTTGAAATAACAAGAGAAGGAGCTCAAACATTAAAGGAACTTCCTGAACTTTCATCAATTTATTTTGAAGATGAATTTACTTTACCATCGGTAGAACAGGCTGAAAATAAAAAGGAAAGAAAATCAATAGAAAAATTAAGATCATCTTTAGAGACTGAGATTGGTAAGAAATCAATAAAATTATTTATAGAAAAAATATCTGAAAAAAATGAAGATATAACGGAAGAAGAAGCAAAAAACATACTATTATCATTGCAAGAAGAACTGGGAGAAGGTCCTGGGGCAGTAATAATGCCTTTAAGAGCAGTTATAACTGGAAAAGCAAGAGGAGCTGATTTATATACAGTTATATCAATTATTGGAAAAAAGAGAACATTAGATAGAATATCTAAATTTACTATTTAATTTATCAAGGGAATGTAATGAAAGAAATGAGAAGACAAGACAGAAAACTGGATTATAATGAGGCATATGAGATAATTAAAAATGGAGAATATGGTGTTTTGTCTATGGTAACAGTTGATGATGGTGCTTATGGAATTCCATTTAGTTATGTTTTAATAAATGATACTATTTATTTTCATTGTGCTTTGGAAGGATCAAAGTTAGATTTTATAAGAATAAACAATAATGTTTCATTTTGTGTTGTTGGTAAAACAGAGATACTACCATCAAAATTTTCAACAAAGTATGAAAGTGCAATCGCTCTAGGTAAAATATATGAAGTTAGTGAAGAAATTGAGAAGAAGAAAGCTTTATTGCAATTAATTATCAAGTATTCTCCAGAATATATGGAATCAGGTGAAAAATATATAGATTCATCTGTCCATAAAGTTAATATTTTAAGACTAGATATAGAACATTTAACTGGTAAAGCTAGAAAAGATGGATAACTTTTGCATAAATAAAAAGCTTGGATTAATGATTTAGAAATCCAAGCTTTTTTATTTTAGGTTAATTATTTAATATTGTATGTTAGTGTATTTCCATTAGAATCTATTAAAACTGTATCATTATCAGTAATTTCATTACTTAGAATCATTTTAGATAAGTTAGTTTCAACATCTTTTTGTATAAATCTTTTTATTGGTCTTGCTCCATAAATAGGTTCGTATGAGCTATCTGCAATGAAATTTAATGCTTCGTTAGTGTATTCAATTTTAATATGTTGATCTTTAAGTTTTTTATTTATGTCATTTAGAATTAATTTTATTATACCTTTTACATTCTCTTTTGAGAGAGATTTGAATATAATAGTTTCATCAATTCTATTTAAAAATTCAGGCTTAAATTTATGCTTTAATTCATTTAAAACAATACCTCTTGTAGCTTCTCCAATTTCTGGATCATTTAAAATATATTCACTTCCAATATTTGAAGTCATTATAATAATTGTATTTTTAAAATCAACAATTTTTCCCTTACTATCTGTTAAACGACCATCATCAAGTAACTGTAACAACAAGTTAAATACATCAGGATGAGCTTTTTCTATTTCATCAAATAATATAACAGAGTATGGTTTTCTTCTTATTGCCTCTGTAAGTTGTCCTCCTTCTTCATAACCTACATAACCTGGAGGAGCACCTATAAGTCTAGAAGTACTAAATTTATCCATATATTCACTCATATCTATACGAACAATATTATCAGCATCATCAAAAAGATTATATGCTAGCATTTTAGTTAGATATGTTTTCCCAACACCAGTAGGTCCTAAAAATATAAAAGAACCAATAGGTTTATTAGGATCTTTAAGACCAGCACGTGATCTTATTATTGTGTCACTAATAGATTTTATAGCTTCATCTTGACCTAATACATTTTGTTTAAGATGATCTTCTAATTGAAGTATTTTATCTCTTTCAGTTTCAAATATTTTTGATACGGGTATTCCAGTCCATTTTCCGACAACTTCTGCAATCTCCTCACTTGTTAATTCTTGCTTTAATAATTTATTTTTATGAGATCCATCATTTTGATTAGCAAGTTTATTTTCTTCTTCTTGTTTTTGTTTTTCAAGAGAAGCAAGTCTTCCATATTTTAATTCAGCAAGTTTATTTAAATCATAAACTCTTTCAGCATCTGCTATTAATAATTTTACTTGTTCAATTTCTTCATTTATATTTTGTAGTTTATTTGCTTCTTGTTTCTCATACTGCCATTGAGTAGTTAATGTGTCTTTTCTTTCAGATAGTTCAGAAATTTCTTTCTTTAAATCTTCTAATTTATCAAGTGTAGCTTTATCTTTTTCTTTTTTTAATGCCTCAAATTCAATTTCTAGTTGTAATAATCGTCTAGTAACTTCATCTAATTCTATGGGCATTGAATTTCTTTCAGTTTTTATTTTTGCAGCAGCTTCGTCTATTAAGTCAATAGCTTTATCAGGCAAGAAACGATCACTTATATATCTATCACTTAATGTTGCAGCAGCTATAATGGCATTATCAGTAATTCTAATACCATGAAATATTTCAAATTTTTCTTTTAGTCCACGAAGTATAGAAACTGTATCTTCAACAGTTGGTTCATCAACCATAATTGGTTGAAAACGTCTTTCTAGTGCAGCATCTTTCTCTATATGTTTTCTATATTCATCTATAGTAGTTGCACCTATGACTTTAATTTCACCTCTAGCTAACATAGGTTTTAATAAGTTTCCAGCATCCATAGACCCTTCAGTTTTACCAGCACCAACAATTGTGTGAATTTCATCAATAAATAGAATTATTCTTCCTTCGCTATTTTCTAGTTCAGTTAATACAGCTTTTAAACGCTCTTCAAATTCACCTCTATATTTTGCGCCTGCTATAAGAGCACCCATATCTAATGAAAAGATAGTTTTATCTTTAAGATTTTCTGGAACATCACCTTGTAATATACGTTGAGCTAAACCTTCTGCAATAGCAGTTTTACCAACTCCAGGTTCACCAATTAATACAGGATTATTCTTTGTTCGTCTTGATAATATCTGTATGGCACGTCTTATTTCTTGATCTCTACCAATTACAGGATCAATTTTTCCTTTTCTAGCTAAATCTACTAAATCTCTACCATATTTTTCTAAGACTTCATATGATGTTTCAGGTGTAGAAGAATTAACTTTTCTATCACCTCTTACTTCTTTTAAAGTTTCTAGAAATTTAGATTTTGAAATTCCATTTTTTTCAAGTAAATCAGACACATCAAATATTGATAAAAATAAATGCTCTGTACTTATATAAGAATCACCAAATTTTTTCATATATTCTTCAGATTTTACTAATACTTTATTTACATCGTTATTAGGTTTTAACTGATCTACAGAAGATACTTTTGAAAAAGAGTTAATCCTATCAGTTATTATTTGAGCAAAGTGTTGTACATTAATATCCATTTTATTTAATATACTCGGAATTAATCCATCATTTTGTAATATTAGTGCAAGTATTAAATGTTCAATTTTTATTTCAGAATTTCTATATTGACTAGCAAAACCATTAGCTTCTGATATGGCTTCAATACTTTTTTCTGTAAAATTATTATTCATATAAACACCTCTTTATTTAGATTAGCACTCACTACCTTAGAGTGCTAATAACTTATAACATTTTTTTTTATTTTTGTCAATAGGTTTGTTTAAAAAAATAAACGGATTTTATAATGCTAAAAATTATAGTTAAAGCCATTATTATTGAAGGCCCTGAAGGTATATTCCACATATAAGAAAAATAAAGACCACTTAATATTCCAATAAATGAAAAAATAATAGAGAAATAAATTATATGTGAATATTTTTTTACAATTATTCCTGCTGTTGCTTGTGGTATTGTCAGTATAGAAATTATTAACATTATTCCTATTACTTTTATATTGACAACAAGAGTAGTTGATACAAGTACAATCATAAAATAATTTATGAATTTTGTAGGAACTCCCAGAACTGAATAATAATTTTCATCAAAGCTAGTATATATTATTCCTTTATAAAATAATTTGAAAAATATAATTGAAATAATATCTAACAATAATAATGCAAGTATATTTTCTTTATTTGAAAGTAGTATATTACCAAATAAGTATGTAGAAAGATCATTTTGATATCCAGGAGTTATATATGAAAATATAATCCCAACTGCCATTCCCATAGACATTATTATACCAATACCTAAATCGTCATTTACATTAAAATAATCTTTTAAAATTAAAATTAATATACCTGATATGATTGCAAATATAATACCAAATAGAAGAGGATCCTTAACAGGTAAATTGAATGTTGAAATTGCAAAGATACCTATACCAATTCCACCAAATGAAGCATGGCTAATGCTAGAAGAAATAAAAACCATTTTTTTATTAACTATATATGTTCCAATAATTCCACAAGAGATACTTGAAAGTAAACCGACTAGTAAAGCATTTTGCATAAACGTATATTGAAGTAATGTATTAAAAAAACTCATATTGATTCCTTTCTATTATTTGGTATGTATTATGTTATTATGTAAATGACTATGTCCGTATGTATGTGTATGAGGATAATCAATTTTATTTTCATAAAATACAAGATCATTTTCAACAACACAAATTGAGTCTACGTACTCACAAATTTTATCAATTTCATGAGAAATTATAACAAGAGTGGATTCATTTAATGAATTTATTTTTTCATATAATTTTATTTCAAATTCTTTATCAAGAAAAGACTCCGGTTCATCCAAAAATATGAGTTCGGGTTCTGATATAATTGCTCTTGCTATAAGTGCTCTCTGTAACTGTCCACCTGACACTTCATTTATATGTTTATCTTTTAGTTCTAAAATACCAAATTCTTTCATTAAATTTATTGTCTTACTCTTATCTAACTCAGAAAATTTATTTAAAAAATTTTTTTTATTTGTTAATCCTGAAATAATTAAATCAAATATATTGATGGGAAATGTATTATCAAATTCTCGTATTTGTGGCAGATATCCAAGTTTATCCTTATTAATAAAAAACTTTATATTTCCAGATGAAGGTTTTAAAAATCCCAATATTAATTTTATTAGAGTAGATTTACCACCACCATTACGCCCTAAAATTGCTAAATTTTGCCCTTTTTTTATATCAAGATTTATATTTTCTAGTATAACATTGCCATTATAATTGAAACTAAGATTATTGATAGATATTAGAGTATCCATATCAAGCTCCTTTTCATTATTAATTAAGTGTATCAACAAATTTTTGTAGATTATTGAACACATTTTCCTCTAAAACATTGAATGGTAAAACTTTTGAATCAGTGATTTCGTTAGAAATTGCTTCTGCACTTTGTTTTGGAAATTGTGGCTGCACGAGTATAGTTTTTATATTTTTAGAACGTGCTTCATCAATAACTGTTTTTATATATTTTGCTGATGGTTCTTTACCATCCTGTTCAATCTCAATTTGAAATAGATTTCTATCTTTTAAAAAATAATTTAATGCAGGATGATAAATTATAAAAGATGGATTTTTTTTATTTTTTAAATCATTATCTATTTTAGATTTGAAATCATTTATTTCATTAATAAATAACGTATAATTTTTTATAAATTCTTCTTTTTTATCAGGATATTTTGCAATCAATTTTTCTTTCACATTATTAGCTATTAAAGGCATAATATCTAGAGAAAACCAAACATGTGGATCAATTATGTTATTATTATGTTCTTTTTTATTGAGGTCTTTATCACCATCATTTTCATGATCATGATATGACCTTATTAACATATTGTCATTGACTCCGTTTAATACTTCAACTACTTTATTTTTATCAGATAAACTATCAATTATATGTTCTTCAAATGGTAAAGTATTGTATGCAAAAAATAATTTTGTATTTTCAAGAATAGCCAAGTCTTTTGGTTTAGGTTCAAATAATTCATGATTCATATTTTGAGAAACTATAGAAGTTACTTCAAAGTTTTCACCTGCTATTTTTTCAACCACCCATTTCAATGGTGGTAAGCTAACAACAAGTTGCTCTTTTTTTTGGTTATTATCACTTTTAGTACTATTTTCTTTATTGCAAGAAATAATAAAAAGAAATGATAATATAACAGTTAATTTTAATAATATATTCTTAGAGTTCATAATCTTAACCTTCTTTCATAATAATATTTTTTTTATCCATACAATTTGGACATTTTCCTTTAAATAAAAATAGATGAGAAATCAATGAAAATCCAGTTTTTTTAGAAATATTTTTATCGTTTTCTTTGATCACTTCGCTGGGAACAACTTCTATAGTGTTACAGCTCTCACAAAGAAAAAAATTTCCATTTTTCTCTTTGAAATAATATTTTTCATTTCCAAAATAGAAAGATGAAATAAAATTATTAGATTCTAAATATTCTAGAGCTCTATAAATAGTTGATAAATTAAATGCAACATATTTTTTTAGCATATTTGCGCACATAGGTTTTTCAGAAGATAGTAAAAGGTCAAGAATTTCTTTTCTTTTTTTAGTTAAAATCTTCATATTAAGTTATCACATCCTAACAAAAAAATTATTATTTTGCGAATCATTCGCACAATAATAATATATCAAATCATGATGAAAGTCAATAAAAATAAGCATAAAATTAAAATTCTAAAATTATGCAAATAAAAGTGAAATGATTTAGAGGTTGTTTTTTTCAATAAATGTAGTAAAACATAATTGTAAGAGGTGATAAAAATGCTCGCGCGAAAAAGCATAGAATTATTATTTGTACTAAAAAAGGAAAATGATCTTAAACAAATTTCACAAAAAATGAATTTAAGTGAAAGAGCTATTAGGTATGAAGTAGAAAATCTCAATTTCTACTTGAAAAAATTTAATATTGGAGAAATAATTCAGACAGGTAAAAAGATAAAGCTTGTAATTAATTCTAAGGATAAGCTTTTATCAAAGCTTAATAAGGATAATTATAACTTCACAAAAGATGAAAGGGAAGATTTTATACTTGCGAATTATTTGTTCAATGGAGATGTGAGACAGAAAATTTTTGAAGAAGAATTAAATGTAAGCACTGCTACAATTGCAAATGACATACAAAGAATTAAAGAAAGAGTAAATTCTAGTGGACTTGAATTTAAGAGCTACACAAAAACAAAGACATTTATAGTTGGAGAAGAAAAGAAAATAAGGCAAATGATGCTTAATTTCTTGATTGATTATTTATTTGTTGAAGAAAAATATTATGTTGATATTTTAATTAAAGATATCATTAATAAGTATTTTGAAGGTATAGATGTAAAAGATATAAGATCATATCTTAATGATATTCAAATAAAATTAGAAAAAACAATATCTGATGAAGCACACAAAATATTGACAATATATTTAATGATATTAGTAAAAAGAATAAAACAAAAATTTGTTTTAGATAATTTTAGAAATGAACAAATGGTAAAGAAAAGTAAAGAGTATCAAACAATTATAGAGGTACTTCCTAAATTGGAAGAGAAATATAAAATAAAAATAAATCAAGAAGAAAAGTATCTATTTACTGAATATGTGCTTGGAAGCCATTCATATAATTTTAGTTATTCATATTATGAAAATTGGTTTCAACTTGAAATACTGGTTAATAAACTAATAATTGGAGTTAATTCACTGATTGATATAGATATATTAGGTGATAAAATATTATTAGAGGGATTATTGAATCATCTTAAGCCAGCAATATATAGAATAAAGCAAGGTATAAAATTAGAAAATTCAATTTTTGAAGAAGTGTATGAAAGTTATCCACAACTTTTTAAGATAGTAGAATCAGAAATAGGAAAATATAAAAGTTATTTAGAAGTGGAAATAAATAAAGATGAGATTGCATTTTTGACTATTCATTTTAAGGAGGCAATGGATAGACGGGAAATAAAACAACTCAAAAATATTTTGATAGTTTGTGGTTTTGGATATGGAAGTTCTAAATTACTAAAAGAGAATGTTAAAAAAAACTTTGATGTAAATGTTATAGATGCAATGCCACTTCATAAATTTTATGAAATGGAAGACTTTAATAATGTTGATTTAATAATAACTACAGTTCCAATTAAAACAAAAGGAATAGAGATAATAAAAGTTAATCCAATATTACTAGAAGAAGACATAAAAAAATTAGAAGAAAAAGGATTAAGAAAAGAAAGAAAATCAATAGATATAGAAGAATTAGTAGAACTTATTAGAAAATATACTATTGTAAAAGATGAAGAAGTATTGAAAAGAGAAATTCTTAAAAAATATCCTGAAAAATTTACAGAGTTAAGGTCAAAAAATGCATTAATGGATTTACTATATGAGGAAAACATTTATGTTGATATGGAATTTGATAATTGGATAGATTGCATTAATTATTTTGGAAATGAAATGTTAACTAAAGGATATGTTGAAAAAGATTATGTAGATTCTATGATAGAAGTGTTGTCAACATATGGCTCTTATATGTTAATAAATGATAACATACTATTAGCTCATGGAAAGAATAATGAAGATATTCATAAAACTGCTATACTAATAGGTGTTTTAAGAAAAGAAGTAGAATACTTAAATGATAAAAGAATAAAATTTATAGTAATGTTTTCTAGTAAAGATGGTAATGAACACTTAAATGCATTGTTAAAGCTTACAGAATTAATGGAAGATAAGAAATTATTTGACAAGTTGATAGGAATTAAGTCTAAAGATAAGGCATATGATATAATTAGTAAATTAGTGTAACATAAAGCACATTAATTATGTTTAAAAAAATATAAAATATAAATGGAGGTAAAGAATTATGAGTACAAGAGTAAAGATTCAGTCATTTGGAAGATTTCTAAGTGGAATGGTAATGCCAAATATAGCGGCATTTATAGCTTGGGGGTTAATTACAGCATTATTTATCCCAACAGGATGGTTACCAAATAAAGAGTTAGCAAAGTTAGTTGGACGGATGATAACTTATCTATTACCATTATTAATAGGTTATACAGGTGGAGAAATGGTTGGAGGAAGAAGAGGAGCAGTAGTTGGAGCGATAACAACAGCAGGTGTAATTATTGGTACAGATATACCAATGTTCTTAGGGGCAATGGTAGCAGGACCTCTAGGTGGGTACTGTATTAAAAAAGTAGATCAATTTTTTGAAGGAAAAGTAAAATCAGGATTTGAAATGTTAGTAAATAACTTTTCAGCAGGAATTACAGGGATGATATTAGCAATAGTATCATTTAAGTTAATAGGACCAGCAGTTGCTACATTTAGTAAAGGTATGGCAGCATTAGTTCAAGGTATAGTAAATATGGGATTGTTGCCACTTGTTTCTGTAGTAGTAGAACCAGCAAAGATATTTTTCTTAAATAATGCGATTAATCATGGTATTTTTACTCCATTAGGAGCTCAACAAGTAACAGAAGCTGGAAAATCTATATACTTCTTGATTGAAGCAAATCCAGGGCCTGGATTAGGAATATTATTAGCATATTATTTCTTTGGTAAAGGATTAGCAAAAGAATCTTCTTTGGGTGCAATGGTAATACACTTCTTAGGTGGAATTCACGAAATTTATTTTCCATATGTATTGATGAATCCATTATTATTTATAGCTGTAATAGCAGGTGGATCAACTGGTGTGTTGGTTAATACAATTTTCCATTCTGGATTAAGAGCACCAGCATCTCCTGGAAGTATATTTGCAATTCTAGCAGTAACGGCAAAAGATAGTTATGTAGGTGTTATATTATCAGTTTTAGCAGCTGCAACAGTTTCATTTTTAGTGGCATCTGTATTTATAAAAAGAGCATCAATGTCAGATACTGAAGATGATTTTGCAGAAGCAAGTCAAAAAATGAAAGATTTAAAAAATAAGCCATCAACAGAAACTATAATAGCAGATGTAAGTGCATCAGGATTATCAGGATTAGATGTAAAAAAAATAGTAGTAGCGTGTGATGCAGGTATGGGTTCAAGTGCAATGGGTGCTAGTTTATTAAGAAAAAAAGTTAAAGATGCTGGGTTAGGAATAGAAGTTATAAAAAAAGCAATTAATGAAATACCGTCAGATGCAGATTTAGTAATTACACATAAAGATTTAACAGAAAGAGCAATTAAAGCACAACCAGATAAGAAACACCTATCATTAGATAATTTTATGGATGGTAAATTCTATGATGGAGTGGTTGAAAGTTTAAAAAAGTAAATAGCTCATTAGGTTCAGCGCCTCTTAAAACTAGTGAGCAGGATAAAGTAAAACAAGAGGGAATATTGAAGAAGGAAAACATTATGGTTAACTTACCATCTGAAAGTAAAGAAGAAGCTATAAGAAGAGCAGGGCATTTACTAGAAAGTCTAGGATATGTTAACTCAAACTATACGAATGGAATGGTAGCTAGGGAAACAGTACACACAACATATCTTGATAATGGAGTAGCAATACCTCACGGAATAGAAGAAGTAAAAAGTGAAGTTATAAATCCTGGAATAGTTGTATTATTGTATCCTAATGGAATTGATTATGGTGATGGAAATGTTGCTAAATTATTAATAGGTATAGCTGCTCAAAATAATGAGCATATAGATGTGATTTCTAAGTTAGCAATATTGATAGATGATGAAGAAAAAATAGCAGATCTAATTGCATCTAATGATGTAGAAACAATTTATGGATACTTAAAATAAGGAGGTTTATATGGAAGCATTACATTTTGGAGCAGGTAATATAGGACGTGGATTTATAGGTAAGTTGCTTTCAGAATCAGGATATAGAGTTAATTTTGTAGATATAAATGAAGCTGTCAAAAGGAATTTAGCAGATAAAGGTGAGTATGTAGTAGAAGTTGTTGGAGAAGAATCAAAAAAAGAAATTGTAAGTAATGTGAATGGAATACTTTCAACGGATATAGATTCAATATTGAAAGTAGGAAATGAGACTGAAATAATAACAATGGCAGTAGGACCTAATGTTCTTCCTATAATAGCAAAAACAATAGTTAAGATAATAAGAAAAAGAAAAGAATCTAATAATGTAGGGTACCTTAATATTATAGCATGTGAGAATATGATTAAAGGATCAAGTTTTCTTAAAGAAAAAGTATTAAATGATTTATCTGAAGATGAGATAAAGTATGTTGACTCATATATTGCATTTGTTGATTCAGCAGTTGATAGAATCGTGCCACCTACAGATAGTGGGATAACAGATCCAACATATGTTATGGTTGAAGAATTTTATGAGTGGATTGTTGATAAGAACCAAATCAAAGGAATACTTGACATTGATGGTATGATAAAGGTAGATAATTTAATGGCATATCTTGAAAGAAAATTATTCACATTAAATACAGGACATGCTATCACAGCATATATAGGTAAAAATAAAGGAATAAAAACTGTAGATGAGAGTATTAAAGATCCAGAAGTTAGAGAAATAGTAGTTGGAGCAATGAAAGAAAGTGGAGAAGTTCTTATAAACAGGTACTCATTTGTAAGAGAGGATCATTATAAATACATAGACAAAATTTTAAAGAGATTTGAAAATAAATATTTAAAGGATGATGTTTCTAGAGTAGGTAGACAACCAATAAGAAAACTAGGTAAAAATGAAAGACTTGTGAAGCCACTTTTAGGAACTATCGAATATAATCTACCAAATGATAATTTATTGCTTGGAATTACTTATGCTCTTAAATTTGATGGTGAAGATGAAGAAAGTATTAGATTAAGAGAAATGATAAAGGAAAAAGGAGTAGAAAATACACTAAGAGAAATTACTGAAAATTCTATTCCAGATGATTTGCTGGCAAAAATAAAAATATAGTATGTTTATTAGATGTGTAGCGATTAATGCGCTACATATCTTTTAAAAGCAAAAATTAAAAAAATCACTTTTATTTATTATTATTTAATATTTTAAATATGAAGTAACTATAAGTTAAATAAATAAGCTTTAGGACAAGCTTTTATTAAGGAGATGAATTATGGATAATAAACCACAAAATTTAACAGAAACAATTGCTAAAGTAAAGAAAGCTCAGCAAGAGTACTCTACATTTGATCAAGAAAGAGTTGATAAAATTTTTAGAAAAGTGGCTCAAAAATTAAATGATGAAAGAATATATCTTGCAAAGCTTGCAGTTGAAGAAACGAGAATGGGAATAGTAGAGGATAAAGTTATAAAGAATCATTTTGCATCTGAATATATTTACAATAAATATAAGGATGAAAAAACATGTGGAGTTTTAGAAGATGACAAATCATATGGGATTAAAAAGATAGCAACACCAATAGGTTTAATTGCTGGAGTAATACCAACAACTAATCCAACTTCAACAGCTGCATTTAAGATATTACTTGCATTAAAAACGAGGAATGCAATAATATTTTCTCCTCATCCAAGAGCAAAAAAATGTACTATTGAGACAGCAAGAATAGCATTAGAGACTGCAATTGAATATGGTGCACCAGAGAATATTATTGGATGGATTGAGGAACCGAGTGTTGCTGCTTCGAGAGAACTTATGGAAAGTGCAGACTTAATACTTGCAACTGGTGGACCTGGAATGGTTAAGGCAGCATATTCATCAGGTAAGCCAGCAATAGGTGTTGGAGCAGGAAATACACCTGTAATAATAGACAACACAGCAGATATAAAAATGACAGTTAATTATACATTATTATCAAAAACATTTGATAATGGAGTTATATGTGCATCAGAGCAATCGGTAATAATAGATGAATCAATATATGAAGAAGTAAAAGAAGAATTTGCTAGAAGAGGAGCATATATATTAACTCAATTAGAAATAGAAAAATTAAGAAATGTAATATTTGTTGATGGACATTTAAATTCTGAAATTGTAGGACAAAGTGCATATAAAATAGCTACAATGGCAGGAATTGAAGTACCTAAAGTTGCTAAAGTATTGATTGGTGAAGTTACTTCGACGGCAAATGAGGAGCCATTCGCACATGAAAAATTATCACCAGTTTTGGCTATGTATAAATCAAAAGACTTTGATCATTCAATAGAAATAGCAAAGGAGTTAATAGAGTTAGGAGGATTGGGTCATACATCACTACTTTATGTTGATCAAAATGAAACAGAAAAAATAGAAAAATTTGGTGTAGCAATGAAGACAGGTAGAATATTAATAAATATGCCAGCTTCTTTAGGTGCTATAGGGGACGTATATAACTTTAAACTGGCACCATCATTAACTTTAGGATGTGGATCTTGGGGAGGAAACTCAGTTTCTGAAAATGTTGGAGTTAGTCACTTAATAAACGTCAAGACTATTGCCGAAAGGAGAGAAAATATGTTATGGTTTAGAATACCTGAAAAGGTTTACTTTAAATATGGATCACTGCCAATTGCATTGGAAGAATTAGGAGAAAATAATGTAAAAAGAGTATTTATAGTAACTGATAGTACACTTGCAAAATTAGGATTTACTGCTCATGTTACAAAACATTTAGAGAAAATGAGAATAGATTATAGAATATTTTCTGATGTCAATGAAGATCCAACACTATCTTGCGCACAAGATGGAGCAAAATCTATGTTAGAATATAATCCTGATGTTATTATAGCATTAGGAGGAGGATCTGCAATGGATGCTGCTAAAATAATGTGGGTTCTATATGAGCATCCAGAAGTAAGATTTAGAGATTTAGCAATGAGATTTATGGATATAAGAAAGAGAATAGCGCCATTTCCTAAAATGGGACAAAAAGCGAAATTTATAGCTGTTGCAACATCTGCTGGAACAGGTTCAGAAGTAACTCCTTTTTCTGTAATAACTGATGATAAAACAGGTATAAAGTATCCATTAGCAGATTATGAAATAACTCCTAATATAGCAATAAATGATCCTGAATTAATGATGACAATGCCAAGAGGATTAACAGTGGCATCAGGTATTGATGTATTAACACATGCTATTGAATCATTTGTATCAATATTAGCTAGTGATTATACAAGACCATATTCATTAGAATCTATGAAAATAGTATTCAAATATTTACCAGAGTCTGTAGAAAAGGGAACAAAAGCCATAAAGGCAAAAGAGAAAATGTCAAATGCATCTTGCTTAGCAGGAATGGCATTTGCAAATGCATTTTTAGGAATTTGTCATTCATTAGCACATAAATTAGGTGGAAGATTTCATATACCACATGGAATAGCAAACGCTATGTTAATATCAGAGGTAATAAAGTATAATGCAGTGGAAGCACCAACAAAAGTTGGAATATTTCCTCAGTATAAATACCCAGAAGCATTAGAAAGATATGCATATATATCAGACTTTTTAGGGTTCGGTGGAGAAACATTATATGAAAAAACAGATAATTTAGTTGCAGAAATAGAGAAGTTAAAAGAAAAAATAGGAATACCTAAAAGTATACAAGAATATGGTATTGGAGAGTCAGAATTTATATCAGCAATTGATGAAATGGCACTTGACGCTTTTGATGATCAGTGTACAGGTGCAAATCCTAGATATCCATTAATAGAAGAGTTAAAGGAAATTTATCTAAAAGCATATTATGGTTCTAATATGTAGACTAAAGATTTAGTAGTAGAAAAAAAAGTATCAACTAAAAAAGTAGGAAAAAGAAAGTAGTATTAGTTATTAAATTTTAAAAAATATAATTATATACATTCATATATTAAAATCCCTTAAGTTTTATATAAAGGGATTTTTTTTGTAAATTAAAGAAAAATATGATATTATATTTAATAAAATGAAAAGGGGAATAATAAATTATGAGTAAGTATGATGATATTATTTTTTATAAGGAATTTAAAGTATCTCCTTCAAAACTTTTTAGGAGACCTCTGATAATTGCACTATTTATTTATTTTTTAGCAATAATAATTTTTACAATTTTTATTTCAATTCCAAAAAATTTACCAGAAAATATAATTAAATACATGAATCTTATTCATTTTGAGGAGATAAATTTATTATATGTTATTTTTTATTTAAAATTTGGATTGAAATTATTCATAAAAGAAATTTTTAATTTTTATGCAACAGATATAAAAATTGGAGAAAACGATATATTTATAAAGGCAAATAAAAAAAATAAGTTTATTGCCATAAGTAAAGGTAATATTGATTATATGAAAAAAATTGAACCGGATATTGATGGTAAAAAACAATATAATTGTAAATTTAAAGTATTTATGAAAGATAAAAGTTCACATACATTTTATATTGATTTATTTTCAAATAAGGATATAATTAAAATAGAAAATTATTTATTGAACTTTAATATCAATAAAAATAAAGAGTTACTAAAAGATGTAAATGATGAAAAATATATAAATATTGTCAAAAATAAACCATCTGTAGAGTCCTTAGTACCAATAAAATCAAGTAAAGAGGATGAAATAATTAAAATTTCAGATGAAAAAATTATCTTTTTATCCAAAGATATAGATTCTATTTTGTTTTTGTTTGCACTTACAGTAATATCTATTCCGACATTATTATTACATCCAAATTTGACATATAAAATTAGACAATTAATGACAGTAATTACTGTATGTGGTTCATTTTATGTATTATTAGAACCTTTAAAATTAATAATTAATATAGATGATAAGACAATTAAAGAAAAAAATGTATTGGGAATAAATAAAAAAAATATTTATATGCCTGACATAAAAAAAATTTCTATTATAAATGATTCAGGCGTTAAGCTAAAGTTTGTACCTTATACAGGGAAAATTAAAACTATAAAAATTAGTAAATTTAATGAAAAAGAGGAATTAGAGATATTGAGGATAGTATCTAAAATGTTCAATAGAGATATTATTTTGGAGTCTAGTGATAATAACATTATATTATAAAATAAAGAAGGAGTTAAAAAAAATTATGACTAAAGAAAACAATACAGTATTTGGAGAGGAATTTAAAGCATCTATTTTATTAAGTATATTGAGAGTTTTGAGGTTTCCATTTTTAGTGTTTAGTGTTTTATTAATATTTATATATATCACTAAAAAAGAATTAAATTATTTAGGTGCAATTGCAGGTACAATTATTATTTTATTTTTTCTATTTGCTAAAGTGATTGTAAGAAAATTTATGAGAATGCTTAGTAACATACCTTTTTATGCACAAAAAATAAATATTGAAAGAAACTATATAGTAGTAAAGAAATTTTTCTCAAAAAAATTATTTACTATTGATACAGGTAATATTGATCATGTAAAAAATTTTACTACAAGTTGGCGAGGATCAGTAAGCTATATTGATAAATTTGAAGTGTTTATGAAATCTAAAGAGTCTTATGTATTTGATATTAGTTTTTTTTCTGATAATGATATTGCTCAAATAACGGAATATTTATTAAGCTTTAATGTTGAAAAAAATCAAGAGTTAATAAAAAATATAAATGAACAAAATATTAAAACTGAAGAGAATTCAGTACAACCAAAAATAGAGAATATTAAAGCTGAAGAGAATTCAGTACAATCAAAAATAGAGAATATTAAATCAAATGAAAATTTAGAGGGTAAATATATTTTTTTATCTAAAAAAAATAAAATTATTAACATTTTCATGTCAATAGTTTTATTATTTATTATTTTGTCAACACTAAAATCAGGAATTTATAGTTTAAAAAATATAATTTTATTATTACTATCTAGCGCTTTGTTTGTATATTATTTTCTAATTCCAGTAAAACTAATATTTGATATAGATAAAAAGACAATAGTACAAAAAAATTCATTTGGTATAAATATACAAAAAATATCTATAGATGAAATAGTGAAAATTATTATTATAAATGAAATTGGCATTAAACTTAAAATAGAACTAAATTCAGGAGTGAATAAAATAATAGAAGTAAATAAATTTAGAGAAAACAAAAGTTTAAGTATATTAAATGTTTTGTCTAAAATGTTTAATAAAGAACTTGTATTTGAAATTGATGATAAAAATACTATTTTATAGTATTTATAAATTAGCATAATTGACTATAGAAATTATTTTTTATTGAATTAAAATGACAAAAATCAGAGAGTTTATACTCTCTTTTTTTTACTTTTATATTATGAAAAATGTTTAAATATGGTATAATAGCTTTGAAATAATTTTAATTTCATTTATATATTATTGTATATATATTATTGAAAATTATTTTTTATAATTGATATTATAGAATAAATATATGTTTGGGAGAGATATGCTAATAGAGATTAGAATAGATAAAGATAAAATAATTAATAACATAAAAAAGATAAGAGAAATAAATAAAAATATAATTTTTGTATTGAAGGATGACGCTTATGGATTAGGAATAGATAATATATTGCCAATTATATTGTCTGATGATGTAGAAAAAATTGCAGTTGCATTTATTAATGAAGCAGTAAAAGTAAAAAAAATAATAAATGAAAGTAATAAATCAAAAATATCAGTAATGACTCTAAATTATGTTGAAAAAGAAAATCTGAATATTGCATTGAAAGAAGATATAGAAATAACAATATATAGTTTGATACAATTAAATGAATACATAGAGTATATGAATCAAAATATTTGTAATTTAAGATTACATATAAAATTAAATACTGGTATGAATAGACTTGGATTTGATGAAATAGATGTGAGCGAATTGATTAGATTGATAAAGACAGAAAATTTACAAATAAAGTCGATATTTTCTCATATTTCAAATGTAGATGATATTAAAATGACAAGAAAGCAGATAAATAAATTTAATGAAATGATCAAAATATTTGATGATAATGAAGTAAAATATGAGTACAAACACATACAAGCTAGTCCACTTTTATTTAAGGAAAAATATAAGTATAATTATGATTTTGCTAGAGTTGGAATGGCGCTTTATGGATTACAGCCACTTAGAACAACTATAGAATTAGAAAATCCAATTCAATTAATATCAAAAGTAATCCATATAAGAAATGTTAAAAAAGGAGAAAAAGTATCATATGGTATCAATAATAAATTAAATTTAGATACAAAAATAGCAATTATACCAATAGGATATGCTCATGGAATACAAAAACAGATAGAAAATAAAAAATCATATGTTTTAATAAGAGGTAAAAAGGCATATGTTTTAGGTGAGATATGTATGGATATGATAATTGTAGATGTTACAAATATAGAAGAGATATCAATTCATGACGAAGTTGTTATAATTGGAGAACAAGGGAAGTATAATATTTCAGTTACTAAAATGGCTAATTGGGCTGATACGATTCAAGATGATATATTATCTAAATTAGATAAGAATATAAAAAAAATTATAATTAACAATAATAAATGAAAGTGGCTAAGTAATTAGCTACTTTTATATTTAATGATAAAATACGAATTTAATTAGATTGAATAGTATATCTCTATTTAAGTTTATTAAATCATAAAAAGTGAATATATTTTAATATTCAAAAAAAAAGATATATTTACAAAAAAAATTAATTTTGACATT
>RRZU012496380.1_pt1 | contig 25430 bp, 18 predicted proteins | sample 2165561 | NCBI WGS metagenome assembly RRZU01 (sample SAMN10456909, study PRJNA506462) | wastewater metagenome | isolation source: wastewater sludge | place: USA: Moscow, Idaho | reverse complement strand
GCTTAGGTTTTCAGGCGCGTAGCTCAGCTGGTTAGAGCACCACCTTGACATGGTGGGGGTCGTTGGTTCGAGTCCAATCGCGCCTACCAAAATTCAAAAAGCACCGGTTTTGCCCGGTGCTTTTTTGTTGGCAGCAGGCTTCTCATGCGATCGTATCAGCCGTTTGAGTGATGCAGCAATTGCGGCTTTTGCTGCCATGTGAATGTTCTTTCGGGCGCGCAGTGGAAAGCATGGCACAAGGCCTTGTGCTCTTTCTTTTTCTTGCAATGCATGTCGCTATTTGTCGCGGCACGATGCCTGGCCTTACGAACAGGCGCAAAAAAGCCCACCGAAGTGGGCTTTTTTGTGTGGGTGTTGTCCACAATGGAAAAAGAAAACCGGTGTTTATTCCGCTTTCTTTTCTTCTGCTGCTTTCTTTTCTTCTGCCGCGCCTTCGGCTGCAGCTTCATCGGTTGTCTCTTCAGCGTCCACACCGCCTTTGGGTGCAGAAACGGTTACCAGCACGGGGTCTTCGGCACTACCGTGAGTAACGGCGCTGACGCCTTTGGGCAGAGTGATGTGGCTGAGGTGCACGGTTTGACCACGCACGACTTTGCTCAGATCCACTTCGATGAACTCGGGCAGATCAGCTGGCAGGCAGCTCACTTCCACTTCGTTGAGAATGTGGTTGACCAGGCAGCGCTCCAGTTTCACGGCATCAGACAGCTCTGCACCAGTGAAGTGCAGTGGCACTTTGATAGTGATTTTCTCTTTGGCCGATACGCGCTGGAAATCGATGTGCAGCACCAGCGGCTTGTAGGGGTGGTATTGCACGTCACGCAGCAGCACTTTGCTGGATTTGCCGGCAATTTCCATATCCAGAATGGATGCGTGGAAGGCTTCTTTTTTCAGAGCGTGCCATAGACTGTTGTGATCCAGCTCGATCAGTTGGGGGCCGGCTTCACCGCCGTAGATGATGCCAGGGGTTTTGCCAGCGTTGCGCAGGCGGCGGCTCGCACCCGTACCTTGCTTGGCGCGCTCAAAAGCGACGACTTTCATGGGATTCTCCAAATTGGCGCTGCCGCGACCAGCAAGCGCCTGTTTCAAAAAAAGCGACCGTGTTTGCTGAAAAGCCGCACGGTGCTGGGGAAAATGTTCTCAGATGAGTTTGGGCCCTTCCGAGAACAGGCTCATGACCGAATCGCCGGTGGCGATGCGGTTGATGGTTTCGGCAAACAGCGGTGCGACCGAAAGTTGCCGGATTTTTTTGCATTGCTGCGCCGCAGGCGACAGCGGAATGGTGTTGGTGACGACCACTTCATCCAGATCAGTGCTGGTGCTGATGCGCTCGATGGCGGGGCCGCTGAATACGGGGTGCGTACAGTAGGCATACACGCCTTTGGCGCCGCGTTGCTTGAGCACTTCGGCAGCCTTGATCAGGGTGCCGGCCGTGTCGATGATGTCATCCATGATGACGCAGTTGCGCCCTTCGATCTCGCCAATGATGTGCATCACTTCGCTGACGTTGGGTTTTGGGCGACGTTTGTCGATGATGGCCAGATCACAGTCCATTTCCTTGGCCAGGGCACGGGCACGCACAACGCCGCCCACGTCTGGCGAGACAACGATCAGATCTTCGTATTTCTGCTGTTGCAATTCGGTCAGCAAAATGGGCGAGGCATAGATGTTGTCTACCGGAATATCGAAAAAGCCCTGAATCTGGTCTGCGTGCAAGTCCATGGTAAGCACGCGGTGCACGCCGACCTTTTGCAGCAGGTTGGCCACGACCTTGGCCGAAATGGGTACGCGCGTGGAGCGTGGGCGCCGATCCTGGCGGGCGTAACCGAAATAGGGAATAACGGCTGTGATGCGTTCGGCAGATGCGCGTTTGAATGCATCCACCATGATCAGCAGTTCCATCAGGCTGTCGTTGGTGGGGGCGCAGGTAGGCTGAACGATGAAAACATCGCGGGCGCGAACGTTTTGCAAGATTTCGACGGTCACTTCACCGTCGGAAAAGCGATCTACGCGGATCCCGCCGAGCTTGGAGCCCAGGCATTGGGTGATTTCTTCTGCTAAACGTGGATTGGCATTGCCGGTGAAGACCAGAAAATCAGATGAGGCAGATGGATGCATGGCTTGACTTCCGGCAATCTGTTCTGCATGGGATGCAGATGCTGTGGCAGAGATGGAGATGTTGGCAGGGGAGGAAGGATTCGAACCCTCGAATGCCGGAATCAAAATCCGGTGCCTTAACCAACTTGGCGACTCCCCTACGACCGTTTGTAACGCGGCTGCATCACAAGCGGTGAAAATCTGTCAAGCTCCGCATTGTAGCAAAGGATGCTGCGATAAATTGCTGCACACCTGCACTTTGCAATTTTTTGGTGCATGCTGTTGCAAAATATCCGCATCCATGCCAGCGGGCAAAGGCGCAAATACGGCGCTACCAGAGCCGGTCATGCGCGCGTGCAGGCCGTATTGTGCCAGCCAATCAATGGCCTCGGCAATGGCTGGGCACAGGCGCGTGGCAGGTATTTGCAGGTCGTTATGGCCAAAGACGTAAGGCGCGGCACTATTGGCAAAGTCGCTCAGGCATGTGACTGGGGTGGCGCGCGGCAGGTCGGGCGCGGTAAAGATGGCGGCGGTGGCAAGCCCGGCTGCCGGTTTGGCAACGACAAAGCGCGCAGGCGGTAGATCAATGGCTTGCAGTTGTTCGCCAATGCCTTCGACCCAGGCATTGCGTCCAAACAGAAAAAAAGGCACGTCAGCGCCCAGTGGCAGGCCGATGGCTTGCAGCTGTTCGGATGACAAACCGGTATTCCACAACCGATTAAGCCCCATGAGCACGGTGGCAGCATCTGATGAACCGCCCCCCATACCGGCTTGCATGGGGATGTACTTGCGCAAGTGGATGTGCGCGCCGTGGCGGCAGCTCGTGGCCTGTTGTAATGCACGGGCAGCGCGTACGCACAGATCGTCGTTTGCGGGCAGGTCGCCTGCGCCTTCCTGGCTGCGGGTGATGCCCCCGTCAGTGGTTAGCGTCAAGTCCAGCGTGTCTTGCCAGTCGATCAGCATGAAGGCGGATTGCAGCAGGTGGTAGCCGTCATCGCGCCTGCCCACCACGTGCAGAAACAGGTTGAGTTTGGCGGGGGCCGGCAGGTTCAGGAGTTGGGCCGGGGTACTCATCGCTCGCAATTCGTGATTTGTCGTGATCCGCGATTCGTGCAGGGCGCTTATTGCAAGACCATTTGTAGCGTGGCTGCAGGTTGCGGTTGGTGGCGCTGTGCCCGGATTTTGCCTTTGGGATATTGAGAGAGGTCGGCCTTCCAGCCATCGGCTTCGGTGTTGTGGCCGTTGAGCCAGTCGAACAGCGCAGCAGACGGTAAGGGCGCGCCGGTCAGTTCTTCCAGCAAGGCATCGAGCGACTCGAATGTGCGCACGCGGCCTGTGTGTTGCAGCGTGGCTGTGGTGGGCGACCATTGCGCAATGGCCATGATGCTGCCCAAGGGGCCAAACAGGCGCAGCGAACCATTGCGGGCATCGCCCGTCAGCTCGAATGCCACGATGAAGGATTGAGGAGCAGCTTCTTGCTGCACTTGCAGCGACAGCCGCCCCGTGCGCACCGTGGGGGCGGCAGTTGCACCGCTTGGCGTGACGGGTTTGGGCGGTGTGACGCAGCCGGCCAGCCAGCCGGTGGCCAGCAGCAAGGCGGCGCAGAGTCTTCGAGTGGAAAGGTTACGTGCGGGCGTGTGGCGTTGAAAAAGATTGTGGTTCATAAGCGATGCGGGATGGATACCCGGATAAAGCAGGGCCTATCCTGACGTGGGCGGCCAAAAATTGGGGGTTGGATCAACTTCGGTCTGCATCAAGAGGGATGTTAGGCGGGCTGCAAGGAGGGGAATGAAGCGGGATACGGTATGCCTCGCATCCCGTGCGTGCCTGGTGTGTTGCGCAAACCCCCGCACGGTTAACGGCGGTGCATCAAGGCGATGCAGGGGCGGGCGTTGGCGCGCTGGCCGCGCCCGGCGCGGCGGTGGGGGGCGTGGAGGTGCCGCGGTTCAGGCGCTGCATGGTTTCGAGCAAGACTTTGTGTTTGGCGTCCAACTCCATGCCTTTGGCCCAGACCTTGCGGGCTTCTGCTTGTTGACCGCTCTTCCACAGGACTTCGCCGTAGTGGGCTGCGATCTCGGCTTCAGGCTCGTTTTCAAATGCCTGCTTCAGCAGCTCCAGCGCCCTCGGCAGATTGCCCAGGCGGTATTCCAACCAGCCCATGCTGTCTTGAATGGCGGGGCTTTCTGGCGCCAATTTCAGTGCTTTGGCGATCAGCTCGCGTGCTTCTTGCAGGCGCAGGTTGCGATCGGCAAAGTTGTAGCCCAGTGCGTTGTAGGCGGCGGGAGAGTCCGGCTGCAAGCGCATGACGGCGCGCATGTCTTGCTCCAGCTCGGTGAATTGTTCCAGTTGCCAGTAGATATTGCCGCGGGCGTAGAGCAGCTCGGCATTTTCCGGCTCGTCTTGCAGGGCGCGATTCAGAATGCGCAAGGCATCTGGGTATCGTTCCTGCTTTTCAAGAATGTGCGAATGCAGCAGCGCAGCGGCGGTTTTTTCGGCTGGCGTATCGGATGGCAGTTGGGGCAGCAACTGCAAGGCCAGATCGAATTGGCGGTCTTGCACCAGCCATTCCATGCGCTGCAGCTGCGCCTGCTTGCGCAGCTGCAGCAAGGTAATGTGATCCAGCCATTGCTGCGCATCTTTTGGTTTGTTGAGGGCGTCGGCAATGCGAGCCAGCATCAGATAGGCTTGCAGGTCGCGGGCAGAGGGCTGTTGTGAAGGATCGATGCCGGTAAGCGAGGTTGGTGCTTCTTCGGCCGCGGGTGCTTCTGCCGAGGTGGTCGAGTTGAGCAATTCTGTTCGGCGCAGCTTCATGTATTGCTGAAGCGAGGCCTGTGCCTGTGCCCACTGTTTGGCTTCCATTTGCAATGCGCTCTGAAAGAACCAGCCCACGGCAAAGTCGGGCGTTTTTTTCAGGATCGTATTCAGTACCTGCTGCGCATCGGTGTATCTGCGTGCCTGAATCAGGGCTCTCGCGTACACCAGTGCAAAATCGCGCGAGGGGTTTTGCTCCATGGTTTTGCGCACAAGCGCCTCTGCGCCGCGAGCGGTGTCGGGGGATGCATTGCGACTGGCCTGCATCAGATCCAGCGCGATCAGGCCGGGCAGTTCCTGATTGGGCAGCATGCCCAGTTTTTCGCTGGGGACTTTGGCTGTCAGTGATTGCTGTAGCGACTGCAGCGACTCGGGATATTGGCGAGCCGCCAGTTGCATACGCGCCAGCGATGCGGCAGCGATGAAAGCGGTGCCGGGTTGCTGCATGGCTTTTTTCAGCGCGGGCGCGGCTGCGGCAAGAGCCGCTTGCGGTTGTCGGGCAGCTTCGTACAGATCGGGAATGGTGTGGATGAACGCCTGCTTTTTGTCGATTTCGGTTGTGTTCAACGCTGTTTGCAATGATGCGCCGGTTTGCTCGATGCGACCGGAGGCAAGCAGCAGTTGCAAATGGTAGGTATTGGCCTTGGTGTCGTGGGGAAAGTCGGTTTTCCAGCGCTCCAGCGCGCGCAACGCATAACTGGGCGAGCGTTCGCGCAGGGCGATTTCGGTGGCCTGTTGGTACAGCAGGGCATCAGGCGTTTGCCTGGCGGCCGTCATCAGGTTGGCGTAGGCTGGCCCGGTGGCGCCCCTTTGCAGATACAGATAACCCACCAGAGAGTGGTAAAGCCCTGCGGATTTTTTCAGTGTTTCTTGCAGGTTGTTTTGACGGTTTTGTTGTTTGCTTGTTGCTGCGGGCAACGGTTCGGGCGTGCTGATATCGCGCGCGGCGTGCATGCTTGCCGTTTTGGCTTGCGCAGGGTGCATGGGTGCCAGCATGAAGGCAGCAGCAAGGGCAACCGCAAGGGGCTTGCGGGCGATCTTGGGTAGGCGGATGGTGCGTAACAAGATGACAGACTCCGAATCAGGGAAAAAAGCTTCCCCGCATAATAAGGCAAGCCTTGAGTACTCGGTAGAGTTTGCTTGGTGCAATTGTGTGTTTGCTCCGTGTTTTGCATTTTCTGATTCGATGATGTGCCATGCCCGAATTGCCAGAAGTTGAAGTCGCCCGCCTCAGTTTTGCCGAGCAGATTGCGGGCGCCCGCATCGTGGCGGTGCGCATGGGCAAGCCTTTGCGTTGGCCCTTGGGCGCGCCGCCAGAGGCGCTTGTCAACAGGCGCGTGCAAGGCGTGCGCCGCCGCGGCAAATATTTGCTGCTGGATTTGGATGCGGGCATGCTGATGATCCATCTGGGCATGTCCGGCAGCCTGCGCTTTGCCGTCGAGCTGCCGCCTGCTGGTGTGCACGACCATTTCGAGTTGCACACAAGCCACGGCATTTTGCGCCTGCACGATCCGCGTCGGTTTGGCGCGGTGCTGCTGGTGCAAGGCGAAGACGACCCGCGCGCAGCCAAGCTGTTGGACGGATTGGGGCTGGAACCGCTGGAAGATGCTTTCAGCGCGGAGGCGTTTGGCGAGCGGCTCAAGCGCAGGCATGCAGCGATCAAGCAGGTGCTGCTGGGTGGCAAGGTGGTAGTAGGCGTGGGCAATATCTATGCTTCCGAGGCGTTGTTTGCCGCGCGTATCCATCCTGCAACACTTGCATCGCGGCTGACGCGCGCGCAGGTCGAGCGACTTTGGCTGGCCGTGCGCGCCGTGATTGCGCAAGCAATCACGCATGGCGGTAGCACGCTGCGCGACTATTCCAATGCGCTGGGCGACAATGGGCACTTCCAATTGCATGCCGAGGTTTATGGCAAGAAGGGGGAACCTTGCAGCGTCTGCGGACGGCCGATTCAGATGAGGCGGCAGGGGCAACGCGCCACTTACTTTTGCGCTTATTGCCAAAGACGGCGATAAAACGGCAATAATTGGGCTATTTACATTACTTACATCTTGAGAGTACTAACGGGAGCATTAGTTCGATGGGCGTGATGGCAAAAACGCAAGCTGCAAAAGCATGCGAAATTCGGGCCAGATATGCACGCATGCCATGCACCGTTGGCTTGTGATGGAAAGACACCATGTTTACTGACAACATCTACCACCACAGCATTTGGCGCCAGGAAGTGGATATGCGCCTCAAAAACCTGTCGCAGTGGCTGGAGGAGCGCGATCTGTTGGCGCCCGATGTGCGTTCGCAGTTGGAGCGGATTCAGTTGCAAAACCGCAGCGACAAGATCATGGTGGCTTTTGTGGCCGAATTTTCGCGCGGCAAATCCGAACTGATCAACGCCATCTTCTTCGCGGGCTACGGGCGGCGCATCATGCCGGCCAGTGCGGGGCGCACCACCATGTGCCCGACCGAGCTGGGCTACGACGCGCGCGACACCATCTGCCTGCGGCTGCTGCCGATCGAGACACGGCTGTCGCCGCAATCGCTGGTCGAGTGGCGCTTGGTGCCCGAGCAGTGGACCAAGGTGGATCTGAATGTGAACGACCCCGAGCAACTGGTTGCTGCCATGAGCAAAGTGGCGGAAACGATCGAAGTGACCGAAGAGCAGGCGCGTGCCTTGGGCTTCTGGCACGACAACGCGGCCGACAACCCCATCCCCAATGACAAAGGGCTGGTGGAAGTGCCCCGTTGGCGCCATGCCCGCATCAATATGGACCACCCTTTGCTCAGGCAAGGCTTGATCATTCTCGATACGCCGGGGCTGAACGCGATCGGCGCCGAGCCTGAGCTGACCATGAGCCTGATTCCGCAAGCGCAGGCAGTGGTGTTCCTGCTGGCGACGGATACGGGTGTAACGGCATCCGATCTGACGATATGGAAAGAATCGTTGGCCGGAGCCAGCGACGATGCTTCACGCTTTGTTGTGCTCAACAAAATCGATACGCTGTGGGATGCGCTCAGCACCCCGCAGCAGGTCGAAAAACAGATTGAACAGCAACGTGTTGAGTCGGCACGCATTCTGGGCCTGACAGAAGACCGCGTGATGGCCGTATCGGCGCAGAAGGGGCTGCAAGCCAAGGTCAAGGGCGATGCGGAACTGCTGAAAAGCAGCCGTCTGGATGTGTTGGAAGACATGTTGGCCAAGCGCATTGTCGAACGTCGGCAAGACATCATGCTGGCCAATATGGAAGCGGAAGCGCAAGACGTGCGCAGACAAGTGCAGCGCACGCTCGGTGTGCGTGCTGCCGAACTGTCTGAACAGTTGGAAGAGCTCAAAGGCTTGCAGGGTAAAAGCGATTCAGTGGTGCGCCATCAGCGCATGCGTGTGGCCAAAGAGCAAGAGAACTTTGAGCACTCCGTTAGCAAAACGCATGCCATTCGCATGGTGCACCACAAGGCGCTCAAGCAAGTCTATGCCTTGCTGGGCAACAACCAGTTGCGCAAGGAAGTGGCTGTGCTCGATAGCGCACTGCGCGATTCGGGCTTCATGAAAGTGGGTGTCAAAAAGGTCTATGCAGAGGCTTTTGAGCGCCTGCAACAACTGCTTGACGATGCCGAAAACAAAACCGAAGAAATCTATGAGCTGTTCGGCGATATGTTCAAGAAGTTCAATAGCGAGTACGGCTTTACCTTGCAGATAGATATCCCCCCCAAACTGAATGCCTATGCGCAGGAGTTGAAAGAGGTGGAAGACGGCCACATCCGTTATCTGGGCGTGGGCAATCTGCTCAAACTGTCGCAGCCCGAATTCATCGACCGCCTGCTACGCGCGCTGGCTTCGCGCCTGCGCATCGTGTTTGAGCGGGCGCTGAACGAAATCGAGCAGTGGAGCCGCAATCTGGCCGGACAGATCGACTCCCAACTGCGTGAGCGGCGGCGTGGTCTGCGGCGCCGCCTAGCTTCCATTGAGCGAGCGGAGGCAGCTGCTTCCGGTTTGGACGAGCGCATCGAGGAGATAGAAGAAGCCCTGCACGGCGTGAAGAAAGAGTTGAAGACATTCCTGCAGCAGATGGATCATTTGCTGGAAGATACGACGCCGCAGCAGGAGCCGCCCGTCTTGCTGGCAGGGCTGATCGGCTGATTCGGCGCATTCATGCGTATGCTTGCCGGTGCTCAAGACGCAGACCAATATGCCGACATTGCCGCAACATTTGCTCCCCGGCTGATTGCATGGCAGCGCCGGCATGGCCGTCGCGGGTTGCCGTGGCAGCATACGCACGATCCGTATCGGGTGTGGCTGTCGGAAGTGATGCTGCAGCAAACGCAGGTCAGCACGGTTGTGGCCTATTACGGGCGTTTTCTGGAGCAGTTTCCTGACGTGATCGCGCTGGCCAATGCCAGCGAAGATGCCGTACTGGCGCAGTGGAGCGGGCTGGGCTATTACAGCCGGGCGCGCAATTTGCACCGCTGCGCGCAGATTGTGCGAGACAGCTATCAAGGCGTTTTTCCAAGCAGCAAAGCCGCGCTGGAACAATTGCCCGGCATTGGCGCATCCACGGCGGCGGCCATAGCCGCTTTCTGCCTTGGCGAGCGCACGTCGATTTTTGATGCCAATGTGCAGCGTGTGATGGCACGCCTTTTGGCCTGCGCTGCCGACCTGTCACGTAGCGCCAGCCGCCGCAGCCTGTTGGAACGGGCCGAGGCTTTGCTGCCGGCGGCAAAGCCGGCAGCGACGCGCCACGATCGCATGGTGGCCTATACCCAGGGCTTGATGGATTTGGGCGCAACCGTTTGCCTGCCGCGCCAGCCCGCATGTGAGCGGTGCCCGGTGGCCGAGTTGTGTCAGGCGCGTGCGCAGGGGCGCCCCTTGGCATACCCGGTGAAAACCGGCAAGTTGAAACGAACGGCCGAGACCTGGTGGCTGTTGGCGTTGGTGTATGTGCCAGAAGAGGGCGACGGAAGCGGCAGCAAGCTATGGCTGCAAAAGCGCCCCCAGCCGGGCATATGGGGCGGCCTGCATTGCCTGCCGGTGTTGCACAGCGAAGCCGCATGGCGGCAGCTGGTGCAGCAGTTGAACAATGCAGCGGTGGGTGTGCAGAGTTGCACCGAGCATGCGCCGATCAAGCATGTGCTGACGCACAAAGATTTGATGTTGCATCCGGTGGTGGTGCGGGTGGCCGATGCTGCGGCCTGCACGCAAACGTTGGCATCATCCCTGCCGGGCGGTTGGCAGGCGCATTGGGCAGATGTGGGTTTGCCGGCGCCGGTGCGCAAATGGCTGGATGCCCATCTTGCGTCATTCGTCTAGCGTCTGTCGCCAGTCTGTGCTGTGTGGTGATAAATCGGCAGCACAGGCACGTGCCGCATCAAACCCGGGCCAGTTCCATTTCGCGATGGCGTTTGATGCATACCCATTCTTGCGTGAAGTCGCGATACAGCTGTTCGACCAGAAAAACCGAGCGGTGCTGCCCGCCGGTGCAGCCAATGGCTACGGTCACGTAGCTGCGGTGGTCACTGGCTAATTCTGGTAGCCAGTGGCGCAAAAAATCGCGAATGTGTTGGTGCATCAGCATGGCCTTGGGCTGTTGCAGCAAAAAATCGGCCACCGGCTGGTCGCGGCCTGTCAGGGCGCGCAGGTGCGGCTCGTAATGCGGGTTGGGCAGCATGCGCACGTCAAATACATAGTCGGCATCGGTGGGCACGCCGCGCTTGAAGGCAAACGATTCCAGCACCAGCGTCATTTGGTTCTGGTTGCTGATGGTGAGCAGCTCCTTGATCTGCGTGCGCAACTGGGCCGCGCGCGTCATGGTGGTGTCGATCACATGGGCGTGTTCGCGCAAGGGAGCCAGCAGAGCACGTTCTTGCTGAATGGCATCCAACAAGTCTTTGTTTTGGTCGTTGCTGGTGATGCGGGTCAGGGGGTGTTTGCGGCGCGTTTCCGAATAGCGGCGCATGATGGCTTCGTCGCTCGCGTCTAGAAACAGTCGTATCACTTCAATGCCGTGGGTGCGCAGCATGTCGATCTGTTCAGGGATGATCGATAGCGCGTCAGACCGGCTGCGCGCATCTATGGAAACAGCGATGTGCTGGCTGGGCAGGCTTTTTGCCATGATCTGCAAAAAAGACGGCAGCAAAGTGGGCGGCAAATTGTCCACGCAGTAGTAGCCCGCGTCTTCCAGCGCGTGCAGGGCCACGGATTTGCCCGCGCCCGACATGCCACTGATCATGACCAGACGCAAATCGTGCAGCGAGGAAGCAGGAGAAGCAGGAGATGAATCAGTCATGGCGTTGTCTCTTTTCAGGGGCTGGAAAAACGGGGCGAATAACGGGGCGAATAACGGGGCAGATGCTATGGCGTGTCAATAGGCGAGGTGTGCGTTTCAGCCCGATTGTCCCGACTGGCCCGATTGGGCTTGCGCGAGCATTTCGCGTGCATGATTGAGAGAGGCTTTCGATTGGGCATGGCCCCCCAGCATGCGTGCAATTTCCTGCAAGCGCGCATCGGTCGAAAGTGCCGCCACATCGCTGCAGGCTGCCTGGGTGGCGGTGCCCGGTTTTTTGCTGACCAGATAGTGGTGGTTGGCGCAGGCGGCTACTTGCGCCAAATGGGTGACGGCCAGCACTTGGCGGTTGTGACCAAGTTGGCGCATCAGGCGACCCACTTCGTGCGCGACAGCGCCGCCCACACCGGCATCCACTTCGTCAAAAACCAGGGTGGGGACTTGTTCCAGCAGACTGCTGGTGACGGCAATGGCCAAGGCAATGCGCGAAAGTTCGCCGCCTGAAGCTACCTTGGCAATGGGGCGCGGTGTGGAGCCAGCATGCCCGGCCACCAGCAGTTCTACCGCGTCTTGCCCGTGTGCGCCCGCTTGGGTGCTGGGCTGTATGGCGACCTGCAAAGCGCCACCGGCCATGCCCAGTCCCTGCATGGCGTCTGTGACGGCTTGTGCCAGCTGACCTGCTGCCTGCTGGCGCAGATGCGTGATGCGATCAGCCTCTTGTTGATAGTGTTGCTGGGCGGCTTGGCAGGCTTGTTCCAAAGCGGCCAGGTCTTGTTGCTGCTCCAGTGCCTGCCAGCGTTGCTGGCAGTCTTGCCAAAAATCGACCAGCTGCTCGGGTTGCTGGTGCAGGCGCCGCGCCAAAGCCAGCCAGTCGGCCAGGCGCTGTTCCAGCGTGTTGAGGCGCGCCGGATCCAGATCCGTGCTGGCCAAAAAGCCTTGCAGATTGCGGGTCACTTCCTTGATCTGGATGTGGGCGCTGTCGAGCGCATCGGCCCATTCGCCGTATTCGGCGGCGATGTGGCGTTGCGCCTGCAAGGCCGTGTGAGCTTGGTGCAGGCTGTGCAAAACGCCGCTGTGCTCGTTTTCCAGCAGCAGGCGGCTGCTTTCTGCGGCATCCAGCAATTCTTTGGCGTGGGCCAGGCGGCGGTGTTCTTCGTTCAGGGTTTCCCATTCGCCAGCGGCAGGGTGCAGGCGGTCGATTTCCTGTATTTGCCATTGCAGGCGTTCACTGGCCTCCTGGATTTGCGCCTGGGATTGTTGCGCCTGTTGCAGTTGTTGCTGAGCATGTGTCCAGTTTTGCCAGGCGTTTGCCAGTGCGGTGGTGTCGATCTTGCCGTAGGCATCCAGCAGTTGGCGCGTGCTGGCTGGTTGCAGCAGGCTTTGCCAGGCGTGCTGGCCGTGAATATCTACCAGCAAAGCGCCCAATGCCCGCAGCTGGGTAGCGGTTGCAGGCGTGCCGTTGATCCAGCCGCGGCTTTTGCCTTGCGCGTCGATGGTGCGGCGCAGCAAAAGCTCATCGTCTGCATCGGCAGCAATGCCCATTTCTTCAAGCAGGGCGCAGGTGGCGTCGGTGGGGTCGAATGCCGCGCTGATGTCGGCTTTGGCCGTGCCTTCGCGCACCACCTGCGATTCGGCGCGCGCGCCCATGACCAGCTGCAGGGCTTCGAGCAAAATGGATTTGCCCGCGCCGGTTTCACCGGTGAGCACGTTGAAGCCTGCTTGCAATTCCAGCTCCAGCGATTCAACCAGCACGAAGTCGCGCAGAATGATGCGTTGCAAGGCCACGGTCAGGCGCTCCCTTTGTTCCAGTGCAATTTTTCGCGCAGGGTATCGAAATAGTTCCAGTGCGTGGGGTGCAGAAAACACACCGCTTGCTCGGCGCGCCGGATTTGCACGCTGTCGCCCTGCTGCAAGGGCGCGCAGTGCGTTTGCCCGTCGAAATTGGCGCTGGCTGTGCGCGGATTGACGATGCGGATGTGCACGCAACTGTTTTTGCTGAGCACGATGGGGCGGTTGGACAGGGTGTGCGGCGCAATAGGCACCAAGACCCAGCCGCCAACATCGGGGTGCAGCAGCGGGCCGCCTGCCGAGAGCGCATAGGCCGTGGAGCCGGTCGAGGTGGCCAGAATCAGGCCGTCGGCGCGTTGATTGCACACGAAGTGACCATCGACCTCCACGCGCAGCTCGATCATGCCCGATGTGCTTTCGCGGTTGATGGTCACGTCGTTGAGCGCCAGCGATTCGAATACCTGCTCATCGCTTTTGAACACTTGCGCATGCAGCAGGTGGCGCCAATCCCGGGTGTAAGCGCCGCGCAGCATGGGGGGCAACAGGCTGTCCACCTGCTCCAGCGCGACATCGGTCATGAAGCCCAGTTGCCCCTGATTCACGCCGATGAGCGGCAGCCCGGAGCCAGCCAACTGACGCGCCACGCCCAGCATGGTGCCGTCGCCGCCGACCACGACGGCCACATCGCACTGCTGTGCCAACTCGCGCATGTCTAGCGTGGGGTAATGCTGATCCAGCCCGGTGTGCCGGGCGATTTGCGTCTCGATCGACAGCCGGCTGCCCGCCGCCACAATGCACTGCGCCACACGCTGCAAGGCATGTGCAGAAAGCGTGCTGGGCGGGGTGGTAGAGGGTGTGGCCGCAGAGGATGCGGCGCTGGCAGCAGCGGCAACCGAAGGCGGCAGATATTTGCCAATCAGGGCAACGTGTTGGAATGCTTGGGCATGCATGGCGCCAATTAGATCATTAAAATGCCGCTCATGCTGGACGACCGCGCCAAGTTATTGCTCAAAACCCTGGTGGACCGCTATATCGCAGACGGTCAGCCCGTGGGGTCGCGCACGCTTTCCAAGGCGGCGGGGCTGGAGCTGTCGCCCGCCACCATCCGCAATGTCATGTCGGATCTGGAAGAGCTGGGTCTGGTCATCAGCCCGCACACCTCGGCCGGGCGGGTGCCCACGGCACGCGGCTATCGTCTGTTTGTGGATACGCTGATTACTGCCGAGCCCGAAAGCCTGACGGACAGTGTGCCGCCGCCCGCGTTGGCACTGCCGCCCGACCAGCCGCAAAAAGTTATTGCCAACGCGGCGCATATGCTCTCGAGCCTGTCGCAATTCGTGGGCGTGGTGATGAGCCCGCGCCACAGCTCGGCGTTTCGGCATATCGAGTTTTTGCGCCTGTCTGAAAAGCGGATTCTGGTCATCATCGTTTCGCTCGAAGGCAATGTGCAAAACCGTGTGCTGTTTACCGATAGCGACTTCACGCCCAGCCAGTTGGTCGAGGCGGGCAACTACCTCAACACGCATTTCAGTGGCCTGGCGCTGGAACAGGTGGCGCTGCGCCTGAAGGGCGAAGTCGAAAACCTGCGCAGCGAAATCGCCGCCCTGATGCAGGCAGCCATTGCCGCCAGCACCGAAGCGGCGCAAGACGAACAAAACGATGTGGTGATTGCGGGCGAGCGCAATCTGCTGGAGGTGAGCGATTTTGCGCAAGATATGAGCCAGCTGCGCCGGGCCTTCAACCTGTTCGAGCAAAAAACACTGCTCATGCGCCTGTTAGATGAAACCAGCCAAGCCGCGGGCATTCGCATCTATATCGGGGGCGAGAACCAGTCCACGCCGCTGGAAGAGCTTTCCATGGTCAGTGCGCCATACGCTGTCAATGGGCAAGTAGTAGGCACACTGGGGGTGATTGGCCCCACCCGCATGCCTTACCAGCGCATGATCGAGATTGTGGACATCACCTCGCGCATGATTGGCCATGCGCTCAGCCCGCATTAAAGTTTTCCCGATGGATCCCTGTTAGGGCTTTGATATAGAATGCGCGGGTTGGTGCCCGCAAAACGGTTCATCGTTTTGCAGTTAAACGGGAAGCAGGAGAGCTGCCGCGCACAGAATGCGCTGCGCATGCCATAGGCAAACGGCTTAACCTGCGCTGCCCCCGCAACGGTAAGTGGACGAGAGCGGTTTGCTCTCGGCTTTTGTCGATAGCCACTGGGTTTGGACATAAAACCTGGGAAGGCGACAGAGCCTGCTTCCACCAGCCCGGATACCGGCCAACAAGGGGTGCGCCTGCGGGCGCGCCGTGTTCGCTCCAAACTGCCGGGGAAGGCGGTCAAGGCCAGGATGATGCATGTTTTCCTCCCGTCTTTGAACATGGGCGCCATCAGCCGCTGTGGCGTGGCTGATAGGCATGTCGTGTGCATATCTTGCTTTTGCTCCCCCAGCATTTTGGGTCATGGTTTTTGTGAACAGGCGCCAGCTGCCTGTTGCACGACGGTGAAGGTTTGAATCTCGCACAATGGAAATCATCACACCACCTGCTGAGCGCACCACCCCGCGCCCGCAAGGCAAGCGCCGGGGGCTGGTTATGGTGCATACGGGTAAAGGCAAGGGCAAAAGCACGGCGGCTTTCGGGTTGGCGATACGTGCGCATGGTCGCGGTAAAAAGGTCAAGATCTACCAGTTCATGAAAGTGCCTTCTGCCCGTTTTGGCGAGCACCGCCTGTTCGAGCAGCTGGGCATTCCGATCGAGGGGTTGGGCGATGGCTTCAGCTGGAAAAGCCGTGATCTGGAACATTCAGCCGAGTTGGCGCAGGCAGGCTGGGCGCGGGCGGCGGCCACGATCCGTGCGGGCGAGCACTTCATGGTCATCCTCGACGAAATCATGTACCCGCTGCGCTACGGCTGGATTGCACTGGACGATGTGCTGGCCTGCCTGCGCGAGCGGCCGGAACACGTCACGGTGGTGCTTACCGGGCGCTATGCGCCGGAAGAACTGACAGCATATGCCGACACAGTTACAGAGATGACGTTGGTCAAGCACCACTTTGCAGCGGGCATACCGGCGCAGCGCGGCATTGAAGATTGAAGCCGTATTTGATTGGAAGCACGATAAAGAAAAACGCCATGAATCTGCAAAAGATACCCACCACCATCGTCACCGGATTTTTGGGTGCGGGCAAAACCACGCTGCTGCGCCAGATCTTGAGCCATGCCCAGGGCAAGCGCATCGCCGTGATCGTGAACGAATTTGGCGAATTGGGCATTGATGGCGAACTGCTGCGCGGTTGCGGCCTGGGGTGCGATGAAAGCGGCGCGGATAACGGCCAGTTGTTTGAGCTGGCCAATGGCTGCCTGTGCTGCACCGTGCAGGAAGAGTTCGCGCCGGTGATGGAGCAACTCGCCGCACGGCGCGAGCAGATTGATCATTTGGTGATCGAAACTTCGGGCTTGGCACTGCCCAAGCCGCTGGTGCAGGCGTTTCAGTGGCCAAGTCTGCGCAATGCGTTTACCGTGGATGCTGTGGTGACTGTGGTAGACGCGCCTGCCGTGGCCGATGGCCGCTTTGCCGACGATCCGCAAGCGGTGGATGCCCAACGGCGTGCGGACGATAGCCTCGACCACGAATCCCCATTGGCCGAGCTGTTCGAAGATCAGCTTCTCATGGCCGACCTGGTCATGCTCAGCAAGGCAGAGGGCTTGTCAGAAGAGGCGTTGGCCGAGGTAGAAAGCATCGTCAAACGCCACACGCAGCCCGGCGTGCAGGCGGTGCGGATTCAGCCCGACCACCTGGATGTGAACCTGCTGCTGGGCATGCGTTGCGCGGTAGAAGAGGTGGTGGATGCGCGCCGCACACACCATGATGAGGAAGAAGACCACGATCACGACAGCTTTGATTCTGTACCGCTCACCCTGCACGTGCACGACCGACAGCGCCTGCTGGCCGCGTTGGCCGAGTTGGTGCAGCGCCACGAAATTTATCGCGTCAAAGGCTTTGTGGCTCTGCCCGATACACCCATGCGCCTGGTGGTGCAAGGTGTGGGGCAGCGGTTGGATAGCCACTTTGACCGACCTTGGCGCGCTGATGAAGAGCGCATCAGCCGTCTGGTGGTGATCGGCCATGACCTGCTTGCCGAGCAATTGCAGCGCGAACTGCAAGCCGCTTTGGCTGCGTAGGCCGGGCGGGCGCCTATGCACTCAAGCAAGCTCCTGAAAAAGCCCACGTTTTTGTCAGAACCTTTGTATGCATCTGCTTTCCACCAAGCCCGGCGGTTATGTTGAAGATGGCGGCCAAGGCGTTGTGCGTATCGAGCAAACGCCGGGCGACATCGTCGTGCTGAGTGCGGCCGACACCGTGCTGTCTTCGCTGGCAGAAGCGGCAGCCGCTTTGCCTGCCGATTTTCCATCGGTTCGGCTGGCCAACCTGATGTGGTTGCGGCAGCCTGCATCCATGGATTGGTATGTGGATGATGTGCTGGAAAAAGCCCGTGTTGTCATCATCGATCACTTGGGCAGCCCGGCTGATTGGGCCTATGTGGTGGAGCGGGTCACTGAGCTGGCCGGGCAGCGCAGCCAATGGTTGGCACTGTTTTCTGGCGATACCACCGAAGACCCGCAACTGCTGATGCGCAGCACCGCGCCTGTGCACGACTGCCGCTTTCTCTGGCAATGCCTGCGCGAAGGCGGGCGTGCCAATGCCCAAGCCTTTTTCGCACTGATTGGCCACAGGGTATGGGGCTTGGGCGATATGCCGCCTGCACCGCGTGCCATGCCGCTGACGGCGCCGCACTGGCCCGAAAGAGCTTTGCCCCACCTGCCTGGTGCACCAACCGCGCTGCTGCTGTTTTATCGCGCCCACGCCTTGTCGGGCAATACGGCAGTGTTCGATGCCATCATGGCTGCGCTGCACGCGCGTGGCATCAATCCACTGGCGCTGGCGGTGGATTCGCTCAAATCACCCAGTAGTCTGCAAACGGTGCAGACGCTGGCACGGCAGCATGCCGTGGATGTGGTATTGAACGCCACCAGTTTTGCCGTGGGCAGCCTGGGCGCAGAGCCAGGGGATGAAATGGCTGCGTCCCCCTTGCTGGCGGGTGATGCGCCAGTATTGCAAATCATCACCGTGGGGTGCGCGCAAGAGCAGTGGGCGGCCGATCCGCATGGCCTGGCACCGCGCGATCTGGCCATGCAGGTGGTGCTACCCGAAGTAGACGGGCGCATCAGCACCCGCCCCGTCAGCTTTAAAAGCATGGCCTGGCGCTGCGAAAAAACGCAGGTGGATGTGGTGCGCTACCAGCCTGAGCCAGAACGCATCGCCTTTGTGGCCGAGCTGGCGCGGCGCTGGTGTGTGCTGCGCCACAAGGCCGCGGCTGAACAGCGTTTGGCGTTGATTTTGGCCAACTACCCCAATGACGATGCGCGTCTGGCCAATGGTGTGGGGTTGGATACGCCTGCTTCTACCGTGCGCATTCTGCAAGCTTTGCAGGCACAGGGCTACCACCTTGCAGAGGTGCCCGCCGACAGCGATGCGCTGATGGCGCGCTTGACCGCAGGCGTAACCAATGATGTGGGGGCCAACGACTGGCGGCCCGCCGGGCAGAGCTTGGCCATGGCAGACTACTTGGCGGACTTTGCCGCACTGCCTGCCGAATTGCAGCAAGCCGTAAACGAACTGTGGGGCCCGCCCGCGCAAGACCCCATGGTGCGCAGCAGCCGCTTCATGATTGCAGGGCTTCGGCTGGGGAATGTGTTTGTGGGCATACAGCCTGCGCGTGGGCGCGATCTGGATGTGGTGGCCAGCTACCACGATGCCGACCTGGTGCCCACGCATGCCTATCTGGCTTTTTATTTCTGGCTGCGTCGCGTATGGGGGGCCGATGCCGTCGTGCATGTGGGCAAGCACGGCAATCTGGAATGGCTGCCTGGCAAAAGCGTGGCGCTGGGCGCCAGTTGTTGGCCCGATGTGGTTTTGGGGCCGCTGCCGCATCTGTACCCCTTCATCGTGAACGATCCGGGCGAAGGCAGCCAGGCCAAGCGCCGTGCGCAGGCCGTCATCATCGACCACCTGATGCCGCCGCTGGCGCGTGCCGAAACATATGGCCCATTGCGCGCTCTTGAGCAACAAATGGACGAATATTACGAGGCGCTGGCGTTGGATCCGCGCCGCGCCGATCGCCTGCGCCAAAGTATGCTGGAGCAAATTTTGGCCAACCGCCTGCATCTGGATTTGGGGTTGGATGCCCCGGCAGATGAGGCTGCCCGCCAGCAACTGCTGCAACGGTTGGATGCCTATCTGTGCGAAATCAAGGAGTCGCAGATTCGCGACGGCTTGCACATATTGGGGTGCTCGCCGCAAGGCCGCCAGCGTACCGAAACGCTGGTGGCGCTGGCGCGTTTTTCGCGTGGCGCTGCGCCTGAGCAGATGGGCCTGCTGCACGCCTTGGCGGATGATTTGGCGCTGGGCGATTTTGACCCCTTGGATCCGGACTGGAACCAGCCCTGGATCGGGCCGCGCCCGCCCGAGCTGCTGGCGCAAAGCGATGCGCCCTGGCGACATGCGGGCCACACGCGCGAGCGGCTGGAACTGTTGGCCGCGCAGTGGATTGAGCAAAACGAGCTGCCTGATGCTGCGCGTTGGCCGCGTTCGGCGTGCGTGTTGCAGCATGTGCGCACGGTATTAGCGGCGCGGCTGGATGTCTGCGGATCGCAGGAAATGACCCAATTGCTGCGCGGCCTGCAAGGCCGTTTCGTGCCGCCAGGGCCAAGCGGTGCGCCGTCACGCGGGCGGCCCGATGTGCTGCCCACTGGCCGCAATTTCTATTCGGTTGATACACGTGCCGTGCCTACCCCTACCGCTTATGCCATGGGGCAACAGGCGGCCGAGCGCCTGATTGATCGGCATCTGCAAGACCATGGCCGCTGGCCGCAGGCCGTGGGCCTGTCGGTGTGGGGCACCAGCACCATGCGCACCGCGGGCGAAGACATGGCCCAGGCTTTTGCGCTGATGGGCGTGCGGCCCAAATGGGCGCAGGCCAGCAACCGGGTGGTGGATATCGAGGTGCTGCCCATGTCGGTATTCAACCGTCCGCGCGTAGATGTCACGCTGCGCATTTCGGGCTTTTTTCGTGATGCCTTTCCTAACCTTATTCATCTGTTCGACACGGCCGTGCAAGCCGTGGCTGCCATTTCGGCCGATGACGAGCCGGATGAGGTTAATCCCATTCGCGTGCGCGTGCAGCAAGACCGGGCGGCCGGCATGGCGCAGGGACTGGCAGAGCAAGAGGCCCACCGGCAGGCGACCTGGCGCGTGTTTGGCCCACGGTTGGGCGGCTACGGCGCGGGTTTGCAAGAGCTGATCGACAGCCGCCGCTGGGACGATGTACATGATCTGGCGCAAGCCTATCTGCGCGCAGGTGCTTTTGCCTATGGGCAAGACCAACATGGCGCAGCAGCGCGCGCGCCTTTCGAACGCCAACTGGCGCGACTGGAAGCCGTCATTCACAATCAGGACAACCGCGAGCACGACATTCTGGATTCAGACGATTACTATCAGTTCCACGGGGGCATGGCCGCAGCGGTAGAGCATCTGCGCGGCCAGCAGCCGGCGCTTTACCATGGTGACTTCAGCACACCCGGCGCCGTGCGCATTCGCACGTTGAGCGAAGAACTGGCGCGGGTGGTGCGTGCCCGCGTGGTCAACCCCAAGTGGATAGCGGGGGTCAAACGCCACGGGTACAAAGGCGCGTTTGAAATGGCCGCTACGGTAGATTATCTGTTTGCGTTTGATGCCACCACGGGCCTGATTGGTGCGCACCAATACGCCATGGTGGCCGATGCCTATATGCACGATGCCGACACGCGCCAGTTTCTGGAGCAGCACAATCCGCAAGCCTTGCGCAGCATGGGTGAGCGCCTGCTCGAAGCTGTGCGGCGCGGCCTGTGGCAGGAGCCGGGCCAGCACCCCGAGCGCATCGCGCAAACCCTGCTGGAATTGGAACAGCGCCTGGAAATGGGCGCAGAGTAAAGAGCATGAAGCAACACACAAACCAACCCTCAGGCAGCACGCCTGCATTGCAACCCGCCAGCGAGCACGCTTTTCCGTTTGCCGCGCTGCAAGGCTATCCCCAGTTGCGGCAGGCGTTGCTGCTGGCAGCGGTTGATCCCGGCATAGGCGGCGTATTGATCAGCGGCCCGCGCGGCACTGCCAAGTCCACCGCAGCCCGCGCGCTGGCAGCCTTGTTGCCAGATGCGCCGTTCATCAGCCTGCCCCTGGCGGCCAGTCTGGAGCAGCTGGTAGGAACGCTCGATCTGGAAAATGTTTTGCGTGACGGGCAGGTGCAGTTCTTGCCAGGATTGATCGCCCGTGCGCATGGCGGCATTCTGTATGTGGATGAAGTCAACCTGCTGCCCGATGCGCTGGTGGACGCCTTGCTCGACGTAGCCGCCAGCGGCGTGAATGTGATCGAGCGCGATGGCATTTCGCAGCGGCATGCAGCGCGCTTCGTGCTGATTGGCACCATGAACCCCGAAGAAGGCGAGTTGCGACCGCAACTGCTGGATCGTTTTGGTTTATCGGTAACGCTGGGCAACCCCGATTCGCCGCAGTTGCGGCAAGCCATTGTGCGCACGCGCCTGGCGTTTGAGCATCAGCCGCAAGCCATGCTGGATGAATATGCCCAGATGCAGGCGCAGTTGCAGCAGCAGGTGGTAGCTGCCCGTGCCACCTTGCCGCATATCGGCTGGAATGATGCCGTGATTGAGCGCGCCACGCAATGGGCGTTGGCTGCAGGGGTAGATGGCCTGCGGGCTGACCTGGTTCTGGTCAAAGCCGCACGTGCGCATGCCGCTTTGGCGGGGTGCGCAGAAGTGGGCGCTGATGATGTGGATGCCGTGGCCGATCTGGCGCTGGCGCATCGCCGCCTATACCCGCCTGACGCGACGGTGCCACCTGCTAAGCCATCCGGTGCAAATAGCCCGCAGCATCAGGCCACAGCGCCTCCGGCGTCATCTGCCGAAGCGCCCAACCATACAGGGCATTCAGGCCATACGGCAAACCCGGGGGCAGAAGCGCATGCGGCCCCGCAGGCTGCACCGGCGGATGCGTCATCGGTGCAACCTGCACCAGACGGAGATTGGGGTGCATTGCCAGTGCAACCGCAGGCTATGTCAGCCATCCCAATGCCCGTTGGCTTGGCAAGCAAACACGCGCCAAAAAAAGTCTGAGCCACCCTGTTGGCCGTGCACCTTTGGCACCCCTTGTGCATGGCGGGCAGCGGTGGCTTGCATCCACAGCACACATGCCTCTGCTGGCAGGGCGTGTGGGTCTGCACCAAACAGGGGGCGAGCAAGGGCGTATCCACTGGCTGCGCACACTGCGCAATAAAGGGGCGCAGCCCTTGCAGCGCCGTCATATCCAGTATGTGCGTCAGCCGCTTGATGCAGCCAGTTTCCATCTGATTGTGCTGGACGCCTCCGGCTCCATGCGCAGGAATGGCCGCCTGAACCTGGCCAAATCCTATGCCGCCCGTTTGGTGGACGATGCCACACGCGCAGGCGACCAGGTAGCCATTCTGGCGTTGAGCGGGCAGGGCGTGCAGCTGCTGAAAGCGCCTGGTCCTGCGCGGCGGTCGGCCATTGCGCGCATTCAAACCTTGGGCAGCGGCGGTGGCACGCCTATTGCCAGTTGTTTGCAGCAGGCACAGCAGGTGCTGCACAGCTACCGTCTGCGTCATGGCTCAGGCAGGCGAACGCTGTGGCTGCTGACCGATGGCCGCAGCACAGAGCGGCCCGCCGCCCCTGCGGCGGCCGACCATATCGTGGTGGTCAATTTTGACGACCCGCGCAATCCGTTGGGGCGTTGTGCCGCATGGGCGGCGGGTTGGGGGGCTGAATACCGGGATCCTGTCTAGGCGGTTGGATGGGTAATGAAATAATGGCGGCATGACACATACCTTCCTTTGGCACGATTACGAAACTTTCGGCATCGACCCGCGCCGCGACCGCCCCGCGCAGTTTGCCGCCATCCGCACCGATGCGCAACTCAACATCGTGGGCGAACCCATCAATTTGCTGTGCAAGCCCGCGCCCGACTATTTGCCCGACCCGGCATCCTGTCTGGTCACGGGCATCACGCCGCAGCAATGCCTGCAAAGCGGGGTGGCAGAGCAGGCGTTTGCCGAGCGTATTCATGCCGAATTGGCGCAGCCCGGCACCATTGGCGTGGGCTACAACAGCATCCGCTTCGATGATGAATTTACCCGCTTTCTGTTTTGGCGCAACCTGATCGACCCCTATGGTCGCGAATGGCAGAATGAATGCGGCCGCTGGGACTTGCTGGACGTGATGCGCCTGGCGCACGCCCTGCGGCCTGATGGCATTGTTTGGCCCAAGCATGAAGACGGCAGTACCAGCTTCAAGCTGGAACACCTCAGTGCAGCCAACGGCCTGAAGCACGAAGCGGCGCACGATGCCCTGTCAGACGTATACGCCACCATAGCGGTGGCGCGCCTGTTGCAACAACAGCAGCCCCGCCTGTTTGACTTTGCCTTGAAGCTGCGTAGCAAACATGCGGTGGCGCAGGAAATGGGCCTGCCTGCAGACAGCCAGCAAGCGCAACCTTTTTTGCATGTGTCGGGCATGTTGCCGGTGCAATATGGCTGCATGGCCGTGATGTGGCCGTTGGCCAGCCACCCAAGTAACCGCAACGAAGTCATCGCCTGGGATTTGCGTTTCAACCCGCAAGAGCTGGCAAGTCTGTCGGCCGCCGATATCCGCGCGCGGCTGTTTGTGCGCGCCGACGAACTGCCCGAAGGCGTGCAGCGCCTGCCCATCAAAACCATCCACCTGAACCGCTCGCCCATGGTGGTGCGCAATCTGAACGTGCTGTCTCCCCAGCAGGCCGAGCGTTGGCACATCGATCTGTCGCAAGCCGCCCGGCATGCCGAAATGGCGCGCGCCTTGCCCGATATGAGCAGCATCTGGGCTGAGGTATTTAGCCGCCCCGATCAGCTCGGTGATGAAACGGGGGTGGATGGCGGCCTGTACGCAGGCTTTGTCAGCACGGCCGATCGGCGCAAGCTGGAGCACCTGCGCACCCTGCCCGCAGCAGACCTGGCCGACGCGCGCACCGGCTTTGAAGACGAGCGGCTGGAAGAGGTTTTCTGGCGTTATCGTGCGCGCAACTTTCCACAGACTCTCTCGGCTGACGAGCAGCAACGCTGGCACGCCCATTGCGCCGCCCGCCTGATTGACGGGCAGGACAAAGCCCGCACCGTGGATGATTTGCTGGAAGCGCTGGATACCCTGTACCCTGATGCAGACGTCCAAGGCCAAACCGTGCTGGACGCCTTGCAAGACTACGCGCAGGAGATCGTGCCTGATGGGGCGGGATAGGGGGGAGTTAAACCATCGATTGTTTTTTAATGCGCCCCTTTGTTTTTGGCGCATAAGGGCTTGGGTACTTGGCAAAATACAGTGCTAGGTTTGGCTGCCCTGGACCCACATGCTAGCCAAGTGCGTATCCCCACGCGAAAAAGCGAAACGGATGTAAAAATCCCTTCCCCTGCTTGAGCGGGGGAAGGTTAGGATGGGGGTGTGATGGAGAGCAGCGCATTCGCCCTGTTATGGGGGCAATCAGCCGCCCGCAAAGCGGCTTTGGTGTTTTTGCAGTTTGTTTTCTTTGCCGATGGCAAACACCATGCCCAGCGCCAGCCCGAGAGTCAGCATGGCTGTGCCGCCGTAGCTGACAAAGGGCAGGGGCACGCCAACCACCGGCAAAATGCCGCTGACCATGCCCATATTGACAAAGACATAGGTGAAGAAAATCATGCCGATGGAGCCTGCCAGCAAGCGGGAAAAAGCCGTTTGCGCATGGGCGGCAATCCACAAAATGCGCCAAATCATGAACAGATAAACGCTCAGCAGCAGCAGGTTGCCCAGCAGGCCAAATTCTTCCGAATACACGGCAAAGATGAAGTCGGTGGTGCGCTCGGGGATGAATTCGAGGTGGGTTTGCGTACCGCGCATAAAGCCTCGGCCCGAGATGCCGCCCGCGCCAATCGCGATCATGCCTTGCAGGATGTGGAAGCCCTTGCCCTGCGGGTCGCGCATGGGGTTGAGCAGGGTGCAGACGCGCACTTGCTGGTAAGAGCGCAGCACATACCATTTCACGCCATCGGCGCATAGCTGGGGCTCCAGCAGAATCAGCAGCACAATGCCTACGCCGGCCAGCACAATGGGCGGCAGCACCAGGCGCCAGGGCAGGCCGGCAAAAAAGATTACGGCAAGGCCCGCCATCAAGACCAGCAAGGCGGTACCGAGATCGGGCTGCTTCAGCACCAGGGCAATGGGCACCAGCAGCAGGGCGGCGGCCACGCAATAGTCCAGCGGGCGCAACTGCTCTTCGCGTTTTTGAAACCACCACGCCAGCATCAAGGGCAGCGAGATTTTGAGCAGTTCGCTGGGC
>RRZU013391836.1_pt1 | contig 25437 bp, 22 predicted proteins | sample 2165561 | NCBI WGS metagenome assembly RRZU01 (sample SAMN10456909, study PRJNA506462) | wastewater metagenome | isolation source: wastewater sludge | place: USA: Moscow, Idaho | reverse complement strand
ATAACTTCTGCGACGTGGGCGCGGTGCTGAACGTCACCTCGGACCATCTGGGGCTGGGCGGCGTCGATACGCTGGACGGTCTGGCCGAGGTCAAGCGCGTCATCGCCGAGGTGACGCGCGGCACGGTCGTGCTGAACGCCGACAACGAATACACGCTGAAGATGGCCTCGCATTCGCCGGCCAAGCACATCCTTTACGTCACCCGCAACCCCGAGCATGAGCTGGTGCGCGAGCATATCCGCCTTGGCAAGCGCGCGGTGGTGCTGGAACAGGGCATCAACGGCGACCAGATCGTGATCTACGAGAACGGCACGCACATCCCGCTGATCTGGACGCACCTGATCCCGGCGACGCTGGAGGGCAAGGCGCTGCACAACGTCGAAAACGCCATGTTCGCAGCGGCCATGGCCTTTGCGCTTGGCAAGACGCTGGACCAGATCCGCACCGGCCTGCGCACCTTCGACAACACCTTCTTCCAGTCTCCGGGCCGGATGAACGTCTTCGACGAGCACGGCTTCCGCGTCATTCTGGATTATGGCCATAACGAGGCCGCCATCGGCGCCATGGTCGATCTGGTGGACCGGCTGAAGCCGCGCGGCAAGCGCATCGTCTGCGTCACCTGCCCCGGCGACCGCCGGGACGAGGACGTGAAGGACATCGCCGCCAAGGTCGCCGGGCATTTCGACACCTATATCTGCCACCGCGACGACAATCTGCGCGGCCGCGCCCCCGACGAGATGCCGCGCCTGATGCGCGCGGCGCTGCTGGAACTGGGCGTGCCCGACAGCCAGATCACCATCGTCGAGGAAGAACATGCCGCGCTGGCCGCCGCGCTGAACATGGCGCAGCGCGACGACCTGATCCTGTTCTTCTGCGAGGCGATCACCCGCTCGTGGAAGCAGATCATCAACTTCACCCCCGCCTTCGGTGCCGAGGAGCCCGAGGAGGATCGCGCCGCGCGCCGCCTGCAAGACAGCAGTTTCGACATCCCCGCCGGCTACCAGGTCGTCACGGATGAACGCGGCGTGCTGATCGCGCCGGCATCCTGACCTCTGGCCGCCCAAGGTAGATGATGACTGCGAAGAAAACGCCCCTCGCGGGGAACAACCCCAAGCTGGCCGTCATCGGCGGCCGGCTTGAGGATGACAACGACCCGATCTATGCCGAGATGCACCGCCTGTCGGGCGGCCGCATCGCGGTATTCCCGACCGCCTCGGCCGAACCCGACGTGGTGGGCGCCGAGACGGTCGAGGTGTTCCGCAAGCACGGCTTCGACTGCATCCTTGCCCCCATCCATGGCGAGGATGCGGAAAAGGCCGCCCGGGATCCCGCCATCGTGGCCATGGTGCGCGATTACGGCAGCGTGTTCTTTACCGGGGGCGATCAGGCGCTGATTACCGGCGCGCTGGCGCCGGGCGGCGTCGAAAGCCCGGTCCTTGCCGCGATCCGCAGCGCCCATGCGGCGGGCGGGCTGGTCGCGGGGTCCTCGGCCGGGGCGGCGATCATGTCCGAGGTGATGATCTCGGGCGGGACCTCGCTTGAATCGGCGACCTATGGCGTGGTCCCCGACCCCGACCAGCCCGGCCTGCTGATGGGCAAGGGCCTGGGCTTCTTTCCCTGGGGCATGGTCGACCAGCATTTCATCAAGCGCGGCCGCTTTGGCCGGCTGGTCGTGGCCATGGCGGCCAGCGGCGTCCGCCGCGGCTTTGGCATCGACGAGAACACCGCGCTGTTCGTGGACGGCGCCAAAGGCCATGTCATCGGCGAATTCGGCGCCTTCGTGCTGGACATGAAGGGTGCCAAGCAGGACAAGCGCCGCCACAGCATCGACAATATCACCTTCAGCTATGCCGATGACGGCGACAGCATCGATCTGGCCAAGGGCCGCGTCCTGCCCGGCCCGGAAAAGCGCGCCGTCGGCACCCGCGACATCGCCTATCGCGCCGCTGCGCGTTCGCTGCGCAATGTCTTTGGCGCCTATACGCTTTACGACCTGCTGGCGCGGCTGGTGCTGGGCGACCCGGACAGCTATCCGACCGACCGCGCCCGCGCCATCGAGCCGAAGGCCGGCTTCGCCACCACGGTCGAATTCACGCGCATCCCCGAATCGAAGGCCCTGATGTTCGAGCGCGACCGCGATTTCCGCATGACCGCCATCGACTTCCGCGCCGGCATGAGCACGCGCAAGCTGAACGCCCGGCAGCTTGCCGCCAACCGCCGCACCGCACTGGCGCGCGATTACGGCGTCAAGCCGGGACGGTCGGCGCGGCTGATGCTGCTGGGTTCGACGCCGCTGCGCGCCGGCTCGGCGCTGCTTGCGGAAATCAAGGCCCGCGCCAAGGGTCCGGTCGGCATCATCGCCGCCGCCTCGGCCGACCCGCGCGAGGAAGCGCGCAACTATATGCGCGGACTTGGCGACCTGGGCCTGAACAGCATCGATTTCGGCATCACCATCGACAATGTCGAACGCCTGTCGCGCGATGCGGACCTGGTCGAGCGCATCGCCGGGCTGAAGACCATCCTGCTGACCGGCGGTAACCAGATCCGCCTGATCGAGACCCTGCTGCACCGGGGCGAGATCACCCCCGTCCTGACCGCCATCGCCCGCGCCCATGCGGCCGGTGCGACGGTCATCGCGGTCAGCGGCGCCGCCTCGGCGCTGTCGGGGTTCATGATCGCCGGCGGCACCAGCTATGAGGCGCTGCGCTTTGGCATCGCCTCGGACATGGGGCGGCGCGGGCTGGTCATCCAGGAAGGTCTGGGCGTTTTCGGCACCGCCATCCTTGACCAGAACCTGCATTCCGCCCGCCGTCTTGGCCGCCTTGCCGTCGCCTGCGCCGAAGAGGGCGTGCGCTTCGGCATCGGCATCCTTGAGGAAAGCGGCGTCATCGCGAATTACGACAACTCGAAGCTGACGGTGATCGGCGCCCATGGCGCGCTGCTGACCGAAATCGACCTGATCCATACCGAATTGCAGGGCGACGACTTCACCGCGCCGGGCACCAAGCTTGCCTTCGCGCTGCCGGGCGATGTCATCGACCTGAAAAAGGGCATGGTGGTCCGCAAGGGCGACCCGGCAGCGGCCAGCGCCATGCTGGACCGCATGGTGCAGGAGGTGGTCGAGGATTGCTGCGGCAGCTTCGGCACCGACACCCGCCCCGGCCATCACGTCGAGGCCCATATCGCGCTGCGCTATCGCCCCGAGGGCGACGGCACCGGCCATCTCGACATCGAAAGCATCCGCGATCGGCACGGCTGACCGACCGCCCCATTTCTCCGAAAGGAAACCAAGCCATGTATTTCGACGCCAAGGCCATCACGCAACTGATCCTTGACCCGCAGGCGGCGGCGAATGCTGCGCCCGCCATCGCCGCGCTGCGCAAGCGCTTCACCTCGCCCCTGGCGGTGGTCGAGGCGATCCTTGTCCTTGGCGACGGCCAGAACGGTGCGGATGCCGAACAGCAGGTGCAGGCCTTCCTGGACGAAGCCGATATCGAGGCCCGCGACATGCCGCCCGCCAACAAGCTGATCGCGGCGGCGGTCAAGGCCGGCGGCGGCGATACGGTCGCGGTGCTGGACGCCGCCTGCGCCGAATATTATGAGGTCGCGCCCTTCTCGCTGGCCGACGCGCTGGCCGCACCCCTGCCGGTCGTGGTGGACGAGGCCGCCCATGCGGTCGTGGAATCGCCCGCGCCGATGCCGGTCAAGCCGCGCCCGACGGATAGCTGATCGCATGAGCGCCTTTGAAACGCTGCACTTTCCCCTGCCCCCGACCGGGGCGGGGGTGGTCCATCAGGTCACGGCCTTCCGCTATGGCACTCCGGGCGCGCGGCCCAAGGCCTATCTTCAGGCCGGGCTGCATGCCGACGAATTTCCCGGCATGCTGGCGCTGCACATCCTGCGCCCGATGCTGGCGCGCGCCGCCGAACGCGGCCTGATCCGGGGCGAGATCATCGTCCTGCCGCAGGCGAACCCGCTGGGCCTGACCCAGCATCCGAACGGCTTTCTTTACGGCCGGCACGACGCCGAGACCGGCGAGAACTTCAACCGCGCCTATCCCGATCTTGCCGACAAGCTGGGCGATCTGTCGGGGCTTGGCGCGGATGCCGCGCAGAACGTGGCCCTGATCCGCGAGGCGATGGGCCGGGCACTGGCGGCGATGAAGCCGCGCAAGGCGCTGACCGCGCTGCGCCACCGGCTGATGAGCCTGGCCCATGACGCCGATCTGGTGCTTGACCTGCATGCCGACAATCAGGCGCTGCCCCATATCTATACCGGCACCGCGCTTTGGCCCGACGCCGCCGACATCGCCGCCGAGATCGACGCCCGCGCGATCCTTCTGGCCGAGGTCTCGGGCGGGAACCCCTTTGACGAGGCGCTGAGCAGCCCGTGGTGGACCTTGGCCCGCGCGCATCCGGGCAAGCCGGTCCCGCCCGCCTGCCTTGCTGCGACGCTGGAATTGGGCAGCAATGACGACGTGGACATGGAACAGGCGCGCGATCAGGCGGCGGCGCTATACCGCATCCTTGAACGCCGCGGCCTGATCGCGGGCGAGCCGCGCGCCCTGCCCGCCCTTCAGGCCGAGGCCACCGACCTTACCGCCATGTCGCAGGTGAAGGCGCCGATTGCCGGGCTGGTCGCCTATCGGCGGCGGCTGGGCGACAGCGTCCGCGCCGGCGAGGTGGTGGCCGAGATCATCGACCCCTTGGGCGAAACCGCCGCGGTGCTGGCCGAAACCGATGGCGTGCTGTTCGCCCGCCACAGCCAGCCCTTTGCGTGGCGTGGCAAGATCATCGGCAAGATCGCCGGCAGTCAGGTGCTGGAGTCGCGCAAGGGTGCCTTGCTGACCGACTGACGCAAAGGCCACCTTCCGCTGACGCGCCGCCGGTGGGTGGCGCGATCCCCCCGGCCCCGACGAAGCGATTCACCGGCATGGGGCGTCGCTTTGCCCGGTCCGGGGTCAGGCGGGCAGCGCCGCCATGGCGGCGCGGATGTCCCGCGCGGTCTGTTGCAGGCTCAGGAAGGCGGCATAGCGGACCGCGTGCACATCCGCCGCGCCGGGATCGGGGGTGCAGCGCGTGGCGATGCGCGACATGGCGGGCATCGCCGCCTGCAGGTCGGGATAGACGCCCGCCGCCACCGCCCCCAACATGGCCGAGCCCAGCAGCACCGGTTCGGCACATTCGGTGATCTCGACCGGGCAGCCGGTCGCATCGGCCAGAAGCTGGCGCGTCAGCGGATGCGCCCCCGCCCCGCCCGAGACGCTGACCGAGGCGATGGGCGCGCCATGCGCGGCCTGCGTCGCGATGATCTGGCGCAGCCCGTAGCCCAGCCCGAGAATGCCGGCGACGTAAAGCGCGACCAGCGAATCCGGCCCCGTCTCCATCCCCTGGCCCATGATGACGGCGCGGGCATGGGGGTCGGCGAAGGGCGCGCGGTTGCCCAGAAATTCCGGCACCACATGCAGGTCGTCGGCCAGCCGGGCGGCGCTGGCCTGCCCCCCAGCCAGCCCCTCAGCCAACGCCAGCGCGCGGTCGGCCAGCCATTCGGGCAGCGGCCTGCCCGCGGCGTGGGCCAGCGCCGCGGCGTCGTCGGTGGCCGGATGCAGGCGGATAAGCTGGTCGATGGCGGCGCCGGCGGCGGACTGGCCGCCCTCGTTCAGCCAGGCGCCCGGAACCATAGCCGAGAAATAGGGCCCCCAGACGCCGGGGACAAAGACGGGCGCGCGCGTGGTGGTCATGGTGCAGGACGAGGTGCCGAAGACATAGCCAAGGCAGGTCGCCGCATCGCCTCCGGCGGCGACGGTGCCGACGCCGCCGGCATGGGCGTCGATCAGCCCCGCCGCGACGGCGGTGCCGACGGGCAGGCCCATCTGCAGGGCGGCGGCAGCGGTCAGCCCGTGGCCCAGCGCCGTGCCCGGATCGACGACGCGCTGGCCGATGCGGGCGAACCCCTGATCGGCCAGATCGCCCAGCCCGATCTGGCGGAAATAGCTGTCGTCCCAGCGTCCTTCATGCGCGAGATAGGTCCATTTGCACGTCACCGTGCAGGCCGAGCGTTCAAGCGCGCCGGTGGCCTTCCAGGTCAGGAAGTCGGTCAAGTCAAGGAAATGCGCCGCGCGGGCATAGATTTCGGGGCGGTTCTCGGCCAGCCACAGCAGCTTGGGCGTCTGCATCTCGGGCGAGATGCGGCCGCCGACATAGCGCAGCACCGGGTGGCCCTGCGCATTGATGCGTTCGGCCTGTGCGACGGCGCGATGGTCCATCCAGACGATGATATCGCGCCCCGGATGGGCGGGGTCGCCGACTGGCAGCGCCTCGCCCGCCGGGCCGCGCACCACCAGCGAGCAGGTGGCATCGAAGCCGATGCCCGCGACCGTCGCCGGATCGATACCGGCATTGGCCACCGCCTCGCGCACCGAGGCGCAGACGGCGCCCCAGACCTGTTCGCTGGATTGCTCGGCGATGCCGCCATCCTCGCGGTGCATGCCGATGGCGCGGCGGGCCACGGCCAGCAGCCGGCCGGTGCGGTCAAAAACGCCCGCCCGGGCCGAGCCGGTGCCGACATCCACGCCGATCAGGTATTCCGCCATGATGCCCCTTTCCGTTGCCGGGCGCTGCGCGCACCGGCTGTTCTTTCACGGTGTCGCCCTCAGGCCGGCAGATCGCGCAGATGCGGCCATGCGGTGCGATAGGCGTGGTATTTCTGCGCATAGGCCGCGGCCAGCGCCGGATCGGGGGCGATCTCGGCGCGCACTGCCGGCTGGGCAAAGATGCGGGCCGATGTATCGCCCGTCACCGCCGCCGCCGCCAGCTTGGCCGCACCGAAGGCGGCGCCGAAATCGCCGTCCTCGGGTTCCAGCAGCGTCAGCCCGGTGGCCGAGGCAATGATCCGCAGCCATGCCCGCGACCGCGCGCCGCCGCCCACCGCATAGGCGGCCTCGATCGGCGTGCCCGCCTTGCGCAGCGCCTGCACGCAATCGGCAAAGGCGAAGGCCACGCCCTCCATCACCGCCTGCGTCAGGTCGGCAACCCCCGTCGCGCGGCGCAGGCCCCAGAAGGCCCCGGTCGCGTCCGGGTCGTTCAGCGGCGTCCGCTCGCCCGAAAGATAGGGCAGAAAGCCCACCGGCGAGGGTGCCCCCACATCGTCGGGCACCAGCCCTGCCAGATCGGGAACGGCCCGGCCGGTGATCTCGGACAGCCAGCTCATGCTGTCCGAGGCCGACAGGATCACCCCCATCTGATGCCAAGTCGCCGGGATGGCGTGGCAAAAGGTGTGGACCGCATCGCCGGTATTCGGCGCATAGCTTTCCGTCGCCGCGAACAGCACGCCCGAGGTGCCCAGCGACAGAAACCCCGTTCCCGGCGTCATCACCCCCATGCCGCAGGCAGTGGCGGCATTGTCGCCGCCGCCCCCCGCCACCGGCACGCGCGGGATGCCCCAGCGTTGGGCCAGATCGGCGCGCAGGGTGCCGGAGACGTCGCTGCCCTCGACCAGCGCGGGCATCTGGGCGCGGGTCAGCCCGGTCGCGGCCAGCAGCTTGTCCGACCAGTCGCGTCTTCCCACGTCCAGCCAAAGCGTGCCGGCGGCATCCGACATCTCGGCGACATGCTCGCCGGTCAGCCACAGCCGCAGGTAATCCTTGGGCAACAGCACCATGGCGGTGCGGGCGAAGATGTCGGGCTCGTTCTCGGCCACCCACAGCAGCTTGGGCGCGGTGAACCCGGCCATGACCAGATTGCCGGCGATGCCGTGGAAATCGGCGCGCGCCGTCAGTTCCGCGCATTGCGGCCCCGAGCGGCCGTCGTTCCACAGGATGCAGGGCCGCAGCACCTGATCCGAGGCATCCAGCAGCGTGGCCCCGTGCATATGCCCCGAAAGCCCGATCCCCCGCAGCCGCGCCATCGCCTGCGGGTGCTCGCGCGCCAGTTCGCCGATCACCTGTTCGGCGCCGGTGATCCAGTCGGCGGGGGCCTGCTCGGACCAGCCCGGATGCGGGCGGCTGACGGTCAGCGCGGCATGGGCGACACCGACGGTCAGGAAATCCTCATCCACCAGCATCGCCTTGATGCCGGATGTGCCCAGATCCAGTCCCAGATACATCCGCGTCCCCTTATTCCGGCATCACGATCTGCAGCTTCACGTCGGTGTCGCGCGCCTCGACCGCGCGATCGAAGCCGGCGATGCTGTCCTCGAACGGGATCGAGGCCGAGATCAGCGGCTTCAGGTCCACCTTGCCCGAGGCGATCAGCGCGATGGCCCGGTCATAGACATTGGCATAGCGGAAGACGGTCTCGACCCGCAGTTCCTTGGCCTGAAGGCCGACGATATCGACCGGCACCGGATCGACCGGCATCCCCACCAGCACGATCGCGCCACCCGGACGCGCCAGCGCCGGCAGGCCAAGGATCGCGGGCGCGGCGCCCGAACATTCAAAGACGATGTCGGCGCCCCAGCCGTCCGTCGCCTCGGCGACCGCCGCGGCCAGCGGGTAATGGCGGATATTGACGGTCTCGATGCCGTCATAGGCATCGATGATGTCCAGTTTCGGCTGCGCGAGATCGGCGACGATCACCCGCGCGCAGCCCCCCGCCAGCGCCGCCAGCGCCACCATCATGCCGATGGGACCGGCGCCCGTGACCACCGCCACGTCGCCCGGCTGGATGCGCGCCCGCAGGGCCGCCTGCATGCCGATGGCGAAGGGCTCGACCATGGCGCCCTCGGCGAAGCTGACATTGTCGGGCAGCTTGAAGGTGAAGGCGGCGGGGTGGATCACCTCGGGCGTCAGGCAGCCATGGATCGGCGGCGTCGCCCAGAAGGTGACGGCGGGATCGACGTTGTAGATGCCCAGCTTGGCCGCGCGCGAGGTCGGATCGGGAATGCCCGGCTCCATGCAGACGCGGTCACCGGGTTTCAGGTTCGTGACCTCGGAGCCGGTCTCGATCACCGTGCCGGCCGCCTCGTGGCCCAGCACCATCGGCGCATTGACGATGAAATGGCCGATCTTGCCATGGGTGTAATAATGCACGTCCGAGCCGCAGATGCCGACCGTATGCGTCCTGATGCGGACATCCTTAGGCCCCAGCGTGCCGGGGATGTCGAAATCCCGCAGCGAGAGTTTGCCCTTTTCTTCCAGAACCAGCGCTTTCATCGCGTCCTCATGTTTCAAGCCCGAAGCGTTTGATGGGGTCGAGTCGCGGTGAAAGTAAACAAAAACCCGCGTGACGGGTGGCTAATCTTGACGCGGCGACAAAATCGCCGGGAAAATTGCCGAAAAAATAGTGGAAAATGATGGCACTGGCCCCTGCATCGCCCCCGGTTTGGGGGGCCGCAGCAGGGGCCGGGGCGCGCGGGCGATTCGCCCGCTAGTCCTCGCCCCGGCGGTCGGGAAGGCTTGGTGGCGGCCAAACTTTAAGCACCTGGCCCGCCTGACAGGCAAACCGCGCATCCAGCGGCGGTTGTCCTGCACAGGGGCAGAACTCCCCGCGATTGCCCGCATATACCGCGGCGCGCGTTTTCTGCGGGCGCGCTGCGGTTGGCGCCGGTTTTGCACGGCGGTACCGCTTCTAGCTGGTCTCATACCTCTGTCCCAGAGATCGCAGAATGAAGCTGACCGCCCTTTTGGCGATGCTCGTCGCCGTGCTGCCGGGCAGTGCCGCGCTTGCCGAAACCGGCGTCGAAACGATCAGGATCGGCATCCTTCATTCGCTTTCTGGCACGACGGCGATTTCCGAGACCGTGCTCACAGACACCATGCTGATGCTGATCGAACAGCAGGATGCCAAGCACGGCGTCCTTGGCCGCAAGCTGGAGCGGGCCATGGTCGACCCGCTGCGCGATCTGCGCTGGAACTGGCGCGAGCTGCGGTGCCACGGTCCTCACCCGAGTCCGTGCCCGATGCGCGGACCAAGGCGCTTGAACTGATCGCCGGCCGCAGCGGCACAGCCGCGCAGGCGCTGTCCGTGCCCGGCTTGACGGCCCGGCTTGACGGCCCCGCACCGATGCGTGGGCGCTGACCCATATGGCATGCGCGGAAAAGCTGCATGGCTGGGAGCTAATGCTATGGCAGGGGCTGTCGCCGGGCTCGGTCCTGCGGCTGGTAGCCATCGGGCGTTCAATCACCTTCGGCGTCTGCGGCGTCATCAACATGGCGAATGGCGAACTGGTAATGCCGGGCACCTATACGACCTTCGTGGTGCAGGAGCTGATCCGCAGCCATGCACCGGGACTGTTCGACTGGTCGCTGCCGATCGCGCTGCCGCGGACCTTCGCCGTCAGCATCTCCATCGGCATTGCCACCGAGCGCGGCATCGTGCGCGGCATCGTGCGCAGGCTTTACGGCCGTCTCTTGAGACGCTGCTGACGACGTGGGGCGTCAGCCTGATCCTGCAACAGGCGGAGCGCCCGATCCTCGGGCCGAACAACCGTGAGGTCGGAAACCCTGGCTGGATGTCGGGCAGCACCGGAGCCCCCGGCATCGCGCCGACATGGAACCGTATCTGGATCCAGCTGTTTTCGCTGACAGTTTTTGCCTTTCCGATGCTAGTCTCGCGCCGCACGGCGCTGGGGTTGCAGATGCGGGCGGTCACGCAAAACCGCGCCATGGCCGCGGAAATGGGCATTCGCACCGGCCGCATCGATGCGCTGACCTTTGGCCATGGCGCCGGTATCGCTGGCCTTGCCGGCGTGGCGCTGAGCCAGATCGACAACGTCCCACCGAACCTTGGTCTCGGCCATATCGTCGACAGCTCCATGGTCGTGATCTTTGACGGTACGGGCTCGCTTTGGGGACACCGGCCAAGGTGCTGATCCTGATCTTCATCGTCCTGTTCATCCAGCAACGCCCGCGCGGATTGTTCCCGACCCGTGGCCGCGCGGTGGGGGGCTGACATGCACGACCGCAAACAGCCCGATTTCATGGTCTTTCTGAGCCGGAACCAGTTGTCATGGTTCTGGGGCGCTTCCGGCAGTTTCGCGGCGACAACGGTTCTGGTCGTGGCGGCGCCGGGGCTTCTGGTCTTTGTCTCTGGCTGATTCGCCATTCGGGCGCGGGTGAATGGGGGACTTGTCGATCATCGCTCAGGCGATGACCTGCGGGCTGATGCTGGCGTTCCTCGGCAAAGGACAGGCTTTGGCGGCAATAGCGGACTGACCGATTTCAAGGATCTGCTTGGGGGTGCTGGCCCGCGCCACCTCCCGCAGCCATCTGGGCCGGGTGCTGGTCGGCCTGCGCGATGCAGAAAGTCGCACGCGCTTTCTTGGCTGTCGGGTCGAGCATGACAAACTGGTCGTCTGGATCGTCAGCGCCATGATGGCGGATGCGCTGGTCGGCGCGGCGCTTGGCGCGATGACCGTGGCACTGGCCGGACCGCTGTTGACCGGCTGGCTGCCCGACGCATGGACTTATGCGCTGGGGGCGCATTTTATCCTGCTCATGCTGTATCTGCCGGGCGGCATCCTGAACGGGCTGAAGCTGGCGCGTGAAGCGTGGGAGGCCGTCGCATGAGCATACTGAACATCGACGGCGTCTCGAAAAGCTTTGACGGGTTCCGGGCCATCAACGACCTGAACCTTGCCATCGACAGTGGCGAGCCGCGCCATCGCCGGCTGACGGTTGCACCTGTCCGGCGATGCGCTAGCTTGGCGCCATCGCGGCCGGAGGGAAAGCATGACGCGCATCATCCTGCTGACGGGCCGGGCCGCCCCCCTGCCCGGCAGCGACCAGTTCAGCGGCATCGACAAGCATCCGGTCGACGGCCCGCTGGCTTTGGGGCCCGAGGGGCTGGCAGGCGACGAGCAGGCCGACCGCCGCGTTCATGGCGGCCCGGAAAAGGCCGTGCATCATTATCCGCGTGAGCATTACGCAAGCTGGCAGGCAGAGTTCGGGCTGGACGGTCGCGACCCGGGGGTTTCACACCCCCGGACCCCCGTGGGATATTTGGACATGAAAGAAGCGGGCGCGCATCTGGCGCCGGGGGGGTTTGGGGAGAATGTCTCGACCCTTGGGATGACCGAGCGGAATGTGGCGGTCGGGGATGTCTTTCGGTTGGGGCGTGCCCTGGTGCAGGTCAGTCAGGGGCGGCAGCCTTGCTGGAAGCTGTCGCGGCGCTTCGGGATCGTGGACATGGCGCGGCGCGTGCAGGAGAGCGGGCGCACCGGCTGGTATTACCGCGTGCTTGAGCCGGGACTGGTGGCGTCGGGGGATGCGCTGGAACTGGTCGACCGCGTGGCGCCTGACTGGAGCCTGCACCGGCTGTGGCACGCGCTTTACGTCGACCGGCTGAACCGGGGCGAGCTGGAGGGCATCGTGGCGCTGGACGTTCTGGCCGAGGGCTGGCGGCGTTACGCCATCCGCCGCCTTGAAAGCGGCCGGGTCGAGGATTGGAGCAAGCGGCTGGAGGGCAGCGCATGAGACCGCCACTGGTGATCTCGATCCAGAGCCAGGTGGTCATGGGTCATGTCGGCAATTCCGCCGCGGTCTTTCCGCTGCTGGCCGCAGGGCTTGAGGTGGCGGCGGTGCCGACGGTGGTGTTTTCCAACACGCCCGATTACCCGACCCTGCGCGGCCGCGCGATGCCCGCCGATTTCTTCGCCGAACTTCTGCAAGGCCTGTGGGAACGGGGTCTGCCCGAGCGCGCGGATGTCCTGCTGACCGGCTATATCGGCTCGGTCGAGGTGGCGCGGCTGGTTGCGGATTTCGCGGCCCGTGCCAAGGCCGCCAATCCGCGCCTGCGCTGTTTTTGCGACCCGGTCATGGGCGATGACGGGCCGGGGCTTTATGTGCCCGAGGCGATTGCCGGCGTCCTGAAGGACGGGTTGCTGCCGCTGGCCGATTACGCCTCGCCGAACCCGTTCGAGATCGGCTGGCTGACCGGGCAGCCGATCCGGGACCTGACCGACCTGTCCCGCGCGGCACGCGCGCTGCGGATGGCGCCCGGTGGGCATCTGATAGCCACCGGCTGCGTCCTGGCGGATACGGCGCCGGGGATGCTGGAAAGCGTCATCGTCGGGCCGGGCGGCATCAGCCGCCATCCGGTGCCGCGCCTGCCCGTCGCCATGGCCGGTACTGGCGATCTGTTCGCGGCGCTGGTCGTGGCCGGGCTGGCACGCGGGCGGCCGCTGGCGCAGTCGGTCGAGTTCGCGCAGGTCCAGACCTCATGCGCGCTGGCGCGGGCCGCTGAACTGGGCACGAAAGAGGTCGTCCTGTCCGACCCCCGGTTCCGTGCCGCGCTGCTGACGCTTTAGCTTTTCTTCAGCGCATTCAACAGCGCCGCGCCAAGGGCGCCGGGGCTGTCCTTGCCCACCGGAGCCGCCGCTTTCGGGCCGCGCGCGGGTGATGGCTTGGGGCCGCGCGCACTGTCGCCGCGTTCGTTCTGCGCCTCGCGCGCGCTGGCGCCGCCATCCTTGCGCATGGTCAGGCCGATGCGCTTGCGGGGCACGTCCACCTCGGTCACGCGGACCTTGACCACGTCGCCGACCTTGACGACCTCGTTCGGGTCCTTGACGAAGCGGTCGGCAAGCTGGCTGATATGGACAAGCCCGTCCTGATGCACGCCGATATCGACGAAGGCACCGAAGGCGGCCACATTGGTGACTGTCCCCTCCAGCGCCATGCCGGGCCGCAGGTCCTTGATGTCCTCGACCCCCTCGGCAAAGCTGGCGGTGACGAAGCTGGGGCGCGGGTCGCGGCCGGGCTTTTCCAGTTCCGCCAGAATGTCGCGGATCGTCGGCAGGCCGAAGTTCTCGTCCACGAACTGCTCGGCCCGGATGCCTTTCAGTGCGGCGCCGTCGCCCATGATCTGGCGGATGTCGCGCCCGCAGGCGGCGACGATCCGGCGGGCGACGCCGTAAGCCTCGGGGTGGACCGAGGAGGCGTCGAGCGGCTCCTTGCCGTCGCGGATGCGCAGGAAGCCTGCGCATTGCTCGAACGCGCGCGGGCCAAGGCCGGCGACCTTCTTCAGCGCGGCGCGGGACTGGAAGGCGCCCTCGGCATCGCGATAGGCGACGATGTTCTGCGCCAGCGACGGCCCCAGCCCGGCGACATGCGCCAGAAGCGGCGCCGAGGCGGTGTTCAGATCGACGCCCACGGCGTGCACCGCATCCTCGACCACGGCTTCAAGCGTGCGGGCAAGCTGGCGCTGGTCCACGTCATGCTGATACTGCCCGACACCGATCGATTCCGGCGGCACCTTGACCAGCTCGGCCAGCGGGTCCTGCAAGCGGCGCGCGATGGAGACCGCGCCGCGCAGCGAGACGTCGAGATCGGGGAATTCCTTCGCCGCCAGCTCGGATGCGGAATAGACCGAGGCCCCCGCCTCGCTGACGATCACCTTCAGGGGCGGCTTGACGCCCGTGGGCAGGCGCTTGAGCACATCGGCCACGAAACGCTCGGTCTCGCGGCTGGCGGTGCCGTTGCCGATGGCGATGAGTTCGATCTTGTGGCGCAGGATGGCGGCGGCGAGCGCCGCCTCGGCCCCGCGCAGGTCGGATTTCGGCGGGAAAGGATAAAGCGTCGCCGTCTCGACCACCTTGCCGGTCGCGTCCACCGCCGCCAGCTTGACGCCGGTGCGGATGCCCGGATCCAGCCCCAGAGTCGGCCGCGCCCCGGCGGGCGAGGCCAGCAGCAAATCCTTGAGATTGCGGGAAAAGACCCGGATGGCCTCGGCATGGGCGCGCAGGCGCAGTTCGGTCAGAAGATCGACATACATCGTGTTCGACAGCCGCACCCGCCAGCACCAGCCCGCCACCTTGCGCAGCCACAGATCGCCCGGCGCGCTGCCAAGCCGGCCAAGTGCTGCGGCGACGATGCCCTCGGCCCGGTCGGTGCCGGTTTCCGGTTCGGGCGCGATCTCGATGGTCAGGATCTCCTCCTTGGCACCGCGCAGGATGGCCAGCGCGCGGTGGCCGGGGATCGCGGCCCATTTTTCCGAATGGGCGAAATAGTCGCTGAACTTGGCGCCGGCCTGTTCCTTGCCCTCGGCCACCCTGGCCGAGATCACCGCCTCGGCCTGCATGAATTCGCGCAAGCGCCCCAGAAGGGCGGCATTTTCCGAAAGCTCCTCGACCAGGATATCGCGGGCGCCGTCCAGCGCGGCCTTGGTGTCGGGAACGGCCTCGCCCAGATAGGCCGCCGCCAGCGCCTCGGGCTGGGTGGCGCGGTCGTTCTGGATGGCGCGCAAAAGCGGCTCAAGCCCGTTTTCGCGGGCGATCATCGCCTTGGTGCGGCGCTTGGGCTTGTAGGGCAGATAAATGTCTTCCAGCGTCGCCTTGGTCTCGGCCCCGGCGATGGCGCGGGCCAGATCCTCGGTCAGCTTGCCCTGCCCCTTGACCGAGTCAAGGATCGCGGCCCGGCGCGCCTCAAGTTCACGCAGATAGGCAAGGCGTTCGGCCAGATTGCGCAATTGCGTATCGTCAAGGCCGCCGGTGACCTCTTTGCGATAGCGGGCGACGAAGGGCACGGTGGCACCACCATCCAGAAGCCCGGTCGCAGCCGCGACCTGCGCGGGACTGGCGTTGATTTCGCTGGCAATCGTGCGGGCGATACGGTCGGCGGCGTCCATGGCGGTCTCCTGCAGCAGGTCGGAGCGCCTGAATAGCCTGCGCAGCGTGATCCGCCAAGCGCATTAGCCGCCAAAAGCACAGGCCATGAAACCAGCGGGGCGTGATAAGACCGGCCTCGGGAAACTGGCCCTTATGTCACGGCTGGGAGTCGTCCTGATCCCAAAGCGCCGCGAACCCCGCCTGCCATGACATTTCGGTCATGGCCTGCGGCACATCGTTATCGCGCAGCACCTCGGTGCAGAACCGCACCACGCCACGCCACGCATCAAGCGCGCCGCCACGCGCAGGTCTGATCTGCGTCCGCTCTTCGGCCGCGATCAGGCCAAAGGGGTCGCTGGCGAGTGTCATGACAGCACCATTGCCGCGCGCAGCTTGCGTTCAAAGCCGCCGTCAAGGCGCGGCATGCGCATGTCACCCTTGGTGGTTTCCATTGCCGAGTAAAGCTGCGCGACCCGTTTCCAGTTCAGTCCGCTCGCGCCGTTTTCGGCTGCGACCACCGTGACTTCGCCGGCGCGGCGGCAGAATGCCAAGCCGTTGAGCAGTGCATTGATATGCACCAATGTTTCCTGCTCAAGCTCGGAATCAGCGAGCGCCTCTGCCATCGTCACGAACCCCTCCAGATTCCCTTTTAGATAGACGTTCTGCGCCTCGATCAGGTAGCTCTCGCAGATCGAGAACCCCTGGTCGCACCAGTCCGCCACTGAGCCGTAAAAATCCGTCATATCAAAATGAATCTCCTGTACCGATCGTTCTGCGAACACGGTCTCGTATGAACAGCTAGGAGACAGGCGCGCGCCAACCGCACACCGCAGCCCTTCACTCGTTAACATCACAGCACCAACAAACAACCGAAGATGGCCTAATGCCTTACAATTAAGACGATTTCGTCGTCACTGAACAGCTACCCTTTCGGACAGGTGCATTGCAAATATTTAATAATTATAATTGCATTATTTCAAAATGTTACAAGCATGTACTCGCATTGCACGCGCGTACGACGCCCACAACCCAGAATGCATCGACACGGTAGCAGAGGGCAAGTGATTCCCGCGATGGGTGTGCACGGCCAGATTGCGCTGCAACTTCTGCGGTAGGGTTGCGGACCGCGGCGCCGCACCGCAGCAGGAAATCGCATCCGCCGCGCATTTTGTTGTCCGATGGCCCTTGACGCGCGGCGCGGCGCACCGTAAATCGCCCAGACCCGTGGCGGAGTAGCTCAGCTGGTTAGAGCAGAGGAATCATAATCCTTGTGTCGGGGGTTCAAATCCCTCCTCCGCTACCATTTTTCCTGATAAATCGATGAAATATCTGTGGTGATTTCGTTTGAGTGACCGATTGCGGCCATTCCGAAAACACTTGAATGTGTCAGCCAGCCGATGACTGCATGAAAGCTGCCGTTTGCGATTCCAGGGCGGTAGCGCGGGCTGAGCGGAGATAAAGAACCAGCCCTCGGACCGCAAATAACGCGCGCCCCACCGCAACCGGTCAAGGCTCCCCCGTTCCTGCGATCAGGGCAGTGCCGAGCCACAAGCGCTTTGCGGCGCGTGACATGATGAGGATTGCAGGCGAACACCTCTGTCCCGGTCTGCATGCCGCACGGTGACGCGGAATCGTCCTGTGGCACCCACATGACGGACGCGCGACCGGGGTTTTCCGAAGCCATCGTCTTCGCGAAACCCCGCAATCATGCGCGTATTCCATCCTCTTTGTGAAAAACCTGATCGACATGTCCGAGGCGATGAAGCTGGCCTTTCCCACGCCGGTCCGATCATCGGACAGGTTCCGGTCGATGGCGGCCCATCGCACGCCTCTTGACGTCTTCATACCGGCGCGAAGCGCATGGGGAACGACAGTCCCGGATCAGCCCGCTTGGCTGTCGGTTATGTCCGACCAGCCGAGGCCAAATCTGGCCAGGTATTTCCTTAGCCGGTCGGCGTCGTTCTGGCTGGTCTTTCCCTCGCGCGAGATCGCGAATAGCCGCCGCCCCGCCGCCGAGAGCGACGGCGAGGCGCGGCAGGCGCGGATCACCGCCGCCAGTTGCGCGCGGTCGAATTCGTCCAGTATCGCGCCCGGCAGCACCGATTGCAGCAGGGCCGCATCGCCATCGGCATCGGCCGCGTCCCATTGGCCGCGCAGCGTGGCGATTTCGGCATCGACCATCGCCACGGTGACGCGGCCCCGCTCGGCCAGCACGGTCATGCGATGGGCCGAGGCGTGCAGGTCGCGCAGGTTCCCGGGCCAGGGCGTCGCCGGGTCGCGGGCAAAGCGCAGGTAACGCGCCAGCGCATCGGCGTTGAAGCCGGTCTTGCGGCCCAACTGGCGTTCGCTGGCGTCGATCAGCGCCAGCAGATGCGCGGCGATATCCTCGCGCCGTTCGCGCAGGGGCGGCAGGCGGAACACCCATTGCGACAGCCGCGCGTAAAGATCGGGCCGCAGCCGCCCGGCACGGACCAGCGCGCCGGGGTCGCAAGAGGCGGCGGCGATCAGGTGAAAGCGGGCGGTCACCTCGGCCTCGGAGCCGACGGGGCAATAGCGGCCGGTCTCGATCACCTGCAGGACCGCGGCCTGTTCGTCGGGGCCAAGCTCGTCGATCTGGTCCAGGAACAGCACGCCGCCATCGGCCTCGCGCAGGAAGCCGGGACGTTCGCTGCCGGCGATGCCGGTGGCGGCGCGGCGCTGGCCGAACAGCGCCGACATCGCCTGCGGGCCGCGCAGTGTGGCGCAGTTCACCTGCACCAGCCGCCCCTTGATGCGGCGGCGGACCAGCTTCAGTTCATGGATATGCGCGGCCAGCGCCGATTTGCCGGTGCCGGGCTCGCCCAGCAGCAGGATCGGCGCATCCGATGCCGTGGCGACCAGATCCAGCCGTCCGATCAGCGTCTGCATGGCCGGGCTGGCGGTCTCGACCCCGCCCAGCAGCAGGGCCGAATTTTCGCGGGCGGCGGCCTCGAACCGGCGTTGCAGGGCGTTGTAGCGCGCGAGGTCCAGGTCGATCACGTCCAGCTTGCCCTGCGGCGGGTCGCCATCGCGCGGCGGCGCCGTCTGAAGAAGGCGCGCGGGCACATGGCGGCTTTCGGTCAGCAGGAACCAGCAGATCTGCGCCACATGCGTGCCGGTGGTCAGGTGGACGTGATAGCGTTCGCGGTCCTCGTCAAAGCCGTATTCGGCGGCGAAGTCGTAAAGCTTGCCATAAACCTCCTGGAAATCCCAGGGATCGGCCATGTCGATGCGGACCAGCCGCACCTCGGTCTCGGGCGAGGTGGCCCTGATGGCGGCGGCGACGTTGCAGGCAAGGTGATAGTGGCGCTGGTCGTGGATCAGCTCCAGCCGGTCGACGGGAAAGCCGTCATGGGCGCAAAGCTGGACCGAGGGGCGCCACGCGCGCCGCCTGCCCATGTCAAGCTGGGTGCCAAGAAAGCCGATGACGACGTTGCGCATAAAACCTGATCCGTTGGGATAATTCTGGATATCATCAGATAATATTCTTCGCCATAACTTTTGATATTTTCCTGTTTTATCGATTTATATCAGTATATTATGTCATTTTTGCGATTTTCTTTTTTCCTGCGCCCGGCTCAGGCAGAAACGGGTCAGGAAAGAAGAAGGAATGGGATCATGGCAAACAAATCCGTGTTTGCATCTATGGCGAGGCGGCTTTTCCCCAAGGCGACGGCCGTGAACGCCGAAGGCGCCAGGGCTTACCCCTATGACGCCGAGCACCGGCTGGCGCAACTGGCGATGACCGGCACCTTTGGCGGCGGCTTCTATCATGATGCGCAGGCCGAGGTGTCCGCGCTGGTCGAGGCGGCGATGGCGGTCGATCCGCTGTTTCTGGCCAAGACCGCCGTCCATGTGCGCGACAAGGGCCACATGAAGGACACGCCGGCCCTGCTGCTGGCGGTGCTGTCGGCCCGCGATCCGGCGCTGTTCGCGGCGGCTTTCGGGCGGGTCGTGACCTCGGGCAAGGTGCTGCGCGGCTTCGTGCAGATCCTGCGCTCGGGTCAGGCGGGGCGCAAGTCGCTGGGTTCGCGGCCCAAGGCGATAGTGCAGAACTGGCTGAACGCGGCCACGGATGCGCAATTGCTGGCGGCCTCGGTCGGGAAGGACCCGTCGCTGGCGGACGTGATCCGCATGGTCCACCCCAAGCCGGAAACGGCGGAACGGGCGGCCTTCTATGCCTGGCTGATCGGCCGGCCCGCGGACACGGCGGCGCTGCCGCAGGCGGTGCAGGACCTGCTGGCCTTTCGGGCCGGGGCGACGGACAAGGTCCCGGACGTGCCGTTCCTGATGCTGACCGACCTGCCCCTGACGCCCACGCAATGGGCCGAGGTGGCGCGCAAGGGCTCGTGGCAGATGCTGCGGCAGGGGCTGAACATGCTGCATCGCAAGGGCGCCTTCACGCAGCCCGGCGTGGTCGCGCATGTGGCCGATGTGCTGCGGAATCGGGCGCGGATCGGGGGTGCCAAGGCGATGCCCTATCAGCTTCTGGCGACGCTGAACGCGCTGTCGCCCGAGGTTGACGACCGGCTGCGCGACGCCCTGCACGACGCGATGGAGATCTCTGTCGCGAACGTGCCCGTGCTGGCGGGTTCGGTGGCGGTCTGCCCGGACGTGTCGGGGTCGATGCTGTCGGCCGTGACCGGCTATCGGCCGGGGGCGACCAGCGTGGTGCGTTGCATCGACGTGGCGGCGCTGGTCGCGGCGGCGGTGCTGCGCAAGAACCCGACGGCGCGCGTCCTGCCCTTTGAGGCCAAGGTGCGCAAGGCCCGGCTGGAGGCGCGCGACACCATCCTGACCAATGCCGCGAAACTGGAGGCACTGGGCGGGGGCGGCACCAACTGCTCGGCCCCGCTGGCAGCGCTGAACGCGGCGCGGCAGGCGCCCGATCTGGTGATCTTCGTCTCGGACAACCAGTCCTGGGTCGATGCGCGGCAGGACGGGCAGGCGACGGCGATGATGGCGGAATGGGCGCAGCTCAAGGCCCGGAACCGGGCGGCGAAGCTCGTCTGCATCGACATCCAGCCCTATGGCACGACGCAGGCCGCCGAGCGGCCGGACGTGCTGAATATCGGCGGCTTTTCGGACGCGGTCTTTGACCAGATCGCCGATTTCGCCGCCGGTCGGATGGGGCCAGGCCATTGGGTCGGCCAGATCGCGGCGGTCGAATTGTGACAGGCCCCCCGGCGTTCGCGCCGAGGGCGCAACCCCGGCGAATGCCGTGCGGCACTACAGCCTGCAAAGCTCGTGGTCGCGGGTTCGAATCCCGCCGCACCCTCCAATCCTGTGGGTGCGTAGCTCAGCGGACAGAGCACGCCGTGTCGCCAACCCCTCGTCGCCGGGGCTCATTGGAGGATAGCTCAGTAGCCGGGCAGCGGGCTGTTAACCCGTGTGTCGGGGGTTCGAGCCCTTCTCCTCCAGCCAGAATTTCCCCGGGGGAATGCCGGGCAGACTACAATGGTGATGTCTGCTTGCTCCTTGTCCCCCGGGGCCTTGTTCCGAAGAGAAAGGAAAGTAACGATGAACCGGATCCCCGAATACGAACGCGGCTTTCGCGATGCCGCCAAAGAGGCCGTCACCCTGCTTCACACCCAGGCCTTCGCGGCCCAGGACCCCGTGGCGCGCAAGGTGCTGCACACTGCGGCACTGACCGTCGGCAATGACCTTGCCTCGTGGGAATGCCGCACGGCGGTGCGGGCCCGGGCGCGGCTCGACAGTGACCGATACTGTGTCAAGGAACCCGTACCCCTGCCCATAGACTGACATTCTGCGACGTGAAAAGATGATGAAGAATGACATATCCCCCGTGACCGGGGCCGACCTGATCGAATGGGGCCACCGCCCCGGACCCGCCTTTACCGCCCTGCTGGCGCGCGCCAATTCCGCCCGCGCCGAGGGGTTCGGCCTTGTCCGCATCCGCCAGATGCTTGAGGCCGACCTGCTGCCGCCGGCGCCCGAACCCATGGCCCTGCGCAACTCGGGCGAGGTGCCGCTGCATGTCAGCATCCGCGCCGAGGATGCCGACGAACAGAAGAATGTCGCCGACGTTCTGGCCACCATGGCCGAGGTGCTGAAGACCCCGACCGTCGAGGCGGGCGCGGTGATGCCCGATGCCTGCCCGGCCGGCCCCCTGGGCACGATTCCGGTCGGCGGCGTGGTGGCCGCGCGCAATGCCATCCATCCGGGGATGCATTCGGCCGATATCTGCTGCTCGGTGATGCTGACCGATCTGGGTATGGTCGATCCCAGGGCCGCGCTGGATGCGGCGCAGGCGGTCACCCATTTCGGCGCCGGCGGGCGCGATCAGGGGCAGCGCTTCACCGTGCCGCTGGACCTTCTGGACCAGTTCCGCGCCAACCCGTTCCTGAACGGGAACCGTCTGCTGCACGCGGCGCAGGCCCATATGGGCACGCAGGGCGACGGCAACCATTTCCTGTTCATCGGGCGTTCGCGCGCGACGGGGCGGGTGGCAATGGTGACGCATCACGGCTCGCGCGGGCCGGGGGGCCTGCTTTACAAGGCGGGGATGGAGGTGGCCGAGCGTTTCCGCCGCCAGCTTTCCCCCGCGACGCTGAGGCAGAACGCCTGGATCCCCGCCGACACCGATGAGGGCCGCGACTACTGGGAGGCGCTGCAGATCATCCGCCGCTGGACCAAGGCCAACCACAACGCGCTGCATCAGGCGGTGGTGGAAAGGCTGCACGCTGAGCCGGGCGACCGCTACTGGAACGAACACAACTTCGTTTTCCGTCGCGGCGACCTTTACTTGCATGGCAAGGGCGCGACCCCGGCATGGGATGGTTATGCCGAGGACGCGACCGGGCTGACGCTGATCCCGCTGAACATGGCCGAGCCGGTGCTGGTCGTGCGCGGCCGTGACGCGGATCACGCGCTTGGCTTTTCGCCGCACGGGGCGGGACGCAACTTCTCGCGCAGCGAACACCGCCGCCGCATGGGATCGGTGACGCCTGCGCAGATGCTTGCGGCGGAAACGGCGGGGCTGGACATCCGTTTCCATGCCGGGGCGGTGGATGCGTCGGAACTGCCCTCCAGCTACAAGCGCGCCGGGACGGTGATGGACCAGATCCGCGACTATGGGCTGGCCGACGTGGTCGATTGCATCGACCCTTACGGCTGCATCATGGCGGGCGACCTGCCGGCGCCGTGGCAGACAAGGCGCAGGCGACGCTGAGGGGGGCGCGCGCAGGACGGGCGGACGGATGGAGGCACCGCTGCCGATTGCACAAAACTCAACGTACCCGAAGAGGCCTGCCGCGGCTTTATCGCAGCGGCGGGCCAGCCTCGTCCGTTCCTGCCTTAGTATCCAGCCTCATTGATCGTCAAAGGCAGAAGATGACAGTTGCGTCGAGGGCCACGGCGGAGAGGAAGGTCGTTGCGCATCTGCCGTAGCGTGTGGCGACGCGGCGCCAATCCTTGAGGCGACCGAACATGATCTCGATCCGGTGTCGGCGACGATAGCGCCGCTTGTCGTATCGGACGGCCTTGCCGCGCGACTTCCGGCCGGGGATGCAGGGGCGTATCCCCTTGTCTTGCAACGCATCTCGGAACCAGTCGGCGTCATGACCCCGGTCGGCGAGCATCCATTCGGCAGCGGGCAGACTGTCCAGCAGGGCTGCGGCTCCGGTGTGGTCGCTGACTTGGCCTGCGGTCATGAAGAGCTTCTGCGGACGACCCTTGGCGTCCGTGAGAGCGTGCAGCCTGGTGTTCAACCCGCCCTTGGTCCGCCCGATCAGGCGCCCACTGGTCGTCGGGCCCCCTTATTCGCCCGCAGGCTCGAAGCCGTGCGGTGCACCTTCGGGTAAGTCGCGTCGATCATGATGGTCTTCTGCTCGGTGCCTTCCGACGCCAGCCCCGCCATCATCCTGGCGAAGCCCCCCATGTCACCTCACCGCTTCCATCGGTTGCAGAGCGTCTTCGGCGGGCCATACTCACGCGGCGCATCGCGCCACCTCAAGCCATTGCGATTGATGAAGATCATCCCGCTCAGAACACGCCGATCATCAACCCGCGACTTGTCGGCTCTTCGGAAAGAACGGGCTCAGCCGTACCATCTGCTCGTCCGTCAGCCACAATAGAGTGCTCATCAGCATCCCATCAGTTCGGGGGCTGGAATCACACAGCGACAGCACCCTCAAGCAAATCAATGGGGCATGAACCTAGGACGTGGAGCCGCCTCTATGCCGAAGCTGATCTGGCCCCCTGCTGTCCTGCAAAGTGCTCGGCATTGCTATCGTTTCCTTGCCCCGCAAAGCCCGGTGGCCGCGTCCTGTGGGTTGACGGCGATCCGCGACGGGGTGCGGACCATCGAGGCGGTGCGACCGGCTGCGAAGGCTGAACCAGCTTTACGGGAGTGGCTGATTGCCTATCGACAATAGCGGGCATGTGGTGCTTTAATGGTTGAATGGAAAGCTGGCCGTTCACCATCAGCGTGAGGCAGGCTATGGCTGACCAGTATGCGATACGGTAAGCGGCCAATATTGTGAAATATTGGCCCAAGTGCATGGTGACGGGTTTCCATGTGGGCATGCATGCTCACGGTGATTGTAGCCCATGGGCACTGTTGTTCGAGTATCGGTAGGTAAACCCAAGCTGAGACATACTTCCATGGAAGTTTCACAGCCGGCTGTCTAATAAATTGCGCATATCAGGTCGAGCTCTGATATGTGGCTGATGCTTTTTTTAACAGCCGTTAGTTTTTGGTGTGACATTCAAGATCAATAGATCTGGTTGCTGGTGAAGACAGACCGAAGGTCTCATGCAATTGTAAGCTGTGAGCATGTTTTCATGCATGACCCGCGATTCACATAAATAACTGTGATCAGCGCCGTATATGAAAATAACAAAATGCAGCAGCTTATATTAATTCCTGCAAGCAGGATTGTGGGGGCATTTTGATAGATGAGAAACCGGGCACATCAGATTTGCACAACAGGGCTGCAAACAAATACAAAACTCTGCGTTGTTTATTATAACGCAAAACGCAAACCATGGTGGGGAGGATGCTTGCCATCCATCCAATCAAATAAATAAATAAATAAAGGAGCGTCCACAATGCCAGTAGTTGCAACGGCAACGGCATATCTTCTAAGCGATTTTCAGGTCTGGAACGGAAGCGCATGGGTTGGTACAAGCGCCTATAACAGCATGACCAACACCGCGACGGCGACGATGTGGCGGCTGCGTCCGGACTTCGATCCTGCACAGGCGATGACCGCCACGTTTACTGACGACGATGCCTATGCGAATGACTATTCCTACGGCTTTGATACAGATGCGCATCCTGATACGGGGGTCTGGCAAAGCTACACGGTCAATACATCCACTGGTGCGCAGGTTACCGCCGGGGCGATCTCTTTCGATACTGCGGGCGTTGATCTCCATACCGCGATGGACACCACGAACGGGGGCAACCCGACCGGCTTGCAGTTTAACACCTCTGAGTTGGACATCTATTCACTGGCATATCCTTCAAACGGGACGTTTACCAACGTTTTTGTGACGACGCGGCCGCTCAGGCCCGGTATGGTCTATGGTACCGGTCCGCTCGGAACCCTGCCGTCGATGGCGACAGAGCTGGACGGAACGACCGGTGGCAATAACTACGGCTCGGATCAAACCGTTGGCAATGTCGGTTGGGCGAACTTTGTCTGCTTTGTCGACGGTACGATGATCGAGACAGATACCGGGCAAAAGCCGGTGGAAATGATCGCTCAGGGAGACCTGGTGCGGACCAAGGATAACGGCTTCAAGCCAGTCCTGTGGGTTGGAAAGAAAACAGTCATCCTATCAGAGATGAGTGATCCGTTGAAACTCAGCCCGATCCGGATTCGTGCCGGCTCCCTTGGCACAAATATTCCT
>RRZU012781072.1_pt1 | contig 25440 bp, 21 predicted proteins | sample 2165561 | NCBI WGS metagenome assembly RRZU01 (sample SAMN10456909, study PRJNA506462) | wastewater metagenome | isolation source: wastewater sludge | place: USA: Moscow, Idaho | reverse complement strand
GCCGCTCTTCGACTTTCTTTCGCACCTCGGTCACCGGCGCATCGATCAGCACGCCGACCATCAGCGCAGCCGCGCCTGGCCGGTTCACGAGCGCCTCCTTGACCGGATTGCCGGCAAGCTCGGCGCCCTCGGCCTTGTACCAGAGCGCCTCGCCCCAGTCGCGCAGCGGCTGACCGAGATGCTGGCCGAAATAGCTGCGCCAGTAATCGGCCGACCATTCGCTGCGGCAGGTCAGGGCTGCCTCCATCCGGTCAGCGAAGTGGCTCGGAATGCCGGCGGCATGGGCGGGCGTCACGGCCAGCAGCAACCATAAAAAGTTGTTATAAATCAATGACTTATAAAAAGTTCGCCACACGATTTATCGGGCCTTGATCGCGGCAATCTCGTCTTGCCAGTATGCCGGCAAGCGATCATACGGATTGGCGGCCGCATCGTCGGTGACATAAACCCAACCGACGCGCTTGCCGGCCAGCCCGCTGATGATGCTCTGCATCGAAACAGCTGAACCGACATCGTAGACGATATGGGCAAACCGGCTGGCAGCATAGCGGCCGACCCAGCTTGCGGAAGCATTGGAAGCATAAGTCGAGTAGGCGTGCTCGTAGGTCACCAGCACATCGGCAGCCGCCATATACCCTTCCAGCGTGCTCACGCCCGGATTGCCGATTACGCGATAGTCGCCCTTGGCCTTGATATAGGCATACAGCTCCCGATAGTAGGCCAGCTGATCAGCCGTAGCGGCCATTTCGTCGATGAAAAAACCATCCACGTCGTAAAAGCCGAGATAGCGATCGATATCGGTCTTGGCGCTGGCGATCGCCCGCGCGCCGTACGAGGAACTGACATAGCCAAAGGTCTTGCCGCCTGCCGAGCGAAAGGCCATGACCGCAGAAGCAATGACGCTGTCCGTCCGGGTTCCCGGCCCGTTGCTCGGATTCAGCACCGCATTGATTTTCACCTGGGAAGCCGCGTCGGTGATATCGCGCCAGAGCGTGTTGTTGCTCGGGTAGACATAGGCCGGAACCAGCAGCTCCAACGCCACCGACTCCGGCTTCGCCTGAGGCGGGGAATCGCTGCCGCCTCCACCACACGCTGCCAGAACAAGGCATGCCCAGATCATCAGTAGCTTGAACGGATTCATCATTTTCCCAAATCGACTGTCGCGGCCGCGCATTGTCAGGGATTAACCGCTGTTGCGCAAACCCGCGGCGACGCCGTTGATCGTCAGATGCACCGCGTGCTGGACTTCCTCGCTCGCGTCGCCGGCGCGCATGCGCTTCAACAGGTCAACCTGCAGGTGATTCAGCGGGTCGAGATAAGGCATGCGGTTTGCGAGCGCGCGCTGCAGGGTCGGGTTGTCGGCCAGCAGCGCGGCACGGCCGGTGATCACCAGCACCGCATCGATGGTCTTCTGCCGCTCGTCGCGGATGCGACCGAAAATATTGTCAGCAATCGTCTGATCGCGCACGAGATCGGCATAGCGGCGCGCGATGTCGATGTCGGACTTCGCCAGCACCATTTCCATGTTCGAGATCGTCGCACGCAGGAACGGCCACTTTTCGTAGCCATCGCGCAGCGCCGCTAAACCCGCATCGCCGGTTTCGGCCAGATAGTCGGCGATCGCCGAGCCAAAGCCGAACCAGCCCGGCAGCATCAGGCGGCATTGCGACCAGGAGAATACCCACGGGATCGCGCGCAGATCGGCGATCGAGTTCGTGCTCTTACGCGCCGAAGGCCGCGAACCGATGTTCAGGTTCGGAATCTCGTTGATCGGCGTCGCCTCGCGGAAATAGGTCAGGAAATCCGGCGTCGCATAAACCAGATCGCGGTAGGCGCGGTAGGCGCTCTGCGACAGGCGCTCCATCAGCGCATGCCGCTCCGGTGTGTCGAGCGACCGCGCTTCGTCAGTCGGAAAGCTCGCCTCGAGCGTCGCCGCGACCAGCGTTTCCAGATTGCGTCGGCACACTTCGCGGTCGGCGTACTTGGCCGCGATCACTTCGCCCTGTTCGGTAATGCGGATCTGTCCGTTCACGCTGCCGGCCGGCTGCGCAACGATCGCCTCGTAGGCCGGGCCGCCGCCACGGCCAACCGTGCCGCCGCGGCCATGGAACAGACGCATGCCGAAGCCGGCTTTTTCAAATACCTGAACCAGGTTCATTTCAGCCTTATACAGCTCCCAGTTCGAGGTCAGATAGCCGCCGTCCTTGTTCGAATCGGAATAGCCGAGCATCACCTCCTGCACGCGGTCGCGGCATTCGAGCATCTGACGCCACTGCGGCAGGGCGAACAGGTCGGTCATAATCTTGCCGCAGCCGCGCAGGTCGCTGATTGTCTCGAACAGCGGGATGATGTTGATGCGGCACTTCGGCTCGGGATGGATCTGCAAGAGTCCGACTTCGTTCATCAGCACCGCGACCTCGAGCATGTCCGATACCGAATTGCAGTTCGAGATGATGTAGTTCGGCAGCACTGCATCGCCGTAGCGATCCTTGATCTCGCGAGCAGCGCGGAAAATCGCCAGTTCCTTCAGCGTTTCCTCGCTGTAGTCGAGATCCGGGCAGAACAGCGGGCGCGGGCTGGCAATTTCGCGCAGCAACACGGTGCGCCGGCTCGCCTCGTTCAGCGCCAGATAATCCTCGAGGCCGGCCTTGTCGAACAACTCGGCAACGACCTTCTCGTGCATACCGGAATACTGGCGCATGTCGACCGGCGCGAGGTGGAAACCGAACAGTCCAGCCGCGCGCCGCAACTCGCGCAAGCGGCCCACCGCCAGACGCGCCGCGCCATGCGCCTGCAGCGAAGCCGCAACCGTGTCCAGATCGGCCAGCAGCTCGGCGGCATCGCGGTAAGGTTTGGCCTCGCATTCCTGGTGCAATGGGTGGTGATAGGCGCCGATCCGCATCGCGGTCGCGAAGATGCGTACGCGCACCGCGCTGACCGCGAGCCGGTACGGCTCTTCGCTGCGGCGCTCATGGTCCGCATCGTTCGGCGCTTGTCCGGCAAGGCACATCAGGGCCGGATCTACCTCGACCAGCCGCACCGACATCGACAGCTCGTTTTCCAGCTTCAGGCACTGCTGGTAGTAGTAATCGAGCGCGACGCCGGCCTGACGCGACACGGCGCGACGCAGCACGTCGGCGGTCACGAACGGGTTGCCGTCGCGGTCGCCGCCGATCCAGCTGCCGATCTGGATAAAATCGGGCAAGCTCACCGGCTCGCCGTGCAGCGCGGAAATGCGGTCTTCGAGTTCGATACACAGGCGCGGCAGCTCCGGAAGGAAACTCTTGCGGAAATACGTCACGCCGTTCTCGATTTCGTCCTGCACGGTCAGCTTCAGGACGCGGATCTCGCGCGTCTGCCACAGCGCCTGCAGCGCGGCTTCGAGTTCAGCAAGGTTTTCCGCTTTTTCTTCCGGCGTCATGCGCATGCGGTCGCGCTCGGTCAGCAGCTCGGAAATCGCCCGGTGCCAGTCGAGGATCGTCTTGCGCTTGACCTCAGTCGGATGCGCGGTCAGCACCGGCGCGATCAGGGTCTCACCGAGCAGTTCCAGAATGTCCCGCGCCGGGATACCGCGCGCGGTCAGATCAGCCAGCGCAGCCTCGATGCTGGCCGGCTGCGGCGCGGAACCCTGCAGCCGGTGGATGCGGCGGCGCCGGTTGTGGTGCAGATCCTCGGCGATGTTCGACAGATGCGAGAAATAACTCAACGCGCGCACGACCGCAATCGCCGTCGTCAGGTCGAGCGCGGACAGCGTCTGCGCGAGTTCCGTACCGGCCTGTTGGTCGCCGTCAACGTAGCGGAAAGCCAGCGCCAGCACCGCGTCGATCTGCCCGGCCGTCGCATCGCCAGCCTGTTCGCGGATCGTAGTCGAGAGCAGGCGCGAAAGGAGATCGATGTCCTGCTTCAGCGGCAGGTCTTTTTCGGCAACGGGGTCGATGACGGCCATGGTGGAGTTCCGTACAGAATGAATAACCGCCTGATTCTATCCAAGAATCGCTCTCGTTTGTGACAAAAACAGGCGGTGATATTTGGGTGAAAAAAGCGGCCGACGCTCAGCCCGCAGGACTTGCGCAACCTTGAGCAAGTCAAATTAAAAAACACTATTAATCAATAACTTACAAAAGATATTACCGCAAGCAGCAGCGCAATCACCGCCAGCCAGACATTGCGTTTTTTCTGCTCCCGCAGCAATCCCTTGTAGCCGGCCAGCAGCGCCGGCGCCGGATCGCGACTGGCAAGCTCCGCCAGCCGACGCGGCAAGCCCGGCAGCAGCGCCGCCCATTGCGGCGCTTCCTGCTTGAGATTGGTCAGCAGCGCGTGCCAGCCGATCTGCTCGTTCATCCAGTTTTCCAGGAAGGGCTTTGCGGTTTGCCACAGGTCGAGTTCGGGATCGAGCTGGCGGCCGAGCCCTTCGATATTCAGCAGGGTCTTTTGCAACAGCACCAACTGCGGCTGGATCTCGATGTCAAAGCGGCGCGAAACCTCGAACAGGCGCAGCAGCACCATGCCGAACGATATCTGCGCCAGCGGCTTGTTGAAGAACGGCTCGCACACGGTGCGCACCGCGGAAGCCAGCGCCTCGGGTCGCACATCGGCCGGCACCCAGCCGGATTCGATATGCGCGGTCGCAACGCGCAGGTAGTCGCGATTGAAAAACGCGAGGAAGTTGATCGCGAGATAGCGCTTGTCGACCTCGGACAGCGTGCCAACGATGCCGAAGTCAAGCGCGATGTAGCGTGCGTCCGGCGCGACCAGAATGTTGCCAGGATGCATGTCAGCATGGAAAAAGCCGTCGCGGAAAACCTGGCTGAAAAAGATTTCGACGCCGTTTTTCGACAGGCGTTTCAGGTCGATTCCCGCCGCCTTGAGTTCCGCAATCCGGCTGACCGGAATACCGTCCATCCATTCGAGCACCAGCACGTCGCGACTGCACCAGTCGTAGAACACTTCAGGGACGATCAGCTGGTCCGACCCGGCGAAATTGCGCCGCAGTTGCGAGGCATTGCCCGCCTCGAACATCAGGTCGAGTTCATCGTGCAGATACTGGTCGAACTCGGCGACGACCGCGCGCGGGCGCAAGCGGCGGCCATCGGCAAATAGCCGCTCGACCCAGCCGGCAATGATGCGCAGCAGCGCCAGATCGCTCTCGATGACCGACAGAATTCCCGGACGCAGCACCTTGACCGCGACGCGGCGGCCATCGGGCAGCGTCGCCGCATGCACCTGCGCGACCGACGCCGACGCGACCGGCTCACGCGTAAAAGTCGCGAACAGCTCGGTCAGCGGGCGCTTCAGGCTGGCTTCGACCAGCCGCACCGCTTCATCAGCCGGGAACGGCGGCACCTGATCCTGCAGCTTGGCAAGTTCGTCGGCAATGTCGGGCGGCAGCAGATCGCGCCGGGTGGAGAGCACTTGGCCGAACTTGACGAAGATCGGCCCAAGCGTTTCGAATGCGCAGCGCAGGCGCTCGGCGCGCGGCGCATCGAGCGTGCGCCAGGACAGCAGACCGGAAACTACGCAGCGCAAGCCGCGCACGCGCTCATGGCCAAGCAGAAATTCATCGAGTCCAAAAGCAAGGATGATGCGGATTATCTTGATCAGGCGGAACAGGGTCATGGCGCGGGCCGGCAGGGAAACGGATCGATTATCGCAACTTTCCCGTGTCCCGGGTCAGTCTTGCCCTTGCGCTTCGATTTTACGGATACGTTGCTCGATTCGCTCGAGGTCTTCGTGCAGCCGGGTCACCTCGCACTGCCAGTGCTCGACGTCATCCGCTTTCGGCAGCAGCGGGTTCTCGTCGCGCCAGTATTCGGCATAACTTTTCAGCAGGCGGCCGCCAATCGCGCCGGGAATGCCGCCGACCACGCCGGCAAACTTGGTCAGGCGATGCGCAAGCATATCGCCGACCAGCGCGGAAAGCTCGTCGGCTGTATCCCAGCGCAGTTGCGCCAGCGCTTCGCCGACCAGCCCGCCGAGCACCGCATCGCCGGAATACTCGATCTGCCGCGCCGCGGCGGCCGGATTGTGGGTGCGGATAATGAAAAACGACAGCGGCAACTTCAGCGTGGCTTCCGCCATCGCGCCGCTGCGGCCAAACCGGCCGTCGTCGGTGATAACCAGCGTTGCGCTTTTCAGCGGTGTCTCGATGCGGACATTGCGCCCAGCCAGCGAAACGAGCATGGCACTGGTGGCGGGGCCATGCGCGAGCAGGCGGTTCAGTATGCCTTGCAGAATCATAGCTTGACCCCCTTGTGCAAAGCGACGATGCCCGCGCTGAGATTGTAATAGTCGACAAGGTCGAACCCTGCGTCCTGCATCATCCGCTTCAGCGTTTCCTGGTCAGGATGCATGCGGATCGACTCAGCCAGATAACGATACGATTCGGCATCTCCGGCCACACGCCTGCCGATAACAGGCAGGAATTTGAACGAGTAAAAATCGTAAGCTGCTTCGAGCGGTTGCCAGACGCGGGAAAACTCGAGCACCAGCAGACGACCGCCGGGCTTAAGCACGCGCTGCATTTCCTTCAGCGCCGCGTCCTTGTGCGTCATATTGCGCAGGCCAAACGCGACGGAAACGATATCGAAATAGTTGTCGGGGAAAGGCAGTTTTTCCGCGTCGCACTGCGCAACCGGCACAATCAGCCCTTCATCGAGCAGGCGGTCGCGACCGACGCCGAGCATCGAACTATTGATGTCGGTCAACCAGACCTGGCCGGCCGGGCCGACCTTGTGGGCGAAGGCGCGGGAAAGATCGCCGGTGCCGCCGGCAATATCGAGCACGCGCTGGCCCAGTCGCGCGCCGCTGGTTTCGATCGTGAAAAATTTCCACGCGCGATGCAGGCCGACCGACATCAGGTCGTTCATCACGTCATACTTGCTGGCGACCGAATGGAAAACGTCGGCCACCTTCTGTGCCTTTTCCGTTTCCTGCACGGTCTTGTACCCAAAATGGGTCGTGGATTCGCTCATTGGCTCGCTATCCCTGTTCTGCAAATTCCGGTTGTCCTCACAAAAAACGGCCAGCAAGCCGGATCTGTCATGGCAACCCAGGACAAAAGAATAGCGCAATCGCAGCATCCGCGCAGGCCGGCCGGGATTTGTCATGGCTCAAGCGTGTCCGGTATTTCGTCGGGGATGCGACCAATCCGTCGGGCTGCGTGCCAAAATGCCGGTTCTCTCCGCCGGGCGGACAGTTGCCCCTGCCCGCCGACGGTTTCGTACGTATCGTTCAAAAGGAGATTTCTAATGTCTATGGAATTTTGGGTCGCACTGGCGCAGATCATGATGGTCAACATCGTGCTTTCGGGCGACAACGCCGTGGTGATCGCACTGGCAGCCCGCGGCCTGCCCGAGAAACAGCAAAAAACCGCCGTGTTGTGGGGTAGTGGCGGCGCGGTCGTGCTGCGGATCGCCCTGACCGTCATTGCGGTCGCCCTGCTGAAAATCCCGTATCTGCAAGCGGCAGGCGGTCTGTTGCTGGTCTGGATCGCCTACCAGTTGCTAACCGAAGAGGAAGAAGCGCACGACGAAAGCGCGCAACAATCCGGCAGCAGCTTGATGAGCGCGGTCAAAACCATCCTGATCGCCGACGTCGTGATGAGCCTCGACAACACACTCGCGATCGCCGGGGTGGCCAACGGCGACTGGACCCTGCTGATCATCGGCCTGGCGCTGTCGATTCCGTTGGTCGTATTCGGCAGCACGATCATCATGAAGCTGATGGATCGCTTCCCGGTCATCGTCTACATCGGCGCGGGCCTGATCGCCTACACCGCCGGAGAAATGATCGAAGCCGACAAGGCACTGCAACCGTACCTGCCGCATTTCCTGCATGGCGCGCCGTATCTGGCCATTGCCTTGGCCGTCGCCGTGGTCGGTTATGGCTGGTGGTACAACAACCGCAAGGGCCGCACCGCCCACGACGTACTGGAAGCCGATGAGCGCATAGCGGAAAACCTGACGGAAAGTCTGGAAGAAAGCCAGTCTTAACAGTCAGTTAGGCTGCAACGGGGCTCAAGCGCAACACGCGACAGGGCCTCGCATCTTTGCGCTAAAACAACCGTGTCCAGTATTTTGCCGCAAGGGCGACAAAATTTCTTGACGCTGTGCCAGAATGCGCGCTCTTTTCGCCGGCCGACGGTTGCCCCCGCCGGCCGGCGATTTCTACGCGTGTATCAAGTTAGGAGAAAGTTCTAATGTCTATGGATTTCTGGGTTGCGCTTGCGCAAATCATGATGGTCAATATCGTCCTTTCCGGCGACAACGCCGTGGTTATTGCACTGGCAGCCCGCAACCTGCCGGCACACCAGCAAAAACTGGCCGTGCTGTGGGGCAGCGGCGGCGCGATCGTGCTGCGTATTCTGCTGACGGCTGTCGCCGTCGTGCTGCTGCAAATCCCGTTTCTGCAAGCGCTTGGCGCACTGCTGCTGATCTGGATCGCCGTCAAGCTGCTGACCGAGGAAGACGAAGCCGAAGGGCATCATCATGCACATGACAGCCTGTTCGGCGCGGTCAAAACCATCCTGCTCGCCGACGTTGTGATGAGCTTGGACAACACACTGGCCATCGCCGGTATTGCCAAAGGCGACTGGACGCTGCTGATCACCGGCCTGGTTCTGTCGATTCCGCTGATCGTTTTCGGCAGCACCATCATCATGAAAATGATCGACCGCTTTCCGATCATCGTTTACGCGGGTGCTGGCCTGATCGCCTACACCGCCGGCCACATGATCGACGCTGACAAAGCTGTTCAACCGTTCCTGCCGAGCTTCCTGCACGGCACGCCGTACCTGGCCATCATCCTGACCGTCGCCGTGATCGGCTACGGCTGGTGGTTCAACAAGAAGAAGCATCGCACCGCGCACGACGTGCTGGTTGCCGACGAACATGCCGCCGAGCGGATTGAAGACGCGATTGACTGATCGTTGATTCATATCGTCACGAAACGGGCGCTGGAAAGCGCCCGTTTTTTTGCGCCCTTAATCGATCGCCGCCATCAGCAGCGCGGCCACGCACGCGCCGATGCCCGCCGGAACGCCGAAGCTTTCCAGCCTCGACACGGCCTCGCCCGCAACCACCTTGACCGGAACCTCGGTCAGCTCGAGCACCTGATTGGTCACCGAAGTTTCCAGCATCCGGGTCAGCGAGTTCTTGCGCGCCGTGCCCATCACGATCAGATCGCAGCCGAGCTCCTTGGACTTCTCCACAATGCCATCGGCGCGGTTGCCGCGGGTGACATGCTGCACATAAGGAACGCCATGTTGTTCCAGCAGCGCGCGGCAGGACTGCAGCGCCAAGCTGGACTGCTCGTTGCGCCAGCTGTCGCGATTCTCTTTGCTAACGAAACGGGCGACATAGCGGGAGAACGAAGGCTGCACGTTCAGCAGATGGATCTCCATGTCAGCATGGCGCATGAACTCGTTGACGATGTGTCGCACCGCATGGAGCGAATTGGCCGAACCATCGACGGGGATCAGGATCTTGTGCATCGCTTTCTCTCCTTCATTGGACAATGCAACCTGGTCTGCCTGCCACTGCTTGGCGAATTCGGCGACCCGCGCGGCAATCCGCGCTTCAAGATGACGGTGATTCTTGACGAAGCCGGATCCGAGGACCCCGGCCAGCACCACGGCATAAGTCAACGGAATGATCATTTCGTGAGCGGCGAAGAAGTCCTTCAGCAGCGGCTCACTGATTACCATCTTGACCGCGGTCCAGGCCAGCACGCCGGCGCCAAAATAGATGATTCCCGGATAGCGTTCGACATAGCGCAGGATCAGGCTGCTGCCCCAGACGACGACCGGGACGCTGATCAAGAGACCGATGACGACCAGCGCGAAACTGCCATGGGCCGCGCCCGCGACCGCCAGCACGTTATCGAGGCCCATGATCGCGTCGGCGATCACGATCGTGCGCATCGCGCCCCAGAAAGTATTGGCGCCACCGGCATGCTCGCAGCCACTGTCATGGCCATTCGGCTCAAGCAGGCGGTAGGCGATCCAGACCAGCAATGCGCCGCCGATACCGAGCAGGCCCGGAATCTTCAGCAGCCAGACGACGATCAGCGTCATCAGGATGCGCATGGTGACCGCGCCGGCCATCCCCCACAGAATCGCGCGTTTTTGCAGATGCGCCGGCACATTGCGCGCGGCCAGAGCAATCACGATCGCATTGTCGCCAGCCAGCATCAGGTCAATCACGATGATTGCAAACAGTGCGGACAAGAACTCCGCTGACAAGAACTCCACAACTTCCCCCTTTTTTTCATGATTTCAAGCAATACAGGGGGAGAGACTGTCGCCATGCAGACTGGTTCCGTGAATTGGTAAAATTCACACTTTAAGCCGCCGACGCAGGCACGCTTTTGCACGCTCCCGCTGGAGAGCCGTGCAGGTGCAGCTTACCAGCCGAGCAGCCGGTTGCCGTGCTGCTTCAGCCAATCGCGCCGGACTTTCCAGTCCGGGCAATGCGCGGCGACGATCGCCCAGAAACGCGGGGAATGATTGAGTTCGGCCAGATGCGCGAGTTCGTGGATCACGACGTAATCGATGACGGCCAGCGGAGCCTGCATCAGCCGCCAGTTCAGCCGTACGCCGCCAGCGGCCGAACAGCTGCCCCAGCGACTACGCGCCGACGACAGGGCCAGCCTCTGCGGAACGAGCGCCATACGCGCGCTCCAGTGATTCACTCGCGCAGCGAAATGCGTGCGCGCATGGCGCTGACAAAAACCGGCAAAGGCTTGAGCCAGCAATCCGGAAGAGTCGCTACTGGCCAGATGGAGAATATCGCCGTCGAGGCGACTGCGGGCGCTGCCGGCATGCAGCGTCATGGGTTCGCCGAGCCAGAGCACTTCGGCGCCATGAGAAAGCGCCGGCAACGCGGCGGACTGTTCCGCGAGTTTTTGCAAAATCCAGCCGAGTTTCTGGCGGATCGCACGCTCGGCCTCGGCAAGCGGCAGCCGCGCAGGCAGGGTCACGGTCAGCCCGTCGCGGTCGATTTTGAGGCCGATGCTGCGCCGGCTGCTGCGCTTGAGCCGCCATTCCAGCGTGCGTTCCGGCAATTGCAGTCGCCTGACTGTCATCTAAAAAACATCATATAAATCAATAACTTACTGCAATAGCCAGCTTAACCGCGATGTTTTGGATAACACGATCCCTGCCCTTCGATCTTCGCCATTGCGCCTTCGATCGCGGCCTCGACCTCCACCATGATCTCGTGCGAGCTGCGCCCGGCGGTTTCGACCGGCTGGCCGATCACGACGCTGACTTCGCCCGGCCACTTCAGGAACGAGTTGCGCGGCCAAAATTCGCCGGCATTGTGCGCGACCGGAACGATCGGAACGCCGACATCGCTCGCGAGCCGCGCCCCACCGCCCTTGTAGTGGCCACGATCACCGGCCGGAACGCGGGTCCCCTCCGGGAAGATCACGATCCAGAAGCCCTTGGCGACACGATCGCGCCCCTGCTCCATCAGCAGTTTCTGCGCCGCGGCACGGTTGCCGCGGTCGATCGCGATCGGCGACAGCGTACTGATTGCCCAGCCGAAGAACGGCAATTTCAGCAGTTCGCGCTTGAGCACCCAGACCTGCGGCGGGAAGATCACCTGCAATGCAATTGTTTCCCACGCCGATTGGTGCTTGCACATGATCATCGCCGGCCCGGCTGGAATGTTTTTCGCGCCGCTTACCTTGAACTTCAGACCACAGGTCAGCCGCAGCCACGGCATCATGATGCGCGCCCAGCCGGACATGATCCGGTAGCGCGTAATCGGCGGCAGCGGCCGGATGATAGTGCCGATCACGGCAAACAGCGGCGTGAAGATAATGATGGCGAGCCAGAAAAATGCCGAACGAATCCAGATCATTGCGGAGCTTGTCCTTTGTCGGCCTCGCGGGCCAAGAGATAGGCCGAGACCGCGGCCAGGTCATCAAAAATCAGGGTGTTGGGAGGCAGCCCTCCGGCCGCTTCAGCCTTGGCGCCGTTGCCAGTCCGCACAAGGATCGGCAGCCCGCCGACGGCAGCAACCGCCTCAAGATCACGACGCGAATCGCCCGCCATGATGAGTTTCTGCGCGGGCAGGCCGTAGCGTCGCGTGATCTCGAGCAGCAAGCCGGGGCTCGGCTTGCGGCAGTCGCATCCTTCGCCGGGCGCATGCGGACAAAAAAAGACCGCATCAATGCGCCCGCCGGCGCTCGCGGCCGCGCGGTGCATCTTCGCGTGGATACTATTCAACGTATCGACCGAGATCATGCCGCGCCCGATCGCGGATTGGTTCGAGGCCACGACGATCGTCCAGCCGGCGCGCGACAGGCTCGCGATCGCGTCGAGGCTGCCGGGCAGTGGCCGCCATTCTTCCGGGGACTTGATATAGTCGGGGCTGTCCTCGTTGATGACTCCGTCGCGGTCAAGAACCAGCAGCTTCATCGTTTGCACCTCTAGTGGAAAGTTGCCCCGAGGGCCGCCGCATGAACGACAGCCCGGGGCCAGGCGTTTTATTCGGCCAGCAGGGACAACTCGGCCACGCGGTTCATTAGATCCGCCAGCGCCGCCAGCAACGCGAGACGATTGCCTCGCACGGCCGGATCGTCGGCCATGACCATGACGGAATCGAAGAACGCATCGACCGGCGTCTTCAGCGCGGCCAGAGCCTTCAGCGCAGCCGTGTAGTCGCCGGCCGTCAGCAGCCCGGCGACTTGCGGCGCCAGCTTTGCATATTCGCCATGCAGCGCGGTCTCGGCCGCTTCGGCGAACAGCGTCGCATTGATCGCTGGAATCGAACCTTCGACCTTTTTCAGGATGTTACGGATCCGCTTGTTCGCAGCGGCCAGCGCAGCGGCTTCCGGCAGCGCACGGAAAGCGGCGACCGCATCAAGACGCACGACCACGTCATCGAGCCGCGCCGGTTTCAGCGCCAGCACCGCATCAATGTCGGAAGCCGGGTAGTCGGCAGCAAGATAGTGCTTCAGGCGTTCAAGCATGAACTCGTAAACCCCCTCGACCGTGCCTTCCTTGATCACGCCAGCCGGGAAAGTCGCGGTAGCCGCCATCAGCAGCGAATGCAGGCTAAGCGGCAAGCCGAGCAACATGCGCAGCACGCCGAGCGCGGCGCGGCGCAGCGCGAATGGATCCTTGTCGCCAGTCGGAATCAGGCCGATGCCGTAGATACCGACGATCGTTTCGAGCTTGTCGGCCAGCGCAACGGCGGTCGCAACCGGACCGACCGGCAGGCTGTCGCCAGCAAAGCGCGGATGGTAGTGTCCTTCGAGCGCCGTCGCCACGGCCTCCGCTTCGCCATCGTGACGCGCGTAGTACATGCCCATCGTTCCCTGCAGCTCGGGAAACTCGCCGACCATGTCGGACAGCAGGTCAGCCTTCGCCAGATACGCAGCGCGCTCGGCCTGCTGGTGGTCGGCACCCAGCGCCGGACCGATTTCGCCGGCCAGCTTCTGCAAGCGCTGCACGCGCTCGAGCTGGCTACCGATCTTGTTGTGGTAGACGACCAAACCGAGCTTGGCAACACGGCCCTCAAGCGGAGTCTTCTGGTCCTGCTCGAAGAAGAACTTCGCATCGGACAGGCGTGCGCGCAGCACGCGGGCATTGCCCTGGATGATATGCGACGGATCGGCAGTTTCGAGATTTGAAACCACGAGGAAACGCGGCAGCAGCTTGCCGGCGGCGTCGAGCAGCGGGAAGTATTTCTGGTGCTGCTGCATCGACAGGATCAGGCACTCCTGCGGCACCTTCAGAAAATCCTCGGAGAACTCGCCAACATAGACCATCGGCCATTCGACGAGCGCGGTCACTTCGTCGAGCAGCCCTTCCGACGGCGCAATATGCGCCCCCTGCGCAGCCGCGGCCGCGGCGAGGCGCTCCTCGATCAGATGACGGCGGCCGGCGAAGTTCGCAACGACGCGGCCTTCCTCATACAGCTTGCCTGCGTATTCGTCGGCATTCGCCAGAACGATTTCGCCTTGCGACAGGAAGCGATGGCCGAGCGTCGTGCGGCCGGACTCAAGATGCAGCACTCTGGCCGGGATCACCTCGGCGCCATGCAGCACGGTCAGGCGATGCACCGGGCGGATGAACTGGCCATCGCGGTCGCCCCAACGCATCATCTTCGGCGCCGGCAGTTTTTTCAACGCGGCCTCAATGATGCCGGACAACACGGCGGCCAGCGGCTGGCCCGGCTTGACCGTCTTGAACAGGAAAACGTCCTGCTTGCCATCGGAACCCTTCACCAGCTGATCAAGCTGATCGGCAGCAAGTCCGCACGAACGGGCGAAGCCAAGCAGCGCCGGCGTCGGCTGGCCATCATTAAAGCCGGCGGCGACCGCCGGGCCTTTTTTCTCGATCTGCTGGTCGGGCTGGATCGCAGCCACAGCCGGAATCGAGATCGCCAGGCGACGCGGGCTTGCAAAGGTCGCGCATTCGGCATCCTTCGCGGCAAAGCCAAGCTTCGCGAGTTCGTCGAAAATCGCGCCGGAAAAGGCCGCGCCCAGACGGCCCAGCGCCTTCGGTGGCAGTTCTTCGGTCAACAGTTCAATCAGCAGGGTCTGGTTCATTTCGGCTTATCTCATTTCTTGTTGGCGGCGCTCTTGTCCGCTTCGATCTTGCAAATCTGGCGCACGAAGTCAGCGCCATAGGTATTTTCCGGCGGGGAGGCAAATTCCCACTGATAGCCCGGCACGTCATAACGGGCGACTTCCGCGTCGTTCTCGTCGGTCAACTCGGCGGCGGTCGCCGCCATGCGCCCCGACTTGCAGTCGATCGCTTGGCGCGTGAACTTCTTGCGGTACTTGCCCTTCGATACGCCATCGATCTGGTCTTCGCGGAAGTTCTGCACCATCCAGACGTACACGTACTGGTCGCTCGGGAATTCGCTGTTGCGCGAGATCGAATCCCTGTTCACGAGCACATCGAAATCGGGCATCGTGCCATAGCGGCGCCAGTCGCCCTGCTTCGGCGCCGGCTTGGCCGGCTTGCCCGACTCGTAGCCGAGCTTGCCTTCGCAGGCCAGCAGGAACAACGGCAGCAACAGGATCAGGATCTTGCGCATTGCAGTGTCTCCCGCGCGATCGTTACGCCTTGCACATCGGGAAGCCCAGCTTCTCGCGGCTGTCGTAGTACGATTGCGCGACCTGGCGCGCCAGCGCACGCACCCGGCCGATATAGGCCGCACGCTCGGTTACCGAGATCGCACCGCGCGCATCGAGCAGATTGAACGTGTGCGAGCACTTCATGACCATCTCGAATCCCGGCAGCGCCAGCCCGGCATCCATCAGACGCTTCGCTTCGGCCTCGAAATCATTGAACAGGCGGAACAGCAACTCGACGTTCGAATGTTCGAAGTTGTAGGTCGACTGCTCGACTTCGTTCTGGTGATAGATGTCGCCATAGGTGACCTTCTGCCCATTCGGGTAGACGGTCCAGGTCAGGTCATAGACGTTTTCGACGCCCTGCAGGTACATCGCCAGGCGTTCGACGCCGTAGGTGATTTCGCCGAGCACCGGCTTGCAGTCAAGGCCGCCGACCTGCTGGAAGTACGTGAACTGCGTGACTTCCATGCCGTTGAGCCAGACTTCCCAGCCGAGGCCCCAGGCGCCGAGCGTCGGCGATTCCCAGTCATCCTCGACGAAGCGAATGTCGTGCACGGTCGGGTCGATGCCCAGTTCGCGCAGCGAGCCAAGATAGAGTTCCTGAATATTGTCCGGGGAAGGCTTCAGCACCACCTGAAACTGGTAATAGTGCTGCAGGCGGTTCGGATTTTCGCCATAGCGGCCATCCTTCGGCCGGCGCGACGGCTGTACATAGGCCGCGTTCCACGGCTCCGGGCCAAGTGCGCGCAGGAAGGTCGCCGTATGGAAAGTACCGGCGCCAACTTCGATATCGTAAGGCTGCAGCAGCGCGCAGCCTTGCCGGGCCCAGTAATTCTGAAGGGTAAGCAGGATTTCCTGAAAGGTAGGCATGGTTCGGTCTTTGCCGCGCAGATGCGGCGTCATCAATACATGAAACCGTCGATTTTACTTTTTTTTGCGCCACTCGGGTTGTTCCCGCACAGCCGGCAACATTCTACGTGGCAAGGCTGCACGGCATCGTTTATCCTCGACGGATAGAAAACCGGCCGTTCCCATGAAAAAGCTGCTCGCCCTCACGCTCGTCTGCCTCGCCCTGCCCGCCCACGCCCGCCTGGATTTGTCCGCGCTGCTCGAAGCCTCGCGCAGCCGCAACCTGCCGCAACTCGCGCGTATGACCGAGGCCGCGCAGGGCGACGTGCTTGAGATGTACCCGCGCTACCACCTGCTGACCACGCAGATCGCGACGCTGTCCGAGGATGACGCGAGCGATTTCCTCGCCCGCTATGCGGACACGCCGCTGGCCGAACGCTTCCGCACCGAATGGCTGAAGGAACTCGGCCGCCGCCAGAACTGGAGCGTTTATTCGGCCGAGTATCCGAAGCTCGAAAGCCCGACGCACGAACTCAAATGCCTGCAGGCGCAGGCGCTGCTCGCGCAGGGCAAGGAAACTGGACTGAACGCCGCGCGTCCGATCTGGTTCAGCGGCAAAGGCCAGCCCTCGGCCTGCGGCCCGGTGTTCGACGCGCTGTTCGCCACCGGCCGGCTTGATGCGGAAGACGCTTGGCGGCGAATTCGCCTGGCGCTGGCCGAGGACAGCCTCGAGCTTGCGGCCTCGCTCGACGAAAAAGCCGGCGCTCCCGGCGCCTTCAATGCCAAAACGCTGGCCTCGCTGCGCGCCCAGCCGGAAAAAGGCTGGCCGCAACCCGATGCGCGCGCCGGCCGCGAAACCGCGCTGTATATTCTGTCGCGGCTGGCCCGCAGCGCGCCCGAACGCGCCGCCCGCTTGTTGGCCGAGATCGAATCGCACTGGCCGGAAGCCGACCGCCGCTATGGCTGGAGCCTGATCGGCGAGCAGGCTGCCAGAAAACAACACCCGCACGCCAGCATCTGGTTTGCCCGTGCCGGGGAAATGGATGCCGAAGCGCGCGCCTGGAGTGTCCGCGCGGCGCTGCGCGCCGGCGACTGGCTGAGCGTACTCGAACGTATCGACGCGATGCCGGCGCAGGAACAGCAGGAAACCGCCTGGCGCTACTGGCGCGCCCGCGCGCTCAAGGAACAGGGCCGGGCCAGCGAGGCCAATCCGCTGTTCGACGCCTTGGCCGACGGCCGCGATTTCTACAGCCTGCTCGCGCGCGAGGAGCTTGGCACAGTGCTCGAAGCCCCCGACGTGCAATACCGGCCCAGCGAAGAAGAAATCCGTGCGATCCAACAGATTCCCGGCATCAAGCGCGCGCGCGCGCTGTTCGATCAGGGCTGGCGGAACGAAGCCGTGCGCGAATGGAGCTGGGCGATGCGCGGCCTGTCCGATCCGCTGCTATTGGCATCGGCAGAACATGCGCGCCGCCAGGGCTGGCTCGACCGCGCGATCTATTCGGCCGAGCGGACGAAGCAGCTGCACAACGCTGAACTGCGCTATCTCGCGCCGCACCGCGACATCGTGCTGAAGCGGGCACGCGAGGAAGGACTCGACCCGGCCTGGGTCTATGGCCTGATGCGTCAGGAAAGCCGCTTCGTCAGCGACGCCCGTTCCGGCGTCGGCGCGCAAGGGCTGATGCAACTGATGCCGGCGACCGCGAAATGGGTCGCGAACAAGCTTGGCTGGAAAAAATTCAACCAGAATGACGTGCATGACATTCAGACCAATGTGGCGCTCGGTACGCATTACCTGAGCGGGATCTGGCAACAGCTCGACAGCAGCCAGGTGCTCGCCACCGCAGGCTACAACGCAGGCCCCGGTCGCGCCCGCGCCTGGAAATCCGAAGGCCCGCTCGACGCCGCGGCCTACATCGAAAACATTCCATTCAGCGAAACGCGTGACTACGTCAAGAAAGTCATGGCCAACGCCGTGCACTATTCCGCCACATTCGGTTCCGGGCAGACCTCGCTGAAAGCGCGTATCGGCACGATACCCGGCAAGTAAAATACCAAATAAATCAATAACTTATGCAAACAAGAATTTGCGAATCATTCGCAAAAACGTAAACATACACGTTCCGGGCGGCAGGCTTTCACGCTACACTGGACTATGGACATTCGCGGAGAAACACGATGCAACTGATGTTGAACAACCTGCCTGCCGATGTCGCCAAACAGGATCTGCTGGCGCTGTTTGCTGAACTCGGCATCCCGACGCCAGCCAACATCTCGATTGCCGCCGGGCTGGGCACGCACCCGGCCGCCCTCGTCGATTTTGCGCTGGACGACCATGCCGATCTGGAAGCCATCACCCGGGTGCTGGACGGCCGCGGCTGGAAGGGCCACACGCTGCGCGCGACCCATGTCCCGCTTTTTCATTGATCACACCTCCGAGGGGAACCCGCCATGCGTATCGCCATTTTCGACAGCAAGCGCTATGACCGCGCCGCACTGAACCAGGCCAACAAGGATTTCAGCCACAAGCTCGAATTCTTCGAGGACCGCCTGAACCGGACCACCGTGCCGCTGGCCGCTGGCTTCGACGCGGTCTGCCCGTTCGTGAATGACCGCGTCGACGCGGCCACGATCGAAGAACTCGCGCGTCTCGGCGTCAAGCTGATCACACTGCGCTCGGCCGGCTTCAACTCGGTCGACGTCAACGCCGCGGCAAAACATGGCATCAAGGTCATGCGCGTCCCGGCCTATTCCCCCGAAGGCGTGGCCGAACACGTGTTCGCGCTGCTGCTGACCCTGGTTCGCCGCACCCACCGGGCCTACACCCGCGTGCGCGACGGCAACTTCTCGCTCGACGGTCTGGTCGGTTTCAACCTGCACGGCCGCACCTTCGGCGTCGTCGGCGCCGGCAAGATCGGCATCGCCACGCTGCGTATCGCCAAGGGCTTCGGCATGAAGCTGATCGCCTACGACCGCACGCCGAACAACCCGTACGTGACCGAACTCGGCGGCGAAAACGTCAGCCTCGAGGAACTGATGGCGCGTGCCGACATCATCTCGCTGCACACGCCGCTGACCCCCGAAACGCACCACATGATCAACGCCGAGGCGCTGTTCAGCATGAAGCGTGGCGCGGTGATCATCAATACGAGCCGTGGCGGCCTGATCGATACCGAAGCGCTGCTGGTCGCGCTGAAATCCGGCCAGGTCGGCGGCGTCGGACTCGACGTGTACGAACGCGAGGAAGGGGTTTTCTTCGAGGATCTGTCCTTTGCCGCCCTGCAGGACGACCTGCTCGCCCGCCTGACCACGTTCCCGAACGTCGTCATCACTTCGCATCAGGGCTTCCTGACCGAAGAGGCGCTGGCCAACATCGCCCATACGGTGCTGGCCAACGCCACCACATTTGAACGCGGCGAAGCACTCGACAACGAAGTCCTGCCGACCGCTTGATGGACTTTGACACGCTCCGCCTGCCGGAGCCCAACACGCCGCGACCGGAAGGACTGTCGCCCAGCGCCTTGCACTGGGTCGTCATCATGCCCAGTCTGGCCGCGGCTTTTTTCGCGCTGGCCTTCGTCGTCTTCCTTGCCCAGCGCATGCACAACGAGCAGCAACGGCAGGCAGACCAGACCAACGAAGACCTGCTGTGGCTCAGACAATCGCTGCAGACCCAGTTCGCCAGTGACCAGCGCTCGCTGGAGACGCTGGCGGCGACGCTGGCCTCTCACGGGCCAGACTCGGCCGAGTTCATGAGCCGCCAGTATGCGCTGCAGAACCAGAGCCCCGAACTTCTCGCGCTCGAATATCTCGATGAAACCAACCAGCCGCGCTGGCGTGCGCCAGTCAGCGCCCCCGCTGAACTGACCCATGCCAGCCCCGCCGTCACCGAAGCGCGCAGCGCGGCCAGCACCTGGAACCGCACCGCGCTGTCGCGCCCGCTGACCGGCCCGCGCGGTCTGCCGTTTCTGGCGATTGTCTCCCCGGTCAAAATGGTGCAGGGCGGACATCTGATTGCCTGGATTTCACTGCGCAACCTGCTGCAACAGCGCGTGCCGTGGTGGATCAGTCAGCATTACTCGATCACACTGCAACAGGAGGACGGCAGCCCGATCGCAGATCGTCTCGACCCGAAACGCAAGCTGGAAAAGGTCGGCCGCAGCGTATTCCTCGACCTGCCCCCGACCGGGTTGCAGCTGACCATCCGCCCGTATCAGGCCACGCGCGGATGGGAAGCGGCCGTCATCGCCACGCTCGGCATGCTGACGACACTGATGCTGGCGTCCTCCTGGGCGCTGCACCGCCATATGCTCGGCCGGCAGAAGGCCGAAGCACAACTGCGCCAGGAAACCGCGATGCGCCAGGCGATTGAGGATTCGCTCGTAACCGGCATTCACGCGATGGATAGCCAGGGACGCATCCTGTACGTAAACCGCACGTTCTGCGACATGATCGGCTGCTCGGAAGAAGAACTGCTCGGCGCCGCGCCGCCGCTCCCTTACTGGCCGCCGGAAGAATTCAAGCGCAATCAGGCCGCGCTGACCGCGATGCTGGGCGGAGACTTCAATGCGAATGGCTTCCAGCTCAAGCTCATGCGCAAGAATGGCGAGCGTTTCGATGTCCGCATCTACGTTGCGCCGCTGCTTGACGGCCTCGGCATCCAGACCGGCTGGATCAGCTCGATCTACGACATCACCGAACTGCAGCATGAAAAAGAAGCCCTGCAGGCTGCGCACGAGCGCTTCATCACAGTGCTCAACGGCCTCGACAGCGCGGTATCCGTCAGTCACTGCGAAAGCGGCGAACTGTTGCTGACCAACGCCTGCTTTGACCGCACGTTCGGCTTGCCGGCCACGCGCGGCGCCAGCTGCATCATCCCGCTGCTGCCCCGCAGCGGCGACAGGCTGGTCGACGGCGAATGGTTCGACGCCTACCGCAATCACTGGTACCAGATCCAGAGCCGACGCAGCGTCTGGGTCGACGGCTCGGCAGTCTGGCTCGACACTGCGGTCGACATCACCGCGCGCAAGGACGAAGCCGAACGCGAGCGTCTGCAGAATGAACAGATGCAGCAGACCGCGCGACTCGTCAGCATGGGCGAAATGGCCTCCAGCCTCGCGCATGAACTGAACCAGCCGCTTGCCGCGATCACGAGCTACGCCTCGGGCTGCCACAACCTGCTGGCCCAGCCGCAGCCCGATCTCGTCCAGATCGGCAACGCGATCGGCAAAATGGGCGGACAGGCCAAACGCGCCGGACAGATCATCCGCGGCATCCGCGAGTTCGTGCGCCGGCAGGAGCCGCACCGCAGCGCCTGCCGGATCGAAGAACTGATCGATACCGTCCTCAGCCTGCTGAAAACGGAACTGCAAAAAAACCAGGTGTTGCTGACGCTCGAAGCCGAAGCGAATCTGCCGCCGCTATACGCCGACGCCGTCATGCTGGAACAGGTGCTCTTCAACCTGATGCGCAACGCGATCGAGGCGATGTGCGAGACGCCTGCCAACCAGCGCCAGCTGACCGTGCGGCTCGTGCGCGAACGCCATCTGCTCAAGGTACAAATCATTGACCGGGGGGCTGGCATTGCGCCGGAACAACTGGAACAATTGTTCAAACCGTTCTACACGACCAAAACTACAGGGATGGGGATGGGGTTAAATATTTGCCGCTCGATTATCGAACACCACCACGGCAGGCTCTGGCAGGAGCCGAACCCGGGCGGCGGCTGTCGTTTCATCTTTACCATTCCGTTCGGCGAGGAGCCCCTGACGCATGAATCCTGAACGCACCATCGTCATTGTCGATGACGACGAAGCCCTGCGCGATGCGCTGTCCTGGCTGTTTTCGACCCGCAACCATCCGGTGCGCACGTACGCCGATGCCGAATCCTTCCTGGCTGCCTGGCAGCCTGAGGACTTCGGTTGCGTGCTGATGGATGTGCGCATGCCCGGCATGAGCGGCTTCGAAGCGTTTTCCCGGCTAAAGGAAGCACCCTACTGCCCGCCCGTGATCTTCCTGACCGGGCACGGTGACGTGCCGATGGCCGTTGCCGCACTGAAGCAGGGTGCGGCCGATTTCGTGGAAAAACCGTTTTCCGACAACGATATCGTTGACCTGGTCGAGCGCTGCCTGGCCGAGGACGCTGAACGCCGTCGCAGCTGGCAGCTGCGCGAAACCGTGCAGGCGCGACTTGATCTGCTGACGCCGCGCGAACGCGAAGTGCTGAAGCTGATCCTGGTCGGCCGCCTGAACAAACAGATCGCCGACGATCTGTCGATCAGCATGAAGACCGTCGAGGTCCACCGTTCCCGCGCGCTGGAAAAAATGCAGGTCAAGACCGCGATCGAACTGGCCGCACTGCTGCGCGACGCCGGAATAGAAGCCTAAAAAACCATATAAATCAAATACTTACAATGACATCACCCAGTCAGCCATTTGACCAGATCGTCCGCGCCCGCCGCTCGATCCGTCGTTTCCTGCCGACGCCGGTTGCGCGCGAATGCATCACGGAACTGCTCGACCTGGCCGCGCGCGCGCCGAGCGGTGTCAACACCCAACCGTGGCAGGTCCATGTGCTGACCGGCAGCAAAAAAGCCGAACTCAGCGCCGCGATCCTTGCCGAATATGAAACCCCGACCTTCGAACACCGCGGCGAATACGACTACTACCCGGCAACCTGGACCGAACCCTACCTCGGCCGCCGGCGCCAGACCGGCTTCGCTCTGTATTCGCTGCTCGGTATCGACAAGAAGGACACGGCCCGCATGCGCGAACAATGGGCGCGCAACTACACGTTCTTCGACGCGCCGGTCGGACTGATCTTCACGCTTGACCGCGCGCTTGGCCAAGGCAGCATGATCGACTACGGCGGCTTCCTGCAGACGCTGATGCTCGCCGCGCGCTCGCGCGGCCTCGACACCTGCGTGCAGGCCGCGTTCAGCGAATACCACCCGATCATCCACCGCCAGCTTGGCATTCCGGACGAGCAGATCATCATCTGCGGCATGGCGCTCGGCTATGCCGACCCGGCCGCGCCAGAAAACGCGCTCGACCTGCCGCGCCTGCCGACCAGCGAATTCACGCGCTTTCACGAATAAATACAAAACTAAAAAACCGGGAAGCGGTCTGCTTTCCCGGTTTTTACAACGCCACTCCGTCAATTACTGAATCTTGGCCTTCGCGCGCAGACTTTCCACCACTTTCTTAACCTGCTGCTCCTCGGCTTCTTTCTTCATCATCGGCCTGATTTCATCGAAACCAGGCACCTTGAGCGGGCGGGTATCCTCGACCTTGATCACGTGATAACCGAATTCGGTCTTCACCGGCGTTTCGGAGTATTTGCCCTTCTTTAGCCCTTTCAGGGCATCGGCAAATGGCTTAACGAATTTGGCCGGGCTGGACCAGTCAAGATCGCCGCCATTGTTCTTCGAACCCGGATCAATCGACTGCGTGGCCAGCGCCTCGAACTTGTCGCCCTTCTTGAGTTTGGCGATGATCGCCTTCGCCTCTTCCTCGCTCTTGACCAGGATATGGCGCGCCTTGTATTCGGTATCGCCGCCCCTGGCGCGCAGCGCGTCATATTCCGCCTTCAACTGGGCATCGGTGACCGGATTCTTCTTGACAAAATCCTCCACAAAAGCGCGAATGATCACAGCCTGCTTGGTGGCTTCGGCTTGGGCCAGGATTTTCTTCTTTTCGGCTTCGGCCATGGTCGCCACGTCCCGCTTCTTGTCATAGCCGGACTTTTTAGCTTCCTGCCACAGCAATTCGCGGCCGATCAACTCTTCCCGGATCTGGCTCCTCATTTCGGGCGTATCGGGCATACCGCGCGATTTCCCCTGGGAGACGAACATCTCGGCGGTAGCTTGCGAAATAGCCGCGCCGTTGACTGTGACAAAAGGCTTGTCGGCGGCTAAAACAGGTGCCGACATAAGAGTGCCAGCAAGCATTGCGATGGCGAATTTCGAAAGTTTCTGCATAAATCCAATTCCTTCAGAGTGGGTGCAGGGCAGGCCCTGGGTGGCAAGTTTACAAGAATAATTCAGTATTCAGGTTCTGCTTGGCTAAGCCACCCCGCCTCCAGAACACCTGCAAAGCGTACAACGGCTTGCATGTATGAAAAAGGACGCCATGATCGGAAGATCCATAGCGCCCTGTTGACTACACAGAATTGCCGGACCGGCAAACTTATCCGTTCCGGCAAGCCCCGCTGCAGTCTTAGTTAGCGAAGGTGGTCGTCTGCACGTTGCGCGACGAGTTACCCACATAAACCGTGTAGGTGCCCTTCGGTGTGGTCCACAGATTGGTATTGGTGTTCCAGTAGCTCAGCGGATGGTTGGATGCAGCCGGATCGATGGAAACGGTGACATCCTGCGATGCCCCTGCCGCCAGTTCGACCTTCTTGAAGCCCACCAGACGCTTCGGCGGTTGGGCCACCACACCCGCGGTTGCCGGCAGGCCAAGGTAGACCTGGACCACTTCGGAACCAGTCTTGGCACCCGTGTTCTTGACGGTAACCTTGACGTCATACTTGCTGCCATTTTTGGCAACCGTCGGGCTGGTCACGGTAAAGGTGGTGTAGGACAGGCCGTGGCCGAACGGGAAGGCCGGGGTCACATTGTTGGCATCGTACCAGCGGTAGCCGATCTGCAGGTTTTCCTTGTACTTGACGATGTTCGTGACATTGTCAGCCTGGAGCGCACCTGGGAACTGCTCTGCATCAATATTGTCCAGGAAGCCTTGGCCAACAAACGGGAAAGTCACGGGCAATTTGCCGGACGGATTCACCTTGCCGAACACTAGGTCGGCGACAATGTTGCCGTCTTCCTGACCCGGGAACCAGGTTTCGAGGATAGCCGGACCGTTGGCGCCCACCAATGCCGGATCCATGGCTACGCCAGCGTTGTCCTTCAGCACCAGCGCGGTCTTCTGCACCATGGTCTTGCCCGACGTCGACGCAATACCCATGATGCCCTTGATCATGTCGACGGTGCCGCTGTTCTTGGCCAGGGCGGACGTAGCAATCGCACTGACCTTGCCCGAGGTGTACCAGTCAAGGGTGTTGCCAGCCGCAGCGCGGTCGGCGAGCAGGTTGCCGCCCGCGCTGGTGAAGGTGGCGCGGTCTGCACCTTCTTCGGAGATGGTGCCAGCCATGATGATCACGGACTCGGCGCCGGCGATGGCTGCCTGCGCTTCGGTCATTGTCTTGGTAACGCCATCAATGGTTGCGGAAGTGTTGGCATCATCAACCAGGATCAGCTTGACCGTAGCCGAGGTATTGCCGGCGGCAGTCAGCGCCGCCTTGATGCCGTCGATCGGAGCGACGGTATAGTTCGGCACAACGTCGGAGCTGCCGCCGCCCGAACCCATCGGCTTGCCGAGGGTCTGGCCACCTGCCACCGCGGCCTGGGCATAGACCTGGGTGGCCTTGCCGACCACGACGATGTTCTTCACGCTGGCTGCGGCGACCGGCAGGGCGCCGTTGTTCTGCAGCAG
>RRZU011036779.1_pt1 | contig 25447 bp, 31 predicted proteins | sample 2165561 | NCBI WGS metagenome assembly RRZU01 (sample SAMN10456909, study PRJNA506462) | wastewater metagenome | isolation source: wastewater sludge | place: USA: Moscow, Idaho | reverse complement strand
CTTTTCCAAACCGGTTAAAAAACGACTGGAAGATAATGATTTACAGACTGAAATCGCCCGTTTAAAGCGCGAACTGAAGCGTGTTGAGCAAGAGCGCAATATCTTAAATGAGATCGCCGTGTTCTTTGCCAGCGAGTCAAAGAACGGTACGCGTTCATAAAGACTCGTTGCCACCGTTATCCTGTGCGCTTGCTTTGCAAAGTGATGCGTGTTCATCACAGCTGCTATTACGCTTGGGTTAAAACGCCAGAGAGTAAGTGTTACAAGGATGATCAGCGCTTATTGCCTTTGGTTAACATCTTGATCTTGCTGATGCCAGCGTCAAATGTGGGCGCGATCGAACACTGAGATTAATGCGATTGGCGCAGATTTGTGCGCAACGCGGCTATAAAAGACCTAAAGGTTACTCTAGCAACAAGCCTGATATCACCGAGCCAAATACGCTGGATCGTGCTTTTAATGTGTCGGCACCAAACCAGTGGTGGGTTAGCGATATTACCTACATTCACACCTAGGAAGGGTTCTTGTTCTTAGCGGTAGTCATGGACTTATTCGCACGCAGCATTGCTGGCTGGTCGATGCCTGAGCGGATGACTGACACTCTGGTTCAAGATGCTTTAATGGCTGCTTACTGGCATCGTAAACCAGAAGGCACTGTGCGACTGCATTCGGATCAAGGCTCTCAATACAGCAGTCGTGATTTTAGGAGGTTGCTCAGCTCACTTAATATGGAAGCCAGCATGAGCCGCAGAGGCAATTGTTGGGAGCGTCAATGCAGTTGCTGAAAGTTTCTTTGGCAACCTTAAAAAAGAAAAGATACGCCGTCATAAGCACAAAACACGGGAAGAAGCAAAGCGGGCTATATTTCATTACATCGAGATGTTTCACAATCCAAAACGCAGGCATACGCACAATCAGCAGATGTCAGCAAGGAACTATGAAAAGCAGTATTTTATGAATAAAAAAGTGTCTGAGAAAGTCAGGCCTTATCATAGAGTTTGACCGAGATCGTTTCAGAAATTTACTTCGCGTATCGCCTGACAGAGCCAAGCGAGCGCGCCAAGAAAAGTTAGTGAGTCTTGCTGCGAAAATATTGGGTTATTGTGAGCGTGAGTGATGTTACTTAGAGTGCTCAAACTTGTTAAGCTGATAACAGCCTTTTAGCGTGAGCCACCACTGTGGTGGTAACTCTGGGGCAGCCCCTTCTTTTTCAGCTGCGTGAAGTCACTCTAACACAGTCCCCAATCCTAAGCTGAAGCGATGGTGCTTGTCCAGCATGGCAACAACCATGTATTACATCACATGAAAGGTCTACTTCACTGGCGGCAGGAAGGGTGTCGTCTAGCGTGGCTGGATATGTTAAGCATATCACCATCAGTTTTTTCATGCCTTCCTCTCTATGCTTGCAGAATTAATGCGGTATTAAATAGAACGAGTTGAGTAGCATGCTATTCGTACCAGATGCAGAGGAAACTATGGCTGATGGAGATAGTCGGGTGTTGCGGCAAATTGAACTGGACTCATTTGGTTTAGCGGTGGTGGGTGCAGGTACAGAGCTCCCTTTGGCCTTTTTTACATCCCTCGCGCTTGTAAAAGCCTTTTTAGGGTAGCTCCATTACTCTTGAATCCCATTCCCTTAATTTCCCTTATATGCCATTTTGCCGTTTACTTTTTGGCGGGCTCGGTTGTGGGAGCTAGAAACTCTTGGCTATCCGATTAGACGCTCTCATCTTCCCCTGCTTCGCGCCGTAGCCTTTTAAGATTTAAGCGAGCTATTTCATCTTGAATTGGTTGCACTTCTGTATGCCATTTTTTAAAACCGTACCACATCATAAGGCTGCCTAATACAGCAATGAAGGCAAGGCAGAAAATAAAAAAACTCTTATTACTGTCAGCAATTTCTAGTTTTTTTTGCAGTAATTTAAAATGTACTTCTTGTGATGCTGATCGTTTTTTGGCTTCTTTCAGTGTTTCATAATTCACAGCTGTTTCGAATATTAAATCATTAGTTGATTTATTTACATAGAGTGCTGAAGCAATACTAAATATTAAAAGTAGCAGGCCAAACAAAGCGTAGAATTTAAAAATATTATCTGTTGGAAGTGGAATACGGCTGTCCATGTAGAGGTTTCTCCAAATTATTTTTTCTCATATAATAATTAAGCTAAGGGGCCGGTTTTGCCGCTCCCAGCGAATGGCTTTGACAATTTGCTTAAGGAATGGAATTTGGGCCAGCGCAACTTTTAGTATTTCTAGCTTTTTAAGATGTCTTTCTCCATCCGCAAGCGCTTATTTTCAGCTCGTAACTTTTTTAGTTCTTCACGCTCATCGGTACTCAACGCAGCATCGCTGGCTTGAGCTGCTTGCTGCTCTTTCCACTTGTAGAGCAGGTTTGCATTAACACCTAAAGATCGAGCGGCTTCCGCTACGCTGTAGCCTTGATCAGTGATCAGGGTAACAGCTTCTTTTTTAAATTCCTGAGTGTAAGTTTTATACACGCGCTTCTGATTCATATTTCACCTCAGGCTAGACGTGGTCGGTCTATTGTCTCTCATTGAAGTGTCCATTCGTATTAGACCAGAACAACCCAGCTCTACCAGGTAGCCATAAGCGGCTTTTAGCAAGCATCTTTTGCCAAGAGCTGCATGTTGAGCGAGCTTGTTGTCAAACCTGCCCTTTCGAATCGATAACGCATATAAGCCGAGATATCATCCTCGTGTGAAGAGACAACCAACTGACAATGTTTAAGTTCGCAACGGAGTAGATCTGTCAAAGAAGCAACGTTAATTTCATCCAGGGATTGCGACGGATCATCAATCAAGATGAGAGGTACGGTAGCATAGACCTTGTTGAGTGAGAGAAAGAAGGCTAGGCTGAGAGCGGACACCTGACCAGAGCTCATAGACATGACTGCGTCGTGTTCAGACTTCTCGGCAGTCAGAAATCTCAACTGTGTACCTTCTCGGCTCTCGATAAATAGGCCCAGACCACGCTGGTAGTTTTGGATCAGTCGGCCACTGTAGATATGGAATATGAGCTCAATAGCCGAAATTGTCTGGTCGGTATACCTTTGCTCTGTTTCCTTCAGTGTGTCGCGGAGCTTTTTGATTTTACCTTGTGCTTTTTGGGCCGCTAGGGTTTCTTTTTCGATAAGTTTAAGATCGGAAATACAGGTTTGGAGTCTTGCATTTTGAGCCTCGTTAGCTTTAATCGATATGTACTGCTCTTTATCTCTCAAGTCTTCAGGCGTGATTATGTAGAAGTCCTGTAGGTCTTTGAAGGCGCTGTTTGTTGTTTCTCGCCAGTCCTCCGGCAGCGCTAAACCATCAGCTTCAATCTGTTTTTTATTCCTTAGAATCGTTTTGAGCTTTTCAAGTCGCTCGTTTACTACGTCATTACTGTCCGTAAATGAGTCAGTAAACTGAATATTGTCGCTTTTCAGTTTCTCCATTAAGAGGGTTATTGCTGGGAGCCGAAGCTTAATTTTGGTCAGCTCTGCATGAAGATTTGGCTCAAATGTAGGCTTGAGAACTTTCAAGTTATCTTGAATATGGGTGTTGATAAGCTTCAGCTCAGCATCCATAGCAGCAATAAGGTTAACTAAGTTCTTTCCGTCCTTACTTAGTGATTCAGAGATCTGCTTGGTTCTTGCTTCAATGGCATCCACCAGTGATTTGTGATCTTCCCAGTTAGTGCCACAGAGAGGGCACAACTGATCATCGGGATAGGACTTCTTATGTTCATCAATCAGCTGCCTTTTCAGGCGTTCTAATTCGGCTATGGTGCTCGCATTGGCGCTGCTTTTTTCGCGTAGGTTGTTTCGGGATTCAATTTGTAACCCAAACCACTCATGGCGCCCATTTGCCCAGTTTGGTAGTGATTGGGCTTCTTCGATCTTGATCATCGAGGCCCCACGCTTGATGATGGCCGCTGAACGCTCCAGTTCATCAACCTCCTTCTTGATTGCTTCAAGTCCATCAAGCTTCTCAAGGTCTTTACCAAATTGAGCTAAGCTTCTCAGAGATTCTTCGTTACGTTTGATGTCATCATCGATTGTCTCGTTGTGAACCCTAGTTTTTATTGTGGCTTTGAGCGGTAGAAGGGCAATAATTTTGCGAACTGATTCTTGGTAGGCAGCATGATCTACCGCTGAGTACGTTGAGAATAGGATCTCCTTGTCCCATATTGGTTGGACATCAGTCGTGGAGAGTTTTTTGTACTCAACATTACTTGTCTCTGCCTGCAATTTGCTTTTTAAGCTGGCTATCTCTTCTTGTAGTAAGAAAGCTTTTTCCTTGCGTTCAGAATTATTGATGTACCTTGTGAACTTACTGTATATGGTGTTGCAGTTTTCAATCTCAGCTTCGATATCGCTGATGTTAAAGAGGTTTCCTAGTTTATCCTTACGTTGGTCTACCCGAGTGTGTAATAGCCTGTTTTGTCCTTGTTCCAAATAGTTAAGGAAGGAGAAGTTTTCCCTGAAATTTTTACCAAAAACGTCGTCAAGGAAGTTGTTGTCGCGCAGATTGCTCTTCGTAAAGTCAGATGATTCAAATTCCGGCAGCTCGTAAAGGTTAAAGTTCTCATAATTGTCTGCACGATTGTTCGCTGGCTTCTTGAATATCGAAGCTGGGCAATGTCTTGCTAAAATAAGTTTACGTTCACCATTAATGAATTCAATTTTAATGCAAAGATCGTTCTCGCCGGAGCGATTGTTCCAGAAGAGATTGTCCGCGTAGTTCTTTGTGCGATTACTTAGTAGAGTAGAGAATAAGTTTTGTATTCGGCCGATCTGGCCGGTAAGTAGCAGCTCGATGGCGTCGAATATGCTGGTTTTACCATAACCGTTCGGGCCATCGAGAGTTAGCAAGGAAGACTCGCCAAGATCCAAATAGATATGTTTGAATGCTTTGAAGCTAGAGACTTCAATCTTGGATATTTTCCAGTTCATTTTTAATCATTTCCTTAATGATTTCGTCGGCGTTTGCGTTTGTGACTTGCTGAATAGTCGCATACGTATTACTCAGGCCAGCTTCTGCGACAGCCTCAATTGCTTGCTGTCTCAAGGACACTAGGTTTCCTTGGTAAGTAGGTAGCTCCAAGAAAGGAAGCTTTATAAAGGTCTTCGCAGCGAAGCTGTATTGTGAAGCTACAAGAGGATTTTCTTTGTAATCAATAAATTCCTTTTTGTCAGCAATCACGGATACAAGTTTGTCGTAGGTAAAATCAGTGAGAGCGCTTTCTTCAGTAATACTGTAATAGAGGACATATTTTTTATAAAAATGCGGGTCTTCCTCGATATCGAAGATTTCTTCTTCGTGCTCCTTGAACTCGGCCAAAACGTCAAGGCAATAAATACATATCAAGTCACAATTTTTCTTAAAGCTAGGGTTTCTGAGAAATTCCTCAGGAGCAAGCTGATTGATCTGGTTATTCAGCTCGGCTGGTGTAATGAGTTCATCAAGTTTATGTACGACTGCGAACCTAATGGCAGACCCAGAATCACGAATATAAAAACTTGTGGTGTCCAATTTACGATTACTCTCGAAGCCATGAGCAACAAGTGTTTCATCAATGAGTTGCTTTATCATTCAGTCGCCCCTCCGCGTCGTCTTTTGTCATTACGCTAATGCATAGCGACTTGGTAATGTTACTTTCAAGCTTTTCAGTGGCCAGCTTGTCGTCGAAGTCATCCGAGTTTGTGAATTTTGTATCAAAGGTGAATGAAGCTTCCGCTTTGCTAGCAATTAGATGGTTGTATTCAAAAAGTAGTCTCAACAGGTCACCGTTGTTTTTCATTTCATGATTAATGTCAGACTCGCACTCCTCGCTTTCATCTACGTCAAGCGCCGTGGGTACGTAGAACCTATTTTCACTGTCAAGGTAATGCGGGAGATGGTTGAAAATGGGCTCAACAGAAATAGCCTGGATAAGCTTGGCGTATCGCCTGATGTCGTTCGTCTGAACGTCTTGAAAGCGCTCGGAAGGTTTCATCATCTGGCATAGAGTTTTCAACTCGTTGATATCGGTTATCCGAATGTGCTCACTCAGACGTCTGGCTCTCTCGTATGTTACGTTACTCATAGTTGGAAGAGCCTGATCCAGCCTCTCTTCTAGATGAGTTTGGAGCCTTGCCTTTAGATCAACTGCATAGTAATCCCTATCTTGGTAGGGGTTTTGGTTCTGAAGCTCCTCTAAGATTTCTTTGCCCTCGATACGGCCCTCGTAAGCAGCTTTGCTTTCTGAAAAGCCGTCCTCTTGATTTAATTTGTGATTGTGTATCGCCTTGGTACTTATTTTTTCTGAAAGTAAGCAATAGTTAAAATTTATGAGATTATCACTGACAGTGATGGACTCCTTCTCAAATATTTTTTTTATTAGTGCTTTGGTTAGTCCTTCAATTTCACCCAGCCCACAGTGGAAGTTGTCTCCGTAGCGGTAGAATTTTACTATTTCTCCGCTAGCGCCTTTGTGATCATCGGTATTGTCTAGCTGTACGGATACGTGAAAGTAACGGGGCGTCCCTTTTATTTTGTCGTATTCGATTAAAGAGCACTGTTCTAGTGCGTTGGCGTAGCCACTGCGATAACGACTAATCTTGGCTTTAACTTGATGAGCAGAATGTAACTTTCCGGCCTTATAAATAGCGAAGTCGTCGCTACTATCTAGCTGAAGCTCGAAGTCCAAGTCACCATCATGAATAAGTTTAAGTGAGTGATATAGCGCAATTTTCCCTTGATAAACGAAGCCGCTCCACGAGGATATGGCGCTAGCTGGGTACATCTCTTCTTGTTGGCTCACATGAACTCCTTTCACAGGGATCAACATGATCGTTCCTAATGACCGCTTTGGGTCGCAAGCGGACGTTGTACGGCCATCGTATAACGCCCGCAGCACACGTGGCTTTGCCGTGAAGGTGAAGCTGCAACAGAAAAGCCATCGCTGTGACTGCGATTGTTAGGCCATACTACTTATATAAACCTTTAATTACTGGTAAATATTTTACAATAATAGTTAGCATCCCAGCCAATCCGAATAATGACAGCCTCTTGAAGATAAAGAATCTCAGCTTATCCAAAGAGCTAGGCTGAGTAATTTTGCTTGTACATCTTTCAACTAAAAGAAATTTTTCAAAATGATTCACTAGCTTTCTCTTAGTTATTCTTTTAGCTGATGAAAAATTACTCACCACATAGTCAGATGCGTCATAGTCTTTAATTTTGCATAACACAGATCCATTATACTGGAACGTGTAAAAAAGTCGGCATCCCCATTCCTGCTCTACACTTATATTACCACGCTCGTTGTAGTATGTATTTATCGGCCGATGTATGAACGCCAACACTAGTTGTGATTTTTTTGGTTCATCAAAGTCACTCGAAAAGTACACAATATCACTTTTAAGCTTCTCGCTAAGAGGCTCGTACTCATAGCAACGAGACTGAAAATCATTTTTAAAGTTATTCCAATCTTTAGCCAGCTGGATTCTATTTTTATCCATTCAGATTTCCGATAGCGATTTAGCCTAACAGCTTATTAGTACGCCTGCTCGTTTTATCACCCGCAGTTGCTTACCGTTAATTAACATAAGTATCTGTATTTAAAAGATTTTCTGTAAAAATACAAGACACCCACTTTATTACAAATCCCAGCTAGAATAGGCTGTATAGGCAGACAGTTGCAAGGCAAGGAGTATCAGTACGTCTAACAGTCCACTTGTGTTAGGCCAGAACTGGTACAGACAGCATTAAAAAAGGCCGCGAATGCGGCCTATTAGGGTTAGAGATTTTCGTCCTTATCATCCAGCTTGTACAAAGCCGCGTGCCCGTTTTTGCAATGACCAATCCAAGGCTCAGTTGGGTCATCTGTGTTGATGGGTACTGTAGCCCCGCAGAACGGACACGGTAGGTTGGTATACTCAGCGGTATATGTGAAGTATTCAAAATATTCCATTGTGTAAGTTCCTGAACAGCCCCTTACGAGGCTGTGGTATTGGGTCAATTATTTGAAATAAGCTGCCTTGCCAATGCCATTTCCACTGAGTCACCATCCGAGTTTAAAGAGTCGAGTCCTGACTCCGGTATATCGCCTGATGTACTCTGTGAAACCGCAATCTTCTTGGCCATCAACTCCAAACACGAGATTTGAGAGCTGTTGCTATAGCCTAGAAAAATGACGCGCACTGGCTCGGTTTGACCTATTCGCCAGGAACGTCGAGCAGCTTGTTGCAGTGTGTAAACGTTGTAACCGGTTTGCATAAACACAATGGTAGGGAAGTCCAACAGATCAAGACCTGTTTTGACCAACTCAGGGTTGGTAATGAGCACATCCACACCACGATCTACCTGCTCAGCAATCCAGTCCTCACGCTTGCCTGTATCCACAGTACTGCGCAAGATCGCTACCTTTAATCCGTGTTGCTCCAGTATGGTTTTTAGCCGTGCTGTCGTATCACGTGTGCCGGTATAGGTTGAGTAGGCGAGTACCTTACGTCCAAGTGCTTTCTGCTCCAGACAAATGTCCAGCAGCTCCTGCTCTTTGGGCATCAGATCCTCATCACCGAACACTGCCGGTATAAAGGCCAAGGTGTCGCGTGTGCGTGGGTGTTTCACCACCTCTGTTCTAAATGCACAATCTGGCCAAGCCAGTAGCACATTCAAAACAACACCGAGTAAGGTTGTGTCACGTTTCGCTAATGCGCGACGTAACTCAGCGGTGAGAGTGCCAGCTAAAAGCTGATACGCTGCGCCTTGTTCGGTGCTCATGGCAACTTCTCTGAACTCTTCATCGTAGGCGGGTAGTACGTTGCCACCGATGTCTTTGAGCTTGAGAAACACTGTGTAAGGCAGCACATAGCGATGGATTCCTTTCGGGCCAAAGCCAGGTGCTTTTGAGCTGCGCACGGTCAGTTTCTTACCGCGAGCAGTTTTGTGTGAGGCGCTTGAGTGCTCGGTGTAAATATCCTTAATCACACCATGCTCACGCATAAAGGTCATTGCAGCAGCACCTAAACTACCGTTTTGTTTTGGCACAAACCCATCTTCCATCATGCGTCTGGTTAGCGCTCTGAATAGGAGAAAAAACAGATCATCTGCATATCCACCCATTAAGGTTCCCGTGAGTAAGAGCGTTTTACGTGCTTTGGCGGCTAAGACACCCATGGCTTGGCCTTGAGCCGAACCTGCGTTTTTATACTCATGTCCTTCATCAACAATGAGCATGTCAAAGTAGCCTTGCGGTAAGTAACGCTTAATGAACTCCGTCGGTTGATAGCCACCCGAACCGAATCCAAACTCAATGTTGGCCATCGCACGCTCCATGCGTCGCGCTTGCCGGTCGGTAAAGATAAAGCGTCCTTGCGCATCCATCAGGTTAATAAACTCATGCACGTTGTCCGCCAGCATCGAGGAGATAAACTCCTCGCCAAACTGCTCAACTAAACGGGTTGCACGAACTGGCCCAATTGTCGGTATTTGACACACAGACTTGATCAGGGCTTTCTTTCTATCAAAGGCCTCATCAGAGCGGTTACGCATCAATGTCCAAAGCTTACTGCCACAGATGCAGGTCACTTGTTTCTCAATGCATAGAAACTGCTTTTCTGTAATCAACTCACCATCTTTGTCTTTGACCAGAGTGCCGCAATCTGGACAGGCGACTAAGTGAATACGCTCTCCCGCAGTATCACGGTTGGGTGTAAAGCGCCGCGTGTAAGCATGTCGCCAGTGATAACCCATGCGCATCCGAATACGCCCCAAGATAAAGAACTCTGGGGCAGACTCATGATTGGATAGGATATTCAGCTCTAAACGTAACTGAATAAGTTTAGCCAATGTGTCGGGGCCGTTAAGCACCCACACCCTGGCATTGGGTATCGTTTCCAAAATCTCACGTCGCCACTTATAAACTAAGTGGGGCGGCGAGATGACCATGGAGCGTTGATAGCCTTCTGCGTGCATCACCGCTGCAGCAGCAATGGCCATCATGGTTTTACCAGTGCCCATTTCAGCATTGATAATGGCCGCTTCTTCATCTTTATCGACTAAGAGTGCGGTAACGGCTTGCACGACATCGGCTTGAGCAGCAAAAGGTTGTCGTTTAAGACTGTCCATAATGTGCTGGCGTGCATCGTGAATGGGTAAGGTTCGACCTGCGTAAACAGGCGGGTTAGAGCGATTTAATGAATCAATGAGTACATCACCAAACTCACTAATGAAGTCGGTGAGACCGATGACAGTCGAGACTGCCTGTGTGGTGTGAGGTTGCGCTTGCATAGTGTTCTCCAAGAGTTGAAAAACGGGCAAGCCAACCCCTTACGGGATGACATGCCCGTTTGGGTGAGGTGACGCTAAAGGTTAGTATTCAGACGGCAGTAAGACTGTTGTTACTGAGCGGTCTGCTTCGGTGATGATCCAGATTTTTGATGTTTCATCCAGGTCAACTTCGTAGCTTGAAAACAACCGACAGCCATCCGTTAATGCATCTTGATTGGATTCCCAATCGTCCTTGCATATATCACCCCAGTCGCCGACAGCATGCCGGTGTAGTAGGGCGTGAATGTTTAATAACCCTTGTTCGTTGAGTTGGTTGATGCCTTGCGTGACAACAACACGACCCATTTCAAATAAAGGCTGGTGAGTAGAGGTTTGATCATCTTCAGGTTCTTCAGCATCAGGCAGCTCTTGGTTATTAGAGCCGCTGATAGTGAGTACACAAGCAAATGTGGGCGAACCTTCAGTTAAGTCCCAAGCTTTGATAACAGGCACGAACCGATCAATGTCGATTCGAGTTTCTGATACGTTGCCGTCCTCATCCTGAGTGAACTCAACTTTGCGTGACTTCTCTTTGTGAGTATTGCCTTTCACTACTAGGATTCGACCTGATTGTGATTGCAATACACCAGAGATCGCACCGGCAGCGAGACTCAATGCCAAGTGCCAGTCTGATAGAGGTCGTACAGGTTGCCGTTGCGGTAATGCACCGTTGTGGCTGCCGAAGTGTAAATTGAACGATGACCATAAACCTTGCACTCTCTGTATTTCATCTAGCAGCTGTTGCGGCTCGATGGAAATACGGTAAAAGTGCTCGACGCTTGGTTGTATCGCTTTCGGTATACGATAGGCCACCAGATGGTGGTCAATGGGTAATTCAGGCGGTTGCACTGAACCTTGGCCAACAGCAATAAGTTGCTCTTTAATGGCTTTCTGGTCAGCAGAGCTGCCTCGGTCTTTACTGCGAGTACGTTTGCCGAAAATGACCACTTGCTTGAACTGTTTATCCACGGCTTCAAATACTGCTAAGGCCGTGAAGTGGTTGCTCAACCAGGTACATAACTCAGCATCGAGCACGGTATACGGCACAATAAAGACCAGAATACCGTCGTATTGCAAGTACGGTAGCGAGCGTTGGTAAAACAGCTTTTCAAGCCGTTTACGGCCAGTGCCTTGGTACGTGGACAAGCCATTAAAGTCAGCCGGTAAATCACCGTAAGGTGGGTTGAGCCAGAGCAGCCCAAAACTTTGCCGTGAGATCATGGTATCCATCAGGTCACTACGAAGGCAGTGGTCAACCAGAGACTTTGCATGCATAGCGCGTTCAGTGTTGTACTCAACGGCATAGGCTTGTACATGATCCCTACCGAGGTGGTGCGCAGCCTCTGCAAGCGCTACACCTTCACCAGCGCATGGATCAATGATGTGCATGTGACCGTTGTTGGAAGGCTCCAGTAAAGCGAGTGTCCGCTCTAAGGTTGCTTCATCGGTTGGGTAATACCCGTTTTTGGCAAAGTTTCTTGCCAGACGTGGAAACATAAGAGCCATCACAGGCCTCCTAAAATAAGAGTTAGTTAGAAACACGCTCTTAATGAGCGTGATTGAGGGTGGGTAGCGTGAGTTGCTGGCTACTGATCAGAGCGCTCATCGAGCGTTCAAGCAGACATAGATCAAGAGCAATCTGAAAGCAGGTTAGGTTACCCAACAGAGTGTTGTGTTGAGTGACCATGCCGAGGCCTTCGGCCTCTTGAAAAACTAAATCAGCCCATGAGGGCAGAATCGGGAGGGGGGATAAATCAGTTAATTGCGCCAAACATTTTGTAAATTGAGGATGCTGTTTCAATGAACCCATTGCTGTGTTCTGTTCTAGCAGCACATAAGAAGTGAGATTGGCACGATCAGGTGATGTGCAACGATTGTCGAACAGCCACAGGTTAATCAGGTTGCCAAAAAGAGTGCCTTTATAGCTTCGTGATAATTGCTTTTCGAGCAGGTCTGCGTTGATGCTTATACGTTGCGGTTTGTCCTCTACATTCAAGGTTATGCCTGAACGTAGTGACTCAGTTTCACGCGCATCTAATGTTAAACGTGCTATCAGTTCTGTAATGGCTGTATCTCTGCCCCAAACAGACAGAAATATGAGTTGGCCAGTGACCTGGTCAACAACGCAAGCATCGACAGACAGGTCAGGTAGCTCTTTGAGTTGAGCTAGATTAGTGGTCGGCGTCGTACTGCTTTCCATAAAGCACCTCATGTAAGTGACAAGGTGCTTTCCCATCAGGGATAAGCACCCTGATGGGAATAGGTTAGAAAGTTAAGGGTGAGGACGTTGTGTCCAACGGCCTGTTTGCAATGCTTTTTCTGCTTGTGCCTCAGTTCTCCAGTACTCTTGGCTTTCACGTGAAATGGGACCTTCCACGGGGCAAAAAGTACCGATATAAAAACCAGCAGCAGATTTTAAAACGCTGAAAACGGTGTTAGGCAGTGTGGTTTGTGTGGCGTTAGTCATGTGTTTTTCCTTAAAAAAAAGCGGAGAAACACAACGCCATGACGGAGAAGTGATTTCTCCGCAAGGGATGGTAGGTGAGTAAGCATTTTCACCAGTGGTGAACGTCTGTTTTTCAAATGCACACAGACTTAGGGGGTGTAGCTAGGCTACGGGCATGTTGCTGTTCAACGAACAGCGAGACATGAGTAAATCTTAAGCAGGGCACTTTGCAAAAGCAAAGATAAACGCCCTACAAATAAAAACGCCTACATACCGGATTGGGATGTAGGCGCTTGCAGTATGTTTTATATCGTCACAGATTTTGAGCAATACTTTTAATCGTGTGGTATGCGTTTGGACAGCCCTGCAGTGCAGCTTTATCGAGCATTTTTACAGCTTTTACAGGATCTTGAACAACACCTTTGCCCCATAGTAGAGCATCACCAACAAAGAAAAGAGCTTGTGTATGACCTTGAATAGCAGCTTTTTCTGCCCATTCAAAAGCTTTAATACGATCTCTGATAACGCCATCTGCTGCAGCGTAACAGTACACATTAGCCAGGACAAACTGAGCATTCGAGTCGCCGCTGGATGCTTTCTTTGTTAACCGTGTGAGTGCCGCTTTAGTGAGTTTTGACATCTTGATTATGCCTCTTGGTTAGATGGCATTACTCCGTATAGGCAGTAATGCCCATACAGGGTAGTAGAAAATTTACAGAAGGTTGTTTTCTGCAAACGAGTAGGTTGTGTGGCCAACAATAAGATGATCCAAAACTCGCACGTCAATTAAGGCTAATGCCTCTTTTAAGCGTTCGGTTAAAACCTTATCTGCACGGCTAGGTTCAGGATCACCCGAAGGGTGATTGTGAGCGATTATGCAAGCCGCAGCGTTGTGCTGTAAGGCGCGCTTAACGACTTGCCGAGGGTATACGCTGGCACCATCAATAGTGCCGTAAAACAATGTTTCATAAGTGATCACATTGTGTTTGGTATCCAAGAACAAGCACGCAAATACCTCATGCTCAGGTGTGCCCATTTTGAACTGGATCAGCTCAGTGGCTTTGTGAGGAGAGTCTATACAGACTCTATTGTTGATTTTTTGTGCAGCGATGACAGAGGCCATTTTTAGCACATCTTGTTCGGTAATGTTTTTGGCACTGTAGGTGCCGTCTGCTTCTCGTAAAAAACCAAAGATTTGATCAGAGTAGCTTAGCGAGTGAGTTGTTTGCATGGTACATCCTCAAATTGAGGAAGAAGGCAAACCACTCCCTGCAGGGGTAGTTGCCCCTTCAGGGTGTTTCATTTAATAAGTGAGTTATTGGCTAAGGCTGTTTTTTCCAAAGCTGAGTTTTGAAATCCATCGTGTAACCCAGTTCTCGCAGTCGTTTAACTTGCTCACGCTGAGTTAAACGATCAACGGTCGCGTCCAAGCGAACATCGTTACCGAGTGGCCACAGTGTTCCGAATAAATCTGCATCGAGATTTGCCGGCGGAGTGTTGACAGGTGAGGCTTTCTGCACTTCGTGATCAGACATGCCAAATGGCTTGTCATCATCAATAAGGCTGGGCGGTGCTTTGGGTGGGGCAGCAGCAGGCTTGACTGGTTTATCTTCTTCGATAGGGTCCTGGATAGGGTTATCTAAAGAAGTTGCTTCCTCTGCGCTAAGGTCATCCATGCCATCAAGTGTCATGGAGTCTAGGAACGCTCTGATTTCTACAATGAGCGAGCCTGAGCCAGTGGTGTAGTACGACGGTTTGATTTTTGAGATAGCAAACTGACCTTGATAGCGTCCTTCGACGTACTGATCCAGTAAGGCATCTTTGATGACGAAATCACCAATGCTGGTGGCTAGTTTTGCGACGTTAAAGTCACCATGGCGACCGGCGATAGTACGAATGGCCAGATTGCCTTCGATGGTAATCATTGTGAGTGTTCCTCGTTAGTAGGAGAAACACAACGCCATGACGGAGAAGTGATTTCTCCGCAAGGGGGGTAGGTTTAGTAAGCATTATCACCATAGGTGATGATCTGATTTTCAAATGCACACAGACTTCGGGGCATAGCTAACGCTACGGTATGTTGCCGTTCAACGAACAGCGAGACATAGTTTTATTTTAGGCAGTGATATTTTGGAAAAGCAAGGATAAGGCGGCTACTTAGGATACGAATTGTTTGATGCAAATATGTTTTTAGACGTGAAAAAGGCCGCGATTGCGGCCTTCTTAGAGGGTTATTTATCAGATGGGCTTGTTGCTTGTGCTTGTTTTTCTTTTTCGGCTAACTGATGGAAATATAAGCTTCCAAAAGTGACGACAGTAAAAAAAGTAAACAAACCAAGTATGCCTAATAAGAATCCGATGCTCATGCTAGCCTCCTTAGGAGTTAGATGCTTTGGTTAGAATAATACCATAAAACCATAGACAGGCTCCGACGATCAACAACATGACTGCTTCGCCGGTGGTGATGGTATCTCCTGAAACGGCTAGACCAACAATACCTACTCCGATGCTGGTGGCGGCAACCTTACGTAGGTCTTCGCCAATAACGCCTAAAGTTTTATTGTCGGACAAGCGCATGAGTAACGCCTTCAGGCGTAAAAGTTTATTCATTTGTATCTCCATTGTTAAATGAAGGAGACACAGCATTCCCTGCAGGGGATGAGTGCCCCTTCAGGGTTTGGTTTTGATGTAAGAAAAGCTTCTTACGGGTGAGAGCGTTCTTTCAGTTTTAAACGCAAAGGACTAGGTTGGTATTCAATCAACTTCAGCTGCTTATCTTCACCAGCAGAGCTGATAATTTGATGAGCTTCTTGAGTTGAAAAGAATCCAGCTTTATCCAGGTCTGGTGTGTAGCCATAAGCATCTTGCGTCCAGTACTGGCGACGTTCGCCAGACCAAATCGCAAAAAAAGAGAGGCATGGTTGCAATACTGCAGTCATAGCAATCTCCTTTAAGCGTAGAGCTTTTTGAGAGTGAACGAAGCCGCCTCACAACCTTGCTTGGCTGCTCGGTCTAGAAGCTTTAGTGCTTTTGCTTTATCAGCAATGACACCTTTACCCCATAGAAAGGCATCACCAACAAAGGTGAGTGCTTCGGTATGCCCTTGGTAAGCCGCTTTTGATGCTGCTTCAAATGCCTTTTTTTCATCGTTTGCGAAGAAATGAGTGACAGCTAGATCAAATAGGGCTTGTGGGTTTGCTTGGCTTGCTTTGAATTGAATGAGTTCAAGGTCAAAGTTAGGTTGTGTGAATGTTGCAGTTGCCATGGGTTATTCCTCAAAAGAAGCATAACCACCGCACGGGTAGTTATGCCCGTGTGGGTGCAAGTTTAGGTATGGGCTTTAGATAAGCTCGTTGAGCGATCCAAATGTGGTTGCAGTGTGTTGCGGTAAGATCAGTCCATTCTTGATTTGCCAGTCGTGTAGCGCCTGAGTGCTACCTAGACGGCGTAGAATGGCGGGTTCGTCGTAGTCGACAGGGGCTTGATCTTGAAGGGTGTTGGATGCATTAGCAGTCATGCTGTGCATGATGTGCGTTTGTGCATATTGAAAAGCTGATTGCAGGGCGGGCAGCGTTCTTTTAGTCAATCGTCCAAGCTTATGGCCTGCAAGATATGCAGGTGATAACTCTTTTGATGACCGAATTTTCTCGCCAAGGATGCCGGTGATGTACATAAGTGTGTTCCTCAAAAAGCAGAGAAACACAGCTCCATGACGGAGAAGTGATTTCTCCGCAAGGGGTAGGTTTAGTAAGCATTGTCACCATAGGTGATGACCTGTTTTTCAAATGCACACAGGCTTTAGGGTGTGTAGCAAAGCTACGGGCATGTTGCTGCTCAACGAACAGCGGTACACAGCTAAAGTGTATGTAAAAAAGCTACTGAAAAGCCAAAACAAAGGCCCTACTTCACGCCTTTGTATCAATTTTTAGCGTGGTAGATCTGAAAAGCCAGTGTTAGCGCACCGTCGGTAAGATTACTTAACTGATGGCCATAATCTGGCTGTATGCACAAGCGCAAGTATCCACAGTTTATTTCCGTCGAGTTCATACACCAAGCGATAGCTTTCATGGGGTATCAATTCGCGGGTGCCAGAAATTTTTCCGGTCTTGCCTAGTTTTGGATACTTTGACAGCCTCGCGGCTGCGTCGCTAAAAATTTCATCCATGCGCGCGGCTGCGCTTGGGTTGTCTGCTGCGATGTAGTCCCAAATATCTGTCCGGTCTTGTTCTGCGTCCGGTGTCCAGATAACTATCACGCTTTACCCTGCACTACCTGGCTGCGCTTGGCTGCGAAAGCAGCTTCAACCTCATCATTTGAACGACCTAAGCCAGCACGCATTGAAGCGCGACCAGCTTCGACCTTTTGTCGCAGGTAGTCGTCGTATTCACGTGTTTGACGGCGTTGCTCAATATATCCACGCATCAGCTCACGCATGACTTGCGAAGCTGGGCGGTCTTCGCCAGCGGCTTCGGCCATGAAGTGTTCACGTAGCTCGGGTTCTAGCTTCATGGTGAAAACAGCTTGTTTTGACATTTTATTCTCCTTTGTTCAGGTACTAATCTAGTATATACCTTGTTAGTATAAAAGCATTCTGAAATTGTCTTGGTTTATCGCGTGTCTTTGCTACAGTTTTTCGGTGATCTTGGTGCGGTCAATTTTTAGTGTGGGAGATCCGTTTGTCTGAGACTGTTCAATAGCGCTTGATCTTGCAGAAGATAAAGCTTATTTTTCGTTTGAATCGAACGATTAAGAGGGTGTGATGAACACTTTATCTGCTAATGATGCAAAAACTAATTTTGGTGATGCGCTATTAAGAGCGCAGCGTGAGCCTGTGCATATTAATAAATATGGCAAGCCGGTCGCGGTGCTTATTTCTGCCGAAGACTATGAAAGCATTGAGTCGCTCAAGCTGCAGCTTTTGCAGTTGCGCGCAGCACAAGCCAAGGAGCAAATAAAGGCAGGAGAGTTTACCGATGGGGAATCTTTCTTTGAGGACTTGAACGCGGGGCGTTTTGACTGATGCTAAATGGTTATTCATTCACGTCAGATGCTAAGACCGACTTGGTTGAAATCCGTCGTTTTACGCTGAAAAACTGGGGCGTACCACAGTCAGAAAAGTACCTGCTAGAGTTGAGGAAGACGCTGCGTTTACTGGTTGAGTTTCCTGCTCAAGGGCGACCTCGGCCTGAAGTCAGTGAGGGTGTATTAAGTTTTCCTTATGCGAGTCATGTTATTTACTATGTGGTTCATCAACAACAGTTAGTCGTTTTTGCTGTACTGCATAAGAGGATGGCACCCCGAAATCATTTGCCAGGGCGTGAACTAGGTTGATGGGTGCAGTGTCTTATTAAGTGTGAAGTTGTCGCTTGTCCCGCATGCAGTGGATTGATAAAGTGAATATAGGGCGTATGTCAGGAGGTCATTAGTATGGAAGCAAAAGCACAGGGCTTAGGCTACCGAGTTGGTTCAGGCTTTAAACGCCTACGATCTTTTATTAAAAATCATGAGTCACGACTTGTGAGAAAGGCAGGGCAATCCTATCCGAAGTTCGGAGTGTTGCTCGCTCGTTTGCTGTTTTTAAGCATTAAAGTTGGTCTGGTGATTTTAGCGATCGCTAGCTTGGCTGTGGCGGTGTACATCGCGCTGCTGGCGTTGATTGTGGCTATGCTGGTTATGGTATTTAATCGTAAAAGTGATTGTAGTGCTTCTGACGAATACAATAAGTATTGGGAGCAAGTAAATGAAGAAAGTCACTACATCTGTAACATTCGAGAAGATGGCCATGGCTTTCGTAGTTAACCCTGAATAGCTAGGTATTAATTTGAGCTATTCAGGGTTGTTAGTTGATATTAGACAGCTTTATTCTTGGCTTTATTAGCTGCAGCACCACCTCCTGCTGCTGAACTGCTGCGGCCTTTGTTTAAAGAGTCCTCAATACCGCTTCCAAGACTCATTCCTACCCAGCTTATGACTGCCACAAACACAATAGGCAAGATCACAAACAACGTCGGCATTACCAGGTTACGCATCAGATCACCGGCTAAATTATTGTCCGTACCTATACCTGCCCACCACAGGCTTTTATCTGTGAACGATAGGTCGCCGTATAGTGCTTTCAGCATGCTGGTATCAATCCAGCGAGCGAGTTCCCACCAGAACGACAGCATATGCAGTGTGAACAGCCCGAAAGAGAGCGTAAGCAGAGCTTTTAGTGAGTAACTGCTGACAAGCATTGCGATAGGCAGCGATATGATAATGGCCATAATCACAAAGGATTGCAGCATGGGCAGTGCTGTTTTTAGAGCTCTCATGGACGGTAAGTAAGATAAAGACTCCCAAGCAACACCAGCACCGGCGGCTGCATTACCGATGCTGTCACCCATGAGATCCCCTCTGGGGTCTGCACCATATGCTTGGTAATAATCGCCACGATTCATTTGACGCTGCTGCTGTTTAGGGCTGACCAGCTGGCGAATGGTTTCGTCTTGAACTGCTTGCTCAGACTCGTTTGCCCACCAGCCTTTAATTCGAGTCATAAGTGTTGGATCGACCTCATTAACCAGTTGGGTGCGTAAACCGATATTTGGAGCGTTCCACCAGTCGGAACATTGCGGGAATCCACCACCATGATTGGGCAACCCTTCATCACGATTTGCATCGTACGGCCAACGCTTTTGAGGCGTTAGAGCACGAAAGGTATCGTAATATCCAGGCTGAGTTAGAAAGTAAGTTGAACCAATCCAAGATGTGTCGTAATCCTGCTCTTTAGTCAGGTCAGGCATTTCTCTAAAGAGAACGGAGCGCGCTGCCCCGTAGCAGTTGTTAGTAAATGCAGCGACTTCTTGGAGCAATACTTTGTTGTTGATTTTAGACTCTTGGATCTCCATCACTATTTCACGCACATCAGGGGTGCAAGGAATAGCTGCTGTTGCGGCTGCTGAAACACCCTTGGAGAGGCTATGAACGAGTTGCCACCACAAAGGAACGGATGCTGATCTATCACCAATGGTGCTGAACTGGCCGCCCCAAGCGGTATCTTCAGGCGCGGCGATACTGACTCCACAGCTTTGTGTGCGTGTAGCATCCAGCTTCATCTGGCCTAAGTCGATGGGTAGCACCGGCACGCAGGCAAATAGAATAATCATGTACGCCACCCAAAGACGGGTCTCAACGATATTCAATGAGAATATGCCTTTGTTACCTTCATCAGCGCCTTGTTGCCGACTTTCAAGCCAGGAACTCAGCACAATGCCAATCAGCGGAATTGCAAAAATGGCAGTTTCTAGCAGCAAATACCAAACGCTGTTATTGATCACCCAAGCGAGTAGGGTGAGGTAATATTCAAGATAGCTATTGGTTGTCATAGGGCTGCTCCTGAGGAGTAGCGCAGCAGATTATTGAACTCAATGAAGCTGATTAAGCTCACTGCTATCCAGCCTATTTTATGTAGCCTTTGAACCTCATAGGCATTGCCAAGGACGCGATGCCTATTGCGAGTCTTAAAAAAGAAGATAGCAATGGCGGTGTACACAAATGCACGCCAAATCATTAAAGGCAGGGCAAAGCCATCAAGCTTCTGTTTGAGTAACACCGGGTCGCCTGTGACGTATAAGCCGATGCCATACAGGAGCGCTACAAGGACAAAGACTAGAGTCAGTGAGCTCTTGATCGAAGCGAGTTTTAGCAGCGTATTCTTCATGGCTTAGCCCTCATCCGCATCTTTGACACGCATTGAGGCTGGGTCATCTTCTTGAATCAGCATCGAGCGGTCGCGTACTTGGTTGAAACGATTTAGAATCTGTACTGCAGTATTGCTGGCAAACATTTTCCTCAGCTCTAGCTCCATTTTGATTGAGTCCATCTCTGTTTTTAGATCATCAATCGTTTTGGTCAAGTGATCTTTTGCGTCTTTTGTTTGCTCAACGTGAGGGTTTTTACCACCGGCTTGTAGAACGCGTAACAGCAGTGAGCCTTTGGTTAGGATTTCAGATAAAGCGAGCTCAGACAGTAGTTGCTGGGACAAAATGCTGGCATCGGGGTCCATGCGCAAAACTTCAATGACGTTGCGGGAGATTGGCAGCATAGGGCTGGACAATTCATTGAGGTCATTGGTGCTTACTTTTGTTTTGCTGGTGAGGAGTCGATCTAAAATGGTCAGCTTCTTATCGTATTCTTCCTGAACTAAGGGCAATAAACCGGTGCCAGCTGTTGATAGGACGGGCTCGCAATTCGCTTCACAGGTGCGAACATGCTTATCACCCAGTACGCGCACAGCAAAATCACTGGCTTCTTGTGCGTTTTTCCAAGATGAGCAAACCGCACCGCCTTTACACTGTTGCTCGGTCAGGGAGCTGGTGTTGAGAGGCTCCCGCTGATGTAGGCTGTTATAGCCAGCACGAGTAATCGTTTCAGTGAGTTTGATCGGGGCTTGGTTAACGCCACCGGCATTCTGTCCGCCAATCCAAGGGACACCATCTTTGGTACTGTCAGTTTGAACCTTCTGAACAGCAGTCACCGCATCTGAGCTTGAGTTGGCCAAAGATCGTTTCATGGACTCGGCAGCTGCAATATTCTTCCACGATCCGTCATCAAGCCCAGTGTTGGCTTTATCAATGATGGATTGGCAGGTGAGCTTTGAGCGATCGAAGTCCACACGAGCTTGTAGGACACCGTTGCTGAGTAACTCATACAGCCCAGGGTTTGAGCGCTGGATTATCATTGCAGGCAAACTGGCGACAGCTCCAGTAGCTGCTTGTACGATATTTCCCATGATGTCTTTAAAGCCATCAGTGGCACCGTTAAGTTGGTTTTTGATAGTTGTTTGTAGGTTCATAGAACCGCACATGAAATCACTATTCCAAGAAATACCGATGCCCATACCTTGGGGTCTGTACAGAGATGTGGGCGCACCAACCGTGCTGCCACCACCGATGCTGTACATCACTTTGTCATCGAGTACTTTGCCGCTCTGATTCATATAAGGTGCATCAGTAGCAGCGTAAACATTTGTCTGAGTCATTAGAGTAATTACTAATGCCAACGTGTTTATTTTGGTTTTGTACATGGCATAAACTCCTGTTTAGTGGCCGACTGAAAATAAAAATGCACCTTTGGGCTCGCAGCAGCGATAAGGCCGCCACAATGCCCAGGCGTAGTCACCTAACTCACTTTGTGTGGCTGTCGAGCCGGTTGGGAAAACTGTGCAGGCGTTGGAGACTGAGGGGTGTAGCTGCTGCCACTTGTGTGTGGTGATATCACCTTCTTTGATAGGATCTTCCGCTTGATACCCTGCCGGCGCAGTTGCCGGTGGCCACCAGCCGTCTTGTTCTTTAGCGCGTGCGGAGATGGAGAGGTACACATGAGGCTGACCTGTTCGTACAACAAAATCTGCTGCACGCTGCGCCATAACTGCGCCTGCTTTTCCATCATCAGGCTGGACTAAGAAGCCTTGACGTGGGTACACCGAGCCCCAGTTGTTCGTTTTCGATGAGATTTCTCGCATGCCTGGTATTAATGCGGCGGGATACAGAGATTCAGGTACGCCGTATCGCCAAGCGGTTGTATCTAAAGTGGATAGGTAATAAGGCATAAAGCCTGTGGTGGCACTGTCGCAGATATAATCCCCCATGTTATTGAGCATGAATGAACCTGGGTGGCCAATAGCATCGGCATTTTTGAAGCGTGGTAAATTATCTCGTTTTTGAGATGGCGTAATCATGTTGCCACCGGCTTGTGCTGTGCCGTTGGGTTGACTGTAGGAAGCAACGTCTGTCCATGGATTTGCACCTGTATTCATGTAGCTGGATACAACGACTTCAGGGATGAAATGCTTCACTTTCATGCTGGTTTTAACACTGCATTTAATCAAAACGCACTTGAGCCAAAAGCAAGCGCCGACGACTTGCCAGTCCATACAGGATGGGCTGAGAGTTGATTGCATAATTTGTGCTGTGCTTACAGCATGGCTTTTGCTCACTGGTAAAGCTGTGCCAGCAAGAATGAGCAACGAAACAAGGAATGCTTTAATCATGAGAAGCCTCCTGTGCATCTTCTATGGCATAACGAATGAGTTGCTGTGCTTTGAGAAAGTCAGGCTCGCCGTATACAACGTAGCCATTGGCGGCAACTGCGGGAACATGAGTAATGCCTAAACTCCATGCCGAGGCTAAACCAGCGTAAGCATCAAGCAGCTCTTGTTGTACGAGCTGTCCTTCACTAGAGGTTAAAAAAGCAGAAAGCTGTTGTTTAGCGGCCTGAATATCAGGCGCTTTGGGGTTAATCACTAATAGCTCAGATAGCTGTTCTTCTGTGGTTTTAACGCGATCTAAATACACAACAGCATGTCCCTCGGCATTTGTGAAAGGGTTTTGGCTGTCGGTAAACAACATAAAGTTTTCTGCTTGTGCGGCACTGACAGCACAGCATAAAACGAGGGCTAACCAGGACTTATTCATTGGCGTACTCCTGATGGCTAGGATTTGTATGAGCACATAAAGACTGAGCAGAGTCGGGAATTAGTAGCGCTTTAATTTGCTCTACTGCTTCCCAGTCTTGTGCTTGTTCTAAGCGATCCAGTTCGTACTCGATCGCTTGTAATAAAGGAGATGAGGGCAGGGAGTGCAGTGCATCAGTCGCCATGGCACTCACCATTTTGGAATAGATGCTTCCATGGCAAGGGCTCAATCCCACGGGCTTTATCCAAGCCTTGCGCGACATAAAAAGCAGCTTCCAACTCGCTGCAGTTATGCTCTTCCATGAGAAGCATGCGCTCACGCTTTTCCTCACCTTCGGTCATGGCCAAAGCGAGGAATAAACTTGGTGGAACCGCTCTAAATAAAAAGTCGTGGTTACGCGACAGCACTACGCCCTCTGTATATTTTTGAGGCTCTTTATTAGCAGAAAGCAGCAAGGCTTTTTGCGCACCGGTGAGCTCTTTAAATCGAGCAATCTCGTTAATTTCCTGCTTGGGCATAACGAGGCAAATCCACCACTCAATCATGTTGAGCATGGTTTCAGCAGAACCCGGGAAGTCGGCTAAGTTTTGCGTGGCCAACCAATACCAAGCGCGTAATTTCCGCCACATTTTGGTGATTTTTACGGCATAGGGAGCAACCAGAGGGTTCTTGGTAATCATGTGACCTTCATCCGTCACCATGACAATATCGCGGCCAGAGTACTGATCCCGCTCCGCAATGTTGTTGACTGTATTCATCAGCGTGATGTAACTGATCGCCATCTGTGCCTCGTAGCCTTCACGAGCAAAGGTGGCCAAGTCCACAATCGTCACATCACTTTCAGGCCAGCTAGAGCCTGGTCTGTCGAACATCTCGCCATCAAAGCCTTGCGTGAAAATTGTCATGGCAGAGGCCATGTCACGGTAGCGGGTACGCAGCTCACCTTCTTCACGTTCTGCTCGGCGCTCAAATGCTGCAATGATGTCTCTTGTTAGAACAGGGCGGTCTTCGTTGACGCACTTTTCAGCCGCATCCAAGATGCAACTGCGAATAACACTTTCATCAGCACGATTTAAGCGCTCAATTTCTTTGAGCTCACCACCTGTAATCATGAGCTTGGCGGTAATAGCCAATTCACCGAGAATGTCACGCTGTTCATCGTCTGCGCTGTCATCCTCCTCTGTAACAATGGGTTGGTTAACAAGTAGCGCGGCATCGGCATAGGGAGCCAGCGTGACGCTTGAACCAGGCTTGAGTGAAATCTGGTTGACGGACAAACCCATCAGCTTGAAAAAATCACCGAGTAAACCAAAGCTGTTTCCCGCCTCGACAACGAATAGGCGTGGACGGTATACGGCCATTAACTGTGTCATGAGGGACACTAAAGAGGCTGACTTACCTGAACCGGTAGGGCCGAAAATTAACGCATGAGCGTTCATTGAGCGGTCGGCTCTGTTTAGAGGGTCAAATGTTAGGGTCGAGCCACCACGGTTAAAAAAGGTAAGACCAGGGTTGCCTGTGCCTACTGAGCGCCCCCAGAATGGGGCAAGGTTTGCAGCATGCTGAGCAAACATAAGCTTGCTGTACCACAGGCGTTTATCCAAATGTGGTTTGAAACACATCGGTAGCCAGCGTAGAAACGAGTTGCAGGCAGCAATTTCATCGGCGGCATCAACGGGTTGCAGGCCAGCACTTTGGAGCTTGTTGGTCAGGATGACGCAGTTGTCGTGCAGATTCTTAATCGTATCGCCTTTCACATAGAAGGCCATGGCTGCTTGATATAAGCGATGCTTGCTACCGATGGTGTCTTTGGCTCGTGCAACGTCATCACGTACCTGTTCAGACTCAAGGTTTTCCCCCACGGCTTTTTTGGCCAGCCGGTTTAGGCGTTCTTCGAGTATGTCTTGAGGCGTGATCATTAATGTCATCGACATCATGGTGTTTTCAGGCAGCTGATCAAATAAAGCATTGAAGCCATCACCGGTGGAGATTTCGCCGGTGAGTTGCCCAATGACAGGCGGTTTGCGTACACGATCTACAACGATGACGCGGTGTGGCACATCATCAAATAACCAAACACCATTCTCTGCATCATTAACAGGCTCTGAGTAGAATAATTGCTCTGCAAAATCATGATCAAACGGTAGTTCGAGTAGAGCTGAATCTGCGCCTTCTCCTGCCGACATTTGGTAAGGAACGGACTTATAAAAATCACTGGGCTTTTTGACATGCTT
>RRZU010227134.1_pt1 | contig 25453 bp, 26 predicted proteins | sample 2165561 | NCBI WGS metagenome assembly RRZU01 (sample SAMN10456909, study PRJNA506462) | wastewater metagenome | isolation source: wastewater sludge | place: USA: Moscow, Idaho | reverse complement strand
TACCTCCCATGCCGTGACGGGCGGTGAGTACAAGACCCAGGAACATATTCACCGTAACATATCTGATTTACGATTACTAGCAATTCCAACTTCATGAGGGCGAGTTGCAGCCCTCAATCCGGACTGAGATGCGTTTTTGAGATTAGCTCCACCTTACGATATCGCTGCTCTTTGTACGCACCATTGTATCATGTGTGTAGCCCCAGACGTAAAAGCCATGCTGATTTGACGTCATCCACACCTTCCTCCTAGTTAACCTAGGCAGTCTCGTTAGAAAATATAACTAACGACATGGGTTGCGCTCGTTAACGGACTTAACCGAACACCTCAAGGCACGAGCTGACGACAACCATGCAGCACCTGTCTTATAGCTCCCTTACGGGCACTCTTCTGTTTCCAAAAGATTCTATAGATGTCAAGTCTGGGTAAGATTCCCCGTTTATTGTCGAATTAAACCACATGATCCACTGCTTGTGTGGGTCCCCGTCTATTCCTTTGAGTTTTAGTCTTGCGACCGTACTCCTCAGGTGGATAACTTATTGCGTTAGCTTCAGCACTGGGAATTTTCCCAACACTCAGTTATCATCGTTTAGGGCGTGGACTACAAGGGTATCTAATCCTTTTTGCTCCCCACGCTTTCGTCTTTCAGCGTCAATATAGTTCCAGTTAGCTGCCTTCGCTTTTGGTATTCCTCTAAGTATCTACGGATTGCACCCCTACACTTAGAATTCTGCTAACCTCTCCCTAATTCTAGTCAACCAGTTTTAAACACAAACACGGAGTTAAGCTCCGGTCTTTCATATCTAACTTAATTAACCACCTACAGACCCTTTACACCCAGTAATTCCGGATAACGCTTGAGGCATACGTATTACCGCGGCTGCTGGCACGTATTTAGCCGCCTCTTATTCCTGAGATACTATCATTATGCTCCCTCAGAAAAGAAGTTTACAACCGTTAGGCCTTCATCCTTCACGCGGTGTCGCTCCATCAGACTTTCGTCCATTGTGGAAGATTCCTCACTGCTGCCTCCCGTAGGAGTATGGACCGTGTCTCAGTTCCATTGTGACTGATCATCCTCTCAGATCAATTACCCGTCATTGCCTTGGTAAGCTTTTACCTCACCAACTAGCTGATAGGACGCAGGCTCCTCTTTTAGCGATAAATCTTTACTCTCTCGAGACTATCCGGTATTATTCAGAATTTCTTCTGGCTATCCCCGACTAAAAGGCAGATACCAACGTGTTACTCACCCGTTCGCCGCTTTCATACTTAATAGCAAGCTATTAAGTAATCACGCTCGACTTGCATGTGTTAGGCGCACCGCTAGCGTTCATCCTGAGCTAGGATCAAACTCTTTTAAACTTAGTTTATTGTTTTTTGGTTCCTACTCATAGTTTTATTATTAGGTTTCCCTTCTAAAATTTACAATTATTTTAATGTTCTCTTTTGCCTTTATCTAAGGCCTGTGCAGTATATTTATTTATCTCGCTTTGTCAAAACTTTTTTCAAATTTCTTTTTTTGAGTTTATTTTAAATCTACCTTTCTTTTCTCTCTTTTCAGAGCTGTCGTAGTATAGGTTTTTATTCCACTTTGTCAAAAGTTTTTTTTGCTTTTTTAGTTCAGATTAATTTTTGAGATAAAAAAATATATTTAATCTTTTTTCATACCTTTCTATTTAGGTAGATTGAAAAATTAAATATAACTTGTTTGTTTCGTGGAATGTAAATCAACATAAGACGAGATGTATTATATTAAAAAGTTTTTAAATTGCAAAACTTTTTTTAATTTTATTTAACAAAATAGTATTTTATCTTAAAGTAAAGAATAATTACATTATCTAAAATATTTAAAACATTAATATTTTAGATAATGTATTAAAAACATCATTTTAAATATCATTATTTTATTATCATTTTTATAAGCATTTCTTATACCTATTATAAGGGGATGAAATTTTTTCATATTTTTGGAGATATATTTTTAAAATTTTTATATTATAAAAAAAGAAAAAGCCAAAAGTAGCTTTTTGGCTTTTTCTAAAAAATATTTAATCTTTAATTTTAAATAAAACAAGGTAACCCGTTCTCATATTTTGAGTAAAGAAATTTTGTAAGATTTCAGTATTAATCTCTTTAAGTGAATTTAGATAATTTACATAAGGAATTAAATATGAATATGAAGTTTCATTTATTTCTTGAGAATTCATTAAATTTAAAACATAATTATAACAAATTTCTTGTTTTTGAGTTCTTGAATAAGTTAAAATTCAATCTTTATAACTTTCATAATTAACTCAAGCTATTTGAGTATATTTTTCATAATCAATAACTCATTTTTTATATGATTCTAATCAAACTTTTAAACAAATACTATCAGTTCAAATTAATTCTACTTTTTCTGAAGTAAATGTTTTTAATAAATTATCAAATCTTTTTGTTAATGCTCTTCTTGAATCTTTATCAATAGTTGCAGCATTTAAATCAGCAAGCAAATAACTCATTCACATTTTTTGCATTCTCTCTAGAGATTTATCTAAATCATTTTCATCATAGAAATATTTATCAAATAAATCAATAAGTGAATCTCAAAATAATCTTTTATTATTATCGATAATATAATAACTTAAAAAAGTTCATATTCTATAAATTCATTTTGAGTTTTTTGTTTGTTTAGATGGATATAATATTTTTTCATACATATCTACTCTTAAATTTAATGCTTCTTGTTTAATAGATAAAGCTTGTGTAGAATTATCAGTAATATTACTTAATTCTTTTAATAATTGCTCATAAGCTAGAATATTTGACACTTTCTTTTGTGTAATAATATTTTTTATTGAAATAGGTGTTTTTTCAAGTAATTCTTTATATAAAGATTCTTTATTTTCAATATTTAATTCTAAAAGTAGCTCCATATAAGTTGGTTGACTTTCAAAAATAGAAACATATTTTTGAATCATTCAAGCTTTAAAATTATTTACTCAAGCTGATGTTAAATTTGAAATTCAATGAGGGATTGATGAGAATAAAAAATAAATAGAGATTATAAAAAAAGTAATAATTGAACCAAATAATTTAAATATTTTTTGTTTTAATTCATCTCTATCTTCATAATTTGATAAATTATACAAACCTATTAATATAAAAATAATTAATGAATAATACATTACAACTCAGTACCAAACAATTCAGAAAGCAGAAATAGTCCATAGGAATATATAAAAACTTCCAAAAACTAAATTTAATTTTAATAAAACTGAATGTTTTTCTTTATCTAATGAGTAAATTAAATATATAAGTAATGCAAATATTGGCAATCATATAACAAAATATCAATTTGGTAAATCTATTTTTGAAAAAATATTTGAGAAATATTCATTTACTCCAGGATAAACAAAAAATAAATAAGTTAAAGCTGTTCAAATAAGTGGAATTATACTTAGATATTTATTTCTATAAGAGAAAAATAAAACTAAAGTTCAAACAAGCAAGAAGTATAAATATGTAATATCTGTAAATTCTCAAGTTTGATTTGTTTGCATTGTTAAATTATATGGAAGTTTCATATAATTATTAATTCCTTTATCATAACCTATATATCTTCAAAAATCTTCATTTACTTTTGCTTGTTCATAATTTTTTTCTATATTTTCAAGTTCTTCTTTTGAATAGATTTTCGTATAATCTGTTGAGAATACATCTGCTTTTCAACCTAAAATACTTCAAATAGTAATTTTTTCTCAACCAAGACTTACAATATTTTTTATAAAACTTGGTGCTATAGCAACTCCAAATCAGCTAAAAAATATTAAAAGTAAAACTAAAAGTGTTTTAAATGATTTTAGAGAATATTTATAAATACTATAACTAAATAATACGATAGAAATAATTAAACTTCAAATAAATACAGTATTTTTAAATCAAGGAGTATCTGGATAAGTAACATTCATCATTGACCATAAACCAAATTTTGTAAATATTCAAAGATAAAGACTAATATATGAAAATAATCAAGCTACTCATAGTTTTGCATAAAATATTACGGCTAAAACTCCTGATAAAAGTAAAAGTGTAGTAAATTTAATAGCAAATGCATATCAAACAAGTATTCATATAATAAAAATAAATATTAAGTAAGATTTATCTTTAAATAAATCTCTTTCTCAAATACTTATATATTTTCTAAAATGAGAGATAAAAATATTTTCTTCTCATTTTACTGTTATTTCAATATCTTGTGAATCTAGTGTTATGTCTTGAGAAATTTCAAAGTTTTTTCAAGTATAAGTTTTTTTGTATCAAACATATTTCAAAAATAAATATAATACTAAATAAACTGCTATAGTTGAAACAAAAAATAATCCAGGGTCTTGTTTTTGGTCTTTTGCTTGTTGAAAAATAAACATTGGCATTGAAGCAAATATAGTTCAAGCAAGCATTTGTAGATTTATAAATGTTTTTTTAGAATTTTTAACTATTAAATCATAAGTAGATAAAATTAAAACTATTACTGAAAGTATTCATCCAACATTATTTAGAAAAAAAGCTTGAGTTGCTGACTTAAACATAAATCAAATTCAAGTAAATATTGTCCAATATAAACTTGATCATATGTTTCAAATAGTTCCAGAGTTAGCTAGAATTTGAGGATAATTCATATAAACTCACATATCATCCCACCCAATAGGCATTGGTCTAACAACATTTATAAGATTTACTGAAAGTAAAAATGTTATAATTATAAATAAAAATTCTCAAGAAAGTAGGTTAAAATTTAATAATTTGAAAAAATTATTTCACTCATAATCATGATCCTCAACAGATATTTTATAAGTAAAAGTATTTAAAATAAGAGAATAAATTTGTTTATAAGAAATAATTATCATAAAAATAAGTATTGCAAAAACACTAAATTTATTATAAAAACCTAGACTTCAAATAATAAAAAGTAGAGTTGAAAAACTAAAAAATCAAAGTCAAATAGATGTTAATAGTCTAAAAATTGATGACTCATTTTTTGATGCTGGAATTTTATCTGTTAAATATTTTCAAAATCATACTGAAATATATGAAATAGTTGCAGGTAAAATTAAATATCAAATAATTTTGAAAAAAAGTGCAAATCAATAAGATCAATTATCTCAAATTAGTCAAAAATACATTATACTAAGTAAAAATAATTGCAAGAAAAAATATCAAACAAAAGAAATTGGTCTAAAAATCAAATTTTTTTGTCATTTAAAATAGTTTATTATTTTATAAATTGAATACAAAAACAATATAAATACAATATAAGAAATAGTTCAAGATGAACTTTCAATGTGAAATTTGTAAATAAAATAATAATAAAATATTGTAACTATAGAAATAATTACTAAATACAATATTTTTAATAAATATCAAACCATAAGTGGATATTAATAAATAAAACATACATTAATTTAATCATTATTAACATTTTGTAAAGATTTTTATTATTAATTGAAAAAATTATTATTTTTAATAAAATACTTTCAATATTTTTAAATTTAAAAAATGACTGAACATAATTTATTAAAAGACGAAACTCTAACACAAAAACTAATAAGTAAATGATTTTGGATGTATTTATTCACATTTTTATGATTACCTTTAGGATATTTAATAAGAATTTTATTATCAAATAATTTATCAGTTGGAGAGGTTTGAATTATTTATTCATTAATCTGAATTGTTTGATTAATTACAAATTTTAGTTCTTTATGATTAAATTCTTGAGCTTTAGTATATTTTCTACCAAAATATTTAGTTGAAAAAAAAATAAATCAGACAACAACAATTTATAGATTTGTAAGATATTTAAATATATTTATGACTGTATTAATTTGAATATTATTATTTATTTTAATACAAAAATACTGATTTAATTATATAAAACATGAAAAATCAATAAAAATATTATATGTATTTTTAGCTTATTTTATCTTTTCAAATATAGCTAATCCAGTTTCTTGAATTAACCAAACTCTACAAAATGTATTTATAACTCAAATTTCATGATTTTTATGTCAATTAAGTATATTTTTATGAGTGTTATTTTTTGTAATAACTGGAAATATCAGCATTATAAATGCAAGTTTAGCTTTTGTTTTAGGACAAATAATATTATATTTAATACAATATATAAATTACAAAATAAAATATCATAAAATAATTGAAGCTTGAGTTTGGATAAATGATAAAAAATTATTTAAAGAAATGTTACATTTCTGAATAAATACAATAATTGCAACAAATGCAATGGCAATAATCTCAAATTTAGATATGCAAATGCTTGTTGTATTAGTTTGAAATGAAAGTGCTTGATATTATTCAAATTATTATGCTTTACTTTCAATAGCAACTTTATTTTTAAATCCAATTTTAGCTTTAATATTCCCTATTATTTCAGAATTAAATAGTAAAAACGATAATTTTAAACTAAAATTATTACTTGATTTTCTATATAAATATTTTGTAGTTTTTGCTTTTAGTATGTGATTATTACTTTTTGTATTTGGAAAAGTTTTGAGTTTAGTATTTTTTAAAGAAATTTATTTGTATTCAGGAGAATTACTTAGATATTTTTCATTTTTTGGAGTATTACAAATAATTTTTTCTATAAATTTTTCTTTTTTATACTGAGTAGGAAAAAGTAAAATTACAAGAAATATTATGATGATTGGACTTATTATTAATTTAATATTAAATTTTTTGTTAATTCCTAAATTTGAAGCAATTTGAGCAGGAATTGCAACTGTAATTAGTTGGTTTATTATCGTCTTGTTTACATTTTATGAAACAAAGAAAATAATAAAAATAGATATTCCTTACAAATTTTATTTAAAAAATATTTGTATTATTTTATTTTTATGAATAATTTATGATTGAATTGTACAAAAATATTTTATTTTAAAAGATAGCTATAGACTTGAAAATCTTATTTATATGAGCATAATGTGAATTATTTTTTATGTATTGTTTGGATTTTTTAACTATAGTGAAATTAAAAGATTTTTGTGAGAGTTTAGATGATTTAGAAAGTAGAAAATATTAGTTTGGTTTGATTTTATTTTATAAATAATTAAAATTAGGAAAATTTAATTAAATAATATGTAAAAAATGAAAATTAAAAATCTTATCATTTGAGCATGACCTTCATGAATAATTTTAGCCCAAAGATTATCTGAAATTTGAGAACAAGTTTTAATTATTGAAAAAAGAAATCATATAGGTTGAAATTGTTACGATTATTACGATGAAAATTGAATACTTATTCATAAATATTGACCACATATTTTTCATACTGATATTGAAGATGTATGGAAATATTTAAATAGATTTAGTGATTTTTCAAATTTTCAACATAAAGTTTTATGATATGTAGATGGAAATATGATACCGGTTCCTTTTAATCTTAACTCTATTTATCAAAGTTTTTCTCCAGAATTAGCTAAAAAATTAGAAGAAACTTTATTAAAATATTATGAATATAATTCAAAAGTTTCTATAACTGAACTTAGAGAAAAAGCAAAGGAAGAAGATAATAAAGAATTAAATTTTTTAGCTGAGTATATTTTTGAAAAAGTATTTAAAAATTATACCATAAAACAATGGTGAATTACAGTAGAAGAAATAAATCAAGATGTTTTAAAAAGAGTACCTGTTGTTATATCAAGAGATAATAGATACTTTCCTCACAATAAATTTCAATGAATGCCTGAAAATGGATATACAAAAATGTTTGAAAATATGCTAGATAATAAAAATATAAAAGTATTATTAAATACTGATTATAAAGATATAATAAATGAAATAGAATATGAAAAATTATTCTTTACATGACCTATTGATGAATATTTTAATTTTAAATATGGAAAGCTAGAATATAGAAAAACTTTATATAAACTAGAAGAATATAATAAACATTCATTTCAAGAAAACATAGTTATAAATTATCCAAATGATTATGAATATACTCGTATAACAGAGTTTAAAAAATTTTATCCAAATAATCCAACTTATGATATAGAAAAAACAGTTATTTGTAAAGAAATTCCGTGAATTTGAGAAGTAGAAGCTTATCCAGTAGAAACAAAAGAAAATTTAGAAATTCTTGAAAAATATAAAAAAGATGCTGAAAAATTAGAAAATGTATTTTTCTTATGAAGACTAGCAAATTATAAATATTTTGATATGGATAAAACGATTAAGAATATTTTAGATTTTAAAATATAAAATATGGATATTAAAATTTATATTCCGTACCACAAAGCTTTTCCTGTAAAATTAGAAAGTGAAATTTTTACACCAATTCATGTATGAAAAAAATTATCTAATATAAATTTAAATATTATTTGAGATGATTCTTGAGATAATATTTCTAATTTGAATAAAGAATTTTGTGAATTAACTGCAATGTATTGGGTTTGGAAAAATCAAATAAAAACAGATTATATTTGATTTTTTCATTATAGAAGATTTTTATGATTTGAACAAAAAACTTGAAATAAAACTATAGATATATTAAATAAAATTTGATTATTAAAATTAATAAGTTCAAATCCTTATAGATATAGTTTTGAAACAAATTCTTTAAAAAAAGATATAGAATGATATGATATTATTTTACCAAAAACAAAAATTATCAATAAAACTATTTTTGATTCTTATAAAGAAGCCCATTACGAAAAAGATTTAATAGAATTATCTAATATTATTAAAAAAAAATTTCCAAATTATTGAAATTCTGTTGATAAAATTTTTTTTAAAAAAAATAATTTAATATTTAGTAGAATACACTTATTAAATATATTTATTATGAAACAAGTGTTTTTTAATGAATATATGAATTTTTTATTTAGCTGTTTGTTTGAGCTAAAAAATAAAATAAATATAGATAACTATGATGATTATCAAAAAAGGTTTTTTTGATTTTTAGCTGAAAGAATGTTAGATGTCTATATAGACTTTAAAAATAAAGATAAAAAATTAAAAATTAAAGAACTACCTATTATTTTTATAAATTAAATATAATGCAATCTTTATTAAAAATAATTAAAAAAAGTTTATTTAAATGAAATTTAATTTCATTTTTTATAAATCCTTCTCATTTTATAAGAAAATGACTATATAATTGAATTTTAGAAAATTCAATATTTTTAAAATGAAAAATTTTAGATTTCTGATGTGGATCAAAACCTTATCAAGAATTATTTCATTATACTGAATATTTATGAATAGATATTGAACAAAGCTGACATGATCATACTAATGAAAATATTGACTTTTATTATGATTGAAAAAAAATTCCTTTTGAAAACAATTATTTTGATTGAATATTAAGTACTGAAGTCTTTGAACATACATTTAATTTAAATGATGTATTAAAAGAATTAAATAGAGTATTAAAAAAAGATTGATTTATACTTATAACCATTCCTTTTTCTTTAGGAGAACATGAAAAACCATATGATTTCTGAAGATACACAAGTTTTTGAATAAAATATTTATTAGAAAATAATTGATTTAAAATAGAAAAAATAGAAAAAAAATGAAATTATATAACTAGTATTTTTCAATCAATAAATTTTTATGTTGTTGATATTTTATTTAAATGAAATTTTATTATAAAATGATTATTAGCTATTTTAATTATTTTTCCATTAAATTTAATATGAACTATTTTAGGATTCATTTTACCAAAAAATGATAATTTATACTTAAATTTAATAATTTTAGCTAAAAAATAATGAAAAAAATATTAATAATACTTTGATGTAACCCAAAATGATGATCTTGAGTAGAAAAAGTATCTTATGAAATTGGGAAAAAACTCTCAAAAGAATTTGAAATAGATTTCTTTTTTTGAGAAAAAAATAATACTTTTGGAAAAGAATGAAATATGTCTTTTTTTTGAGTAAAAATGTTTAAAACATATTTATTTGATGCATTGATTTTTTCTATTTATTCTTATTTTCATATTAAAAAAAATAAATACGATTTAATTATTGATAATATTTGAGTAAATTTATTTAATGAAACTAAAACCATTATTATTGCTCATTGAGTACATATTAATTTTTTTAAAAAAATTAAATTTAAAGATAAATTAGATAAATTAAAATATTTTTTATTTTTTGGATTTATAAATTGATTTATAGTTAAAAAATCCTTAAAAAAATCTCATAAAATAATTACTTTTTGAGAAACAATAAAAAAAGAATTAGTTAAAGAATATTATTTAAATAGTAAAAAAATATCGATAATACCAAATTGATGTGATAAAATAATATTTGATATTAATCAAAAAGAATATAACAAAAATAAAATACTTTTTATTTCAAATGACCACATAAGAAAATGAATTGATATATTAGAAAAAGTAGCTAATTATTTCGTGAATAATAAAAATATAGAATTTTTAATTATCTGAAAAGAATACAATTCTAAGAAACATAATATTAAATATTTATGAAAACTTCCTAGAAATGAAGTATATGAACAAATGAAAAATTCAAATATAATTTTTTTACCTTCATATTATGAATGACAACCTTTAGTTGTTATAGAAGCAATGGCTCTATGATGTATACCTCTTGTATCAAAAAATTGTCATTTAGATTTTTTAAGAAATACGAAAATTAAAAACTATATTTCTGAAGAAAATAATGTTGAATTTTATGTAGATAAAATAAAAAACTTAATTTCACTAAATAAAAATGACTCATTAAAATTATCATATGAATCTCAAAATCTATCCAATTTTTTAAACTGGAATAGAATTAGTAATGAATACTTAAAATTAATAAAAAATGAACTATAAAGGATCATCCTGTATAGTTCATTTTTTATATAAATAGATTTTTCTTATGATTTTCCTAAGAAATTTAAAATCTAAGAAAAAAAGAATAATTTTATGAAATATATGTTTATATAAATCTTTTTTTTCATTAAGTCAAGAATCCTTTAAATATTCATAATATTTATAACTTAATGGATGATGAGTAATCCAATTCCATGGTTTTAAATTTCAAAAAAAATGAATTATTTTTGGATTATTTTTTGTTTTAAAAAATTCTTCTTTTGTATATTTAGATTTTTTTTCATTATCAGATGAATATATTGTTGTTGGAGTATTAAATTGAGGATGAATAAAATAAGTTTTTTTATTAAAAATATAATTTAATACATCTTGATCAGCTACTGATAATTTGTCTCAATATTTATTTATAAATTCTAATATCTTTTCTGTAATTTTATTTTCTCTCCATTCATTTAAATTTATTAACAACAATCAAGCATTAAAATAATTTTTTAGTTTAATATTTCATAAATTATAATTTAATAAATCAATATAAATTTCCTTACAAGCTCAAATTATATTATCACCTAAATCTAGATTGTAAATTTCAATAATATCACAATCCACTATCATATCTGAATCAAGATATAACAATCTATCTATATTATCTGGAATTATTTTATCAATAACTAATCTATAAAGTGTTAATGGTGATATATAATCCGCTAATTTTAAACTTGAAAAATTTTGTTTAAAAAAAGATAAATTATATTCACAAAAAATAATTTTAATTTCACAATCAAACACAGATAATGATTTTATTATTTTATTTTTTATATTTATAGATAATCCGTCTGTTAAAATATAAATATCTATTTTATTATTTTTATTTATATTTTTTAATAAAGAAAATAACATCACAGTTCAATATTTCCAATAATTTTTATCAAAAGATGTGCATATATTAATTTTATTCATAAATTAAATTTTTTTAATTTTAAAATGTATTTCAGAAGCAGGAAAAATATAGCTAAAAAACCAAATATAAATTTTTGGATTAATTTTATAAGCAATTTTAGGAAGAATATAAAAAATATTAAAAAATAATTTAGAAAATCATTTTTTATATTCATCTATAAAAGTTATTTTTCTTTCAACTAATTCAAAATAAAATTCTCATAAATCCATTCATGGGTTCATATTTATACAATATTTATTATAACTATCGAAATTAAAAAAAGTTGTATGATCTGCAAAAAAAGCTCAAGGGTTTGAAAAATATGGTACTTTTATAATAGCAACTCATCATATTTTTAATATTCTTTGAATTTCATTTGTAGATTTAGCATAATCTAAATGCTCTATAATATTATCAGCATATATTTCATCTACTGAGTTATTTTCAAAGTTCCATGGATAAATATCTAAATCAACAACTTTATCAACTCATTCTCATTTTATACAATCAACATTAACATATCATTCAAATATTTTTCTTCAACATCATAAATTTATTTTCATAGTTTTTTATATTCATTATAAATTAAATTTGTTATTTTATCCCAAGTATATTTACATAATAGTGTATTATATCAATTTTCCTTTATTTCATCCAAATTAGAGATATTTCAAGTTATAAAATCAAGCAAAATATTTTTTAATTCTAAGATATTTTCTTTTTCAATCAAAAATCAATTAATTCAACTTTCAATAATATCTTCTGGTCAACCAGATTTAGTAGAGATAACTGGAATTTTATAAAGCATTGCTTCTAAAATAACAATTCAAAATCATTCAGATCTACTTGGTAAAACAAATAAATCACTAGATTTATATTCTTCTATTAAATTATTTCAAAATATTTTTCATCTAAATATAATATATTTTTCTAAATTATATTTTTTAACTAAATCTTTATATTCTTCTTCTTTATATCCATATCCTATTAAGTGAATTTCTAAATTTTTTAAATCTAAAATTGATTTATCTAAATTTTTGATAGATTCTATCAATATATCAACTCATTTAAATTCATCTAATCTTCAAACAAAAAGTATTTTATAAATATTTTTATTTTTTTTTAAATTTATATTATCAAAATCATCTATATTTATTCCATTTCAAATTAAAACAATATTATTATTAATATTTTTATATTTAAATAAACTATTTCAAACTGTTATTTCAGTATTATATTTAATTTTTGTTAAAATTATTTTTTCAATAAAATATTCTAAATTATTTTTTCATTTATCCAAAATTTGAGTTCAATGGCAAGTTAATATTATCGGTATATTTAAAAAAATCGATACTATTTTTCAAGAAATAGCTCAAAGATAAACATGAGAATGAATTAAATCATAATATTGCTTTTTATTTTCTTTAACAACTCTATATGAAATAGAAAATATAGATAAAAGTCTTTCAAAAAAATTAAAAAAATCTTTTGGTCTACCACATCTAATAATTCTCAATTTTCAATTTAATAATATTTCATCTTTATTATATATTTTTCAGTCATCTCATTTTAAACTTCTAACAAATAAATCAATTTCACAATTATGATTTTTTATTAATTTTTCACATATATTTCTTACATGAACTTGTCATCAACCAACTATAGGATCCCATGCATCTATAATCATTGCTATTTTCATAATACCTCTTTATAAATATCTAAAGTTTTATCAATATTTTCATCCCAAGAAAATATTTTTTCTGCAATATTTTGATAATTATTATTAAATGATTTTTCAAAAGCTTTTACAATTGTTTTAATATCACTAGGATTAATATAATTAATTTTTCAGCTAACCACTTCAGGAAGAGAAGCTAATTCACTAACAATTAATTCTTTTTTAATAGCGCAAGTTTCACAAGCAGCAAATCAAAATCATTCAACCAAAGAAGGAACTATAACAACATTTGAAGCCAATATATATTTTTTTAAATCACTATGTTTTACTGAATTAATCCAAATAATATTTTTTTCAATTTTTAATTTTTTAATTAATTCTTTTTCTTTTATTGCTTTATTATTATTACTTTCCGAAACTATTAAAAATGCCTTAAAATTAGGTATTTTTTTTACAATATCAGGAATGGATTCTATGTAATTTGATAATCATTTTGAAATTCACGATCTTCCAAAAAACAATCAAGTAAAACAATTCTTTAATTCATATTTATCAATAATTTCTTTTAAATCATTTTCTGAAACTTTAGATCTATCCCAAACTGAATAATCGATTCAATTATAAATAGTTATAAGTTTTTTATCATCAAGTCAAAAATAAATCCTTAAATTATTTTTTGTATAATTTGAAACACAAATATATTTATCAAAAGGAAATTTAAAAATAAGACTTTCAAATAATTTGAAAAAAAATCATTTTCCTCACATAAATTTATACCACAATTTTCAAAAAATTTCATGTACAGTTAAAACAATTTTTTTTCATGATAATTTTGCTATAATAGAAGATGGTATTGCCGAATTATAAGTTGTAGAATGAATTATATCACATTTTTTAGCTAATTTAATTCATTTAAATATAGAATATAACATAAAATCATATCTATTATGTCCTACTCTATAAATCTCAATATTTCAAGTTTTTTCATATTTTAAAACATTTTTTGAATATTTTGAAGTTAAAATAATAACTTCATTTCATTTTTCTACTAATTTATTTATAACATTATCAAAAAGTATCTCTACTCATCAGATATGTGGTTTAAATAAATCTAAAATAAATAATATTTTCATTATTTATGCTATTAAATACTAAATTATGTTATTTATTATCACTAAATTTTAGTTTTATGAAACTATAAACTAAATTAAAAATATTTACATGTTTAATTACTTTACTTACTCAAAAATCAATGTAATTAAAAAATAAAACCTATTTTTTCCTGAATTATCATTTACTTCTTCGATTGTATATTATTTTTACTTTAAAAATTTATTCCAAATCATTTTTAATGCAATATTTATAGCATTTGAAGATTTTTGACCTTTATGCATTGAATAATCAGTATAAATAATATCAACTGGGACCTCAGCAAATTTAATATGTTTATCTGAAATTATATCAATCATTTCAGAGGCATATCACATTCAATCAATAGTTAATTTTAAATCACCTATTATTTTTGATTTAAAAACTCTATATCAATTATGAGCATCAGTTAGCTTAATATTACTTACAAAATAAGTAAAAAATATTCCTAATTTTAATACTATTTTCCTAACAAATCAAACATTAGTCTTAGTATGGGTTATAAATCTAGATCAAAAAATTACATCTAAATTATTATCAGCATCAAATTTATCTAAAAATTTATTTAAATCTTTTAATTGATGTTGTCAATCAGCATCAAAAGTACAAACATATTTAATATTTTTTCAAAATCTTCTAATATATTCAAATCAAGTTTCCAAAGCAGCCCCTCCTCATCTATTTTTTAAATGTGATACTAAAATGATTTTATCTCAAAAAGATTTTAAAATATCTAATGAATTATCAAAACTTCAATCATTAACTACTAAAATATCTCATTTTGAACTATCAATTAATTCCTGGATTGTATTTAATAAAACTTTTCATTCATTAAAAACTCTTACTAAAAATACTAATTCTTTTTCAATTTCTCTTTTTTCACTTGTTTCAATAGATAAATTTCTTATTAAAATAGTTAAATCTTCTCATTGAGTATCCAATCTTCTAAGAATTTTTAATACACTATATCATAATCAAATTATTCAAACATAAACTAAAACATCAGCTCATCTTTCAACTCAAAATATTTTTCAAAACAAATTTAATACATCTGGCACAAAAGTAAAAATTAAAAGCCAAACTCACATAGAAAAAAATATAAAAAAATGAGCCAAATTAAATCTTTTTCCTTTCTTTGTAGTAAATGATACTATAATCAAAAATAATGCTGTAAGAGTCAAAATTATTTGAAGTAAATTCATATTTTAATTTTTAATAATTAATTTATCCAATAATATTTATTTAATTGATAAAATCAACAAAAATGTATATTTTTTACACAAAAATAAAAGACTTCTTTGAAATTCAAAGAAGTCTTTTATAATTATTTTGCAATATTTTGTGATTTTTGCATTCTAGCATAGAATTTATCAACAGCACCTGTTTTAAGGATTCTTTGTTCACCTGTATAAAATGGATGACATTTTGAACAGATTTCAATTCTATATTCAGCATTTTTTAAAGCAGAAGTAGCTTCTACTACATTCCCACAAGAACAGATAAATTTTACCATTTGTGTTTCTGGATGTATTCAAGTTTTCATAATTTCAATTTTTTTAACTTGTTCCGCTAAATACGGATACAAAATATAATATATTGGATTGGTGCCGAAAGAGAGACTCGAACTCTCACACGATTAAGTACTGGCTTCTAAGACCAGCATGTCTACCAATTTCATCATTTCGGCATTTTTTTAAAAAAGAATGGTGGGCCGAGATAGATTCGAACTATCGAAGGCGGAGCCAGTGGATTTACAGTCCACCCCATTTGGCCACTCTGGTATCGACCCAAATTTTTCTAAAAAATTACCCATAAACAAAAAATGGAGCCAATAATCGGAATTGAACCGATGACCGTTCGCTTACAAGGCGAATGCTCTACCAGCTGAGCTATATTGGCTTAAGTTGTTACAGGTAAGTAACGGTATTGTATTAAAAAAAGTTAATATGTCAAAATTTTTTTGAAAAAAAGTTTTTTTTGATTATAGTAATACTTGAAATTTATTTTATAAATACTGAAAAATGCTTGATTTTGACATTCAACAAAAAATTGATATTTTTAAAAATACTCCTTCTGAAAAACAAAAAATTATTGTAGTATATTGACCTACTGCCTGTTGAAAAACCTCTCTTAGTATCAAAATTGCAAAATATTTAAATACTGAAATCATTTCTACTGATTCAAGACAAATATTTAAATATTTAGATATTTGAACGGGAAAAGTTACATTAAATGAAATGCAATGAATTCCTCATCATATGATAGATATTGTAGAACCAAATGAAAGTTATAGTGCTTGAGTTTTTAAACAAGAATCAACTAAAATCATTTCTCATTTACATAATGCTTGAAAAATTCCTGTTTTAGCTTGAGGTACTGGACTTTATATTGACAGTATTATCTATGATTTTGATATTCCAAAAATTCCAGCTGATGAATTTTTAAGAAAAACTCTTGAAAAAGAAGCTGAACTTTATGGAAAAGAATTTGTTTATAATAAGTTAGTTGAAATTGATAGTGAATATGCAAAAGAATTGCATCCAAATAACCTAAATTATGTAATTAGAGCTATTGAAGTAAAGACTTTAACTTGAATATCAAAAAAGGATTTTAGAACTGAAAAAACACTAACTTATGACACATTATTTATAACTCCTTACTCTTGAGATAGAGAAACTTTATATAAAAACATCAATATTCGTGTTAAACAAATGTTTGATGATGGACTTGTAGAAGAAGTGAAAAATTTACTTGAAAAATATTCAAAAAATGATTTTTGATTAAAAACTATTTGATACACTGAAGTTATTGATTATTTAGAATGAAAAATATCACTTGATGAATGTTTAGAAATAGTTAGACAACATAATAGAAATTATGCAAAAAGGCAATTAACTTGGTTTAGAAAATATAAATAAAGTTTATTAAAATCTTATTTGAATATATACTATTTTTCTTTATAATATTACTGTTTTATATTTTAATATTATAATTTATGATAAAAAAATTAATATTTATTTTAAGTTTATATGCATTATTTTTTATAAATTTTGCAAATGCTAGTTTTACTATTTCAAATATTTCTTATGATTGAAATTTATCAAAAGATAGTATTATAAATATAAATTGAACTGATTTAACTTGATGTACAAACCTAAATATTTGAGGAAAAAGTATTAAAACAAAAGAAATTACAGCAACTAAAATATCTTTCAATTTTTCAGATATTAACATGTACTCTTGAAATGCTTCACTAACATGTTGAACAACAAAGATAAATAAGGATTTTTCATTTCCTAATATAACTAAAATTGATTGATTTAAATCTAATAACTTTGATTGAACTATTAGTATTTTTTGAAGTGGATTATGAGAATGATCAATTGTAAATATTCCATGATGAACATTTACAATATTAACACAAACTGATTGATTAATTGTATGAAAATTATCTCAAGTAATAACAAATTCTACAATATACATTGAAAAAAAATGACTAAAATCTAATATTATTGATTTATGAATGAAAATACCAAAAATAAAATTCATAACAAGTAATAATAACTTTTTAAATTGAAGTAAAATAAATATTTACTGAGAAAATTTAAACTCTTATAATGATTTTAAACTATATATTTGAACTGAATATATAACTAATGCTATTTACAATAAAAATTGATATATTGAAGCTACATTACCTGAAACAGCCTGAAACTACAATGTATATTCCCTATCAAATTGAATAAAATCTAATTCATTACAATTAAATATTTTATCAAATAGACCCGAAATTACAAATATTGAAAGAACTATTTATTCAGACGGTGTTAAAATAAAAGTTATATTAAAAGAAGATATTACTTCATTATCTTCACCAATTATTTTTATAAATTGAACAAATATTTGATCTGGAATAAGTGATTGAAAAAATATTTACTTTGATGTATCACATATAAAAAAATGAGTTAACTTAATTGAAGTAAAATTTTGAAATTTATTTAGTAATATCTACAGTTATAAAGAATCAAATGATGAATTACCTTATATAAATGAAATAGAAGTATGATGAGTAAAAAGCTGAAAAAGGAAAATATCACTATGAGTAAGTAATTTTGATATAACTTCGGATAAAATATATTTATGATGAACTGAAATACAAGTTTCTTCATACATAGCATGAGTTTGTTTGATTTGGATACCTGAAAACACTTTAAGTTGATATTTTACAGTATGAAGATGAAGTTATATAAATAATTTAAGAAAAGAATTTGATATAAAATATTCAAATTTAATGCATGTTAATACTTTAACATTAAGTTCTATTAAACAATGATGAAATATTACAATTACTTGAGAAAATTTAGATAATGCTACAATTACATCTACTAATTTATTTTGAAATAATAGTAATTGAAAAATTGATATAAAACAAAATAATACAACTATTTCTTGATATATTTTAGATGATTTTAATAAAACATCTAAAAGCTCTGTTAATATTACAAAAAATTGACAAACATTAACTATATGATTTATTCCTAGTGATATTGAAAATAGTTTAACAATAAATTGAGCTCCATTAATAGAAAAAATTTACAATAAAAACAATTTATTAATAAAAGAATGAGAAACAATTTATATTAGTTGAAAATGATTTTATTCTTGAGATACTATTTCTATATGAAATACAAAAACTCAATTAAATATAACAGAATGAAATATTGCTTCTTTTGTTATGCCAAAAATATGAGTTTATTGAAAAACATCATTAAAAATAACAAATAAAAATGGAATTGAATCTAATACAATTGATTTTATTTTAGCAAATCCCACAGAAGAAGATAATATAAAAATATCATATAAACCTTTAGATATTGATAATTTTTACATTGATAATAGTGAAAAATTAACAAATCCATTATTTAAAATCTGAGTAATAAATAAAGTACAAGATGTTGTAATTAGTAAACTTTCTTTTAATATTTCTGATTTAAATAAGAAATCTGTTAAAAATTTATGAACATTTAAACTTCAAATTGGAACAGACAAATACTCTCCTACTTTAATAGATGAAAAATGAAATATATCATTTGAAAACATCTACATTCCAAAATTAGATACAGAAAGTATGATTTTATTATTAAAATGATCTGATTTTTTAGATTTAACAAATATATTGATATCAGTTAATCAAAATGATGCAATATTTACATCAAAAGATGGAAATGTCATATCTAATATTATTTTTAACTGAACAAATCAAACTAAAATAAATTTATTATCAGAATCTAAACAATGTATTGATTCAGAAACTACAAATATTAATTGTAATTCATATACTTCTCAAAATACAACAATATCTAAACCAACTCAAAACACTACAAACACGACAAATACGACTACAACTCAAAATAATAATATTTGAGAAACTAGAAATAATAATTCTATTGTTTTAAACATTAATAATATTGATTTTTCAACATCATTAATGAAAAATCTTAGTGCAAAATTAATAACATTGGCTAATAAATTAGCTAATTATGACTCAAATAAAAACAATAAAATTGACATTGAAACAACAATAAATCAATTATTAATATGATTTTCACACTATGAAAAATCATCAGTAAATACCGCAAAAAGAAATTTTGCAAATAAAATAATTACTAATCAAGTAGTAAATTTACAAAAATTTATGAAGTAAATAATAAAAACAATGATTTTTCATTGTTTTTATTATTTCTACTAGAAATATCTAAAAGTCAACATCATTTTTTTGATAAATAAAATAATATATGATAAACTATTTTTGAATATATTATTTTTCTAGTAAATAAAACTATGGCAATGTTGAATTTTACAAATAAAAAAACTCCAGTGCAAGCAAAATCAAATATTGATGATTTGTTTAAAATACAGTCTGGAAGTGGGAAAAAAGCAAAATCTCATCTAACAATTGATGATACATATAAAGAAGATGACGAAAATATTATATCATTTGTAAATGATACTTTTTTACAAGCCATTTCAAGATGAGCATCAGATATTCACTTAGAACCAACAAATAAAGATATTAGAGTTAGATTTAGAATTGATGGTAATTTTATTGGTTACAAAAATTTAGCTATTGAAAAACTAGATTCACTAATTGCTAGAATCAAAATTCTTGCATACTTAAGAACTGATGAACACAGACTTCCTCAAGACTGAAAAATCAATTTTAATCTATTTTGATGAAAAACTATAGATTTAAGAGTTTCAGTTATGCCAACAATTTACTGAGAAAAATGTGTAGTAAGAGTTCTAAAAAAAGAAGAAAAACCACTAGAGTTAAAAGATTTATGAATACTTCCATACAATTTAGTCAAAATAAAAAAACATCTAAAAAATTCACACGGTATGATATTAGCTGTTTGACCTACATGATCTTGAAAATCAACAACTCTATTTTCACTTTTATCACAATTTAATGCTGAAGAAAATAATATTGCAACACTAGAAGATCCCGTAGAATACAGGATTCCTTGAGTAAACCATACTCAAATAAATACTGAAATATGATTTGATTTTCCAAATTGATTAAGAGCATTATTAAGACAAGACCCTGATATAATAATGGTTTGAGAAATAAGAGATGAAAAAACTGCAAAACTTGCCATAGAAGCATCGATTACAGGTCATTTGGTATTCTCTACCCTACATACAAATTCTGCAGCTCATACGATACAAAGACTTGTAAATTTATGAGTTGACCCACTTTTAATTTCTTCTGCACTAAGGTTTATTATTAGTCAAAGATTAGTGAGAAAATTATGTCCACATTGTAAAGAAAAATATCTTGCTGAAGAAAAAGTTAAAGAAAGTATTTTATGAAAAATATGAAGATATTTACAAAACAAAGAAGAAATTTATCTATACAAGGAAAGAGAATGAGGTTGTGAAAAATGTAATAATACTTGATTTAAATGAAGAGTTTGAGTATATGAAGTATTAGAAATGAATGAAAAAATTGAAACACTATTACTTAAAAATGCTTCTCGTACACAAATTGAAATACAAGCTATTTGAGACTGAATGGTTACTATTAAACAAGATGCTTTACTTAAAGCTGTAATGTGAGAAACAACAATAAAAGAAGTATTATCTGCTTTATGAGACTAAAAAAAGACTAATTTAAAATTAGTCTTTTTTTCTTTTTAATACTTTTTTAAAATGCATTAAATCTTTTCTCATAATTAAATAATCATCTTTTGAAAATTCTCATTTAATTTCTGAATTTTTAACTTTTTTTAAAATATCTTCTCTATTTTTTCATTCACAAATAATATCGAAAAAATATTTATTATGAGATATTTTTGTTTTATTTAACTTATAATAATACACTTCAGCTAGATAATATTCTAGTCAAATTCTAATAATCATATAATTCCAAGACATAGTTTTTATTATTAAAAAATAAGCTTTTATAAGTATAGCAAAATATAGTGTTTAGTCAAAATAAAAGATTGAAGTATTATCAAAAAGTCTCTTTAAAATTAAGTAAATATTTTTTTATCTTATAGATAAACTAAGAACATATCTTTGCTTTAATTCAAAATTTTCATCAAATTCTATAAATAAATATTTAGTTCTCCATTTGATTATTATAGAATTATTACTTTTTTTTCATAATATATTTTCTTCTTTTAATTTATTTATAATAAAACTCTTTAATTCAATATGTCTATTTAGTGATTCATCTATATATCAATTAATTATTTGATTTTCAGACCATATTCAACTATCTTGAAATAATGATTCATAATATTTTCTATAATTTTCAAAATAATTCAACATATATTTAGAAATATCTTTTTTAAAATAAACTTTATACATATTCTATTTCATTTATAAAATTATTTTTATTTCTTTTTTCTCTTAAATTTTTTCTAAGAATGTCTGCTTGTTCCATTATTCATTTCTCTATTATTTCAGAAAATTCAATTTCATCATAATATATTTCTCCATTTATTATTTCCATAATTCCAATAATTAAAAACTAAATTCTCACTTATTATACTCATTTCATAAAATTTGCAAAATTTTAAGCCGGTACCAAATAAAATCAAATATCAGTAGATGAAAATGTTTAAGTTAGTCAAATCAGCAAGGTACCGGTACCTAAACAAAGTCAGAATTTTTAATTTGTTTAATCTAAAAAATATTTTAATGATTCATCAGTCAATTTGTTAAATTCAAGATTTAATTCTTCAAATTTTGTATGGTTTTTTTATTCAAGATAAGTCAAATATTTCATTCTGACTCAAATTTTGACTAAAAATCTTGATGATCAGATATTTCAATTACTAAAAATATTTTACCATATGTTTCAGTTTCACGAAAAACTCAAAATGCTCTATATTTTTTATTAATTCTAAATTGGTATACTTCTAATTTTTTAGGTTGTCTTAATTTAAACTCTACAATATTTAAAAATCATTCTGATAAAAAATTTTTAGCTTTTTTATACTGTTTATCTAATTTTCTTGAGCTAATATAATCAAATATTTCTGGCATTTCTTTTATTATTATTTTCACCATATTATAAATCTATTAATTCTAATTCATTAATTTCCATTGCTTTCGATGCTTTTTTTTGTAAATTTAACTCAAATTTTAATTGTTCTTGAATTATTAAATATAATTCTTCCAAATTTGAAAAATGTGTTTTACTTAAATTTAAAGGTTTATCTATAGTTAATATTGTCATATTCCAATAATTAAAAACTAAATTCTCACTTATTATACTCATTTTATAAGTTTTGCAAAATTTTAAGTAATTGTTTAAAAATTTAAACAAAAAAAAAGACTTTTTCTAGTCTTTAAAAATTAATTTAATTATTTTTAAAATAAAATATCTTCTACAAAAATATCATTATTAATTCTTTTTATAATAACTTTCAATGTATAGCTTCTTATACTTATAACTAATTTTGATTTTTCATAATTCAGTTTTGTTTCAAATATATTTCATAAATATCACTTTTCTATTGTATCCTCTATTTTATCTATTATTTCATTATATAAACTATCTGATTTACTAATATATCAATGTATTATTTGTTCTTCATTTACCAATCAAGTATCAAAATAAATAGTTTTATAATATTTTTTTAAATTATTTATAAATATAAGAATATTATTAGAAAATAGATCTCAATAAATTATTTTCTTATTCATACACTATTCCATTAACATTTATAAATTTTGATTCTCTTTTAATTTCCTCTGATAATTCTTGTGCATTTTTTCTAATAGAAACATAAACTAGATCATCTAATTCTTCTCTTGTATAATACTTTTTTCCATTTATTATTTCCATAATTCCAATAATTAAAAACTAAATTCTCACTTATTATACTCATTTCATAAAATTTGCAAAATTTTAAGTAATTACTTAAAAACTCAAACACAAAAAAAAGACTCTCTCAAGTCTTTTAAAATCAAGTAAATATTTTTTTATCTAATAGATATACTAACAACAAATCTTTCTTTTAACTCTTTATCTTCATCAAAATCTATAAATAAATATTTAGTTCTCCATTTTATAATTACTGAAGAATTATCTTTTCTTCATAATACATTTTCTTCTTCTAATTTATTTTTAATTAAATTAAGAACTTCTATTTTTCTATTTTTTGCTTCATCAATATATGAATTTATAATTTGATTTTCAGACCAAATTCAACTATCTTGATATAAATTTTCAAAATAATCTCTATATTTATCAAAATAATCTCATAAATAATTTATACTTTTATTTGTAAGTAATACTCTATACATATTCTATTTCATTTACAAAATTATTTTTATTTCTTTTTTCTATTAAATTTTTTCTAAGAATCTCTGATTGTTCTAAAATTTTTTCATCTAATATTTTTGAAACTTCTTCAATATCATAATAAATTTCTCAATTAATTGTTTTCATAATTTATAAATTAAAAACTAAATTCTCACTTATTATACTCATTTCATAAAATTTGCAAAATTTTATGTAATTGCTTAAAAACTTAAACACAAAAAAAAGACTTTCTCAAGTCTTTTAAAATTATTAGATCTCTATTTTTAAATTATTTACTATTATTTCTTTTTTTGTATTATTTTTTATAGCTGAAAAGGTTATTTTATAATTTCAATATCTAAATTTAAAACTACAACTCTCAATATTTTCAAAAGAATATATAATTTTTCTTCATATAATTCAACTTTCACAAATAGAATTTATTTCATTAAAAATATCTGTTTTCATTTTTTCATATTTTTCAAAATATGATTCTACTATTTTATCTTCATCATATATTCAAGTATTACTATAAAAATTAAAATAGTAATTTTTCATAGAATAAATAAAATCATTCAATCACTCAAAAAAAGTTTCTTCAAAATATATTTTAAACATAAGTTAATTTTTCCTTAGAATTAAAATTAATAGCTTTATTTTTAGCTTCTAATAATTCTTTTTTCAATTCTTTAGATTGATTTTCAATTATCTTTGTACCAAGTTTTTGTGCTTCAGAAAGTGTATAAAGTTTTTTCATAACTCTTAAATTATCAAATAACAAACTTATTATATATATTTTCATAAAATTTGCAAAATTTTAAAGTAATTGCTTAAAAACTCAAACACAAAAAAAAGACTCTCTTTCGAGAAGTCTTTTTAAACTAATTAAATAATTTTTATAATGAAATATTAGTAAGTTCTAGAACCCATATCAATTTCATCAGCTAAGCTAGTAGTAACTGAAGTAGAACCTACAGAGTAAGTAATACCATCAGTAACTAATGTTAAATCTAAAGATTCACC
>RRZU011660614.1_pt1 | contig 25454 bp, 28 predicted proteins | sample 2165561 | NCBI WGS metagenome assembly RRZU01 (sample SAMN10456909, study PRJNA506462) | wastewater metagenome | isolation source: wastewater sludge | place: USA: Moscow, Idaho | reverse complement strand
GCGCCCTGATAGTCGTATTCCTCAAGCCGGATATAGGCCAGCAGCGCGGCGATCTCGGTCTTGAAGGGCAGGTTGCCGGCGATGAACACCACGGCGCCACTCTCGCCCAGCGAGCGGGCGAAGGCCACGGTCGATCCGGCCAGCCACGCCGGCAGGATCGCCGGCAGCACGACGCGGCGAAAGATCGCCAAGGGCCGCGCGCCCAGCGTCATCGCCGCCTGTTCCAGCGCCGGGTCCAGATCCTCAAGCACCGGCTGGATGGCACGCACGACGAACGGGGTCGAGGTGAAGGCCATGGCCAGCGTGACGCCGCCCAGCGTATAGACGACCTCGATCCCCGCCGCCTGCAACGGCCCGCCAAACCAGCCATTCGCCGAATAAAGCGCGGTCAGCGAGATGCCGGCGACGGCGGTCGGCAGCGCGAAGGGCACGTCCATCAGCGCGTCCAGAATGCGCTTGCCGGGAAAGTCATAGCGCGTCAGCACCCATGCCATCAGCAGCCCATAGAAGGCGTTGAAGACGGTGGCCACCGCCGCCGCGGTCACGGTGACCCGCAGCGCCGACAGCGTGCGCGGCGCGGTGACGATGGACCAGAACCCGGCCGGGCCGATCTCGGCGCCTTTCAGGATCAGCGCGATCACCGGGATCAGGATCACCAGCGCGACGTAAAGCAGCGTCGTGCCGAGGCTCAGCGAGAACCCCGGCAGGACGCGTTTCGGCTTGATGGCCGCGCGGCTCATCGGTTGACGAAAACCTTGTCGAGGATGGCGCCCTCGGCCAGATGTTCGGACTGGATCTTCGGCCAGCCGCCAAAGACTTCGTCAACCGTCACCAGCTTCACCTGCGGGAAGTCGGCGGCATGGGCGGCGGTCACCGCGGCATCGGTGCTGCGATAGTTGTTCTGCGCCATGATCTCTTGCGCCTTGGGCGTATAGAGCCAGTTCAGATATTCGGCCGCGACCTCGGCCGAGCCGTCCTTTTGCGCGTTCTCGGTCACGACCGCGACCGGGAAGGCGGCGAAAAGGCTCATCGAGGGGGTCACCGGCTCAAAGCCCTGATCGGCGTATTGTTTGGCGATCGACTTCGTTTCGGCCTCGAACGTCACCAGAACGTCGCCGATCTCGCGTTCGGCAAAGGTCTGGGTGGCGGCGCGGCCGCCGGTGTCGAAAACCGGCACATTGGCAAAGATCCTGCCGACGAAATCCTGCGCCTTGGCCGCGTCGCCGCCATTCTGCGCCAGCGCATAGGCATAGGCCGCCAGATAGGTATAGCGCCCGTTGCCGCTGGTCTTGGGGTTCGGAAAGACCGGCTTCACGTCCTCGCGCGCGAGGTCGGACCAGTCCTTGATCCCCTTGGGATTGCCCTTGCGCACCAGAAACGACGGCAGCGAATAATAGGGCGAGGCGCCGTTCGGAAAGGCCCCGCGCCAGTTTTCCGCGACCATGCCGCCCTTGGCCAGCATGTCGATATCGGTTTCCTGATTGAAGGTCACCACGTCGGCAGGCAGCCCCTCAAGGATCGCCCGCGCCTGTTTCGAGGACCCGGCATGGCTTTGGTCGATGGTGACCTCGCGCCCGGTCTTGCCCTGCCAATAGGTCTGGAATTCGGGGTTCAGCGCCTCGAAAAGCTCGCGCCCGATATCGTAGCTGACGTTCAGGATCTTGTCCTGCGCAAGGGCGGGGCTTGTGCCCACCAGCAGCGCCAGCGCCGCGATACGAAGTCTGGAAAGGGTCATACGGCTTTCTCCTTGAGGTATTCGGCCGGGGCGGCGGGGGCGGCAATGGCCCCGCGCGGCGCGGCAAACAGCGCGCCCGCCTCGGCGCGCAGATGGGTGCGGGTGCCGCGTTCCAGCGCGCGGGCCTCGGGGGCGCGGCGGGGCAGGTCGGCGGGGATGGTGGTGGTGCCATCGGTCAGGTCGATGCGCAGCACGGCGCCATTGCTGTCGCAGCGTGCCACCTGCCAGCGCCCGTCCGGGTCGGCGACCGGGGTGATGTCGGCGGGGCGCAGGAACAGCGTCGCCGGACCGTCGGGCAGCGCGCGGCGGGGCAGGCGGCTGGCGTCCAGCCCCGGCGCGCCGGCCCGGCCCGCATGCAGCGTCACCGGCAGCTCGACCGTCGCGCCCATGAAGCGGGCGACAAAGGGCGATGCGGGATGGTCATGGATCTGGTCGGCATTGCCGATCTGCTCGATCCGGCCATCGCCCATGACCACGACGCGGTCGGCAAGCTCGAACGCCTCTTCCTGATCGTGCGTCACGAAGATGGTGGTCGAGCCGGTCTCTTCGTGGACGCCGCGCAGCCATGCCCGCAGGTCGCGGCGCACCGCCGCGTCCAGGGCGCCGAAGGGCTCGTCCAGAAGCAGGACCGAGGGCTGTATCGCCAGCGCCCGCCCCAGTGCCACCCGCTGGCGCTGGCCGCCCGAAAGCTGCGCCGGATAGCGTTCGCTCAGATGCGCGATCTGCAGGAACTGCAACAGCTCATCGACCTTGGCGGCGATTGCGGCCTTGCCGGGGCGCTGGCCGCGCGGGCGCACGGTCAGGCCAAAGGCCAGATTGTCGCGCACGCTCATATGCGGAAACAGCGCGTAATGCTGAAAGACAAAGCCGATGCGGCGGTCCTGCGCCGCCAGTTGCAGCCAGTCCGCGCCATCGACCGCCAGCGCCCCGGCATCGGGCCATTCCAGCCCGGCGATGATCTTCAGCAGCGTCGTCTTGCCCGAACCCGATGGCCCCAGCAGCGCCACCAGCTCGCCCGAGGCGATGGTCAGGTCGATGCCGCGCAGCACCGGGGTGCCGCCAAAGCTTTTGGTCATGTTGTCGATGACGATGGACATGCGCACCCCCGGTTTCCCGGTCGAGGTAGCGGGGCGGGACCCGTGCGACAAGGCGCGCACCCATGGGGCGGCGGCTCCGGCTGCGAACGATTTCCCGATCATCCTCCCTGACCGGACCGCTGTTCCCCGCACCCGGCCCATGGGCGAACATGGTCCGGGCAGCCTGCCTGTATTTCCGGCAATCATCCTTATTTTTCATGCAGGTGGGGCCGCGCGCCCTTCGCATCGCCCGGCAGGGATGTTAGCGTCGCCCGGTCTGTTGGGGGGCAAGATGACTGAAAACGAATTGCGCATCTCGCGCGAAAGCCCGCTGGGCGACGACCTTGGGCTGCTCTTTCAGCGCCATACCGCCGACATGCATGCCGACACCCCGCCCGGGTCGATCCACATGCTGCCCCGCGCCGCGCTGGTCCATCCCGACATCGCCTTTTTCGTCCTGCGCGAGGGCGGCCAGCCCATGGCCATGGGCGCGGTGAAGCGCATCGGCCCCGATCACGGAGAGATCAAGTCGATGCATGTCCTGTCGGAAACCCGCGGCCGCGGCCTGTCGCGCCGGATGCTGGAGGCACTGATCGCCCATGCCCGCGACGGCGGCCTGACCCGGCTGAGCCTTGAGACCGGCATCCAGCCGACCTTCGTCGCTGCGCGCGCGCTTTATGCGCGGGCGGGTTTCGTCGAATGTGGGCCGTTCGGCGATTACCGGCCCGATCCGAACAGCGTCTTCATGACGATGGAACTGCGCACGGCCTGAATAGGCGGTTGATTCACCGCGCCGTCTTTGCCATGACTGCGCCGACGCGGCCCCGTCGCTCAACTGGATAGAGCAGGGCCCTACTAAGTCCCGGCTCTAAGCCGGAAAACGGATGGAGTAACAACACACTAGGCGGAGAGGGCGGCGTTGCGAACCGTTTTCCGACCCGCTATCAGAGGAATCACGGCCCCGTAGCTCAACTGGATAGAGCAAGTGACTTCTAATCACTAGGTTGGGCGTTCGAGTCGTCCCGGGGTCGCCAACACCTTGAAATCGCTGCTACACACGGCGCTCCGGCCCCGCTAGTGTGGCCCCATGACGAATCAAGTTGTTGACCCCCGCATCCTCGCCCTTTGTGACAAGGTGACCGCGAAACGAGCCCGCGCGCTCATTGACTACCTGTTGGAGCATGGAGAGTGCTCGACAGAGGACCTCAACGACATGGGCTATGACCATCCGCCCCGCGTGGCCGGGGACGTGAAGGAGGCGGGCATCCCCATCGTGATGACGCGGGACCGCGTGTCAGCCAAGACAGGGCGCAAGATTGGCGTCTATCGGTTCGGGGACCCCAGTGAAATCAAGGCTGGCCGGATTGACGGGCGCAAGGCGTTCTCCAAGGCCTTCAAGGAGGCGTTGGTTGCCAGATACGGAGCCCGGGACGCTTTCACGCAAGAACCGCTTGAGCCCCGCTACCTCCAGATTGACCACCGGGTGCCCTATCAGGTCGCAGGCGATGCGGCCTTTGATGAGTCCAACCCGGCGGCTTACATGCTGCTGGACGCCTCCAGCCAGCGGGCCAAGTCGTGGTCCTGTGAACACTGCGCCAACCTTGCGGTGCTGGATGAGGCTGTGTGTCGGTCGTGCTTCTGGGCGTTCCCGGAGGCCTACACCCACGTCGCAACCGAACAGGTGCGCCGGGTGGACATTGCATGGCGGGGCGATGAGGTGGCGGCCTTTGACCGCCTCAAGGTCCGCGCTGACGCCCTCGGCATCACCGTGGGCGACCTGCTCAAGCGCCTGTCACAGGGCTAGGACGGCCTGAGCGGAACTGCGGCGGATCACGCCTTCAACGGGCTCCGACAGCCCGGGGGTGACGTAGAGGCTCTCAACCGTCTCCTCCTTGCGCCCGGACAGGGTGGACTGGGAGGAGGTCCCGGCGTGGAGCAGGAGCCGCGTCAGGCCAAGGCTCTCAGGCAGCGGTGGCCCATACTCACGCCCGCCTGTCATCCCGTCATAGGACAGGGCGAAGGCCACCCCGCGCCCAAGCAACCCCTCAAGCCCGCCGCAGAGCGCCTCCTGCGTGAGTTGCTGGTGGTATCGCTTGTCGCGCCCGATGGAGGTGCCAAGGTAGGGCGGGTCCATGTAAACGAAGTCAGCCGGGCGGGCGTCTGCCGTGGTGTCCTTCCAGTCCCCAACCCGGAACTCGGTGCGCCCGCGCAGGATGGACGACACGCCCGCGACGGCGCTTGCCAGCTTGTCAGGATGCTGCCCAAGGCGGCGCTTGTCCACCGACTGGGTGAAGCGGCCATTGCTGTTGAAGCGCACCGCGTTCTTGACGCATCGGCAGATCAGGTAGAGGAGGTCCACCGGGTCGCGGTCAGCGTTGTATCGGTCCCGGACCTCGTTGAAGTATCCGGTTTCGCCCTCCCGCTGGCCGTTCCAGACAGCGCGGTATTTGCCCGCCGTCTCCTCTGGACGCTCCACGATTGCGCGCAGCAGGTCAACCATGGGCTCAAGGCTGTCAGCCAACACATAGTGGCGGGCAACCCGGTTGTGGGCTGCCCAAATGGTCATGGCGGCGGAGCCTGCGAAGGGCTCAAAGAACGTCTCAACACCCCGGGGGATGTATGGGCCGATCATCGGCGCAAGGCTTCTCTTGCTCCCCTGATAGGGGATGGGGTGCGGCAGTTTGGTCATTGTTCCTCCTTACCCGTGTTGGCGGATTGTTGCTAGGGCTTGTTGTGTGGGCCGTGCCGCCACCCCATGGGCGGTCTTGTTCCACGCTGACGGGCAGCGCACGAGGTCGGCAAGGGCCATTGCCAGCGCCGCGACGTGAAGGGCTGAGTAGGCTGGCAGGAGGAACACCGTCAGGGCGCTGCGGGTCGTTGCCCAGGTCAGCGCCACAGAGGCCGCGTAGCCCGTCAGGAGCAAGGCCCCCAGTGGCCCGGACAGGTCCCCCCGGGCGGCTAGGGTCAGGCCCACCGGGTGCGCCGCAACGCACAGTGTCGCGGCTGGCAGTTGGGCAAGGACCGCAAGGGAGCCCGCCGGGCCTAAGTCGCGCCATGTCTGGACCGGATTGCGCAGGTGGACGATGGCCGTCACCACGTGTCCTGCGATCCAGCGCCGCCGCTGCCAGAGCCATGTCCGCAAGGTGGTCGGGGCCTCCTCCCACGTCACTGACGTGATGGTGCGGGAGCGCCAGCCCGCCCGTGCCAAGCGCACCCCGGCGTCCGCGTCCTCCGTGACGTTTGCGGCGTCATAGGCACCAACGTCCAAGAGCGCCCGGGTGCGGAGAAATTGCGAGGTCCCGCCCAAGAGGAACGGCAGGCCAAGGCGTGACAGGGCGGGCAGGACTGCGCCGAACAATGTCCGGTATTCGGCATTCCACATGCGGGTGACGAATGGGGCTCCGGCCCCGGCGTGGTCGCAGGCAAGGGCGCACTGGACCACCGCAAGCCTTTGGTCAGCCATGAGCGCCGCGACGGCCCGGCGGGCTTGGTCGGGCTCTGGCCTGTCCTCCCCGTCATAGATCACCACCACCTCACCGCGCGCCGCTGCCAGCCCCACGTTGACCGCCCGGGGCTTGGTCTGCGGCTTGCCCTTGGGCACGACGATGACCTGCCACCCTTGGCCTTTGGGAACGTGGACGCCCGCCGCGCCGCGCGTCTCTGCGTCACCCTCCTCCAACAAGACGATGATCTGCATCAGGTGGCGGGGGTAGTCCAAGGCCCACATTGCGGCCACGAGGTCGGGCAGCACTGCCGCCTCTTTGTAGAGTGGCAACAGCACGGTCAGGGTGGGCAGGTGCGCGTCTGGCAGGGGCGGCGGTTCGGGGACCTTGGGCAGGATCAGGCCCACCAGAGCGGCCAGCCGGAGCGCCGCCGCAAGGGCGAAGGCCGGGGCTAGGATGTAGGATGCCCAAGGCAGGAGCGCGGCCATGCCGAGCGCCAGCGGGAGGCACAGCGCGGCCAGAAGCGGGACCTTGAGCCCCCGGGCGGAGAGCGCTTGCGGGACGCTGGACGCTGCCCACGCAGCGGTTGCGGCGGAGGCCGTGGCCCTGTGGCGGGCGAAGGGGATGACGTTCATGGGCGCTCCGGGGTGTGAACAAAGTGTGAACTTATCCCCGGTCTAGCTGGTGCTCCCAGCGCAAGTCTAGACTTATCCCCGGCCCCGCCAGCGGAAACTTCCTTTACACAACAATGGCTTGACGCGCGCCGAAGTGGCCCCGGCAGTCGTCAACGCGGGTTGACGGTGGCGGAGGCTTGACAAAGTTGCGGAGTTGTGGGCCGGAGCCCCCGGCGGGGACCGCAGCATCAAAGGGTCAAATCGGTGTTGACAGGCGACGGGGCTGACGTGCGATAAACCGATGGTCAGCTATACGTGACCGCACCGTCAGGTGCCGTGATCCGAAGTTGTCCGGTGGACCCTTGGACGGGTCCGAAACCATAGATGCCAGTTGGCCCCAAGGGGCTGAAAACCGCCAATGGTGCCGACCAGAGAAATCATCACCGAAACCCGGTGCTGGTGTCTGTTGGTCGGGCGAAGCTCCCCCCACGCGCCAGTGCCCTATCCCTGAAAGGGGCACATGATGACTGCGACTTACGTGAACGACATTGATGACCAGCTTGCCGAGTTGAACGCCGCTTTCAACGCGCTTTTCGAAGCGATGGACGCAGCTCAGCCCGACAACGCGCTCGTCAGTCTTTTGATGAAACGGACCTTGAGGGCAAAGAGAGCCATCCAAGAGGCTGACCCTACCCTGAAGATCGTCGTCGATGAAAACGACCGCTTCGCCGCAATCCGCGTCGCCTGACCCCCTGCGCCGCCCGGCGCGGTGTCGGGCGGCGTCACCCCCAAGTCATGGAGAGATGACGATGAACTACCTGATTGAGAGCGCCCACGCGGCGGCTGAACACCTGAACCACGTGCGGACCAAGCCGAAGTATGACATCCGCGCGTTCCACCTCGTGCACGGGGGGCGGCGGATCGAAGTTGAATACAACGGCGACCTCTTCGACCTTCCCGATGCCCAGTTGGCCCAAGTCGTGAGGGCGGAGGCAGTGATCAACGAGGCGCTGCACAAGATCGGCACCTTGGCGGCTTTGGTGTGCCCCGAAACCGGGTGCATCAGCATCATGGAAGCCTGAACCACTGCGCCGCCCGGCTTGCCCCGGGCGGCGTGATTCATTTGAACACCGACAGCGACAGCCGGAGCGGTGGCCGGTATGCCCAGACAGCCGCGCCCTGCCGGGTCCACGTCGGGGGCTGGATGAAGGGTGCAAGGACTTTCCGCGCCTTGTCGCGGTTGCACCGCCGTTTGGCTGCGATGGACATGTTGCGCCGGGCTTCATCGGACTTCGGCTGACCCTTGAGCCTAGCTGACAGTTTCGCCCGCGCCTCCGGCTGTCGGGTCAACTCTTTCATGGTCGCGCTCTTTCTGGCGCTCACTTCGGGCCGGTTTTGCGCCTTCTTGTTCGCAGCAATCCGCCGGGCCTTCACATCGGGTTTCGCGTGAGACTCACGCAAACCAGCGCTGACCTTTGCCTTCACATCCGGGCGGTTCTGCGCTTTCTTGTTGGATGCGCAGCGCCGCGCCTTCACTTCCGGTCGGGCGTTGGTGGCCCGGGCTTTCGCCTGCACGTGCGGATCAGACCAATGGGCGATTGCCTCGGCGCTGGTGAAGCCCTGTCCCCCCGCCCGGATGTTCATGCATCGACCTGACCAGAGGTGGCGCGCAAGCCGGATAGCCCGGCGCTCCGCTGCGTCAATGATGGCGCGGGGTGTGCCTTCGGGGAACCGCCGGAGGATGATCCAGCGGATGGCGGAGCCGTGCTTCCTGACCACATTCTGCCACAGCTTGCCACTGCCTGAGTATCCATCGGGGAGCGGTCCCGCGCCACGCCGGGGAAAATCGGTGTGGTCGCAGTAGCGCCGCCCGGCGTAGGCCCGGCCTGACGGGCTGACAAACAGATAGATGACCGATGGTTTCATGCCCAGAGGATACCGCGCCCGGGCGGGCCGGGCGACGGCGGGGCGTTGCGCCTAGTGCGTGATTGCTTGGTCGCGGGCGGTCATCTGGGCGGCCACGTTGTAGAACCCGTAGGCCACCAGCGACTGGCGGCTGAAGCTGACCGCGTTGTTGCGGTGGACAAGCTCCGGGTGCCGCCTCGCATCGCAGAACACGGTCTTGCGCCCGACCTTCATGGTCAGGATGCCCACGAGCCCCGCAAGCTGGGAAACCGGGACGCTGTAGCAGTTGGCGAACCGGACAACGGCTGCGGGCGACGGCCAGCAGTCGGGCTCGTTCTCGGCAGACCATTGAAGCAGCGCCTCGTGGGCGAGCCTCAGATTGGTGTCGAAAAGGATCTCATACCCATCCAAGATTTCTTCGTCGGTCATGCCGGGTTCCCGCCCCGGTCCATGCCCCGGATGTTGATGGGGTCGCCATCGAACACGCAGTTGACGTGCAGCCCGCCCGGGGTGGTGGCAATGTCGGTCGTCACCCAGCCGGTCCCGGAGAAGGCCCCCTGCCCAGCGCCGCGCGCGGCGGCAAGGGCGTTGGCGGCGGTGATGGCGGCGGCGGGGTTCGCCGCGCTGATGAGTGCCGAGTGCAGGCCCGCGCTGTTGCGCAGCGGTTCGGCCAAGGTCGCATCATTCGGGCGGCGGATCAGGTAGAGTGGCATGGTCAGGCTTCCTTCTTGTTGCGCAGGGCCATCTTGATCGTGTCGAGCGGGTTGGCCTTGTTGTTCTGAAAGTTGCGGTTCGCTACCAAGGCGCGCTGGGCGGAGGTCCTAACCGCTTCAATGGCGGTGCGGACAGCCCGGGTTTCTTCGCCGCACAGGTGTTCGGCCAGATCAGCCGCGCTGAACGGGCGGTTCTTGGATGGCATCCGGTCAATGGCCGAAACCAGCGCCGCGCCAAGGACGCGGGTCTTGGTGGCGACAGCGAAGGCGGCAAGCTGCCGCAATTCGGTCGGGCCAGCGCCCGCGACCTGGGCCGTGAAGTTGGTGCGCTCCGGGGTGCCCAGCCCGGCCCGGCTGAGGACGGTCACGGGATTTGCGAACAGGGCGTCCACCGTCGCAAGGCTGTCGGCGGCGGCGGTCAACTCTCTGATCCGGTCCCACCGCTCCTTGTCGCTGTTGGTGATGAACTCTGCCCGCGCCTTCGCGGCGGTCTGCGTGGCGGCCTGCTTCTGGAGGTCTGGCGGAAAGCCCGCCGATGCAGCCGCCTTGGCCGCATCCGACGCTTTCGCGGCGATGCCAGCGGTCAGCGTGTCGATCATCGCCCCGAACTTCTCCGCCCGCTTGGCGGTGAACTCGGCAAGCGTGATGACCTCTGCCGTGGAGAGGAGCGGGGCGTTGCTGAACGGGATTGCGGGGGATTCAGTCTGTGCCGGTTCCGGCATGGGCAACTCCTTGTTGCTGGGCCGCGCCATTGCCGCCCTTGATGCCCAAGGATACCCGCTATGGTTGCGCGCCGCCCGGCCTATTCCTTGTTGTGGAAGGCCACCCCGAAAGTGTGGCGCGGCTTGCGGCCGGAAATGCCCAACGGGCTGGCGGCGCGCGGGGTCGGCACGGCCACCCCGTTTCCGAACAGAAGCGGGGTCAGAACCAGACGCCCAAGGGGGGACCCTTGGTGCTGCCGGGGATGCGCCCGCCGGGCATCCGCGTGGTGGGCAGGAACGTCTCCGGGTTCTCCGCAACCATGGCGATTGCATAGCCGACCAAGACGCCCTCAACGTCAGTGCTGAGCGCGACCACCGGGCCAGTGATCGGCGGGCGCTGGTAGTCCGGTATCACCCGGGCGTGGTAGCCCATGCGGGACAGGAGCCCGGCGGCATTGGCATAGACCTCAAGGCGGGTTTCCTCAGTCGCCACGGCGCACCTCCCGGCAGAGCGTGTCGGCCTCGCACGGGTCAGCCGCCCGGAGGGCGTGCAGCATCGCAAGGCCCCGGGCTTCTGTCGTGCTGATGGTGGTCGGGGGGAGCGGCGCACAGGCCGCAACGCCCAAGAGCAAGATCAGGGCGCGCATGGTCATTCGCCCCTCACGATGCGGGTGCCAGACGGGGTGCGCCGGGGCGCAGGGTCCGGTTCGGGGCGGGTCCCGGGCATGGGTGCCTCTGGCAGGTGTTCGATGGGCTCCGGCATGACATTGCGCGGGGTCACGTCGCGCATGGGTGCCATGGGTTCAATCTCCCCCGCCTCTTGCTTGCGCCGAAGGTAGTCCTCCACCGTCATGTCGGCTGGCACAACAAGGACGCCCCCCATGTTGACGGTGGTGTTGATCTCAAGCGGCTCCCCCTCCCGGTAGGCGTGGCGGGCCTTCAGCAGGAAGATGTTGGCGACCACGTTGCCCTCATTGGCGGCGGTGCGAAGGTTGGACACAAGGGCGTCATGCTCGGTGCCAAGGCCCCGCTGGTAGGCCTCCTCCACCTCCGGCTGCCGGGCGCGGCAGGCCTTGAAGGCGTCAACCGACATTCGGAGCGCCCGGGCGATGGTGGTCAGGTGACAGCCCCGGCCCGCAAGCTCCTCAATGATCTTGATGCCACGCGCCCCCACAACGAAGTGGGAGCGGCCAACCCCGCCGGGGCCGGGGTTCACCTTGCGGGAAGGAAGGTCATCAACCGACATTGGCGGCCTCCTGTGCCATGGTGGTGCAGACGCGCTGGACCAGTCCCTTGCCGCAGCGCAACTCCTTGGCGATGCGGTCCATGCCCACTCGCTGCTCCCGGAGGGCGCGGATTGCCTCCACCAGCCCATCCGACGCGGGCGGGCGGCCACAGTGGACGCCCCGCGCCCGGGCATGGGCCAGCCCGGCCTTGGTGCGCTCCACGATCATCGCCCGCTCAAACTCGGCAAACACGCCCGACATCTGCAACAGCGCCCGGCCCGCCGGGGTGGACGTGTCCAAGGCCTGCTGTTCAAGGAACAGGTCCACCCGAAGGGCGCGCAGGGTTTCAAACATGTCCACGAGGTCGCGCAGGGAACGCCCAAGGCGCGACACGTCCCATGCCATCACCACGTCAAACTTGCGCCGCGCCGCGTCTGCCATCATGGCGTCCAGCGCCGGGCGGGACCGCTTGGCCCCGCTGGCTGTCTCGGTGTAGGTGTGGACTACCTCCCAGCCCGCCCGCGCCGCCACCTCCCGGAGGCGCAGGAGCTGGTTCTCGGTGTTCTGGTCAGACGTGCTGACGCGGGCGTAGATCGCGGCGCGGCGGGTCATTCGGTGGCCTCCTTCGTGCCAGTGTGCGGGACCGGGGCGGTGAGCCCGGCGGGGAGGACAAGGTGATAGACCGCGAACACCTCCCCCGGGTTGTAGCCATCTGCAAGGTTCTGGGCCAAGAGCGCCGCCTTCTCCGCTTCGCTGTTGTCGTCAGGATGCGTGTCGCCCTTGAAGGTGCCCATCCCGGCGTAGTCGGTGGCAAGCCAGCGCTGGTATCCGTTCTCATGGGTGGTGCGGATGCCGTAGCCCTTCTGGTGGTTCATGTCCCAGCCCAGACCGGACTTGATGGTGATGTCCTTCCACGGGGCCAATGCCTCCCGCAACTCTGCCATGGAAGCCCCGCCGGAGCGGAACAGCAGGTCAACAAGGATGGCCTGCTTGGTCCCGGCGCGGCAGGCCTTCGCCTCCGCCTTCGGGGCCAGGTTGATCCCCCGGCTGCGGCGCTGGGCCTTCGGCTGGACAGCGGGCGCGGGCTGGGCGACGGGCTGGGGAGCGGGCGCGGCGGGCTCCTGCGCCACAGCGGCGGCAGCGGGCGCGGCCTTCGCCTTGCGGGGGGTGCGGGCCTTCGGGGCGGTGAGGGTCTTGGCGGTCATGTTGTGCTCCATTTCTGAGGTTGGCTGCACACAACCACAGGTTGCATCCAGTGACGGAACATAGCGTGAACGCCATCCAGCCGTCTATAGCAAACCACCCCAAAAGCGGTCGGAAGCGGGGTTGCCCGGCGGGGGTCCGTAAGTGCCCAGAAACGTGGGGCGCGGCGGCGCAATCGCTGCGGGGACTTTCGGGGTGGCGTGGGTTTCAGCCGGGCATGACGGTCTTTATCTGTTCAAGCTCCGCCCTGATGCGCGCCAATTCCGCCGTCACCTGATCCGATGCCCGCAGGATGGCGAGGGACACCATGAAGGCGGCGGCAAGCTCGTTGGAAGGCGTCCCGTTCGGGAACGCTGCCCGCCATTCACTGCGGATTGCCTCCACATTGGGGTGTTTGTCGTCATTCATCGCCGCGTCTCCTGATCCGTTTGCCCAGAGGATAGCGTGCGTCCCCGGCGCAGGCCCGCCATGTCCCTTGCGGGGCTGGCAGTTTCCATTGGTGGCCTTTTAGCGCCACGCGGAGCGCGCAAATTGATGACTCCCACCGCTCCCCTGCCCAAAGAGGCGCGGGTCAGCCGCTAGACGGACTAGACGTGTCAGGGGTCAGGGCACAGGCTTCCGTCTAGACCGCAGCCCGACCTATCCACCTGATATGCATACACTTTAGACCCTCCCTAGTCGTTCTAGTCGTTTTAGCCGTAGAGAGAGAGGGGGAGGAGGAAACCAGAGAGACGGCCCCCGGGGGTGCCCGCCCCGCTGCCCCGCCGCGCCGCCTATAGGACTTGCCGATTTGTGGCCTTTTCCGCCTTTAACGACTAGTTGCCAGCTAAGCCCTTGGCCCGCCACGGTTCCTGCCTAGACGTTAGGGCGCGGCGAACCGCATTCCAACGTCTAGGCAGCCCACCACCGTCTAGAAGGGTGGTTCATCCTGACCCTGCGGGGGCGCAGCGGGCATCCCCACCACATCCCAGCAGGCCCCTTCGCCCTCACCCCAGTCGAAGTCGCGCCCGTGCATGGCGCACCAGAGCCGCCGCGCCTCCGGGAGAGGTGGCAGCCATGACCCACGCACCTGCTTGCCATGGACGCTTTCCCTTGATGCGTCCTCATCCTCAGCGCCGGAGAGCTTCTTAAGCAGGCGACCGATGGCCCGTTCATCGGGGGTCCAGCGCCCGCGCTTCTGCGCCCACTGGGCAACGTCCCCGGCGTTCAGGAACACCTCCCCCGTCTTGCCGTCAAACAGGGTGGAGTGCGGGACGCCATCACGCCAGACAGTCGGTGTCTCGCCCGACCTGAGCATATCATGCACGACGCGCTCCGCCCCAGCAAAGCTGATCTCCACAAGGTCGGTGTCGCCGGAGGTGCGCGGCTTCCGGCGGTGTTCAAACCCAGTCAGGTCGCGGGCCATCAGGAGCGCTGCGAAGGCTTCACGCCCGCCCGCCCGCCACTGGGCATCAAGAGCCCGGAAGAAGGTCAGGTCATTCTTCTTCACAGCCGCCACGTCCAGCACGAGGTAGCGGCGGTCATCCGCATCGGTCGTCACGATGTGCGGATTGTTGGAAGCCAAGATCAGGGCGAAGTGGTTGCTGGCATCAAAGCTGTCCACGCCCTTCGGTTCAATGCGGATGTGCTTCTGCGTCACCATCGTCTTCATCCGGCCCACAAGGTGCGGGTTGTTGCTGGCCGCCATCTCATCCCCGAAGACAAGGAGGGCGTGTTGCAGGTGGGCGTTGAAGTTTCCGGTGAGCTGCTTCAACTCGCTGACAGCGACAAAGTAGGGGCCGAACAGGCTGCCGAAGTTTTCCGCGAACACCGACTTGCCCAGACCCTGACCGCCACGCAGGGCGATGGACGTTTCCACCTTCTCGCCCGGCTTCTGCAACTTCAGGGCCATCCAGTTTAGGAGGTATTCCGCAACCACATCGTCCCCGGCTGAGATCACGTCCCGGACCAACTCCAGATACAGGCCGCAGTCGCCCGCCTTGGGCACCACGGCAGGGCCACGCCAGAGGTTGTAGACGCCATCGGGCGCGTCCTCCCCGGGGAGGAACTCCACCCCCTTGAACTGGCGGCGCTCAGCCGTCTGGAACCACCACTTGCCCAGCGGCATCTTGATGTCCTTGCCGTCCTTGTCCTTGCCGACCACCTTGACGCGGTTCGCATACATGTCGAGGAAGGTCTGCTTCTCTAGGAACAGCGGCGGGCGTCCAGCCTGTTCAAACAGGACGCGCCCCTTGTTGCCGTAGGTGACGAAGGCGTGCAGGGCGTTCAACTCTGCAAGCTCCGGGTCGGTGGCCTCATCCCGCGCCTTTGCGATCTGCTTGCGGGCGTAGCTCTCCGGCTTGGGCTGGTCCAGAACGTGCCCGCTGATCTTGTAGTCACGGTCAAGGCTCACGCCCAACATCTGTTCATCGGTGCAGCCCGCCCGGACCATGGCGCAGATCACGGCCCAGAAGGCTTCCGAACGGCTGCCATAGCGCCCGGGGTCGTCAGGGTCAGTGCCCTGCACGATCATCGCCCGGATGCGGTCGGTCACGCCAGCCGGGAGGGTGTTCAGGTCCAGCCCCATAGCCGGGGCGGCGGTGACGGTCGTGCGCCCGCCCGCCACCGGAGCGCCAGCGGGGGCCACACCGCGCGGGGCGGCTGTAAAGGCGTCCAGACTGTAGAGCCGCGTCCAGTCCACCTCCACAACTGACGCCAGAACGGGGATACAACCCTTCGCCCGCTTCTTCGCCCCGGGCACATTGACGGTCCCCGGCAGGCGCATGATGCGGTCGATGTTGTGGCAGGCATCGGCCTGTAACAGCGTTTCAATCTGGAGGTTGCGGCGCTCCACGTCCTCCCGGGCTGCATCGTCCGGGGTGTCCTTCTCCCCGTCCAGCAGCCAGAAGCCCTGAGCGCCGTTCCCGCTGTCGATGATAACCGTGGGGGCAGGCTTGTATTCGCGCAAGACCTTGATCGCCCGCGCCTTCTCCTCCGCCGGGTCCTCGCCAACGCGGGGGTCAACGTCAACGTGCACGGCACGGGCAGCGCGGATGTCGGTTTTCTTGGGCTTGATGTTCATCGCCCGGGAGGTCCGGTTGACGGTGAAGTAGATGTTCTGGACGCCCTGCCGCCCCTCAATCCAGTCCTGCATCTGGGGGACGGAAGCGGGGCCGAAGGTGGCCGTGTCGGTCTTGCCGCCGTCCGGGACGATGGAGGTCAGGACCCAAGGCCCCTCAGGTGCCCAGCCCTGAAGGAACTGGACGGCATCGCTAGTGCTGTAGGGGACCGTCATGCGGCACCCCCCGACAACAAGCAATTTCCATCGCCCGGCCCGTCAATCCCCGGTATAACGGCGGGGACCTTGCAAGGGTCACGGTCACCGCCGTTGTTCTCCTGAACGCCCTCCTGCTCCAGCCGGGGGGCGTTCTCCTTTTCCGCCCCACTCATTCCGACACCTCGCCCGCTTCCATGAAGGCGCGCACGTCTGCGGTGCGGTAGCGGACATTGTGCCCGATCTTGATGTAGGGCGGTCCCGTGCGGTCAGCCCGGCGGGCCTCAAGCCACTTCGGGGAGAAGCCCGTCATCTGCGCCACCTGGTCGGCGGACAGGTATTCGGGCATGATCGGAAGCCGTCCACGGGGGAGGGCTTCAATCACCTTCGCAGCCACTGCGGCCGCAAGCTCGTCAATGTTTTCAGTCACGTCAGGTCACCAAATCAGACCAACCGCCTTGGGCGGGTTGGTTGGTTCAGTGACAAGCCTGTAGGCTGCTGGTTGGCCCGCGCACCGCCATTGGGCTTGTGGCGCTCCCCGCGCGTGGTCTCCAGCACCAGCGCGGATACATAGTCAATGCACCACCATAGCGCTCCGGGCGGGGCCAGTAAACCCTAAGCTGCCCCGGCAACAACGGATTTAGGCTCAAGAAGCGCCAGCAGCGCCGCCGTCATCCGCTCTTGGTCGGCAAGCAGGGTGTCGAACAGTGCCCGCTCGTGGATGTAGACGCCATCAATGCCCGGCACGGTGTGGTCCAGCAGGAGCCGGGCGTTCACCTTGTCGATGCCGGTGCGCTGGGCAACGGTGCGGTAGGTGTGGCGCAGGATGTGGCCCGTCTCGCTGGGCAGCGACTTCTCCCGCCAGACCTGCGTTGCGATCACCTCAAAGGTCTTGGTGGACCGCGACGGGAACAGCCAAGGTGAGCCCGGGAAAAGCACGTCACCGACAGCCATCGCCCGGCGCACGACGCCCAACATCCTCTCCGACAGGGGGAGGTCAAAGGAGCGGCCCGACTTCATCCGGGGGATGGAGATGGCCTTAGCGTCAAGATTGATCCATTCGCGGCGGAGCCCGACAAGGGTGCCGGGGCGAAGGCCCGACAGCAGGCCCAGCTCGTGCATGTCGCGGCGGAGCGGGTTGGTGATCGCCTGCACCTTCTTCCACCATCCCTCAAGGTCATCAGGCATCAGCACCTTGCCGCTGGCCCTTTCCTTGTTGAAGGTCACGGCCTCCACCGGGTTGCCGGGCAGGGCATCCGGGTCATCCACCACCTTCAGGGCGACGTTGTATGCCGCCCGGAAGTCGCGCATGGCCTTGTTTGCGACGGTCGCGCCGTGGTCTGCCGTGATCCTGCGGTGTTCTTCCCGGGCATGGCTGCGCTTGATGTCGGTCACGGGGAGGTCGCACCACTTGGGCAGGTATCTTTCCAGCCGCTCCATCATGTCGGTGATGGACCGCTCCACGCAGTCGCGGGTCCGCATGTCGGCCCCGTATTCCTCAAACATCCGCCGCACGGTCCAGCCGCCCGCGTCTGCGCTGGGCTCCGGCGGCGGGGCGTTCGGGTCAATCCCGCGCTTGATCAAGTCCAGCATCGCGGTGGCCTTGCTGCGGGCATCGTCCAGCGTCATCTCCTCCGTGCCGCCCAAGGTGTGGCGCACCGTCTTGACCAGCACCTTGCGCCCGCGCTGGCCCTGCCAGAGGTCGCGCTGCACCTTGTATGACTTCCCGTTCTTGTTCACTGCAACGAGGAGGCCCGTCACCTTCGCATCCCGCACCACGGCGGGCTTGCCCTCATAGGTCAGCGCCTTGATCTTGGCCTCAGTCAACTTTTCTGGCATCCCGCGTTCCCTCTGCGAACCGTGTGTGGCGCTGCCTGCGAACCGTAAACGAACCGGGGGCGGAACGGGTGGGAAAGGGCAGCTTAGGGGGAGACTACCTCCAAACGACTGAAAAAGCTACTGTTTCGGGTGGACCTAGGGTTGACAAGGGATGCGGTTTGCCGACTTCTAAGTCCAAGGTTGGGGGTTCGAGCCCTCCCGGGGTCGCCAATCACCATGTTTCGGCGTGTTTCCGGCGCCATGCGACGGGGCCGACCAAAGGCCGGCCGTGCCGGTTCTAATGCACCAGCGCCTTGCCGTGCTGGGCGTGGCGCACCGCAAGCTTGCGCCCCATGCGCCCCGAGGCAAGGATGCGCGCGCCCGCGGGGCCGCCGTCTGCATCGCCGTCGCGCAGGCCGGGAAAAAGCGCGAAGATTTCGCGCTGCGCGCCAAGCCCCACCGATTTCAGCGCCTCGCGCCCGGTGTAAAGCGACTCCGTCTCGGCGCCCTCGGCCAGCACGACCTCGTGACGGTCGAAGAGGACATGGAAATATTCGACCGTCGGCGGGTCCCGCGCCACGTCGATACCGTTGATCTGCAATAGCTGCTTGGCGGCAACCAGCACCTCGGGCGCGCCGAACATCTTCTGTGCGATGCGCGAGCGGACAAGGATGCGATGCTGGGGCGAAACCAGCAGGTCGCGCTGCGGCAGCCCGTTCCCCAGCGCGCCGCGGCCAATGCGGATCGGGCGCATATGCGGGCTGACCGCCAGCGCCTTGCTGCACAAGACGCGCGAGCCGATCCAGCGCAGCGGCTGCGCGCCGCGGTCGCGGGTCAGGACCTTCATGCCGGGCACGAGGTTCTCGACCGCGATGGCGCCGCGGTCGGTCTCGATCAGGGTGCCGCGGACAAAGCAGGGAAAACAGCTTCGGTCGGTGAAGATGCCGTCGTGGCAAAGGTCGTAACAGCCGCCGTTTTCGGGAAAGCTGACCGCGACGATGGGCTGCGAGGTCAGCGCCTCGATTTCATCCGGCGAGGCCCCTTTCGGCGGCGACATCAGGAAGGTGTTGCCGTCGGTGTCCTGCATGATGCGGACGGCCAGCGCGCGTGTCTGGGTGCTGCCATCGGCGTTCAGGAAGGTGACGCTGGCGTTGTGGACGATGAAGGTCGAATCGACCCGGTATTCGCCCGGCACGCCGTCGCGGCCGGCGTCATGGCTGATCGTCTCGGCCTGGCGGGCGGCGCGGCCGTCATCGGTGCGGATCATGCCGTCGCCGTTGGCGTCGTTGCCGCGCACCTCGACCATCTGCCGGTAAAGCGGCGAGGCAGCGCCGCCGAAGCTGCTGCCGCCCAGGGTGGCCGCGGCGCGCTCGGCGCCGGTACTGCCCTCATATGGGTCCATATCGGGCAGGCTGCCCAGCAGGATCATGTTCTCGCAGCCAGCGGCCGTGGGGCCGCAATGGCAGGCGCTATCCTGATTGTCGCGGGGGGCGGGGCCGGCCGGCCCGCTTTCACGGTCATCGAAACTGGAACTCATTATCAGCTACTCGTTATCTGTTGCCCAAGGCGTGCCAGGCAGGGGCCAGAGACGCGCGGCCATGGGGCGCGCCGGTCGAACAGACCGTTCTGGCCGGTGCCGGTTTGCAGCGTCCGGGGTCGGACCGGGATGGGCCAACGCGCATTTGTCTAATTGAACACAAGGCACCGGCAAGGTTCAGAACTGAACCGAGCAGTTGGCAAGCGATTGTTTTGATGAACCTATTGGCGGGCATCCGCCGGATGTTGCGAAAAGACCGGGAAAATGCCCGCTGCAGTTGCGCGAAGAATTGCCGATCCGTGCGGTGGTGCAACTATCGCTGCGGTTGCGCGACGCGCAATGAAAAAGGCCGGGCGAGGTGCCCGGCCTTGCGATTGTCATGCGGCTGACGGGATCAGTCGCGGTTGCCCATGAATTGCAGCAGGAACATGAACAGGTTCAGGAAGTCCAGGTAAAGCTGCAGCGCGCCCATGATCGCCGACTTGCCAAGGAAGTCGTGGTCGGTATTGGCCAGTTGCAGATAGGTGTTCTTGATGCTTTGCGTGTCAAAGGCGGTCAGGCCGGCAAAGATCAGCACGCCGATCGCCGAGATGGCGAACTGCATCGCGCCCGATTGCAGGAACATGTTCACGATCGAGGCGACAATCAGGCCGATCAGGCCCATCATCAGGAACGTGCCCATGCCCGACAGGTCGCGCTTGGTCGTGTAGCCGTAAAGCGACAGGCCGGCAAAGGCGATGGCCGTGACAAGGAAGGTCTGCACGATCGAGAACGACGTATAGGCGACGAAGATCCAGCTGATCGAAACGCCCATCACCGCCGAGAAGACGTAAAAGAGCGTCGTCGCGGCCTGCACGGACAGCCGGCTCAGCGCGGCGCTGAAGCCGAAGACCATGACCAGCGGCGCAAACATCACCACCCATTTCAGCGGCGACAGATACAGAGTGGCGCCGAATTCGGTCAGGTATTTGCCATTGCCCATCCCGTATTGGGTGGGCACGTCCGACAGCGTCAGGCCCGCCATGCCCCAGGCAGCGCCTGCGGTCACCAGCATCGCCACCGCCATCAGGCTGTAGACCTTGTTCATGTAGGCGCGAAGGCCTTCATCCACGGCAGCCGAGCGCGTCGCGGTCCCGCCCGTCCGGATCGTATTCTACTCTTGCATGGGTACTCCCCGGTCAGAATTCGCGGTGCGGGCCAAGGCGGCCCACCATCCACACAGATATTGGCAGAGACAGCGGCAGATTCAATGCGAAGCGGTCGCAATTTCGACATTTCAGGTCGAAAATCGCCCCATGGGCGAGATTTGCGCCGCAGGACCGTGCCCGCGCGGACCTCTGACGGGCGGGTTTTGGCGGCAGAATCATTGCAAATACACAGGTTTTGTCGGGTTTTTCCGTGTTCGTGCAAAAGTTGAATTTCGATTCGTTCTGCCGGCGGAAAGTCAGGATAGCGTCGGCTCTGCGACCTGGAGTATTGTCTTTTTCGTCAGGTTGTCCCGATCATGCTCGAAAATTGCGCCAAACTGGTGTAGCGCCACTTTAGATTGAGTGAGGTGTTACCATGAAACATAACGTTGATGTACACGTTGGTAAGCGGATCCGTCATCGCCGTTGGATGATCGGTATGACCCAACAACAGCTGGCCGAAAAGGTCGGCATCAAGTTCCAGCAAATCCAGAAATACGAAACCGGGATGAACCGGGTGTCGGCGTCGCGGCTTTGGGATATTGCCCAGGCGGTCGAGGTGCCGGTCAGCTTCTTCTTCGAGGGGCTGGACGACAACAACCTGCATGACGCGGTCGAGGGGGATATCCTCGCCGATAAAGAAGCCCTGCAACTCGTGCGTGCCTATTACGCCATGCCCGAGGCGCAGCGCCGCCAGATCTTTGAACTGGCGCGGGTTCTTTCGGACGCCGCCTGACATCGCGCCGGGGACCGCAAGCCTTTCGCTTTCGGTCGCCAGCGGATAAACCTGCCCCGGAACCGATGACGGGGCAGGATATGACAAGTGACAGGATCAAGATAGCGGCCGCCTCGGCTGACCGGATCGTGGCCGTAGCCCATGAACTGGCCGATGCCGCGCGGGTCGAGACGCTGCGGCTGTTTCGCAGCCCCGGTCTTCGCCCCGACAACAAGGCTGCGTCGGGCTTTGACCCGGTGACCGAGGCCGACCGTGCCAGCGAACGCGCCATGCGCGCCATTCTGGGCGAAAAGCGCCCCGATGACGCGATCCTGGGCGAAGAATATGGCGCGCAGCCCGGCACAAGCGGGCTGACTTGGGTTCTGGACCCCATCGACGGCACCCGCGCCTTTATCGCGGGGGCGCCCAGTTGGGGGGTGCTGATCGGGGTCTGCGATGCGCAGGGCCCGGTCTATGGCGTCATCGACCAGCCGCATCTGGATGAGCGTTTCGAGGGCGGCTTTGGCCGTGCGACGCTGACCGGGCGCGGCAAGAATGTGCCTCTGGCGACGCGGCGCGGCATCCCGCTGGCGCAAGCCACGCTGATGACCACCTATCCCGAGGTCGGAACGCCGGCCGAGCACGCCGCGTTTCGCCGGGTGGCCGACGCTGCGCGGCTGACCCGCTACGGCCTTGACTGCTATGCCTATGCGCTGCTGGCGGCGGGTCATGTCGATCTGGTGATCGAGGCCGGGCTGCAATCCTATGACGTCGCCGGCCCCATCGCGGTGGTGCAGGCGGCAGGCGGCGTGGCGACGAACTGGCAGGGCGGACCGGCGCATGACGGCGGCACCATCATCGCCGCCGGCTCGCCCGAGCTGCACGCCGAGGCGCTGGCGCTGCTCAACGGCGATTGAGGACCGGGCGCGCTGCGCTTATGGTGGCGCGAAAAACCTCGCCCTTCCGGCGACGACGTCCGACAGGAGCCCACCCATGACCGAGCCGCGCGAAGCCGAGACCCAAGCCGCGACCGAGGATGGGTTCCAGCTGAGCCAGCAGGACCTTGACGCGATCGGCAAGGCCATCGATGCCGATGACGGGCCGGCGCTGGACGCGCTGCTGGACCCGGTCCACCCGGCCGATATCGCCGACCTGATCGAACAGCTTCCCCCGGCGCGCCGGCGCGAATTCCTGCAGCTTTACTCGGGCGAGATCGACGGCGAGATCCTGTCGGAAATCGACGAGTCGGTGCGCGACAAGGTCATCGAGCAACTGCCGCGCGAGGTGCTGGCCGACGCCGTGCGCGAGATGGACAGCGACGATGTCGTCGATCTGGTCGAGGACATGGACGCGCCCGAGCGCGAGGAAATCCTGTCGGCGCTGGACGAATCCGACCGCGCCGCCGTCGAGCAGTCGCTGACCTATCCCGAATATTCCGCCGGCCGCCTGATGCAGTCCGAGGTGGTGACCGCGCCCGAACACTGGACCGTGGGCGAGACCATCGACTTCCTGCGGCGCGAGGAATGGCTGCCCGACCAGTTCTATCACGTCATCCTTGTCGATCCGCGCCGCCATCCGGTGGGCTATGTGACGCTGGGGCGGCTGCTGGCCTCGCGCCGGGTCGTGCCGCTGCGCGACATCACCGAGGACAGCTTCCGCACCATCTCGGTCATGCAGGACGAAGGCGACGTGGCCCATGCCTTCAACAAGTATCACCTGATCTCGGCCCCGGTGGTGGACGAACATGACCGGCTGGTGGGCGTCATCACCATCGACGACGCCATGTCCGTGCTGGACGAGGAGCACGAAGAGGACATTCTGCGCCTTGCCGGCGTCGGCGACGAAAGTTCGATCACCGATACCGTGATCGAAACCGTGCGCCAGCGGGTGCCGTGGCTGGCGGTCAATATCGTGACGGCGCTGGTCGCGGCCTCGGTCATCGCGCTGTTCGAAGGCGCCATCGCGCGGCTGGTGGCGCTGGCGGTGCTGATGCCGATCGTGGCCTCGATGGGCGGCAATGCCGGCACGCAGACGCTGACCGTCGCCGTGCGCGGGCTGGCGACGAAAAGCCTGAACCGGGCCAACACCATGCGCATCGTGCGGCGCGAAATGGCGGTGGGGCTGGTCAATGGCGTGCTGTTCGGTCTGGGCATGGGCGCCGTCACCTATTGGTGGTTCGGCGATCCGAAGCTGAGCATGGTCATCGGCATGGCGATGATCGTGAACCTGTCGGCGGCGGCGCTGGGGGGCATCCTGATCCCGCTGGGGCTGGAAAAGATGGGCGCGGACCCGGCGCTGGCCTCGGGGACTTTCGTCACCACCGTCACGGATGTGGTGGGCTTTTTCACCTTTCTGGGCCTGGCCTCGGTGATCCTGCTATGAGCGCCGAGAAGGCGGCCTTGCGGCGGGCGGCGCTGAAGGCGCGCGGGCAGGGCGGCGACGGGGCGGCCATGACGCGCAACCTGATCGCGGCGCTGGCGCCCCATGCCGGCAAGGTGCTGGCCGGCTACTGGCCGATGCGGGACGAGGCCGATCCGCGCCCGGCGATGGCCGCGCATGACGGGCCGGTTTGCCTGCCGGTGGTGCTGGGTCCGGCGCGGCCCCTGGTCTTTCGCCGCCATGACGGCCGGCTTGAGCCGGGCGGCTTCGGCACCAGCCACCCCCCCGCCGATTCGCCCGAGCTTCGCCCCGAGGTGCTGATCGTGCCGCTGGCCGGTTTCGACCGCGCCGGCAACCGTCTGGGCTATGGCGGCGGCTTTTACGACCGCACGCTGGCCATGCTGCGTGCACAAGGGCCGGCCGTTGCCATCGGGCTCGCCTATGGCGTGCAAGAAATAGAATCGATTCCCGTCGAGGTTACCGACGCTCCGCTGGACCTGATCGTGACCGATCGCGGTGTCATTCTGCCGCAGGCGAAAAAATCCTGACCCGCCGCGGGTCGGAACGATCGGCGAACATACCCTGTGGATAAGCCTGTGGAATCCGGGTGCAGTGCTGCGCGGAACACCGCCGGATCATTCGCAATTCCGCCTTGGCCGAAGATATCCCCAAGCTTAATTCTGCACCTGCGGCATGGCCGCGCAGCCCAGATTTCCCCGGTTTCCGGGCAGGGAATGGCTAAAATTTTTGTTGAATTGCGTGTGATCTCACGGCAGTTTGTGTCGCAAGCCGACGCGGCCACAAGATTTGGTATGGCATGATATTCGCCCGAAAGGCGTGGTCCGCGGCGCAAGCGTTCAAAAATACGGTTAAGGGGACGGTCTGACGGACTGTCCGGCTTGCGCCCGATGGCGCAGGGCGGGCGTGCCATGCCGCCGCCAAGGCCCGAAAAACACGAGGGACACCAAGGATATGCGGATCGAGCGGCGTTTCACCACGACCGAGGGCGGTGCTTATGGCGGCCTGGCCTTTGCCACCACCACCAGCGAGATCCGCAATCCCGATGGCAGCATCGTCTTTCAGAACGATGCCGTCGAAGTGCCCGAGGGCTGGAGCCAGGTCGCCTCGGACGTGATCGCGCAGAAGTACTTCCGCAAGGCGGGCGTGCCCGCGCGGCTCAAGCGCGTCAAGGAAAAGGGCGTGCCGGAATTCCTGTGGCGCTCGGTCCCCGATGACGAGGCGCTGGCAAGACTGCCGGAATCGGCGCGCCATGTCGGCGAGGTCTCGGCCCGGCAGGTCTTTGACCGGCTGGCCGGTGCCTGGGCCTATTGGGGCTGGAAGGGCGGCTATTTTTCCAGCGAGGAAGACGCCCGCGCCTATTACGACGAGATGCGGCACATGCTGGCCCGCCAGATGGCGGCGCCAAACAGCCCGCAATGGTTCAATACCGGCCTGCACTGGGCGTACGGCATCGACGGTCCCGGACAGGGCCATTTCTATGTCGATTACAAGACCGGCAAGCTTGTCCGCTCGGACAGCGCCTATGAACATCCCCAGCCCCATGCCTGCGTCAGCCGGTCGGTTGCGGACGACCTGGTGCACGGGGGCGGCATCATGGACCTGTGGGTGCGCGAGGCACGGCTTTTCAAATACGGCTCGGGAACGGGCACCAATTTTTCGTCCCTTCGAGGGGAGGGCGAGAAACTGTCGGGTGGCGGCAAATCTTCGGGGCTCATGGGCTTTCTGAAGATCGGAGACCGCGCAGCCGGAGCGATCAAATCGGGCGGCACGACCCGGCGCGCGGCAAAGATGGTGATCTGCGACATGGATCACCCCGACATCGAGCAGTTCATCAACTGGAAGGTCATCGAAGAGCAGAAAGTCGCCTCGCTGGTGGCCGGTTCCAAGATGCACGAACAGAAGCTGAACGAGATCTTCGCCGCGATCCG
>RRZU011604407.1_pt1 | contig 25458 bp, 17 predicted proteins | sample 2165561 | NCBI WGS metagenome assembly RRZU01 (sample SAMN10456909, study PRJNA506462) | wastewater metagenome | isolation source: wastewater sludge | place: USA: Moscow, Idaho | reverse complement strand
CGATCGTGGTGAAAGTGTCGTGGTTCAAACGGGGGACACCCTATGGTCTGTAGCGATGTCTGTCCCTGAGGCCCCGAGTGTAAGTTCCGCTGTGGAGGATATTAAGGAATTGAACGGGCTGAGCTCAGATATTCTCAACGTCGGGCAGGATCTGGTACTTCCTCGATACTGACCTTCGATCGTGGAGATGGGGTTCCGTGTGTGGATTTTTCTTGACGGAAACTGACTGTCGCCCACATTCATTGTAGCTTGTATATTTTCCCTCTTTATGAGATTTCTTGCAGGATTCTTGCATCTTTCAGGTTTTATCTATCATCCGATTGTCTCCTAGTAGTGAAGAGGCGGAGGTGGATAAATGTGCTGGTGGCAGGTTTACAAAGAAGTAGATCTGATGCTATGCGGATAGGAATCTGGAATATCTCAAGCTGAAATTGGTGGTTTTCTTTCCTAAAACTTCTCTTTGATTGTATTCTTGATTTCAGAGCTCAAAGTCGACGACCAAAGGCTCATCATGATAATCGTGTTTCTCATCTATCTTTACGACCTGTTCACCCGTGAGGAGAGGTAGGAACGCTCGCGCGAGATTAACGTGCCCATGGTTTTATGACAATAGGGCATACCAAACTCGAGGGGCGGGATCTGTCCGAGGAGGATGACTAAATGTCGTCTTCGGAACGGTTCACGCGGGATACATCTTCGCATGCCGGGCAAACTGTTCGAATCGATGTCACGCACGATAGAAACAGCACGCTCTACCGTATGGCCATCGTGGCTTCCTACTCATGAGGGCATCAGCCTTCATGAGTAGCGAGACAGAGCCACAACAGCGTACCTTCCCTATTCGCCATAGATCCCCGTCACCCTAGATGGCCGTGTTCACGCCTCGGTTATGCAGTCGGGATCTCTGACCTTCTTGCAGCGACTTGTTTTGTCGGTCTGAGTACTTGTTCAGGTTCGGTCAGCCGGTCGTCTTCTTCCTACGCAAGCAAGAGATGAGAGTGTTCGGTCAGCTTAGTTCACGCCTAGGTTGGCCGAACATACTCACACATCTCAACCTGGTGATGCGCTTGATACGATTACTCCATGCATTGCCCGTTTTGCCGCCATCCCGATTCCCGTGTCATTGATTCACGCACGACTGACGACGGCATGTCCATTAGGCGTCGCCGCCAGTGTCCGAACTGTAAGCGCCGTTTCTCGACAATGGAAACGGCCAGCCTCATCGTGGTCAAGCGCTCGGGACTCACGGAACCTTTTTCTCGCGAGAAGATTATCGCCGGCGTGAGTAAGGCATGCCAGGGTCGGCCGGTCGGGGAAGACGACATTGCCCGCCTTGCTCAGCAGGTTGAAGAAAGCGTTCGGGCCACAGGAAGTTCGCAGATTGAAGCCCACGAGATTGGTTTAGCCATACTGGAGCCGCTACGCGAACTCGATCATATTGCCTATCTGCGGTTTGCTTCCGTGTACTCCAACTTCGATACGCTTGACGACTTTGAACGGGCGATTGCCGTGCTACGAAAACAGGAGGAGACTCCCTCGAGCGAGTAAGCCTCCTCCTGGCCTCAACCTTGTGCCCATATGTTGTCAGCATTTACTTGCCACATACGGTCTTGCCCGGCGTTCAGGTACTTATTGCTCAGCGTCGTCGTTCCCAACATCCGAGGAGTTAGGCGAGTCCGTATCTTTGGACGCTGCCTCCCGCTCGGTCGCGTTGTCGGAATTGGCATCTGTATGCTCGGATGGTTCCTCTTTCGTGCCGTCTTTCTCCTTGCGTCCGCGGGCCAGCCAGGCGCTGAAGGCCTCACGGCTAAAGCCTTCGCGGCGTAGCTCCTCGGAATCGTCATCGGTACCAGCGCGATTAAAAAGCTCGCGGACCTGTTCGGATGACTTTCCAAGTTCGGCGAGCCAGTCTTGAACCTGTTCTTTTGTGGCATTGAACTGCTCTTGGAGGGAGGCGGTAAAGGTCTCCCACCGGTCGGATGCAGCCTCGGAGGTACTACTGGCCTTCTTACGCCACTGACCAGCAATGAGTTCGAAATCTTCTAGCTGTTCTCGGACGGAGCGGCGCATGACCTTCCCAATCTGTGAGCGGGGGAGGTCATCTAGGACGGCGATAGAACGCGGAACCGCGTAGTGCGAGAGTTTGTCGTATGCCCAGCGACGCACCATATCGAGATCCACTGTGGTGTCTGGTTCCAGAACGAGGGCTGCCACTACAGATTCGCCACGGGCGGGATCCGGCATACCGACGACGGCGACGTCACGCACGCCGGGCATCGCCTTAAGCACCTCTTCCACCTGAGAAGGATAGATGTTGAAACCACCTTGAATGATCATTTCCTTAGCGCGGTCAGCCATGACGATAAAACCGTTGTCCCAGCGACCGAGATCACCTGTGCGGAGCCAGCCGTGATAGAAAACCTTCTCGGTTTCTTCATCTTCGCCTAAATAACCGGCGAAGATTTGTGGCCCACGTACCAGGATTTCACCGACGTCCTGGGCATCCTTCGAGAGGTCTTCCGGGTCGGCAATACGTACGTCGGTCGACGGGAAAGGGATACCGAGGGTGGACGGGCGTCGCTCGGCGGAAACCGGTGAACCCGCGATGATAGGGCTTGCTTCGGACATGCCGTAACCCTCGATGATGAGACCGCCAGTCTCCTTTTCCCAGTCGGCAGCGAGCTCCGGTGACAGAGCCATCGCGCCGGAGAAGCTCCATTTGATTGAGCTGAGGTCCACATCCTTACCAGCCTCCCGGTCTGATCTCACCTGCTGTAGGACTCGCGAATACATGGGAGCCACCCCGGGGAACATGGTGATGGGACGGCGCTTTTGGGCGGCAAGCAGTGCTGGGACATCGAAGTTAGGGAGCAGCACCAGCGTGCCCGCCTGAGAAACCCCCACCCCCACAAGGGTCTCCAGGCCGAAAGCGTGGAAGAGAGGCAGTACTCCAGCGTATGTTCCCTCGCCGTATTTAATTCCGCGAATCCACTGGACCGTCTGTTCCACGTTGGACACGATATTGCGGTGACTGAGCTGGACGGCTTTTGGTACACCCGTCGTTCCACCGGTATGAATGAGGACGGCGATGTCGTCCAGAGTTGGCGGCATGATGGCAGTATCCCGCGGTAACAGTGGCGCCTTGGACACCGCCCGGTCGAAGGACAGAATGCCCCGGGGAACAGTGCCCCGAATCTTCGCCTTTTGTTCTTTCGCGGCTTTGACAGGAAGTTTAAGTAAGATGCGGGACGTCAGCGGGAGTGCTGCTGCAAGATTGACCGAGAGATAGGTACGGCCGCGGAAGTTGCCATCTGCCGTGAGCTTTTCGAGAGTCTGTTCCCATGCGATCACTACCGTGGCACCATGGCGATCCAACTGCTCATGCAGTTCGGCGACCGGAGCCAGTGGATTATGCTCGGCGACGGTGGCACCCAGTGACAGAGTGGCGTAGAAGGCCACGACATGCTGAGGACAGTTGGGCATGATAAGTGCGACGACGTCCCCCTTGCGCACACCGCACCGATACAGAGCAGCTTGCGCCTTGCGTACCGCGTGCCGAAGCTCGCGGTAGGTGAAGGTGCGGCCAAGGAAGTCAATTGCTATACGTTCGGGAAGGTGACCGGCCGACTCGAACAGGAGCGCATCCATTGTTCTCGTCACGGGAGTAATCTCTGCGGGTACTCCCGGTGCGTAATGCGGACGCTGCGGCGCTGATTGGTCCATTGGCTTCCCCTCACACCCGACGATCCCGCCGGATCTTGATATTCCTGCCTTAGAGGTCACAGCCCATCGGCGTGACCTCTATATTCTATGGGGTTGCGCAGGACGGTGCGGCAATCGCGGGAACGAGTGTGAGAGGGGAGATTTCCAAGTGGATGGAGAAATCCACCGGTGGGGTGGGCGCTGAGTTTCGGCGCTCACCCCACCGGCCAGTACCGTGTGCCGATGCTCAGTACTCGCGCTTGAGGACGCGCAGACGAATATTTTGTTCCGAGGCCACGAGCAGATCGACGGCATCCTCGGGAAGTTCGCCTTGGATGTCGGTCACCATGTAGCCGATCTCGCCCTCGGTTGCGAGGATTTGGGCATTGATGTTGGCACCGGCGTTGGCGAAGATCTGATTGACGCGCGCCAACGCTCCCGGTGTGTTCTCGTGAATCCAACCAATGCGGTACAGCGAGGAACGTGACGGGCTCGACTCGATGTTGGGGATGTTGACCGAGAGCTCGGTGTTGCCCTTGCGCCAATAGTCCATCATCTTGCCAGAGACGAAGAAGCCAATGGACTCCTGCGCCTCGAGCGTTGAACCGCCGATGTGGGGTGTGAGGAACACATTCGGGAACTCGATGAGCGGTGAATCGAACGGGTCACCATTGGCATCCGGCTCGTCGGGAAACACGTCGATGCCAGCACCGGAGATTGTGCCGTCGGCGAGCTTCTCGCACAGCGCTTCAATGTCCACAATGTGCCCGCGCGACAGATTGATAAGAATGGAACCCTTCTTCATCTGCTCCATTTGAGCCCGGCCAAAGAACCCCTTGTTGGCGGCACGGCCATCGACATGCAGGGAGACGATATCCGAGGCGGCCAGCAGCTCGCCCAAGCTGCGAACACGCTTGGCATTGCCGATGGCAAGGCGTTCAGCGATGTCATAGAACAGCACGCGCATGCCCAGAGCCTCGGCCAGCACCGAGAGTTGGGTGCCGATGGAGCCATAACCCACAATGCCGAGAGTCTTGCCGCGCACCTCATGCGCACCGCTCGCGGATTTCTCCCATACTCGCCGATGCAGGGCGTCATTCTTCTCGGGGAGGTGACGCGTCAACGCAATGGCTTCGCCAATCGCGAGTTCCACCACGGAGCGAGTGTTAGCGTAGGGAGCATTAAACACGGCTACGCCGTTATCGTTGGCCGCCTGCAGGTCAATTTGGTTGGTGCCAATGCAGTAGGCGCCGATTGCCACAAGCTCCGGACATGCTTCGAGTACCTCACGCGTTACCGTGGTCTTTGAACGAATGCCGAGCATCTGGACACCTTGCAAGGCGTCGATGAGCTCCTGACCTTGCAGGGCGCCCTTCACACGGATGATCTCATGACCGGCCTTGGTGAAGACGTCGTCGGCGGAGGAATGAGGGTTCTCAAGAAGAAGAATACGAGCCACGGCTCAACTGTGCGCGATTACGAACGCACAAGCAAAACGCTCCCGTATTCTGGGACTTCGGTCCGCAGTATCCAGCCGTCTCGCCCGCAACGGGTAACTGCCAGCGATGTCCCATTCAACCCCGCCTAGAGATCCCGCCAATAGGTTATGGCCTACTGGCGCAACCTCTTAATCAGCGGTGGCGCGGAATTCCGTCAAGCCGTCAGGCAGCTCGCCCGCGTGCACCACGTGGAGTTGGCGAGTGGGGCGGGTCATGGCCACGTACAAGCTTCCGGGGCCTTCGGCGAGAATATCTGCTGGTTCGAGCAATACGACGACGTCGTACTCCAACCCCTTGGACTGATACGCGCTGACGATATGGATACGCGAGGTCACATCGTTGCCGGCCGAGTCGATCGACCATGGACGCAACCGCTCCGAGAACGCCAAGACGTTTCCGACATGCGCGTGAAGATCCTGCGGAACGACGACGGCGAGCGTCCCGGCGCCTTCTCCGTACTCCGAGTCGAGGAACTTGCACCAGCGCTCGACAGCGCCGATGAGGCCGTCGTCGCGCGTGGCGGGGGAGGCCTTCTGGATGGTGAGGCTGCCGAGGATGTCACGGGCGGCTCGCACACCGCGAACTGGGGTGCCGGCGGCGCGAAGAGTCTCCGCAGCCGTGTCCAGGATGGACGCGGGAGTTCGATAGGAAATTGTCAGCTCTTCCTCGCGGGTGTGCTCCGATAGTCGTCCGAGAATGTCCTTCCATCCACCGTGTGGCGATCCTGCGGGACGCTGGTCCAGATCGCCCACCACGGTAAACGAACGGGCTGGGCAGCGGCGAATGAGCAGCTCCCACTGCATGGGGGAAAGTTCCTGCGCCTCGTCAACGACGATGTGGCCGTATGTCCACTCGCGATCCTCCGCGGCGCGTTCGGCGAGCGTGGCGTGGGGCCCGTTGTCCATGACGCGTTCGGTGAGCATCGAGGCGTTAACGATTCCGCCGCCCAGATTCAGCGCCGACATGGTTTCAGAGACGTAGGAGGACAGCTCCGCCGCCCGAGCTGCCGCTGCGGCACGCTGGTGCTTCTCAAAATCGTCGGAGAAAGGGCCAAGATACTCGGACAGTTCGTCAATGAGAGCGATGTCCGCGGCGGTGAGGCCGCTGCCTTTGGGCCGATATAGAGCATCGCGCTCAGCCTCGTTGAGTTCGGGCGCCACCTCCGCCAGTAAATGTGGTTGGGCGTAGAGGCGTTCAAGCAGCTGTGCTGGTGAGGATGGTAGCCAGTGCAGATTGATCTCACGCCGAGCGTCAATGCTGGCAGCGACGTCACCGACGATCCACTCGTTATCGGGTAGTTCAAGTTCCTTGGCTTCAGCAACCTGGTGGGCGAGCTTATCCACCAGGTGGCGCGCGTAGGTATCGCGAGCGAGATTGTGGGTATGGCCGGTGCGTCGGGCCTTACGCTGGGCGAACTCGACGTCGCGTGGAGTGAGTGTCACTTTCTCGGAGTCGATGCGGAAGGTAACGCGCTTTCGCAGTGGGCGCTGCAAGACCTCGCGGACGGCCCTCCGGCAGATCTCGCGCCACACGAGGCGTCCCTTGATCTCAGCCACGGCCTGCGACTCGGTTGCGGTGGCACGAACACCGGGGACGAGGCCGCCGATAGTACTGGAGACCACGTTGGACTCGCCGAGCGACGGCAACACTTGATCGATGTAACGAAGGAACACGGGCGAGGGGCCCACGACCAGGACTCCCGAACGTGTCAGCCGTTCGCGCTGGCTATAAAGGAGGTAGGCGGCGCGGTGCAGCGCCACGGCGGTTTTGCCGGTGCCGGGGCCACCCTGCACGACGAGGACGCCTTGAGAATCGGCACGGATGATGCGGTCCTGTTCGGCCTGGATTGTCGCGACGATGTCGCTCATCTTGCCGTCGCGTGCCTGACTCATAGCGGACATCAGCGCGCCCTCGCCCGTGAGGTTGAGATCGTTCGTTTGAGGCGCGCTAGAGTCTAGCAATTCGTCCTCGACTCCAGTCACTTCACGGAATCGAGTTTGGATATGACGACGGCGAACCACGTCACCAGGTTGCGCCGCCGTCGCTCGATAGAACGGCTCAGCCTGTGGGGCACGCCAATCCAGCAGAATGATGTCCTGCTGGTCGTCTTTGAGGCCGATGCGGCCAATATGGGTGGACTCGCCATCGCTAAAATCGAGGCGACCAAGAACGAGCCGGTTTTCCACGTTGCGCAGGCGTAGCAGGCTGTCCTCGTAGTGGGTAGCAAAGGAGTCACGTTCGCTGCGTGCCCCCGCGCTTTCGAGGCCGGTCTGAGCACGAACCTCACGCAGCCGCTGTTCGTAGCTCAGCCTCTGACGATCCAGTGCGGCATACGATGCATCCACGTGCACTTGCTCCTGAGCAATAGCCCGTTGGCGCGGTGTTGCTTTAGCGTCAGACAACGAATGTCCTCCTCGAAATGGTGCGCTCACACGCGCTGACATGATGGTCTCGCACGAGTAACCGCAAAAGATGACTGTCTATTATCGTCCGCCCATCGTTGTTTGCACAATCGCGCTCATCACACGGACTGTGCTTGTGTCAGCACCGGTTTGTCGGCGTTGGTGCGTTCTTACTGCCATGCGCTGCCTTCTGGCTCCGATGCGTTGCGCTCTCGGCTGTAACGAGATGTTCCTCCTGTGCAGAAATGGAGGAAGAGGACTAGCATCTGCTCTTTAGCAAGAGGTTGGGACCTATTGGCGTGATCTCTGGGTTGAGTGTGACAGGATTGAAGCAGGACAACAGGCGCTGAGCAGGCGAGAAAGAGGCCGGACATGGGTAACTTCATCTCATTTCCCGAGGAGGCTCCGCACCAGCAGGTCGACAAGCTCGTTCTCAATCTCGTGGATCCAGCAACCGATGCGGGATCCATTGCGCGGTTGATTTCCGGCTCTCTTGGCACGTTAGACAGTGAACCGGCAGCCCACTTTAACGTTGACCCACTCATTGACTACCGCGCCCAGCGGCCCTGGCTGAACTACCAGAATGGCCGACTGGCGGGGATTTGGCGTGAGGGTATGGCTCTCTCTTTGGTCAAAGATGTGGAAGGCAGTGAATTCCTTCGACTGCATGGCACCGAGCCGGACTTTCACTGGGATGCGCTTCTCGCGGATATGATCGACGTGGTGGAACGCTTTGGCGTGCGGTCGATCTATTCGTTTACCGCCATTGGTACCCCCACACCGCATACGCGGCCAGCAGACATGATCGTGAGAACCTCCGAGAGCGGAGTGGATCACCCAGTGCTTGAGGCGGACTTCTGGTTCCAGTCCTCCTTCGCCGACTACCTTGAGTATCACGCCTCCCGGCTTGATATCTCGACGACTAACGTGGCCGTTCGTGTGCCCGTCTACCTCACGGGGCAGCATTATTCCGCCGGTGCCGTAGGCGCTCTCAGCATGGTGGGTAGACTTTCGGGCCTCCGCTTCCCGTTGGGTGACCTTCAGCATGATGTCATCCGGCAAAATGAGCAGCTCGCGGCCATTACTGCCGAGAACGAGGAACTCGCGCGTATCCTCTCTGCCTTCGAACGAGACTACGATGAAAAGGGCGTCACCCCCGGATTTGTCACAGCACCGGAAGATGATTTTTCCGTACCTTCTGTTGATGAAATCGGACGTGCAGCAGAGCAATTCCTGGCCCAGGTAGACATGGCAAACGAGCGCTCCCACGTGGACAATCAGTTCGACCCGCAAGGGTTGATCCGCCGCATTGACGAGATTCGGCGGTCGCGACTGTGGCGCGAACGAGGCAACGGCAACTCCGAATTCGATTTAGGCGACGGTTCGCCAGCCAATGGGAACGAGCCGTGGGGAAGTACCGGGAGTTCGCCTGTCAGCCCGGCTGTAGCCAGCCCAGACGTAGCGCCTACCTCGGACGACGACGGCGTACCAGCCCCGGTTGATCAGGGGTCGGAGAACGAGCAAGACGCCGCTCGCGAACCGGAATCTAGTGCTGAGGCACAGCAGGGTAACGAGCAATCTGACAACGGGTGGGAGCCTGCCTGTGAATCGGCTGCCGAGCAGTCACAGCAAGGGCAAGAGACTGAGCCGGTAGCGGAGGTGACCGGGATACAGCCGGAACAGAGCTCCGTCGTCGACCATGAGGTGTCATCCGAGGGAGAAGAGCCCACGGACTCCGAGAATGAACAAGCCCCAGGCGATGCGGATCGGGAGGAACAGGATCCGGACGGGCCAACCTCGCGCAAGAGACGGTGGGGTCGGCACTCGTGGTGGCCCTCGCTCGATGATTAAGAGGTTCCGCCAATAGGTTCGGCCAATAGGCCATGACCTATTGGCGGGATCTCTAAGTGCGGACGCCCCTGACAAGAAAGAAGTAAGACGTGGCAGAGCAGGTCAGCACACGCCCTCACCATTCTGCGCTCGCGGTGTGGATAGCAGCGGAGCTCGTCTACGTGGTTGCTGTGGCTGGTCGCTCCAGTTTTGGAGTGGCCGGTCTGGATGCCATGGATCGTTTTTCGATTCCCGCCGCGACGCTTTCCCTTTTTGTTGTGGTACAGCTTGCGGTCTACTCACTCGCTCAAATCCCGGTCGGGATGCTCCTCGACAAGGTCGGTGTGCGCCGCGTGATTGTCGCGGGCAGCATCCTCATGGGCTGCGGACAAATCGCTCTTGCGCTCGCGGATAACCTGACACTGGCTCTTGGCGCGAGAGTGCTGATCGGCTTGGGAGATGCGACGGCTTTTGCCTCCGTCGTGCGGCTTGTTCCAGTATGGTTTGCGCCGCACGCTGTGCCGATGATGACGCAGCTGACGGGCGTCATTGGGCAGTTTGGCCAGGTCGTTTCGTCGTTTCCGTTTGCGTGGGCACTTCACGAGTACGGCTGGCAACCCGCGTTCATCACTCTTGGTATTGCGGGGGTGATCGTGGCTATCGTGGCGGGAATCGGTGTGCGCAATCGCCCAGAGCGGCGGCACGACGGGAAAGGGGCTACTGAGGCTGGCTCTGACCATGCCATGGACTCAGCGCCGAATGCTACGGATGAACTACGCACCGCCCCTTCCACACCTAGCTTCACCTCAACTTTTAAGGAACCTGGAGCGTGGCTTGGGTTCTGGACGCACTATGTTGGGGGATTTCCTCCGATGGTTTTTATGCTGCTGTGGGGAGTACCGTTCCTGCAGGTGGCCAATGGGATGAGCCCGGCGGCGGCCGCAGCTATCCTCGTCATTCAGCCAGCGGCGGGAATTGTTGCCGGGCCGCTCATCGGTAGGCTCACCGCCGCGCATCCGCTGCGCAGAACGTGGTTGGTTTATGGTTCTGTGGCACTGACGATTGCCGCCTGGCTGCCACTCCTGCTACGGAACGATCCGGCCCCTACCTGGATGATTGTGGCGCTGCTTTGCATTCTTGCGCTATCCGGCGCATCCTCTGCCATCGCCTTCGATTTCATCCGTACGTTTGTTCATCCCGCCCGTGTGGGAACTGCCAACGGTTTAGCCAATATGGGTGGGTTTTCGGCCACATTCCTCACCGCGTGGCTCATTGGCTTGGCGCTGGACTTCCTCGCCTCGGACGGTGTGTACACCGCACTGGACTACAGGGAAGCCATGGCCGTTCAAGGTGTGGTCATGGTTGTCGGACTCATTGGTTTTGCCGTCTCCAAGCGATATACGCGTCGAAAGATGGCCGAGCAGGGAACCATTGTTCCTTCACTCCATGACGTGGTGGAACGCTATCGCCGCCCAGAACGCGACTGACCCAACCGCAAAAGCGACTGACCCAACCGTAAAAGTGGACAAGCAACTAGTAGGCGGAACCTATTAGTGCGTATTGGCTGAGGACCACAGCTGCCCCGGATGTAACTGATCGTCGGTAAAGACTCGTGCTCCGGATGCGCGCCGACGCAGGCCGACGTCGTCAATGACACGTGCAGGGAACGAGAGCCTGCGAACTCGCCGCTCGATTTCAAACACCGGAAACTCCTGATCGGAGGCGGCGAGAACGATGTTGCCGAAGCGACGCCCCTTAAGAATGGAGGGGTCAACGATGGCGATCATATGCCTGAAATGCTGTGCGAGCGTGGCGATCTCCTCACCGAGTCGGCTGAGCCCGGTGGAAGCGATGGAGTTGAGGAGATAGATACCGCCAGGGGCGAGAACTTCGTGGGCACGCGCGGCGCTTTCGCTGGTGCGCAGTTGTGCGGGGACCTCACGATTGCGGAAGGCGTCCCGAATGATGACGTCCCACTGGGCATGAGTGGTGTCAAGTGCGTGGCGGGCCTCGTCGGAACGGATACGCAAACGCGGTGCCGGGGGCAGATCGAACCACTCGCGTACGTACCGGGCGAGAGTCCCGTCGAGTTCGACGGCGAGCTGTTTCGAACCGGAATGGCCGGCGTCAAGTGCGCGGGCCAGAGCGCAGCCAGCGGCACCCAGATGAAGAGCACGCAGTGGCACTGTGTCACCAAGCGTTGCGCCAATAATAAGTTCGATGTGCTGCATGTACTCGAACTCCAGGTAGCGCGGATCCTCCAAATCCAGGGCAGATGACTCGGCACCATCAAGGTAGAGCGTGATGAGACTGGGCTGGTAGGGGTTCTGGCCGATCTCAGCGAGAGCGAAGTCCGTTTGGACGGGTTCCTCAGGCAGACGATCGAAGGCTGACAGTGACTTGCTGGATTTGTTCGAGCGGGACACGCTCCAACCATATCGTGACTGTTCCACCAAGGCGTAGATGGATTCACTCTGGGATGGGTGTGGGAGCTGTTGGTGAGAAGGGCGGGGGATGAGGGATGAAAACAGCGTCGAGAAACGAAGATGAAACCTGTCGGAGCTGGCGAGTAGGCTGAGGAATGAACAGGGGTGAGGAGGGAACATGTCACGAGCACCGCGTTCCAGCCAGGCCCGGCGTAACTGGGGCAGTGACGATTCCGGGACCCCCATTCTCCACGTGGATATGGACGCCTTTTTCGTATCCGTCGAGTTGCTGGACCGGCCGGATCTGGTGGGCAAACCTGTCGCCGTGGGAGGGCAGGAACGAGGGGTTGTCTCCGCAGCTTCGTACGAAGCGCGAAAGTATGGGGTGAACTCGGCGATGCCGGTAGGGCAGGCGTTTCGCCGCTGTCCGCAGCTCATCATGCTTCCTCCCAACGGGGCGCGCTATTCCGCTGTATCGCGGCGGGTGATGGCAATCCTGCGCGATTTCACACCCACTGTTGAACAAGTCTCGGTGGATGAGGCGTTCCTTGATGTCTCGGGAGCGCGCCGACTGTTCGGATCGCCCGTGGAGATCGGAGCAAAGCTGCGCCAACTTATCCGCGAGGAGGTGTCGGTCCCGGCGTCAGTGGGGATAGCGGCAACCAAACATGTGGCAAAGGTCGCTTCCGCTCATGCGAAACCTGACGGCCTTCTTCTCATCCCCGAGTCAGCTACGACGGAGTTTCTGCATTCTCTTCCGGTCGGGGCCCTGTGGGGAGTGGGGGAGAAGACTCGTGAACGGCTTCAGATTCAAGGCGTTGAGACCGTGGCGGATTTGGCGGCTTTAGGGAAAGAACGCCTCATCAAGATCCTTGGGCGCGCTGGCGGTTCTCACCTCTACGATCTTGCGATGGGAATTGATCCGCGCCCGGTAGCCACAAGCAGAGAAGAGAAATCGATAGGGCGAGAGATAACCTTCTTCGACAACGTGAGCGATCGTGCGGAACTTGAGCAGGTTCTGTTGTCGCAGGCCCACGATACGGCGCGTAGGTTACGCGCCCGCGGGCTCTTTGCCGGGAGCGTTGCCATCAAGGTAAGGTTCGCTGACTTCACCACCATTAGTCGCTCGGCGATGCTTTCCCAGCCAACCTTTGTGGCGCGGGAACTTTATGACCAAGCACGGCGCCTCCTGGAGGCAGTACGGATTTCCGACCCTGGCTTGCGGCTCCTAGGGTTACGTGCCGAGAATCTTTCGACAGGCGACGGCGGCATCCAACTGGCTTGGGATGATGATCCTCGGCGAGCCGAGGCAGAGACAGTCATGGATCTCGTTGGAGAGAAGTTCGGCGCGGGCGCCATCGCCCCCGCAAGTCTTTTAGGAAAGAAGCAGTACGTGCGTGCGCCGGGGAGGCATGAGCTGGGTGCGAGTAGGCGCGAAGATGAAGATAACGGATGATCACATTGATCGTCGGGATGCTTAGCCATGGGGCCAGAAAGCCAAGCTGTTGGGCCGTGGAAGTGATGGAAGGTGTCGCCGTCGTCGTTGGATAAATACAGGTGAGGGTGCTATTAAAGGTCACGGTTTCGATGCATTTTTCCGCTTGTGGCGGGCAAACTACCCTGTTACTTCTCGGACGCGATACGCTTGGGTTACACCGATCGACGAGGAGACACGATGCCTCTTTCTGAATATGAGCGAAAGATGCTTGAGGAACTCGAAGCACAACTTGCTGACGAGGATCCAAGCTTCGCGGACACATTAAAACCGGAGCCACCGGCTGCGGTTGCTCCGATGCGCCTATCCATTCGCCACCTAGTGCTGGGACTCCTCGTTGCTGTACTTGGTATTGCCATCCTTGTGGGTGGTATCGCTGTGGAGATCGTTCTCGTTGGTGTTCTGGGCGTCGTCGTCATGTTTGGTGGATTCTGGTACATCTCCGAAGGAATGCAGACGGGCCCAATCGAACCTGGCGCTACGCCAAAGAAGCCTAAGCGTTCCGGAGGGGGAAATTTCATGTCCCGTCAGAATGACGAGTGGGAGCGCCGTCGTCGCGGTAATAGCTGATACTCCACGTGGTTGTGGAGTTCGCGCCTACTGAGCAGGTCGTTTAATAGCGCTGATTATTTCCAGCACCCGCTGACTTTCGTTGACCGGAAGTCAGCGGGTGTTCTGTTGTGTGAGTGCGCAGTGTGTTGGCAGGTGGGACTGTGTTCTATTACTGCTTACCGGGGCCCGTGCGGAGCGTGGAGTCAGGTGCGCGATCGGGAGCTCGGAGTTCACCTGATGATGTCGAGCGCTATGTGTCCTGTGAACCCCTCCCCGCAGGTATGCTCAACGCACCCAATCTCCACACCATCCCCATGTTTGTCATGTGTCACTTTGTTTGCATCATTTTGGGCAATGGCAGTGCTATCTTGTTCCCGTCCGCGCTGACGTGGTTCCTTCCCGTTTGTTGATGTGTATGTTTGCCGGTCCGCATAGCTCTTCCTGGTGCGACTCGACTCAACTGCCCGGGTGATTCCCCACTTTGCTCCACCGCTTCTGTGCCCCAGCGAGGTTGTTCCCGTGTGCAGCCTCTCCAAGCCCGCAATTATGGTGATCGTCACGTTCTTGTGTGGTGGGCTGATTCGCGTGCGGGGAGTTCTTACACCACCTGAAAAAACGCTGGTATTCCTGAGTTTTTTCTGGGTGAGCAGGGCTAACCTTTCTTGCTTGTGGAGGAATGTGGAGTAAAGTGGGGGCTACGTCAACGAAGGGGAGGTGACGGGTGTTTCTTGGAACTTACGAGCCACGGCTTGATGAGAAGGGACGCCTGATTCTCCCCGCCAAATACCGAGACCAACTGCAGGGCGGTCTGGTGATGACGCGAGGGCAGGAGCACTGCCTCTATGTGTTTCCATACGCAACTTTTGTGGAGATGCAGGAGCAGCTTCAGCGGGCACCACTCACTTCCAAGGAAGCCCGTTCCTACCTACGTGTTTTTCTTTCTGGTGCGGTTGACGAAGTTCCTGACAAACAGGGGCGGATCACGATTCCTGTCGGTCTTCGCAACTATGCGGGACTGGAACGAGATCTGGCTGTCATTGGCACCGGAAATCGGATCGAGATCTGGAACCAGACGTCATGGAACGAGTACCTGACCGAGCAAGAATCGGCATTCGCCGATCGCGAGGACGAGGTTATCCCAGGAATTTTTTGATCCTGATTGGTGATCTCTTCTGCCATCTGAGGCAATTCCCCAGCTTCAGTATGGCAGGAGAGGATCACTGCTCAGGAATGATGCTGAACGAAGAAAGGAGAGTCGATGGCCAGCGACAACAACGCCGCTACCCAGCATGGCGTCGATAGCGGCGCCGTACGTGCAGCAGACAATGCTTTGCACGTCCCGGTTCTCCTGGAGGAATGCATTGGACTGCTGGCCCCGGCTTTCACGGCGGAAGCGCCGGTCATGATTGATGCGACACTCGGTATGGGTGGACACACCTTTGGGTTCCTTACAAGGTTTCCCCACCTGACCGTCGTAGGAATCGATCGGGACGCTGACGCTATCGAACTGGCAAGCGAGAGGTTGAAGGAATTCGGCTCTCGCTTCCACGCTGTTCGTACCACTTACGACCATATCGACGACGTCGCCGCACAGTTCGGACGTTCCGGACGGGTTGACGGTATCCTCATGGATCTCGGAGTGTCCTCGTTGCAGCTTGATGAGGAATCCCGCGGCTTCTCTTATTCTCATGATGCTCCCCTCGATATGCGAATGGATATCACCCAGGGCCGGACGGCTGCGGACATCCTTGCCGATTCCTCCGTGGGAGAGATTGCTCGGATCTTGTCGGATTACGGTGACGAACGTTTTGCCTTGAAGATCGCGCGTCGGGTTGTCTCGACGCGCGACAAGCAGCCGATCACTCGGACATCTCAACTTGCGGATCTCGTCAAGGAGACGATTCCGGCAGCCACCCGTCGTACCGGTGGGAACCCCGCCAAGCGGACCTTCCAGGCGCTACGCATTGCCGTCAATGATGAGTTGTCGGTTCTCGAACGGGCTATGCCCCGTGCGGTTGCCGCACTTGCCGTCGGCGGAAGGATTGTGGTGGAGTCCTACCAGTCATTGGAGGACAAGATCGTGAAACGCGAGCTTGCCAAGGGCGCCCGTTCCACCACTCCCGCGGGCTTGCCCGTCGAATTACCGGGGCACGAGCCCTATCTTCGCCTACTTACCCGCGGTGCTCACAAAGCGAGTACCGCTGAGGCTGCTGTCAATCCGCGCAGTGCCTCTGTCCGACTTCGCGCTGCCGAGCGGTTGCGCAACGAAGGGAGCCAGTCTTGAGTGCCATCCCCGCTACTCCCGTCCGTCCGGCGTCGCCATCGGCGCGTCGCTCACCGGAACAGCAGGTCATTTCTGGCCTGCCTAAGCTGGCTCTGGTACCCACCCCGGCTCCCGCCAAGGGTTTTATCTCCACGGTCATTGTGTGCCTGGCGCTCTTCCTTGGTGCCTTCGCCACCGTGTTCTATCTCAATACGCAGATGGTCGCCACCGCGTACGAGATCCAGAATGTTAACCGCCAGATTAATGCTGCCTCGGCAACGAACGAGACCTTGACTGACCAGGTCGTTCAGGTCTCTACGCCGGAAGGTCTGCGTGCCAAGGCCACCGAGTTGGGCATGGTGCCAGCTACCGATACTCGTTTCCTTGATCTGGATGCCGGGGACGTTGTTATTCCCGCCGATCCTAAGGCGGTCTTCCAGGCTCCTCCCGTTGCCCCCGTCGAAACCGATACCGAGGTAGCAACCGGTGCAGAGTCCGACGTCGCCCCCGAGGTGGCCGCGGCGGATGCAACAACTGGCGAGGCCGTTGCCACCGGGACGGACGAATCTGTTGGAGTGGATCAATCGACCGGAGTGGACGAGTCTGCCTATTCAGGCGAGCTAGGACTCACCGAGGCTGAATCGGGAGTTGCCGATACAGAGTCGGGACTTGCTGAGACTGCAACGGAGACGCAGGGATACTAAATGGCCGCGAAGAAGGATCACCCTCGACTTCGGGCGATGCGGGTGGGCTTTTCTGAAAGGTTGAAGGCAGCTCGCAGTCAGCCGCCTTTTGCCAGGCGTCTACGCTCGATCTTCGTTATTTTCGCTGTGTGTGCGGTGTTGCTCAGCATGCGTCTCGTAGATTTGCAGGTTCTGCGCGCGGAGAAGCTTTCCGCCAGTGCCTCCGAGTTCCGTACGCGTACCGAAGTAATCCACGCGAAGAGAGGCGATATCCTCGATTCGTCTGGTGCAGTCCTTGCTACATCGGTCGAACGCTATAACGTCGGTGTTAACCAGAACCTCATCTCTAGCTATGTGCACTACGAGCCAGATGAGGATGGCGATCTTGTTGCTGTCGGGGCTGGCGCCGCCGAAGCTGCCAAGCAGCTAGCCCCTCTTCTGGAGGTGGATCAAGCCGAGCTCGGTGGCCTGCTATTGGGCGGCGAAGAGAAGTCATCGTTCGTGTATATCGCGAAGGATATTTCTCCGGAAAAGTGGCGTGAGATTCGCGAGCTGCGCATTACCGGTATTGAACCCGAGCAAATCATGAAGCGTGAATATCCCAATAGCAATGTGGCGGGCAACGTGATTGGCTACATGGGATTGACCGGTGAGATTCCCGAGGGAGAGACGGTCGAGCAGCCTACGGGACAGGCCGGTATTGAGCGTACGCAAAATGATGTGCTAACCGGCAAGGACGGCTCTATTACATATCAGGTTGCGGACGGTGCGATCCTACCCAACGCGGAGCGTACGGAAGTGGCCGCCGTCGATGGACAAAGCGTGCGTCTGACAATTGATCGTGACCTCCAGGATGTCCTAGAAGTTGCGGTAGACAAGCCGGTTGCCGAACAAGGTGCGGAATGGGCCTCGGCGACGGTCGTCGAGATTGGCACCGGGAGAATTTTGGCCCTGGCGGATTCTGGCAGGGTCGACCCGGGCAACCGCGAAGCGACGTCCCCGGAGAACTGGGGATCGCGGGCCGTGCAAGATGCTGTCGAGCCCGGCTCAACGGGAAAGCTGATGACGTTCGCGGCCGCCATTGACCAGGGCGTTGTCACGCCGGATTCACTCTTCACGGTGGAGGATCCGATCACCATGCCCGACGGTGAGGAGATCCATGACAATGACACTCACCCCACCGAGGAGATGACGGTCGCTGGAATCCTAGCGAAGTCCTACAACTCGGGTCTTGTCCAGATCGGTAACAAAGTCCCCGACGAGACGCGCATGGACTACATGAAGAAGTTCGGTATTGGCTCTCCCACGGGCATTGAGTTGCCTGCGGAGACGGGCGGTATCCTGCACGAGTTGCCGTGGGCGGGGCGAGACCACTACACCACGATGTTTGGCCAGGCATGGACCGCGAGCACAGTACAGCTTGCCCAGATGGTCTCGGTCTTTGGGAACGACGGCGTGCGTGTACCCGTGCATATCATCGAATCGACGATCGATGCGGACGGTCAGGAGCATCCCACGCTAGTCATGGAGGATTCCGAACGGGTGGTGTCCTCGGAGACTGCCCACTCCATGCTGGACATGATGCAGGCGGTCACGGACATCAACTCGACGGGATGGCGTGCAGCCGTTCCGGGTTACAACATCGCGGGCAAGACGGGCACCGCCGAGGTTCCCGATGAGAACGGGCAGCTTACCAAGCGTGTTGGAACCTTCGTTGGACTGGTGCCGGCCGAAGACCCCCAAATTGCCATTGCGGTGACCGTCTATAATGCGACTGGTGCCGGATACGGCGGTGATGTGGCAGCGCCAGTTTTCAAGGACACCGTGTCATTTGCGGTTCGGCAGCTGGGTATCCCGCCGTCGACCGTGCCACTTGTCCGTTTGCCGTGGTACCCGGGAGAGGAGATCGAATCCGATGACTCAGTTGGCTGATCTCGCAGCGCTTGTTGATGGCAAGCACATTGGCAATACAACCGTGGAGGGCATCACATCGGATTCCCGCGCTGTCAAGTCGGGTGTTCTTTTTGCCGCGGTTCCTGGCCAGCACGTGCACGGAGCACGTTTTGCCGGGGGCGCGATTTCGGCGGGGGCGTCCGCCGTGGTTACCGATCCAGAAGGGGCGGCGATCATCAAAGGGCTGACCGGCGTGGAAGTCCCGCTTCTCATCGTCAATAACGTGTCGAGTAGGCTCGGAGAGATCGCGGCGGAAGTCTATGGCAACCCGGCGCGTGACCTGCGTACATACGCCATCACCGGCACGAACGGTAAGACGACGACGGCGTTCCTCCTCGAGTACATTCTTGCTTCCGCGGGGCGCGTGACGGGCCTTATTGGGACCGTCACGCTGCGCCTCGCAGGGCATGAGATCCCCGCGGCAATGACAACTCCGATGCCAGCGGACTTCCAGCGTCTCCTCGCTGACCTTGTTGACCGGGGTGGTTCGGACCTCGTTATTGAGGCTTCCTCGCACGCTCTTGCCCAGGGGCGTACCGATCCGGTGTGCTTCGACGTGGCCGGATTTACCAACCTCACCCAGGATCACCTCGATTTCCACAACACCTTCGAGGAATACTTCGACGCCAAGGCCTCACTCTTTACCAGGCGTCGCTCGCGCCGCGCTGTGGTGTGTGTCGACGACGAATGGGGTAGGCGCCTGCTGACGAAAGCAATCGACGAACTTGGGGCCGAGAATGTTCTGGCCCTCACCGTGCAGGGCACCCTTCCTGACGGGGCGCGTGGTTGGAAAGCCAGCGCGGTTCCCGGCGCGGGCCACACCGAGATCACCTTGGAATCGACGGACGGTGAGACACTGCGTGTCTCCACTGCCCTTCCCGGCAGCTTCAACGTGGCAAACGTCGCCCTTGCTGTGATCATGGCATGTGCGTCTGGGTTGCGCCCCGAGGATCTTCCCTCCGATATCAGCCCGGCCGTTCCGGGGCGGATGGAGGTCATCGCCACGAGGCCCCGCGTTGTCGTCGATTTTGCTCACAACACGGATGCCATCATTAAGGCGATGGAAGCGCTTCGCGAGACCATCGCGGGGAAGCTGATTGTGGTGACCGGCGCGGCAGGCGAGCGGGACAAGGGCAAGCGCCCAGCAATGGGCGCGGCTGTTGCCCGCTATGCGGACGTTGCCATCATTACAGATGACGACCCACACTCGGAGGATCCGGCGGCAATCCGTCGTGATGTTCTCGCTGGTACGAAGGGGCACGACTCAACCGTTGTTGAGATTGCCGACCGCCGCGAAGCGATCCATACAGCGATACGTGAGGCTGCACCGGAGGATACTATTCTTCTTGCGGGTCGGGGCCACGAGACGATTCAAGAGGTCGGCCAGGAACTGATCGAGCTAGATGATCGGGTGGAAGCCCGGCGCGCACTTGCGGATCGCGCGGCGGATCCGAGTCAGGAGAAAAACGCATGATTCCCGTGACGCTGGCCCAATTGGCCAGAGACTGCGACGGTCAGGTTGTTGGAACTCCGACCACCGAGATCCTCGACCTTACGACCGACACCCGCGCTATTACCCCCGGAGCAATCTTTGCCGCGATCAAGGGCGCGCGAGTCGATGGCGCCTCGCTTGCGGGGGAGGCCCTCAAGAAAGGTGCCTCAGCCATTCTCACAAGTGATCCCGTCACAGCGGTGGCGTGTGGGGCGAAGCCTGAGGACGTCGTCGTCGTTGAGGACGTGCAGGCAGCCATCGGAAAACTTGCCCGGGAAAATCTCCGGCGCGTCCGCGAATCGGGAAATTCGGACTTTAAGGTTGTTGCTGTCACCGGTTCCGTCGGAAAAACGACGACGAAGGACCTGCTGGCAGCCATTTTGGCCAAACGCGGTCCCATTATTGCTCCGCCCGGCTCGTTCAACAACGAACTGGGCCTGCCTCTCACAGTTCTTCGCGCCGATGATACGACGGCAACACTGGTGCTGGAGATGGGTGCTGACCATATTGGCAACATCGACTACCTCACCTCCATTGCGCGCCCGGACGCCGCGGCTGTCCTCATCGTTGCTCGCGCTCACCTGGGAGAATTTGGTGGCATTGACAACGTTGCACTGGCCAAGAGCGAGCTTGTGACGGGCACCGCCCCCGGAGGCCCTGTCATTCTCAACGCGGACGATTCCCGTGTGGCAGCCATGGCCGAGCTGGCTCGGGGACCGGTGACCACCTTCTCACGGTTCGCTGAAGCCGATGTTCGAGCGCGTGACATCCGGGTCGACGACACCGGGCGGGCCTCGTTCACGCTGGTCACCCCCGTGGGTGACGCGCCGGTGGCGCTCCAGCTTGTCGGCGAGCACCATGTGACAAATGCGTTGGCCGCAGCTTCAATCTCTCTGGCACTGGGAATCGAACTTGACCATATTGTGCATGTTCTCAGCACGACCGGTCCCGCCAGCCCGCACCGCATGGACGTGCGCGACCTGCGCGGCATCACTATGATCGACGACGCCTACAACGGCAACCCCGATTCAATGCGCGCGGGAATCGCCGCTCTGGCGAGGCTCGGCGACGGACGTCGAAAGATTGCTGTGCTCGGGGCGATGCTGGAACTTGGCGAGGAGAGCGCCAATGAGCATGCAGCTCTCGCTCCGGTTCTCAAGCAGGCCGGGGTCTCCCTACTCATCTGTGTGGGAAGTGGGATCGAGGCACTGTCGGCCGCTGCCACCGCCCAAGATATTGACGTTGTAAATACCGCCACATCAGACGAAGCCCTGGCACTGCTCGATACCGTATTAGCAACGGATGACGTGGTGCTCCTCAAGGGATCGAATGGCTCGGGTGTCTGGAAGATTGCGGATGCGCTGGTCGGGGAGGACGAGTAAATGCTAGCCATTTTAATTTCTGGGGCCTTTGGCTTCATTGGCACTCTCATCGGAACGCCGCTGCTCATCAGGATTTTGGTGAAGCGGGAGTACGGCCAGTTCATCCGACAGGACGGCCCCACGAGTCACCAGACGAAGCGTGGCACACCCACGATGGGCGGCCTCATTATTATTCTTGCCTCGATCCTGGGTTATGCCATGGGCAACCTGTTGACGGGGCGAGCTCCGAATGCGTCCGGCGTTCTCCTCCTCTCCCTCATGGCGGGATTAGGGTTCATCGGATTCCTCGATGATTTCGCGAAGATTCGGCAAAAGCAGTCGCTCGGACTGACACCCTGGATGAAGGTGGTGGGGCAGGCCGTCATCGGTATTGCCTTCGCAGTGCTGGTCCTGCAGTTCCGTAACGGGGATAATCGCACGCCGGCTACCACGCGCATTTCGTTTGTCCGTGACACGTCGATTGATCTTGCCGTGTGGGGTGCCGTTGTCGGTCTCATTCTCTTTGTTATTTGGGCGAACTTCCTTATTACGGCATGGTCGAATGCTGTCAACCTGACCGATGGCCTCGATGGCCTCGCTGCGGGCGCCTCAATGATTGCCTTTGCCTCCTATACGGTTATTACGCTGTGGCAGGCGAATCAGGCGTGCCACGGAGTGCTGGGGGCTGCCCCTGGCTGCTACGACGTGCGTGACCCGCGTGATCTCGCCATCGTGTGCGCTGCCATCGTCGGAGCCTGCTTTGGTTTCCTGTGGTGGAACACGTCACCCGCCCAGATCTTCATGGGCGACACCGGCTCATTGGCCCTCGGCGGCGCTTTCGCAGGCTTGTCCATCCTCACCCACACGGAGTTCCTCGCCCTCCTCATCGGTGGTCTCTTCCTCCTCGAAGTGTTCTCCGATGTTATTCAGGTGGGCTTCTTTAAGATGACCAGGCGGCGTGTGTTCCGGATGGCGCCGCTCCATCATCACTTTGAATTGAAAGGCTGGAAAGAAGTGACCGTGGTGGTCCGTTTCTGGATCATTGAGGCCATTTTCGCGGCCATTGGACTGGGAATCTTCTACGCGGAATGGTTGGCTCAGCAATGACATCATTGAAGACTTCGTTGACAAACCCCGGAGCTGACGCGCTCGCTGGACAGCGGATCGCCGTCGTCGGTTTAGGAAAATCGGGGCGCGCCAGTCTTCGAGCGCTCGCCGACCTAACGCGAGCAGTCCTCAGCGGTTGGGATTCCAGCCAACAGGCCATCGATGCGGTAGCAAGTTCCGGGGAGCTCCCCGAGGGTGCCCTGGATTTGTTGCGCGCGGTTCCCGGTCAGGACGAGCTTGCTGTTGCTGTTCTCCAGTGGCAACCCGAGGTCATCATCCTTGCTCCCGGTATCCGCGAGATCTCACCCCTGTTCGTGCAGGCTGAGGAGGCCGGTATCGAGTTGTGGAGCGAGATCGAACTTGCGTGGCGTCTGCGCGCCATGGACGACGACGGCGTCGCGGCCCCGTGGTTCTGCGTCACCGGCACCAATGGCAAAACCACCACCGTCTCCATGCTTGAGGCGATTCTCAAGCAGGCGGGCATGGGAGGCGTAGCCATTGGAAATATTGGTACGCCGGCCGTGGTGGAGACGAGCCGGACGGACGCGGAGGCTCCCGGAGCTTTTGCCGTGGAGGTCTCCTCGTTCCAGCTGCGCACCACCCACACTGTTTCTCCGGTGGCCGCTACCTGCCTGAACTTCGCCGACGATCATTTGGAGTGGCACGGTAGCCGCCGCGCCTATTGGGAGGCCAAGGCTCGCGTCTACGAGCATACCCAGGTGGCGTGCGTGTACCCGGTGGGTGATGACATTGTCCAGCAGATGGTAGACGAGGCCAACGTTATTGAGGGCGCTCGCGCTATCGGAGTATGCCTGGGTGTTCCGTCGGTGGGACAGATTGGCATTGTCGATAATCTGGTGATTGATCGCGCTTTTGGTGACTTCCAGCGCGGCGAAGGCGTAGAACTCTTCGAGATCGATGATCTCATGCATTTGGCGCCCCAGGTGGGCGAGTTGCCCGTACATATTGTTCGCGATGCGATGACGGCAGCCAGCTTGGCTCGAGCCGGCGGCGTGGACCCTGCCGACATCCGCGAGGCGCTACGGGCATTCGCACCCGGCAAGCATCGCATTGAACTTATCGAGAGGATTGACGGTGTCGCCTACGTTGACGACTCAAAGGCCACCAACGCGCACGCCGCGCGGGCCTCACTGATGGGGCAGCGTGACGGCTCGGTCGTCTGGATCGCCGGCGGTCAGGCAAAAGGATCGCGTTTTGAGGAGCTGGTGGAGCAGGTCGAAAGTAAGCTGCGTGGCGTCGTCGTTATTGGTCAAGACCAGGAGCCGTGGCGTGATGCGTTAGCACACGTTGATGTCCCCACCGTGTGGATTGCTCCGGATTCGACAGATCCGATGGGTGAAGCCGTCTCCGAGGCACGAGTGCTGGCCCGTGATGGGGATACCGTATTGATGGCTCCAGCCTGTGCTTCCATGGACCAGTTCACCTCCTACGCTCATCGCGGCGAGGCGTTTGCTGCAGCGGTTCGGGGGAAACGTGACGACTGAACAGCCTCAGGCTGGTAAGCGGCCTCCGAAAGCCCCGAAAAAGGTGGGTGTGCGATCCTCCGGGACTCGGCCTGCGAAGGCGACGTCTGCCGCAGCGACAACCGGTGGTGCTCAGAGCACTGGTGAGGGTGTACGAAGAGCGCGGGGAACGAAACCCGCACGGCAGGGTACACCGAAACGAGTGGCGTCAGCCGCGAGTCGGACTGACTCTCATCAAGCCGGAACCGATCGAGCGAAGTCGAGGAGACCTGGCACCGGCCGAACAGGGCACAGTCGTGCGGGGGAGCGGACGATGTTTCGTATTCCTCGCCTGTTCTATCGTGAGGGGCCGGCCCCGGTGTCTGAGGAGGAGGCACGACGCGTTCGTGACGTGATGCATCGCTCGATCATCGGAGTGGTCATCTCGACCTTCTTCTTACTGGTTCTCGGTGTGGTCATGGTCTACTCGGCCACCACGCCGTCAAGCATTCGGGCGCTCGAATCACTCTCTGAGGTTGGTGCGAGCGCCTTTCGCGTGGCGAACCAGCACCTGATTCTGGTTCTTGTTGGCCTCGTTTTAGCGGCTATCGCCGCATGGCTGCCCGTACAGCTGTACCTCGTCGCCGCCAACGTGTTGTTTGGACTCGGACTGCTGCTGCAGTCGCTTATTTTTGTCACATCGGGCGGATCTGCGGCGGGCGGTAATATGAACTGGCTTGTCCTTGGTTCCTTCAGATTTCAGCCCTCGGAGTTTCTCAAGCTCGCCACGATTGTCTGGATAGCAGCCTGGCTCTCGCAGCTGCGTCCGGAGCAGAAGTCCATTCGTGACTTCATGATGCCAGCGGGTGTGGGAGCACTTGTCGCGCTACTCTCGGTGCTGGCTGGCGGGGATCTGGGAACCGGTCTCATCTTCATGATGTTCACCGCGGGAATGGTGTGGTTGGCCGATATTCCGTGGAAGTATTTGGGGACGTTGGCGCTGGCTGGCGGTCTCGGTGTGGCGGTGCTTGTTCTTGTACAAAGCTCGCGAGCTGGCCGTTTTGCACAGTACTTCGCGCATCTCTTTGGCGGACCTAATCCAATGGAGCCAACCCAGCCGGACTTCGCCCTGTGGGCCTTCGGCTCCGGTGGACTTGGTGGATCTGGTTTAGGAACGGGCGCCGAGAAGTGGCCGGGGAACCTCGCCGAGGCGCAGACCGACTACATCTT
>RRZU011872988.1_pt1 | contig 25480 bp, 29 predicted proteins | sample 2165561 | NCBI WGS metagenome assembly RRZU01 (sample SAMN10456909, study PRJNA506462) | wastewater metagenome | isolation source: wastewater sludge | place: USA: Moscow, Idaho | reverse complement strand
CGGTCTGCTGCGATGGGCGCAAGCCCAGAAGCTGCGACACAACATTGCCAAAGGGAGACACCCGTAAGGGTGCGTCACCAGGCCCGTAAGGGCAACAACGCTGCGAAGCGCCAGAACCGCAACACCCGCCGGAAGCCTCGGTATAAATCAACAGGAGCTTGAATTGGCAGTTTTCTTACTGGGTAAGCAAGGCCAGCCACTGATGCCGTGCTCGGAGAAGCGGGCGAGGTTATGGCTATGGCTGGTTAGCTGCAATTCAACCCTTAACTTCAAAGGAGCATCGCCTTCCGCCCCCGGCTAAAGCCGAGGGGTATCCGGCGACAAAATAAACATGACGTATGTTAACGAAACCCTGCTAGAAAATGAAAAAGTAGTGCTGGAGTCCCGGATGAGCTACTGGGCATTCTGGAAACCCATTGTGGCTGCGCTTGCCGCGCTTTACGCGAGCTACCTGGCGTTCAGTAGCGATGCGATAACTACGGGTGTCTGGTTCCTTGCAGTGGTGCCGAACGTGGCTGTCTATGTTTGGCTGGTGCGCAAAAGCACGGAAATGGCTGTCACGGACCTGAGGGTTATCATCAAGACAGGTGTGGTCAAGCGAGATACCCGCGAGCTGTACCTGACACGCGTGGAGGGTGTGGAAGTCGACCAGTCTTTCTGGGGGCGTCTCTGGAACTACGGGGACTTGCGTGTACGTGGCGTAGGAACTGAAGTAGCAACTGTGCGCTGTGCTGCTGCACCGCTCGCTTTCCGTAAGGCTGTCTTCGCTACTGGCAAGGCCCGTGGGGTCCACACAGACCACTAAGACTACTGACGGCTTTTTCGCCGCCGCATATACTGGCCCACGTAGTCTCTTCGGAGGCTACGTTTTTTTTGCTGACAGGAAACATTACAGCTGCGGCCCATCCGCACATTAAGGGCAAAGTCCTGGCCGGGAAACCGGCGCATAGGCCATCTGCTGGAAGGGGGTATACAGACCACGGCGAAGCAGATGAATTGCGCCAAGCCGGAAGTCATGGGCGCAGCGTGGGCTTACAGGACGCCACAAGGTGTCCCTCGTCAGAGCGCGACTAGGGGGAGGTACAAATCCCTTTAAGTCTGACGAAGCACAAGGCTTGTACGGCACTTGTGCCCCTCGGGAATCTCTCTTGGGATGTAGCGGCACCTCCCCGCCAGGAGGTAGGGGCCCCATACCCCTCGGAAACGATAAACTATAAAAAAACCAAGGTTTACCTTAATAGAGTTGACCTTAGGTGTTGACCTTAAATCAAGGATAGTCTTACTAAGGGACAACCCTTAAGTCAGGCCTTCCTGGGTCAAGACAGCCTGTGGTACTGAGATTAGCTGTACTCAGGCAAACTAAGGTCTTAGGGTTGACCCTATTTAAAGGTGTGGACCCAGTTTGGTTTTTATTTTTGTTCGCAAAATAGTGTCAGGAGCAGATATCCAGGTTGTTGGTTGCGATAACGAGCACTTGGAGCTATAATAATCATCATGCAAGAACAACTTGTCCTGAAAAATCGGGAGTGGGACCCCCTGGCTGTTGACGCTCTGGTTGCCGACAAGGTGCCGGAGTGGCTGGCACGTCTGTACGCCTCTCGTGGCATCTCGGAGGCTGCGCAGATTGTTCCGCGTCCTCAAGACCTGCCTGTGCCCGCCTTGATGAAGAATTTGACGATGATGGCGACTGAGATTGTCGATATGTATCGCCGCAACAAGAAGATTCTCGTGGTCGGCGACTATGACTGTGACGGGGCCACCGCAAGTGCCATCATGACTCGCGGCCTGCAGCAAGTTGGCATCCCGATTCAGTTTCTGGTGCCCCACCGCTTCGAACACGGCTACGGCCTGACCCCTGAAGTGGTTCGGCAAGCGCTTGAGCGTAAGCCGGACCTCATCATCACGGTTGATTGCGGCATTAGCAGCTTTGACGGCATCGAGGTTGCCCGCCAGGCCGGTGTTCCCGTTTTTGTTACTGACCACCATCTTCCGGGCGATACGCTGCCGGATGTCCTGATTGTTAACCCGAACCAACCCGGTTGCACTTTCCCTTCGCGGAATCTGTGCGGCGCGGGCGTTGCACTCTACGTGGTCCGTGCGGTGCGCGATGAGCTGGTGAAGCAAGGGGTTTTCACCCGAGCAACTCTGCCGCCGGTAAATGCGCTGTTCAGCTGGGTTGCCATTGGCACCATTGCTGACGTGGTGGGCCTTGATTGGGTTAATCGGGGGTTGGTTGCCTACGGTTTGGATTCTATCCGTCGTGGCATGGGCGGTCCTGGCATCCAGGCGCTGATTTCGGTGGCAGGCAAGCGTCAGTCCATGCTCTCGACTACTGACATCGCCTTTGGCCTGGGCCCTCGTATCAATGCGGCCGGCCGAATGGCTAGCATGGACGCAAGCGTCAACTTGCTTCTCGATAACGGTGAAGACGCTACCCGCCTTGCCCACGAGCTCGACACGCTGAACAAAGAGCGTCGCGTCGTTGAGGGCGATATGGCGGCTCAAGCTGAAGTTCAAGCGGCCAATTACCTGGCAGACCCCGCCAAGGTGACCCTCGTAGCGTTTGAGCCCGAATGGCACCAAGGTGTTATCGGTATTGTCGCTGGCCGGCTGAAGGAAAAGCACTGGCGGCCGACGGTTGCGCTGGCTGCCATCGATGATGGTCAGATGAAGGGGTCGGCTCGCTCAATCCCAGGGCTTCACCTGCGTGACTGCCTGGCTCGTGTTGACCAGCTACACCCAGGCCTGCTGCTCAAGTTTGGTGGTCACAGCGCGGCTGCCGGCCTGACCCTGCGCGCGGGGGGCCTCGAGCTGTTCCGTCAAGCGTTCGAAAAGGTCGCCCGGGAGATGCTGACTGATGAAGACCTTACTCGCGTCATGTGGAGCGACGGAGCCCTGCCCTCTGAGGCGCTCTCGCTGGAAGGCGCTTCCCTTTTGAACGACGGACTTTGGGGGCAGGCTATGCCCGCTCCTATGTTCGTGGACCAGGTTGTGGTCAAGGATAAGCGGGTGCTGATGGACAAGATTTCGGGTGAGCCCCGTCACTTGAAGCTGCGGGTTTCTATCCGTGGTATCGAAATGGATGCCATCTGGTTCAACCAAGCTGAGCTGAATACGGACCAACCGGTGCTGGCCTACCAGCTAAGCATTAATGAGTATCGCGGCATTGTCTCCCCTCAGCTCATGATTCAAGGGCAGTTCTGATGGCAACGGTCGTCTGGTTCGACAGGCCCTGCGCGATGGCTCAGGTCATCAAAAACGCTTATGGGCTTGGTCTTGACGTGCGGTGCTCGAGCTTCAATGGCGAGCCTCTGGCCTTGCGTGACCTCCCCTCTCCGCATCTGGATGTCCTCGTGACAGAAGACAGCGCTGGCGAATTGTGGGTTCAGGGCCTTCAAGCCAACGGAGAACACCATCCGTTGGTCGCCAAGATTCAGGAGCACTGAGATGGGGGCGATTTGCTATACCTCCTTTGGACACATGCCTAAGGAGGCTAAATCATGAAAGCTGTAAATTTCTTCGGGGGCCCCGCTGCGCGTAAAAGCACCCTGGCTGCCGCAACTTACGTGGCGCTCAAGGAACAAGGTATTCCCGCCGACCTCGTGCGGGAATATGCAACCTACCTGATTTTGTCTGGTCGGGAAGAGCAGCTCAAGAAGGACCAGCTGTCAGTGCTCGCTAAGCAGCATCACCTGATGGACATCCTGCGTGGAAAAGTGGAAGTGGCCGTCACTGACAGCCCTCTGCCTTTGAACGCGCTGTATGCGGCACCCGGAACTCCCGCGGCCTTCTCAACGATGGTGTTTGACTACTTCAACCAGTTCGACAACATCAATATCTTCCTCGACGTGGACTGGGACACCTATCAAGAGGTGAACCGGGTTCATTCGAAGGAGCAGGCGATGGAGAAGCATCAGATGCTTCGTAACATGTTGGACGCTCGAGCGATTCCGTATCATGTGCTGCCGCTGGGTGCGACAGACCAACGGATTGCAGAAGTTATGCGTTACATCGTCGGAAAACTGTAATTTGCGCTTTGTTTGCGCTTTAAGGCACGGTTCCCCGTGCCTTTTTTGTTGATAGCTTGTCGCTAGACTGGGGATGAACTCTTCGACAAAATCGCTAGCTGCCTTCTTCCTGGCGGCCCTCCCCCTCCTAGCGCAAGCAGGCTCCACCTGTGATGAGGCCAAAGGCCTAGACCGTGTGCTGTGCATTGGGACGCTGGGCGTGCTATCCACGGCCGGCGCCGCGGTAGTTGCGGGAGAATCCGCTGTTTCAGCTCTGACACCACGAACAGATGTTCTGGTCCAGTTGCCCTCCGGAGAGCGCTTGCGCGGAAAAGCCACTAGTCAGCTGCTGTCTTCGCGAAAGCTCGTGCCAGGCGTTCCGCTTAAGCTGCGTTGTGTAGTCAGCTCACCTGCTTTTGCGGGGCCCTACGGGTTTGCTGCCTGTGACCTGCAGTTTCCAACGCTTCCAGCCAGGCCCAAGTCGCCCGATTACTACGAGCGAACGGGTTTGCAGCCTGGTTGGACATTTGGCGCCAATGATAAAGGGGTGCTGGAACCTATGCTGGAGCTTGAGCGCCCGCTGAGGTGGGATGCCGGAATCGGAAGTTAGATGTGATGCTCGTGTAGTTGAGCTCTGGGCGCTATACATCCTAGGACCAACACATAACTCACATCTGCTTAGGCAGAACGCTCAAGGAGGCGTTAATCATGGGTGAAATTCAATCTGAACTCGCACAAGCCCTTAAGCATCAAGGCATCGGTGGGGTAAATACCCACTCTGGCACGGTCGTTAATGTGCTGGACCCCGACCCGGCCACGATTTTGCTGGATGACATCGTTTGGGCGCTTTCTCACATCCCTCGCTACCTGGGACACACGGATGAGCCTTACTCGGTGGGCCAGCATTGCGTTCTTATCGCGGGCCGCATTTTGCATGACACGGGTGACGTAGAGCTGGCAATGGCCGGTTTGCTTCACGATAGCTCGGAAGCCTATCTGGGCGACATCATCCGGCCGTTCAAGCACTTGATGGTCGAATATGCCGCGCTGGAGCTCAAGATGGAAGAGGCAATCTGCCAGGTTTTCAATATCGACATCAAGCGGATGCCGGAAGTGAAGCCCTGGGACATTCGTATTTGTGCGGATGAGATGCGAGCCCTGCTGCCTCGTGCCAAGCCCGCGTCTGCCGAGCCGCTTGGCCTAGATATCGTCCCCTGGGCGCCTCGCCTTACGCGGTCGTACTTCTACCTGATGTTTAGCCGGCTTAACCGTCTGCGCAAGTAAGTTTTTCAAGCTGCCCTCCCTGGGCAGCTTTTTTGTGCCCAGCCGGTATTAGGTAGCACCTGCCCCTGGCTATCGTTTTCGCCGTGCGTTAAGCCGGCGCGCAAGTTGCTAAACTTGGGATGAAACCTTCCCTGAGCAGCCTCCTGCTGGCGTTCGCCTTGGCTGCAGCAAATTCGTGCTATGCCTCCAGCGCCGTGTCACTTAGCAGTGGCTTTAGAACATGTATTGATATTGGCAAAGTTCGGTTGATGACCGACCTCATGCGCACAGCTTGGGACCCTTTGTTCAGGCAACACAACTCGATTGAAGCGGCCTTTGTCGGTCGAATCAAGCCCGGCTCTCTCACTATCGATGCACTGGCCCCCAGCGACCTGGACACAGCGGCTACCGAAGCTCGCGTTGTGCTGACAGGGCGGGACCGCCTTTTAGGGCTTCCCGTTCTCGCAGTATCGGCCACAACCTGTGAGGGAGGCTGCGGCCTTTCGATATGGACACTCGAACTCGGCAAGCTGCGCCTGAAAGACAAGAAACGCCTACTCGCCTGGGTACGTACCGCCCCTCAAACCATTTGGGATACGGACCCCGATACCCCAATCAAGGTCCAGTTCGTCGAGAACCCGGATGGAGGAGTGTCCCTGGTGTGCGATACCAGCACCTAAATTAACTGCGGCCAGCCCGGCCGCAGTTAATTTGTCTAGGGGCAGGTGCTACCTAATACCGTGCCCAGCTTAATCAGGCATCCTGCGTTTCCACTGTTTTCTTGTCGCTATACGGAGTAGGTCATCGACCTGCCGCCTTGGACTGAGCACTTTTGCGCCAGCATGCTGCGGTGGAGATATTCATGAATTTCTTCAAGCTTTGGGTTGTTCTGGCATCTGTGGTTTCCGTGGTTGGGCTGCTGTTTGGCATAAGAGGCTTTGCTCGAGTGGGTTCCTCGTTCTGGGGCATCCTGCAAAGTGCACTCTGCCTGATTGTTGGTTTTGCCGTTGCTCCGAACGTTTCTCAGATTTCCATGGCCTTGTTGAGCAAGCCAACGGCTTATCAACTGCAGTTGTTGGCGGCCGCTGCTCTTTTGAGCTGGGGCCTGCTCTCCCTGCCCTACTGGTCCGGTGCGTTTCTCGGCTCCCTTAGCCGAAAAGGGGCGGCCGCCGTTGCTCCCGAAGGTTCTCTGGACCGCTGATACGTCAGCTGTTTAGCTTTTCTGCCCTGGCTCATCACGAGTCAGGGTTTTTCTTTTCGTTATTGAATGGCAGGCCGCCAAAAACAGAATATTTTGGCAGGCCTCGGTAGAATGGCTCAATCATCTGCCGTGCCTAGACTAAGTAGGCCGGCACAAGGCCATTTACTCGGAGGAAATCGTGGGTTCTGTCATCCCCTTGAAACGCATTGATACCCCCTCGGTAGAAGCCCCTGTGGAGTTCCACCGTCCCCATGCTGCACGCCATCTGGTTGATGCGGCTTACGCACGTCTCAGTAAAGCAACGGGCTACCATAACCGGCCTGAGCAACAAGCGCTGTCACACGAAGTTGCTGCAGCCATCCTCGACAACAAGCCTCTTATCAGCGAAGCTCCTACGGGCTCGGGTAAGACTATCGGTTACTCTATCGGAGCGCTGGCGGCTGGTCGGGAGCTCGGCTTGCCCTTGGTGATTGCTACCGCCACTGTTGCGTTGCAAGGTCAGGTTATGGATTCTGACCTGAAGCGCGTCGAGGCGACGGGCCTTGTGAAGCCAGGGAGCTACAAGCTTGTCCGTGGCCGTGGCCGCTTTTTCTGTCAGGTTTCTGCCCAGGCCGCTATGGGGAATGGAGACGCCGCCGCCAGTTTTCAGCCCGAGCTGTTTGACGAGGCGTCTGAGCTCAAGGCTGAAGACCTGTTTGACGCCGGCCGGCTGGCGCCCACGCTGCTGGCCGCATTGGAGGATGGGAGCTGGGACGGCACTCGGGACGCGCTCCCGAAAAATGTGTATATCCCGCGACCTTCTGTTTGGCACCACTTGTCTTCCAGTCCCGATTCCTGCCTGCGCCAGAACTGCGAGCACTACAAAAGCTGTCCATTTTTTCAAGCTCGGGCTCAATGGGAAGGTGCGGAAGTCTTGGTGGCCAATCACCATCTTGTGCTGCTCGACCTGATGGCAGCCGGCACCGAGGGCGGCCAGCCGGTGTTTCCATTTAAAGAGTACATCCTGGTGGTCGATGAAGCCCACCACTTGCCTGATACCGCGCTTACCACAAAGCAGCACGCCTTCAGGCTGGGAGCCTTCTTGGAACAACTTCACCGGATGGAGCTAGTTCTGCGTGACGTGTACCGGAACCCCGAAGTTGGTTCAGCCTTGAGCATGAAGCTGTCCACTAACCCGCGAGCTACGATTCGGCAGCTTCGCGATAAAACCGCCGTCGTGTTTAAGGCATTGGCTGCTGCAGGCGTGAGCGAAACCAGTTTTGATAACGGGGGTGTAATGGGCGTTAGCCGAGATTGGGCCCCTGATGTTCGAGCCGCGGTGGACGCCATGACCGGCGACTTTCTCGAGCTAATGGAAAGCCTGCGCCGAATCCTGGCGTATCTGCCGAACGCAGCTCGAAACCAGAGCAATCCAACCCAGTTCCAGGTTATGCAAAGTGCGCTGGGCGCCGTCTCGTCACAAATCAAGAGCCAGCATGAAGGAGCGCTTGCCTTTATGAGCCGCGAGGTTATTTGGCTTTCTCGCCAGCACTGCACCCACCTTGAGCAAGGCTGGCAACCGGTGTTCAATGGCTCACCTTTGGAAGGAAAAGGCATCTTGAAGGAATTCCTTTGGGGCAAAAAACGGGCTCGGGTCATCATGGTTTCCGCAACAGTTCAGGGGACCACAGGATTTGAGCACTTCAAGGACCAGATGGGCCTTGAGGACCCGGCTAAAAACAACCAGATGCCGGAGGTGCGGACCCAAGTCCTACCCTCCCGGTTTGCCTATGAAAGCACTCCGTTGGCCCGTATCGTGATGAAGACGCTGCCGGGTGAATCGGATTTCGTGCCCGAGCTGATGTCTCTGTTGCCGGAGGTCATTACTCCTCGGAAGGACAAGGGCACGTTGGTGTTGTTCACTAACCGAAAAACAATGGCCCTCGCTTACGAGCGCCTCCGCATGGAGTTCGGAGACTTGGTCATCAGCCAAGACAGCCATGGCGGTGCCCTTAAAGTGAAGGCCTTGCACTGCGAACGAATTGATAGCGGCATGCCGAGTATCCTGCTGGGAGTAAAGAGCCTTGCGGAGGGATTCGACCTGCCAGGCCATTACTGCACGCACCTGGTTGTTACGCAGCTACCGTTCGAGTCTCCTACGGGTCCGCTGGAGCGTGCCAGGCAGGAAGCCTATGGAAAGGCTTATTTTTCGGAGCACACCTTGCCACGGACTGCGCGTGAGTTGAAGCAAATCACGGGCCGGCTGCTTCGCCGCGAAGACGATTATGGGCGAATCTCCATGATGGATAACCGGCTCTGGCGGAAGTCATACGGGGCGTCTTTGTTGAGCAGTCTTCCACCATACAAGTCAGCTCGCGTGGAATTGGCGCCGGCCTCCTCGGTAATTTCCATGCCCGGGGCTTTTCGCTGAACCGTGTCGATGTGCCTATATTGAAGCAATCAGGCCGAAACCTTCCCAGGGTCGGCCTTACTTAATCTGTCAGGTAGCCTTGAGAAAGGAATGGGATATGGGGCGGAACAACGCCAAGCTACCTCCCTGTCGCCGTAAGGCACAGCATCCCCTCACACATGCTGCATAAAGAGATTATCGGCCTGGCCTTCTTGCTCTTCTTGGGTTGGATTTTTGTCAGCTCCTCTGGAACGGAGCGTATTCAACACTTTTGCGCGCCGGTTTCCTGGGTAGGGAACATCGCGGTGTCTGGCGCCGCGCTGGCCTCTCCCGATTCCCAGAAGTCGCTGAACAAGACGATGAACAAAGTGACCTACGGTTGCGAGTACATGGTCTGGCGCTTGTTCTACCAGTCGAGTTACAACGAATACATGGCGAGCCAAGGTAAGCCGGCCTATGGCGTTGTTCCGGAACCCGTCGTCCGCGATACTCCGGTAGAAGAGCCTGCCACCGCTGAAGCCGTAGCTGCAAAGCCGGTTAAGCCAAAGACCCCGCCTAAAGATGTGGTCGTGGAAGAGCCGGAGCTGAACGCCCCCGGCCCGTCGGCGGCGGCCCCTGCGCCCGCGGAAGTTCCTGCTAAAAAATCGTCTTCCCAAAAGCCGGTGCGGGTGATTGAATGAACACAAAACGTCGTACGCTGTTGAGTGCTTTAGCTCTGACGGCCGCGCTGCCTTCGTTGAGCTTTGCTCAATCCCCTGGCGCTAAGCCTGAAAGCGTGAGCCCCGTCTATGTGGTCAAGTATGTGAGCTTTTCCTGCAATTTCTGTCGAGCTGCCGAGCAGGGAGATACCTTGGTTGAGCAAGTGGTGCGGGGGTCTGGCGGCGAAGTGTCAGTTGCGCCCGTAGATACGACAGAGAATCCGTCTTATATCCGTGAGCGACTGTACTACGCGTCCCGGAAGCAAGGGGCTGACATAGCCCAGCGCGTCCGCGCAGCAATGTACAGCGCGACGCAAGACCATGGGCTGTCATTCACTTCAATGGAGTCCCTGAATACCTGGTTGGCAGTTAACGCGGCCGACTGGATGGACGACACCCTTCGCAAAACACTCATTCAGGAGGCCGGGCTAGATGAGACGACAGGCGCCATTGGTCGTGCGCTTCGTTTAGCACGTTCTGCGGGGGTTGATGTCTTGCCCTCGTACGTCATCGTCCAAGATGGCGATGTTAAAGCGGTCTTTGACCGGCAGGGTTATCCCAGCCTGCATGACCTGCGTGACAAGCTGGCGCGCCGAATTAGTGAAATGGTGCCTATACGAACAACTCAACCCGTAAAAGAGAGACCCTGATGGCTATCGATGTTCCTTATCACTACGAGCACGCACCGCGTGTTGCTCAAAACGTGCGTATTGAGTCGCAAAACAACTGGTATCTCGGGGCTCACCGGCAAGCAACGGACATTAAGCCACTGAATGAAGCAGTTCAGGTGGAAACAAATAAGTCCAAAGAAACAACTCCAACCTGGGACGCGCTCCCAGGCAAGGGCTCATGGCAGATGAAAGCCGCGGTTCCTGTCAAAAAGAAGGCCGTAGTGGCTAAGGCTAAGCGGAAGCCGAGCCCTCCTATGTGCACTGACGCCTCGGGGCCGAACGACAACTGTCTTCCTCCGAAGTAATAAATTGGCAGGCAGCCTTTTTGGCGGCCTGCTAATATTTTAATTGCAACTCCGCACCTACCCTAAACAAAGGAAATTTTATGCTTAATCGTGTGACTCTCGTTGGTATGGTTCTCCGTGTTCAAATCCCGGAACGTTACCAGAACGACCCCAAGTACAGCCCGGTCCTCATCATCCAGTTCGGCGACCAGCGTTCTCCGAAGCGTGGTGCTTCTGTCCACTTCATCAACGCGGTGCCGGTGAAGGTTCTCGCCCCCAAGTGGCAGACCCTGAAGGACTTCATCAAGGAAGGTGACGTTGTTGAAATCGACGCCCATCTGCAAGGCATCATCCGTGAAGAAGACGACTTCCGCCGCCCGGACATCGAAATCGTTGCCGAGCGCGTGAACCTCGTGAACTTCAAGGAAGTCCAGGTCGTCGACCAGTTCACCAAGCAGCAGCGTGCCGCTACTCTCCCGCTGGTGACCAACCTGGCCCGCAAGGCTCGTGAGCTGCAGAACGGCGGCAAGCGAGACGGCGCTGAGGATGATAGCGCCCAATGACGCGATGGTGTGCCTAGAGCAGGCGGCTAGCCGGTATCAAGTGCCGGAGCGCCTTCTCTGGGGCATCATCTCGAAAGAAGGAGGTAAGCCGGGCACGGCGTCACGTAACCGCAACGGAACCTACGACTATGGGCCGGCGCAAGTGAACAGTGCCTGGCTCTCGCAGCTCGAAGGCTACGGCATTACCTCGCAAACCCTGATGTGGGATTACTGCGTAAACGTCAACGTAGCTGCTTGGATTTTATCCAAGCAAGCGGTCATCAAAGGTGATTGGTTCAAAGCGACGATGTCTTACCACCTGGGGCCCAACAACTGGACGGCCTCACGCGTGGATAGAGGGTACAAGTACGCGAAGGACGTATGGGGTCGGTGGGCGCAGTATGAAAAAGATTGGCAGGCCGGTAAATACACCCAAAAAGAACCGGTTTTGGTCTCGCAATCTATTCGCTAGTGCCTATACGACTCATATAACCCACAAGCAGAGGAGCTTTAAATGAAACACCTGACTTCGTTCTTCAAAAAAGGCGCTCTGGCGGCTGCCTTGATGTCCGCCAGCGCCGCGTTTGCTGCGTCGACGAACACCAGCAACGCGGACACGATTGCCGCTGACGCGTTCGATGGCTTCTCGGCCACCGTATCCGCATGGGCATCGGGCGGCCTGGGCACTGGCATCTCCCTGCTGACCCTCCTGGTTGGCGCAGGTATGGGCGTTGCCCGTAACTCGCCGCTGCCGGCGCTGGCCGGTGTTGGCACCGCGGCCTTCCTTCGCTGGGGCCCGGAAATCATCACCTCGATGATTACCAACGGCGCGCTGGTGTAACACGAGGCAGTCTCACTGCAGCCCGCCTTAAGGCGGGCTTCTATTTAACATCTAAAGGAGCACCGAATTGGATTCGCATTTCATGCCGGTCGATATTGAAGAGCCGACGCCCATCCTCTTCTGGAGCCCTTTGGAATTTGTGGTAGCAGTTTCTTTGGCAGGCTTTGGCATTATTGTCGGGGCATCTTCCTTAGGTATGCTGGTCGCAGCCGGCGTGTTGGTCGGTTCGCGCAAGCTAAAGCGTGGCGCACGCCGCGGAGCTGCTCAGCACTTTCTATGGGCCATTGGTTTGCAGGTTGACCCCGCAATGCGTGGGTTTCCGCCTGCCTGGGATAACGATTTTACGGAGTAACTGACACATGCAGACAAAGTACCCTGACATGCTGGCCAACGCATTTGCGTCTGTCAAAGCTTGGCGCACTGCGACCTTTATGCTGGGCGGCGTTTGCGCGTTCCTGGCGGCCTCGCTGGCTTATCAAAGCCTGCAGGCGCCGGCCTACCTCGTGCCATACGAATTCGCGTCCACGGACAAGCCCATTAAGGTTCAGCCTGGTGGTGACCACGTCAATCCGGACTACCTGGCGACCGTTGCGCTCGGCGACCTCAACCTCATCACCACGTTCCACCCGGATAACGTTCGGGTTCAGTTCTCGCGTTTCCTGAATCGGGCCACCCCTGCACTGTTCGCCGAACAGGAAATGCGGCTGACCGCAGAGGCCAAGGAATACGCCGAGCAGAAGGTCAGCCAGACTTTCTACGGCAACATGACCCAGGTTTCGAAGAAAGGTGACCGCGTAGATATCAAAGGCTGGCTAGTTCGAAATGCCGGCAATAAAGAGATTCTTCGCCGCGAGGTTACCTATACGATGGCTTACAAGGAATCGCGCGGCATGCTGTTCGTCGATGGCGTGTCCCTGAAGCAATGAGGCCCATGATGCAACCCCTTCTGAAACCTATCGCAGCATTCATGATGCTGTTTCCTCTTGTTGTTGCTGCGGCCGCTCCAGCTGCTCCGGCGGCCACCCCTGCGGCTGCGCCTGCTCGCGAAACAACATCCATTAATGCGGCTGTTGCTGACCTAATGAAGGGTGGCGCGCCAGTAGCGCCTGCAACTCCGGCGGTGGCGCCTGCGGGCGTCGATAAACCGGTAATGACACCGGAACAGGCCGTTCAACGTGCTATCCAGGCCCCTGCTGTTGTGGGTGAAGAACCCCTGACAAAAAATCAAGAGCCTGCCAAAGCGGACAAAGCTACACCGGCACCCAAAGAAGAAATCGTCATCAAGAAAGCGGACACCGCGCCGGCAAAGACTGAAAAGCCTGTCGTCAAGGCCAAGAAGGTAGCCAAGCCCGCCTCGGCGCTCTCTTGGTCCGAAAAAGCCAACACAGCCGGGCGTGAGGTCGCCCCTAAGGCTGTTCGGCTGAACGAGTATGAGGTTTCGGATACGGATTACAACCGCTTTGTGTTCCCGGTTGCGGTTACCCAGGTAATCTCGCCCGCTGGCGCTAACCTGCTGAGCCCGCCGTTGTACATGGCCGGCAACAAGCATGTTCTGCTGAAGCTGGCGAGCGCCACCAATCGTCCGGTGCAGGTGGTTGCAGAACTCGAAGACAATACCGTTCAAGAGTTCTACCTGAAGCCCGCCCCTATTCGCGGAATTACTCGCGAGCTGGGTGTTCGTGAATACCGCTCGCGTCAAGTTCGCGACGCTGAAGCGACCGAAGCCTCAACTGCGGCTACCCCGTCGGCCGCTGACATGCGCCTTCTGGAGAAGTTCTCTACGGGGCAGATTCCCGGTGACTTCGAGGAAGAGCCTAATCTTCCGCCCGAGGTTCACTTTGAGCGATTCTGGGTTAAGCCCATTGCGGTATGGAGCAACGGCGGTAACACCCGCGTTGAAGCCTGGCGTCTGATTGGTCGTCCTGGCCTTGCCGCTACCGTTGCGCCGCCCCAGTTCTACCGTCAAGGCGTTCGTGCCGTGCTGCTGGAAAATGATGTGGTTGATGGCCGCACGCATCCGCTGCTTTTGCTTGTTACTGAAAACTACGAGGAGTAACCAGCGTGGCTGACTTCAAAAAAATGATGCAAGACGCAGTAGCCAAGCTGACTGCCAAGAGCAGCAGTGGAAGCGCGGCCCCTAGCGCCGCGCCGGCTGCCCCCGGCTCCGGTAGCGCGGGCCCCGCTAAGCTCTCCTTGTCCTTCCCGAAGGATGTTAAGAAGCGCTGGATGCTGATTGGCGGCGTGCTGGCGGTGGGTGTAGCTGCTATCGGCTCTATGGCCACCTCCCCGGCTCCCGCGCCGGTCAAGCGCGTTCAAAAGGCGGATGACCGAATGGTAGACATCACGCCCAAAGGTTTGGATAAACAGAGCTGGCAGGCGCAGTCCATGGCCGAAATTGAACAGCTCAAGCAACTGGTGAACAAGCAGTCCAAGGAGAATGAGCGCCTAAATCAAAATCTGCAAAACCTGGCGGACCAGCAGCGCGCGGCTGAAGAACAGCGCGCGAAAGAAGCAAAAGAGCCCAAGAAAGCCATGCTTCCTGCTGGTGTTACTCCACCTCCGTTGCCTAAGGATGCTCGTCTTCCGAGCACGGTCACCCCGGGCGCCCCTGCGGTTCCTGGCGTTACGCTGCCTGGACAGGAAGCTGGATTGCCGCTGTTGCCGACTGAGGCTCCTGCAGTAAGCGCTCCGGCCCCGACGATATCCAAGCCGGAACCTGTGAAGAAAGCGGCGGTAACCGAACCGGGAAAAGCTGAGGGCTCTGGCGAGCCCGTCAAGGCAACCGTAGGCTACACCGCCGCGAGTAACGCGGGCATGCTACCCCCTGGCTCTTTTGCCGATGTTTCGCTGTTGCATGGTCTCGACGCTGCGACTGGCACCACGGCTCAGGCAAACCCGATGCCGGTGCTGCTCAATGTGCAGAATAACGCTACGCTGCCAGGTTCGGCTAAGTACGCGCTAAAAAGTTGTTTTGTGCTCGGCAGCTCGTTTGGTGACTTGTCGTCAGAGCGTGTGTATGTCCAGCTCACCAAGCTGAGCTGCGTGGATAAGAACGACCGCCTGATTCTCTCGGCGGATGTCCAAGGCTACGTTGTGGATTCAGACGGTCGCTTGGGCCTGCGCGGTGTTATCACCGACCGTCAAGGTAGCCGTCTGGCCAAGGCCATGCTGGCTGGCTTTGCACAAGGTTTGGCCGGTGCGCTCAAGATGAGCCAGGGCACCGTATCAACCAGCCCGCTGGGCTCCATCCAGTCGCTGACCGGTGGTGATGCGCTGAAATCGGCCGGCTTGCAAGGTGCTGCTGACGCGAATACTCAGCTGGCTCAGTTTTACTTGAATGAAGCCAAGCAGATGTTCCCAGTTTTGACCGTTGATGCAGCACGGACTGCGACCATCGTGTTCCAGCAACCCGTTATGCTCAAGTGGGGCACGCAAGACGCCCGTTATGAGCAACAAGTCAAGCCCTTGGGCACGAAATAACCGCTAATTAAATAGCAGGCGCCAACGAATTGTCTAAAGGGGAGTAGCTATACAGGCTAGTTCTCAGATGAGCGTTCGTTGGACGCCACACCAAAGATGGAGAGGGTTTAGAATGAACCGCGTAATACTAGTTGCTTTGACTGGCTTGGCAATGGCTGGTTGTTCTTCGTTGTTCCCACAGCATGCGTGTCCGCTGCCGGAAACCGGAGCTACGTGCGCCAATATGTCCCAGGCCTATCAGGCTGCCCAAACAGCTGCCCGTAACAAGGTAAATCCGCGGGCGGAGAGCGTGATGCCGTTCGGCAAATACGAGGCGCCCTCCAAGAGCTGGTTCAGCCTTGGCGGCCTGTTCGACTCGAACGAGGTGCGCACGGCGGGCCCTGCCTACAATGCTAACGGCTGGACGCCGCCTGCCAACCAAGAGGTGTTCCAGGGCTTTGCGCAACCGCAAGAGTCCGGCTCACCCGTCTATACCCCGCCGCGCGTGCATCGGGCATGGGCTGCCCCGTGGACCGATGCTGACGGCCGCCTTCATGGCGGGGAGTACCAATACTTCACTACCGCGGGTGGCTGGAACTACGGCTCCCTGAAGGCTAACGGCCAGGCGGGAAGCGCCATGATGGGTCCGCTTCGGCCCAGCCAAGTGGGCTTTAAGGTGAATCCGGTGGATAAGTCCGGCAAGCCGTTGAGCCAAACCGCGGAACGCGCCGCTCCTCAGCAAAGCCAACAGCAAGCCGCTCCGCAAGTGCCGGCCTCGATGGTGAAAGAAAAACAAGCCTTCGGTTCCGGCTCCAAGACGGTCGGCAGTGTTACGCAGCCCTACACCCAGTTTGGTGATGACGAGGGGGCTCGGTAATAATGAGCCTCGGTCAATACCTCAACCAAGTCGTCTCCTGGCTTAAGCCCGACAATCCGGGTGAAATGCCGGTGTCGGCGTCCGTGTCCAAAGCGCTGGTAGGTCACCAGCGCTTTTCCGAACTGCTGTCCTATCGTGACGTCGATGAAGACCGAAGCTTGGTCTATCTCGACGATGGCACGCCCGCAGTTGGCTTCATGCTGCAGTTGGCGCCGCTCCTGGTCGCGGGTAGCTCGGCAGAGCCTGCCCTGGAAGCCGTTATCAAGGCTTGCCCCGCGGATGCCGTCATTCAATATGGCGTGCTGTCCATGCCCCAGGTCGGAAGCTTTCTTGACCAATGGTGTCAGGCTCGCGTTCAGAAGTGCCAGCACCCGTTGCTGACCCAGATGGCGCAACGCCGTGCCGCGTTCATGAAGCTGACGGCCACCGGCCCCTCGCTGTTGCCCTCGACGCGACTGCACCCCCGTCAGCAGTATTACTTCTTGTCCGTACGTGCGCCTTACAAGGGCGCTCCCGGTAACGACAAGGATTTCGACCTGTTCATCGAAGACATGGTTGAGCTGCGTAACTCTGTGCGCGGTTCCCTTAAGTCCACTCGCATGGACTCCTTGGTGCTGGGCGCAGATGAAATAAAGTTCTTCTTGCGCGAGATTCTTAATCCGCACCTGACACCCGAAGAGCGCCTGTTCAAGCAGGTAGGCACGCCGTTCCTCAACCGGGACCTTATTGACCGCAACACCCGCATTAGCGTGGAAAAGGGCGGTCGGCTGGGTTTCGCTCGTGGCGATGAAAAGCCGGAAGTCGTGGTTGTGCCGATGACCGTGGACTTGTTCCCGGCGGAGACGCATCTGGAAAACACGTGCCGCGTCCTCGGCGCTCCGGAATCCTATGATGACCGGATTGCGTTCCCCTACTACGCCTACACCACCGTGCATGTCCTGGACCGTGAAAAGTCCAAGGACGAGATGACCATGAAGCTGGGTATCCTGAACCGCCAGACGCTGTCCGGTTCTGAATGGTACCGCTCCATGATGAGTCACCTTTACCGCCGCCGGGACCACCTGGCCGCGCTGGATGGCTTGGTTCAAAAAGAACATCGACTGGTTCGCGCGTACAACGGCATCAACCTTTACTGTCACCCTGATGAAGCTCGCCAGGCTGCGGACTATGTTCGCGGCTTGTGGACTCAATCCAACTTCCGACTCGAAATCGAACCGCACCTGGCATTGCCGGCCTTCATGGCCAGCCTGCCACTGCAATACTCACCGGCGATGGACCCCCCGAATAAGGGCATGCAGCGCGCTCAGCTGTGCAGCTCGCTTAACGGTGCAGCCTTGTCCTTGGTTCAAGGGGACTGGGCAGGCACAGGTCCGAGTCGGGGTGGCCCGCTGTTGGTTTCCCGTCGCGGTCAGCTTGCCTCACTGGACCTCCTGAAGACCACCACCAACTTTAACTTCGTGATGGTGGCTACATCGGGTGCGGGTAAGTCGGTGTTCACCAACGAAATCGCCTCGGACTTCCTGGCGAAGGGCGGCCTCGTGCGGATTATCGACGTAGGCCGCTCCTACATGCGGTATTGCGAGGTGAACGACGGTATCAACATGGTGTTCGACCCGGCAAACCCGCAGTCGATGAATCCGCTTTGGGGTATCGAGAACGAGGAGCAACTGAACGAGCTGATGCCGCTGATGCAGGACCTCCTGCGCCAGATGGCCTACCCCCTACGTGCTGACGCACCTGACTGGGAATACTCGCTGATTCCCAAAGCTGTCGAAAACGCCTGGCGTGCGAACGGTCCGCAGACCGAGATGCGCCATGTTTACGAATGGCTCAAGGCGCACCCGGACCCCCGCGCAAAGGACTTGGCTGACCAGTTGGCCACCTACGCGATTGGTCGCCTTTCACGCTGGTTTAACGGCCCGCGAACCATGTCATTCGAAGGCCCGCTGGTTGTCCTGGAGTTGGAAGAGCTCAATAGCGACAAGGAACTGCGTTCTGTTGTGCTGGCCCTTGCTATCCAGGCCATCACCCGTGAGCTGTACCTGGCCGACCGCGGCATTCCTAAGCTGCTGGTCATCGACGAAGCGTGGGACCTCCTCGGAGGGGTGAGCACCGGTAAGTTTATTGAAACCGCCTTCCGCCGGATTCGTAAGTACAACGGTATCGCGGGAATCATTACTCAGTCGTTTTCCGATTTCGAGCGGACGCCGGCAGCTAAGGCTGCGCTTGAAAACGCGGCATGGCAGTTCCTGCTCTTCCAGAAGCCGGAGTCCATCACCGCGGCGATTCGTAACGAATGGATTCCCGAAGGCGGCTATGAGGAAAAGTTGCTGCGCTCGGTTCGTCCTGGTGATGGCTTCTCGGAAGTTCTCGTTCGCGGCGAAGCCGGTATCGGGTTGTATCGGCTTGTGCTGGACCGGCACTCTTATTACACCTTTACCACGACGGCCACCGAAATCACGGCTATCAATAACTTGGTTAAGGCCGGAAATACCATGGCGCAAGCCATCGATGTGCTAGCCCATCGCGATTACTCTGCTCAGTATGGCAGTGCGGTGGCCGATTATCTGTGTGGCCGAGGAGCTCTGCCAAGTGAATACGCTGCTAACTAACGTGGCAGCCTGGGTTTCCCGGTCTGCTGTCACAATTTGCCTGGCTGTTGTCATGTCAGTCGCTGTAGTGAAGTACGTGCCAGGACTGGTGCCTCAAAAAGGTGTAGTTGTCCTGGACGCAGTTCGGCTGAACAACGCATTCCGCCAGGCGGCGGCGCCCTTGATTGGCAAAGACCAAGAAGGGCGTGAAGTCACCGCGACTGACCTGTCTATCACGGGCAAGCGAACCATGGAGGTTATCCGGCTGGTCAGTCGTGGTCAGCTGGTTCTAATCAAACAAGCAACTGTCGGCGACTCAAGCTTGGTCGATATCACGAGCGACGTCATTGCGGAGCTCGGTTTGTCGGAAGCGTCGGCTACGCCACTTGAAGACCCAGATGCCACGATTGACAAACTCAAACGATACACCCAGGAAGGGGCAAAGCCGCGTGAGCTGCAAAAATGGCAAGACCGTGTTCTCCCGTAATTGGTGGGCTCGGCTAACCTGGTTGGATGCGGCAACAGTAGTAGTCTGTGTGCTGTTTGTGGTAGCGCTAGTTAAGGCGCTACCATTTTCAATTCGGATAAACACCACCGAATCGTTGCCGCTAGGGCTGTACATCCAGGACCATCGAAAGTCACCTGCAGTAGGTGACTTAGTTATCGTGGCGGCCCCTTCCCCAGTGGAGTACCAAGACCCTACGGTTCGAGCGCTTCTCGCTCGTAATCGCGATTTACTCAAGCCGGTAGGTGCGATGGAAGGTGCTTACTTAAGCACAGTGGGCGTCTATGTCTATACCTGTCCTCACTCGAATTTTCCGGACCGAGATTGTTCCTTGCTGGGTGTAGGCTCTCCCACTGACAGCAAAGGACGGCCTCTGCATCTCTGGAACTTCAACCGGACAAGGATTCCCTCTGGTTACGCCTACGTAGGTTCATTGCGGTCGCACCCCCGAGCCCTCGATTCTCGTTATCTCGGGCTAGTGCCTATAGATAAGAGTCAAGGGACTACCTACCCCTGGCTAACTGAGTAAGCCCGTTTCTTGTAAGCGGCATCACATGACAAGACGCGGCGAGGGCCGCTATCCGTTTATTAAGGGCGCATCGTGATTCAACGCATTTTCATCGCTATTGGTATTCTTCTCGGTCTCGGTCTGTTTGGCTCCTTGTTGTTCTTGAACAGGCCTACCGGCGCTATTCCATTGCCTCCGGCGCCGCCCCCTGTAGTGACAACAGAAGCTCCGGATGAGCGCCCCTCTGCTGCGAAGTCAGCTCCTGAGTACGTTGCGCTGTTTAATCGTGTAAGCCTTGCCTTGCGGCGCTACGCTGAAACGCATGGCCACCCTTATCAAGCCGACCGAAGCGCGCAAGATGGAGGGCTAGTCTCTCAAGTGCTGGCCCCTTACGGGGACAACATGTCCGCAAATGACCCCGCTATATTCTGGCGGCTCCTCCCTTTGGATAGCGGGTACGCGTTGTGCGCCCAGTACATGAACCCGAGCCAAGGGCTTGAGCTGTCTACTCCAATTACCGAAGCAGCCCGGACCGCCGGATTTGCAGTTGAGGTACAAGTGTGCGGAGACAGCGCAATCGGCATTCGTATTGACCGGACCCGTGTGACGGCTGCTGAGCCGCTTGAGACTCCACCCTCTGGCTCGACGCCACAGTTGCCCCCGTTGCCGGGACTCGGGGAAACGAGGCTCAGCCCTAGCATGATGGGTGGCGGACGTCCTCCTGTTGAGCCCTCGGCCGCTGTAAGCCCCACAACGTGCGAAGCCAACCCCGCAATTGATGAAAGGCTTAGCCGGCTGCTGTGAGCCGCAATGACGTTATATGAGCCTTTATCACCTGACAGGGAGTTTGCTCACCTTAATCGCTGCGTTTGGATACCTTAACCATAAGGTGCTCAAGCTGCCTAATGCCATTGGTATTGCGGCAGTAGGGCTCTTGTTATCATTGACTGCGACTCTCATTGGGCTACACGACCCCAATTGGGTATTGTGGGCAGAGAATTTAGTGCATCGTGTTGATTTCAGTGAGGTCATGCTCCATGGGCTACTGGGGCTCTTGCTGTTTGCCGGAGCGCTAAGCACAAACGTAACCGCGCTTACCAAGCAATGGCTGCCTGTATTAATTTTGGCCACCGTAGGGGTGGCCATCTCTACCTTGGTGACCGGAGTGGGCCTGTGGGTCCTCTTAGGTGCGCTGGATATGCACTTACGGTTGGTTTACTGCTTAATGTTTGGAGCGCTGATATCTCCGACGGACCCCGTAGCCGTACTTGCAGCGCTCAAGCAATACGCGTTGCCGGAACAGCTGCAATCAACCATTGTGGGTGAGAGCCTATTCAATGATGGTACAGGTGTAGCCGTATTCATCATACTGCTCGGCTTAGCCTCCGGGTCTCACACAGTTACCGCAAGCTGGGCTATTCAGCTATTGCTGACCGAAGTGATGGGCGGCCTTGTGGTGGGTGGGTTGCTGGGCGGTATGGTGCTACTCATGCTCAAGACAATCGATGACTACCAAGTTGAAATCTTGATTACCTTAGCGTTGGCCACCGCAGGCTATGCGGCTGCCGAAGCACTGGGCACCTCCGCGCCAATCGCGATGGTCATGGCCGGACTGATGATTGGCTCGCTGGGTCCTCGCTACGCCATGTCGCACAAGAGTCAGGAAGCCCTTTTTTCGTTCTGGGAGCTTGTGGATGAGCTGCTTAATCTTTTGCTGTTCGGGCTGATAGGCGTCCTGGTCCTATCGCTGGACTTCACCACGCAGCACTTGTGGGTCGCGGTGATAGCTGTGCCTGTTGTGCTGTTTGGCCGCTGGATTAGCGTGCTTCTCCCGTCCATGATACTGCGCCCGTTAAAAGGCCCAAACATCCACCGGGTAACGCTGATGACGTGGGGTGGCTTGAGAGGAGGTGTTTCGATTGCGCTAGCGCTGTCACTGCCTGCGTTCCCTTATCGGGACTACGTGGTAGCCGCAACTTACGGAGTTGTGGTGTTTAGCTTGCTGGTTCAAGCATTATCCTTGGGTAAGCTGTTGAGCTGGCTCTCAAAGCGAAATCACCTGGACTGCTAATGGCAAAAAGGCATACCACGCGGTGCGATATGCCTTTTCTTCTTACGGTCCATCAGGGCGTTGTATTGAGCTCTGGATGCTGCTTCTTGTAGTCCTCAACCATTTTCTTGACGAGGTCGTTGACCATTTCCGATTGGTCTTTTGCCGCTGCCAGGGGGAATCGACTGGTTACCCGGGAGTAGGTATCACGCACTTGGCAGCTAGGGTCTTCCTTCGACTTACGGAAATCGTTAATCAAGGTGCACACCCGGCCGGATTCGGGTCCCGACATATCACCAATCAACTCGAGAGCCAGCCCGTCTGCGGTTTCAGCTTGGCGAAGTGTCCAGGCGCCGCCCCCCACAACTGCTGGAAGCCCCGGGTATTCCGGAGAATGGCAGCCCGCCAGTTCCAGCAAGGCTTCACTGGTGTCTGAGGCGTAGGTGAAGCCCGCGCCGAGGCAACGAAAAGCGGCCTGTCTCAACACCCGGCTATGCGACATAAGTTCTACCGCGGCCCAGGTTGACTCTGAGGCGCCCGCAGACTGCTTTAGGCATTGACGTCGGAGGCGGGTAGCTTGCGCAGCAATGTCCGTGTCTGCGGGGAGCTCGTAGCCCGCTTGCGCGGCCTCACCCGTCGGGCTTGCTTGCCCTTGACGTGCGGCTTGGAAGCCCAGGACCAAGTTGGTGGCAAGGTCTCGGCACTCGTCTCGCAACGTGAGTTCCTGCTGCACGGCGACAGCTCCTTCAGCGGCAGGAGTTGCGGCGGCCAGGGCCAGTATTGGGGCACAAAGAAGTGCCGCAAGTAGTGACTGTTTCATATGTTCTTTCAAAGAGTTAGGGCTGGCGCGGCGCTCAGCAAGTGCAACGAAACCGTGTGGTCTGCTAAAGCAAGCATTCGAGCGGCCGCAAAGGGCGAATTGCTGGGTTGGCCAAGGCCGCCGTTCATGTGGAGATGCCCGTGGTGCATCAGGCGAACGCCATAGGTGCTGTTTCGGCCACAGTAGGTAATCCGTCCGCTGTGAGTGACATCCGCCCAGGTAGGCGTTTTGGCAAAGAAGCTATGGCGGGTGAAGTCTACGCCCGCGCGCTGGGCAATTGAAGCGGCATCTTGTGCTAGCGCAGAATTCCAGAGAACATCGTGCGCCCGGTAGGGGGCGATGAGGCCCGGCTCATTGAGCACGGGGGCCCACATGGCATGAACTACGCGAAAAGGCTCGACAGGGTGGTCAACGATAAGGCCTAGCGGGGTTTGTTCCAAGAGGCCCTGGATATAAGCTCGAGTCTCGGGCTCAGGGTAACGGTGAATCCAGTTGCCCCCCTGAAGCAGGAAATGGAGTGGGTTTTCTCCCCATTGTGGGTCTTTTGTTAGCCAAGCTAAGGCTAGCGCCTCGCAGCCGCCCCTTACCGAATGGAACCAGGGGGCCTCGAGAAGCTTAAGGGCTCCCATGCTGTCTGGGCCCTTGTTGATAAGGTTTCCCACTGAGATTACGCGGTCGGCCAGGGGGTCGAAGTTAAGCCGTGAGAGCGCTTCGAGCAGGCGCTGCGGGTGCCCGTGCAAGTCCCCAACGATAAGGTCTCGGCCTTTATCGTTGCGAGGCAAGTGTTTCACGCGATTTAAAGCAGTAACCATGAGCGGTTGCTATACAAGAGATATGGTTTGGACTGTCTGTATAGCCACGTCCACAACACTTTTAACCGATTCCGCCACAAGGAGCATAAATTGGCTACACCCTCCACAAGCGCAGCGAAGGCCCGTAGTGAAGACACGATTCTTCCTGTAATCAAGAACGGCGAGCATGCTCGTGTTCGCAAAATTAAGGTGCTCGAGAAGAAGACTCGCCCGCCTGTTCCCTACACAGAAGCCACTTTGCTCGCGGACATGGAAGGCGCCGCAAAATTCGTGGAGGACCCGGCGTTCAAGAAAGTTCTGAAGCGCACGACAGGCCTGGGCACCCCGGCTACCCAAGCGAGTATCATCGAGGGGCTGAAGGCCTCTGGGATGCTGTACGCTGAAAAGAAGCACATCCTGGCCTCGGACAAGGGTGTTGCGCTTATCGACTGGCTGCCCCCTGAGTGCTACGACGTAGTGCGCACTGCTCGATGGGAAACGGAGCTCGCCTTGATTGAAAAGACTGGCGAGGATTTCCACTTCCTGCAGGCAATGAGGACGGACACAGCCCGTATCGTAGGACTCCTGAAGCTTCGTGGGCCAATGAGCGCCATTCCGGCTAGTGTCGCCGCTACCGCAAGCACTGTTGGCAGTGGCGGTGGCAATTCGGACCCCTCGGGCCCGCCTACCGAGAAGATGCTTACCTACGCAGAAAGTTTGGCTACCCGGTTGGCCGTCAAGCTCCCTAAGGACGTGAAGACCGATTTTGTGGCCTGCCGCAAGTTCATTGACGAGCATGCCAATGAGGCCCCGCCCTCTCCCAAGGCACTCACCTATGCCGACTCGATTGCCAAGGCCAAAGGCGTTGCCCTGCCTGAAGCCGCTCGAAAGTCGGCTAAAAAGCTCAGTGCCTGGATTGATTCCAACAAGTAACCAGGTTCCAGCCAGGACCCATAAGCCACACCGAGGTGTGGCTTTTTTGTGCTTAACATTTGCTTAGCAACCGGCAAAGAATACCGCGAGCCTAGCAAGAGCCGTTCAGCCAGAAGGCTTCGGCCTCTTAGCATGCTGCTTATAACCTGAGCGGGAACACCCACTCCCTTTAGGGGGTGGGATGAAAGCGAGTTGAGGCCTGCGGCAGCTATCCGTAAGCGCAGCGAGCGGAGCAGCCCAGAAACCTCCTCTGGACCTTCATTTTGGCCGGCACTATACTCACTGTATGTCCATCCAGCACCCAACATTTACCCGTGTCCTACGCCTTCGGGTAAAAGACAAGCACGCCCGCGCTTTGCGCGAGCAAGCCTACTGGGTAAACCAGGTCTGGAACTACTGCAACGACCTGTCCTTTAAAATCCTGCAGCGCGAACACCGCTTTCTCTCTGGCTTCGACTTGCAAAAGTACACCAAGGGCTGCACCAAGGAAGGGATTCCGCTGCATTCTCCCACCGTGCAAGCTATTGCCGAAGAATACGCCCGTCGGCGCAAGCAGTTCAAGAAAGCCAGACTGCGCTGGCGCGTCTCCAACCCCGACTCCAGCAAATACTCCCTGGGCTGGATTCCCTTCAAGGCCTCCGCCATTGCCTACCGCAATGGCCAGGTCCAGTTTTCCGGGCTCGGGCCACTCTCCCTGTGGGACAGCTACGGCCTCTCGAACTTCAAGCTGGGGGCAGGTTCCTTCTCGGAAGACGCCCGCGGGCGGTGGTACCTGAACATCACCGTCAAGGTGCGGCAGACCCCCACTGCCACCAGTGACCAGGTGCTCGGCATCGACCTGGGGCTGAAGACCGCCGCCACCGCCAGCAATGGCGCTCGGCTGACCGCCAAGCACTATCACCGGCTGGAAGAACAGCTGGCGACTGCACAACGGGCACGAAAGACAGACCGCGTGCGGGCGATTAGCGCCAAAATCCGGAATCAACGCAAGGACGCCGTGCACAAATTCACCACCGCCCTGGTCAATGACTACGGGGCGATATTCATCGG
>RRZU010268568.1_pt1 | contig 25497 bp, 18 predicted proteins | sample 2165561 | NCBI WGS metagenome assembly RRZU01 (sample SAMN10456909, study PRJNA506462) | wastewater metagenome | isolation source: wastewater sludge | place: USA: Moscow, Idaho | reverse complement strand
TCATGCCGTACCTCGCAGTACTGGCGCAAGGTGGTGGTCACGGCTTCGGCTTCCTCGCGGGAATTGCAGAATACGAGGCATTTGCGGCCACGCGTGTGTTCGAAGATGTAGCCGATGCCCGGGTCCGCGGCCTGCGGGGCGGTGTCCGAGGCGGGTTCGGATTGGGCGAGCGGGCCGGTAAGTGTCTTGTCTTGCCGTTCAAACGGGGATTCAAACGGGGATTCCATCGAGGATTCGGGTTGGGTTTCACCGGTAAGCGTTGCTTCCGTCTGTTCCAACAATGGTCGGGTCTCGCCGTCAACCGCGTGCGGGTTGCGTGCGAATGCCGGCATGCGTAGCCCCCGCTGCGAGGCTTGCGGGCCGCTATTGAAGAAATGCTCCATGGACAGCCGCCAGGTCTGGCCGCTGGCGCCGATATTCGGAACAACCGTGCCCTTGCCGGTTCCGGCGCTCAGGAATTCCGCTGCCTGCTTCGGATCCCCGATGGTGGCGGACAGTCCGATGCGGCGCGGGTTGACGCCCGCCATGCGGGACAATCGTTCAATCAGGCACAGGGTCTGCCCACCGCGATCGCCGCGCATCAACGCGTGCAGTTCGTCAATCACGATGAAACGCAGGTCGCCGAACAGCGCGGGAATGGCCGCATGCCGGTGCAAGAGCATCGCCTCAAGCGATTCGGGCGTAATCTGCAAAATCCCCGAGGGGTGTTTCATGAGCTTGCGCTTGTGGGATTGCGAGACGTCACCGTGCCAATGCCATACAGGGATATCACCTTGCGCGCACACTTCGTTGAGCCGGTCGAATTGGTCGTTGATCAGGGCTTTGAGCGGGGCAATATACAACGCACCGACCGATGCCGGCGGGTCTTCAGCCATGAGGGTGAGAATCGGGTAGAACGCAGCCTCTGTTTTACCGGATGCGGTCGAGGCGCTGAGCAGCACGTTCTGGTCGGTGCCGAAAATCGCCTCACCCGCCGCGACCTGCACGCCGCGCAGGCTCTGCCATCCGTGCTCGTAAATCGTGTCCTGGATGAACGGCGCGTACCGGTTGAACACATCCATGCGCGGCTCTCCTTTGCTCATTGCTTCATCGCCTTGTTGCCTTACCGACGACAACCTGCTGTATATCTGTACTCCATATCAGTTGCACACCAGCCTTGCCAAGGTGTGAGAAGTTCAGATCGTGAACTGGGCGTACTGCTCGCCCGCCTGCGGGCTCATTCCATCGGACGGGTCTCCCTGCGCGTAGGAGAATTCGTCGGATGCCAGCAAATCGGCGGGTTTCTTGTCGGGATGCTGGTAGAGGATATCCAACAGCTCAATGAAATCACGAATCACCTCGCGCGGCGTAATATGCGAATCCGCTCCAACCCGCTCATATTCCACGCGTATGAACATCGCGAGGTCGTCATCGCCCAATACCGGCTCATACCCGTAGAGCCGGGCGTGGATATCGGCGAGTTTGCCAGCGAGCACGAGCATCTCCTCAGGTCCCAGCGGGTCAAGGTGAATAACCGGGGCCAACAGGTCACGTGACCCTTCCTTGGAAAACCGCCCGTCGGCGAGCCGGCTGCGTAGCGCCTCATAACTGTAGATGCCGCGATGCCGGTCCTCCACGCACTGCGGGGTGCCGCACATGATAATGCCCAAGTGATGCGCCTTGCCCTGCATGGTGTCGTTGTACATGGTGAGCATCTTCTCGTAGTTGTTCTGCCGACTGATGGCGTTCGGGATTTTGTAGATGTTGACCAGTTCATCGATCATGACAATCAGCCCGCGATAACCGGCCTTGACGAGGAAATCGGCAAACAACTTGAGATAGTCGTACCAGTTGTCGTCGCCGATGATGACGCCGACGCCCAGCTCGCCGCGTGCCTCGGTCTTGGTTGCGTATTCGCCGCGGAACCATTTGAGGACGCGCCCCACGGTCTCATCATCGCCTTGCTGGCTGGCATGGTAGTACATGGTCAGCAGGCGCGCGAAATCGAAGCCGTGGACCATGTCCTGCATGGATGCGATGGTCTCGGCGATGGTTTGGTCTACGCGGGCTGCGAATTCGGGGTCGTCAGGCGCGGGCATGACACCGGTTTCGCCTGCGAGCGCCGTGGCGGTATCGGTTTGTACGGTGGCGATCCACCGGTCGAGGATGAGCGGGAGTGCCCCGCCTTCCGGCCGTGTTTTGGTGGACATGTTGCGCATGAGTTCACGGTAGGTGGCCAGGCCTTGCCCTTTGGTGCCTTGCAGGCGGCGTTCCGGGGAGAGGTCGGCGTCGACCACGACGAAGCCGCGGTCCATGACGTGGGTGCGGACGGCTTGCAGGAGGAAGCTTTTGCCGCTGCCGTATCGGCCTTCGATGAAGCGGAATGCCGCTCCCCCGCCTTCGATGATGTCGACGTCGTGGAGGATCGCTTCGATTTCGCGGCGTCGGCCGACGGTGATGTAGGGCAGGCCGATGCGGGGTACGACGCCGCCTTTGAGGGAGTTGATGATGACTCCGGCGATGCGTTTGGGAACTTGTCGGCGTGACGTAGTCTGCCCTGCTTCCGCACTGCCAGGGGTGTTGGCTGCCGATTCGGTATGGTCCATGTGCGCGTCCTTCACGTTGGTATGGTGGCGTGCGGCTAGCGTGCCAGCCATTGCCGCAGGTCGTCTTCGTAGTCTTCGATGATAACGGGCCGGTCGCCGTCGAATTCGATGACGGTGTCGCCGATCTCGTCCATCATGCGTTCGTTGATCCGGTCTACCAGCATACTCAGGCTTTCGTGCCGGTGGCGCAGCTCGTCCTCGTATGGTTCGCCGTTGAGCAGTGAGCGAACAAGGAAGCGTTCGGGGTCCGTGGTGTCGTCTTTCGGTACCGGCTTGTGCACGGGTGCGGGAGCCGGTGTGGGAGCCGGGGACATTGCCGGTTCGTCTGCTGGAGTCACGGCGGGAGCCGGTGTCGGTATGGACTCGGGAACGGGCACGGGCACAGGCGTTTTCTCGGTTGCTGGATGTTCCGCCTGTTCAGCCTGCTGCATTGCGGATGCCTGTTTTTCTGGCGGTTTCATGCGGTTTTCCGGTGTCGGTTCGGTCGGTGTGTCTTGGTCGTCGACGATGAGCGCGTCCCGGGTGAGGTCGGCGTCGTGGCGGATGCTGGCGAGCGCCTGCATGTCGATGGTGATATGTGGTCGGGCGGCTTCTTCGCGTTCGTGTTCGATGGTCTCGATTGTCAGGGCGATGACCGGTGTCAGGCTTGCGGCGAGGCTGCCTGGCGCAGGCGCCTTCATGGGGTGGCCGAAGTGGTGGTGCAGGCGCATTTGTCGGTCGATTTCGCGGGTGATGTCGCCGAATGTGCGATTTATGGAGCCGTTCAGGTTGTAGGCGTGCAGGTGCCAGCCGTCCTCCGGGGTCCACTGGTAGTAGCGGATGGGGTCGATGGTGACGGTTTGCGGTTCATGTCTGGTCAGGCGCATGAGCCCGTAGTCGGGTTGCGGCTGGTAGCGTTGCGTGTCAAGGTAGATCGCATCCCAAAACAGGGATGTGCTTTCTTGCGGCAGTGGGCCGAAGCAGGTGTCGGCGAGGCTGGAGGCGCGGGTTTTCAAGTGTTCGTCGATGGCGATGCAGATGCGGCGCAGGGAGTAGCGCACGATGTCGGCGTGGCGTTTGACGAATGCCGAGGTGTCCAAGTGGTATCCGGACAGGTGCATTGCCGCATTGAGGTAGTCTTCGTCGCTGGCGGACTCGGGGTGCATCACGGTGTCGATCATCTCGTCGTAGGCGATGACTGGGAAGGTGTCCTCGCTGATGTATTCGGTGAGGTTGCGGTCGATGAGGTAGTCGCGAATCCACATGTCGATGGTTTCCGCGTAGCGTCGGTCCTGCCAGGCGTAGCTGTGGGCGATGCGGGCGAGTTGGCGGAAGCCTTGGTCGGCGTCGGGTTCGATGCCGCAGATGATTTCGTAGGCGCGGACTTTGGAGAACGCCATGCACGTGTCGTACCAGTCGCGTTCGCGTGGCGTGGGGCCGGCGTCGCTGTCGATTCTGGACCGGTCAGGGTGGTCTGCCTGGTCGGTGCGGTCAAGGAACCGGGTGCGCCAGGCGAAATATCCGCGCAGCTGGTGGTTGTCCATATCCCGGTAAGTGGGGTGCTGCCAGCGGAAGATGCCGTGCCAGTCGTAGTCGTCGCGGTAGTCGGCCACGGATGCGCCTTGCAGGTAGAAGTCGAGGGCGCGGCCGAGCGTCACGTCGCGGAAAGTGTAGTGGGCGCGGATGGCTCTCATGCGGCGTAGGCGGGCGGGTAGGATGCTTTGCCGGGAGTTGCTTTGCCGTGTGGTAGTCGGGCGGGCCGGGCGCAGAGGTCGCACTGGGCGAGACGGGCGCGCGGCGAGGTCTGATTCCTCGGGCATGATGATGGGCTGGTCGCGGTACGGCCGTGGTATGGCTCGCCCCGCGGGCTGGTTCGGATGCGCGGGCTGGGTTGCTTCGGATGCGATGGAGTCGTTGCGCCCGTAGACCGTTCCGGTATCTGCGGAATCGGGATACGGTTCGTAGCCGCCAGGCTGGATGCACGGACGGCGGTGAGCGCCAGCATGCTGGCTACCGGCATCCTCGACATGCCCGAAAACGCCAGGCGCAACAGCCCTGTCCAATGCGGGAGCGCCCGATGCGGCGGGTTTTATGGGGATGGGCGTGTCAGTGTATACCGTGTCATGCATTCGCACCCGCGTCGAGGCGGCATCATCCGTCGAGGCGGATTGCTGCGATGGGTCTTCAAGCGTCGCTATAGGGTTCATTTTCGTTTCGGGCGCAGAGAATCGGGTCGCTTGCACGTCGACATCTTCTGCGGGTAGGGATGCCATCGCGTAGGATGACGTCAGATAGTCGACCATGGTTGGCAGATCAACCGTCCCATCAAGTTTGATGAACATCCACGTGTCATGGTCGGCCTTGATGGTCGGCCCAAACCCCGGAAGGGTGAGCAACGACGCGATATGCGCAGGCTCGCAGCGCACGACGAGATCATGCCCGCCGATCAGCATGGCGTATCTCCTGCCGGTCGCCGGGTGGTCGAAAACCAGGCTTCCCGCTATACGCCCGCCCGGGCGGGGTTGAGTATGCAGCCGCTGTAGCGCAAACCGCGCAATCTCCTGCACGAAATCCCGTGTTCCGCCCGTTAATGCCATACCGCCGAGTCTAGTGTGGACGCCTCACCGTGTGAGACGGGTGTTGTCGCAGCCGCATCGCAGCCGATACGATACCGGCATGAAAATCGCGCTGGCACAAATGGGCATGACCCGCAGCATCGAAGACAATCTCAAGACAAGCCTTGCGATGATTGCCGATGCCGCCGACAGCCACGCCGATGGAGACTTGAGTCTCAAGGCTCAAGGCTGTATGCCGGCGGCTGAGGTTTGCGGTTCGGCGGATGCTGACGTCAGGCCTCGTGTTGCAGCAGCCGACTGCGCAGATTACGGATATCGCGTTCGATTTCACGGATTGTGGCGGTGAAGGCGGCGTCATCCTTGCCAGTCGGGTCTTCGAGCCCCCAGTCTTCACGCGAGCCGGCGGGTAGCACCGGACAGGCGACACCGCAACCCATGGTGACCACGACATCGATCGGCGGCAGCTGGTCGAGTGTCTTAGGATGCTGTCCGCCCGCCGGCATGTCGATGCCGTACAGGCTGCGCATGAGCCGCACGGCGTCCGGGTTGATTTCGGATTTGATGGTGGTGCCGGCGGAATATGATTCGAACGCGTCTGCGGCGAGCGCCCTGCCCAACGCTTCGGCAATCTGGCTGCGGCAAGAGTTGTGGGTGCAGATGAATGCGACTTTGGGCAATGTCATCGGTTCCTTGGCTTTCTGGCTTCTTGACGGTTGATGATGAGTGATTAGCAATTAGTAATCGTGCGTGGTCTGTTGTGGTGGTGTCGGTGCTGTTTGATTGTGGTGCGCGGTGTTGCCGCCGGTTACCTGTCGGCCGGTCGCGGGCAGGACCGCAGCTCAGAAGGTCAGGCGCATCTCATGCCAGGGCACTCCCCCGTGTGTGGATGTGGACATGCCTTCGTCTTGGAAACCGAAGTCCGCATAGAACTGTACGAGCCGGTCCTTGCAGGTGAGGACCACTCCGCGACGGCCTTGCTCTCGTGCGGTTTCAATCGTGTGGCGCAACACGCGTCCCGCATAGCCGTGACGTCGGTAATCCGGGTGAGTGTCCACGCCGAAGATCATCTGCCACGCGCCTTGCGGGTCGTGCATGCCGGCATCGTCGTACATCTCGTCGAGCAGATGCGGCTCGTCGGTGACCATGCCGTTGACGAAGCTCACGAGCAGTGTGCCACCGTCAGGGCCGTGTTGGGCTTCCAACAGCCAGAAATGGTCGGGGAACACGGCGAGCCGGCGGCTGATTGACGCGCGACTGGCCGCTTCCGCCGGCGGGAAGCATGCCTGTTCGAGCCGGTCAAGAGCGTCAAGATCCTGCACGGTTGCCGTGCGGATCGGCAGCAGGGCGAACAATGGTGTCGGTGTGCTCATGCGGCCAATGGTATCGCGCCTTGGGGTCATGGCAGTCCCACTGTCATTTTCGTCTTGTGGCGAGCCGCGAGACAGCCAGGCCCGCCGCGATGAACGCGAGCGCGAACAATGCCATGAGACCGGTTGCGGCAGCCCACCTGCCGATGTCGGGCGTACCGGTCATCGCACTGCCTTGCCCGCCGAACGCGTCATACACGCCGTCCACGTACCACCAGCCGGGCAGTAGGCGTGCAAACGCTTGCAACGATGGGGGCATCAGCCATTGCGGCAGCCACGCGCCGGACAGGAACGCGGAGGCGAGCGTCACGGTGTTGACGATGCCGTTCATCGCGGCGGTGGAAACCCGGCATTGGCCGATGAGGAACCCCAGTGCACTGACCGTCAAGGAGAATACGAACGTGCCGATAAGCGAGAACAACAATGGCCGCCACCCGATGCCGGCAAGGCCGCCCTGGCAGACTGCGGAGCAGGCGATGGCGACACCGATGCAGCACAGCCATACCACGGCTGATGCGCCGCAGCAGACGAGCAACACCTGTGCCCAGATGGCATGGCCGGGTTCGGCTGACACGCCGACCCTGCGCATGGTGGTCGGCTTGTTGAACGCGGTGATGATGACGATCACGATGAACGCGATGTTGAGCATCAGCGGATACAGCATGGTGGCTAGTGTCGCGGCGAAGACCCGGCCGCTCGGAGTGAGACTTCCTGCGGCTGACGAGCCATGCGCGTTGCTTGGGGCAGCCGCAGCCACTTGGACGGACTGGCCGCTTTCCGTGCGCGCCTTGGCCACGGTGGCGGCTGCTTGGGCGAGCGATGCGTCTTGGTCGGCAAGCATGGATGATTTCAGTGATCCGAGGAACCCGTTGATTTGGATGGTGAGCATCCGCGCCGCTGTAGAACCGGTGGAATCAGTGCTGTTTCCTGAGCCCGCCAGGCTCAGCGCGGGCAGAGTGCCCTGCGTTCGTGCCGCCTTGGTGAACGATGCCGTATAGCCTTGCGGGACGATGACAATCACATCAACATAGTCGGTGGCGATCGCGTCTTGGATGGCCTGCGTAGTGTCCTCGATGTCAACGATGTCCGCCGAGAACGAGAGATACGAACGCAGTGCGGCGCCTGTGGCGTGACCGCCGGCGCTGTCACGGTCGATGATCGCCAGGGATGCTGCGGGCGGCTCATAGGCGCTGGTCTGGTCGTCGCCGTCGGAGGCGAGTCCGATGCCGATGCCGAGCATGGCGGCCATGACCCCGGTCGCCAGCAGGTAGATCAGTAGTTGGAACATGTTTGCGCGCAGAACCAGCCATGCTGCTTTACAGGTGGTCATAGCTCACCTTCTTCAGTTCGAATGCGGCCGCCCCCAGCGCGATCGCCGACATGGCGGCGAGCACTCCTACAGTGCGGGCGAATGGGGCGAGACTGTCGTAATACAGCAGGTCGTAGAACAGGTTGGTCACCTGGTTGGCGGGGTTGAGGTATTGCAAACCCGGCACGGCGCGTTGCACACTGTCCGCGAAGGCCATGTTGCCGTACAGTCCGGTGAAAATCGACAGGACCAGGGAGAAGGCGACACTGATACCGCTTTTCGCACCGAGCGAGATGACCGGGATTGCACCGAGCGCCAGACCAAGACAATTGGCCATGCCGGAGCCGATTGCAATGGCGAGGATTGCGAGCCCTTCCCTGCCGGGGAAAGACACGCCCAAGACCACGCGCATATACGCGTAGACGATGAGCATGCACAGGAAGGTCGCCAGCCATGAGGACAGCATGACCGCGCCGATGCGCGCGAGACGCGACAACGGGGATACGCTGACCCTCGCTCCCAAAGGCGAGAGATGGGCTTGCAGGGCGCTGAGCATGTTGCAGGTCATGGTCATGGCCATAAGGATGCTCATCGCGAGGATTGCGACATGGTAGCGCACCATGCCGTCGGCATGCCTGATGCCGGATGCCTGTCGGGTGATCTCTTCAAGGTTTGCTCTCGCCAGAGCGGCGATCCACGCACTGTCCGTCAGTTTCGACGGGTCATTGGCGGCCGCCTGCTCGATTGCCTGTGTGACAATGCGCGAACGTTCGTTGTACTGTTCGACCAGCGTGCCGAGGGTGACCAGTGACCATGCCTGCCCGTCGGAGCCACCGGACTTGGTCTGGGCGATATCCGTGGCGGCTCTCTGCGAGAGCGTGAGTCTCAAATCACCGGAATCCTGCATTGACAGGTAGGCGAGCGCCTTGCCTTGACGCAGGAGCGTTGTGGCTTCGGCCACGTTTGCGGCGTCGATCCGCTTGAACAGCGCGATAGCGCTGCTCTTGCCGGTGACGGTCGATGAGCCCGAAGATGTTGACGATTCACTTGCTGACGCCGAGAACGCGTTGACGAACGTGTTCGCACCACGGCTGGTGTTCCAAGCCGTGTCTGAGACCACGGCCACGGGTGCCGGCTCGAGGGTGACGTCGCCGGATGCGATGGTGCCGAATACGCCTTGGATGAGCGTGGCAAGGATGACAGGGAACGCAATCATCCAGAACAGGACGGCGGGTGTGCGCAGTGAGCTTTTCAGCTCCATGATGAAGGTATGCCACATGACGACCCCCTAGTCGCGCAACGCTGTGCCAGTCAGCTCAAGGAACACATCGTTGAGTGTCGGCGGCTGTGAGGTGACGCGCCCGGGACGGATGTTCCCACGCCGCAGCACGTCAAGCACGTCGACCAGATTGTGTTCGCCATGCTTGCAACGGATGTCCAGCGTATCGTCACTCGCTTTCACTTCGAGGACGAACGGAAGGTTACGGATCCCTGCTGGCACGCTCCCGCCCAGACCGGCGGCCTCGATGGTGATACGCTCGCCGGTGGCGATCTGGGCTTTGAGCTCGTCCGCAGTACCGAGCGCCAAATGCCGGCCGTGGTCCATAATCAGGATGCGGTCGCAGATCAGTTCGACCTCCTCCATGTAGTGGCTGGTGTAAACGACGGTCGCACCCTCGCGGTTGAGGCGTTTGATGCCTTCGAGAATCGCGTTGCGGCTTTGCGGGTCTACGGCCACGGTCGGCTCGTCGAAGAAGATGAGTTCCGGCCGGTGGGCAATCCCACAGGCTATGTTGAGCCGGCGAAGCAGACCTCCAGAGAGTTTCTTCGGCCGGTAGCGCCTGAATTCCGTGAGCCCGACGAACCCGATTGCCTCGTCAACCAGCTGCTTGCGACGCTTGCGGTCCTTGACATACAGGGAGCAGAAGTAATCGATGTTTTCCTCGACGCTAAGCTCAGCGAATACGGCGACCTCCTGGGGCACAATGCCAATCCGGCGGCGAAGCTCATATGCGGACGGGGTCATCTGCTCGCCCAGCACACGGATGTCGCCCGCCTCGAAATCCAGCAATCCCAGAACGCAGCTGATCGCCGTGGTCTTGCCAGAGCCGTTCGGTCCGAGCAGCCCGAAAATCTCGCCTCGGCGCACCTGAAGGTCGAAACCGTCAAGCGCGAGCATGTCCCCGTAGCGTTTGACCAAGTGCCTGACGTTCAAGGCGGTGTCGTTCGTATCGTTCATGATTTCATTGTGTCATGCCGACACGCCGAACACGGGGAATTAGGCGAGGGTTCGCGAGCCTGTCAGTTGCCGTCCATATCAAGGAAGACGATGGTGGCAGCCGACGCGTACGCGCCGGACGAAAGGAAGCAGCATGGCACGGATCTGCGACGAAATCGACGACGAGAACGGCAACGGGAACGCATTCCCCATGGAATTGCTCACCCAAGGCGCCGACCATGCGGCCGCCGCTCTGCTCGGCTGCCTGCTGGTACGCGACTGGCCCGACGGCACCCATAGCACTGTCCACATCGTGGAAACGGAGGCCTACGACCAGAACGACCCGGCAAGCCACACCTATCACGGGCGTAGCGAACGCAACCGCGCGATGTTCGGGCCGGCCGGCCACGCCTACGTGTATTTCACGTACGGCATGCACTACTGCGTCAACGTGACCGCCGGCGCGGACGGCTTCGGATGCGGCGTGCTCATCCGCGCGGGCGAACCGGTCGAAGGCGTCGAACATATGACGCAACTACGTGGCGGACGCACGGGCGCCCAACTGACCAACGGGCCGGCAAAACTCTGTCAGGCGCTTGCCATTGACAAATCCTTGTACGGCCATGATTTGCACATGCCACCGCTGCGGTTGGTACGGGCGTCGCTCAGGGAAGGCGAGCGGATTGGCTGCACGCCCCGCATCGGTATCAGCAAGGCGGCGGACCGGCCAAGACGCCTGATTATCATGGGCAATCCGTATGTGTCGAAAAGCCCGTTGAACGCGAAAGCCGTGCCGCTGGACGCTGCCGGGCCGATGCATGGGACACAAGCGAAAGGGACACAAGCGATGCAAACAAGGCAAACGGTTGCAGACGACAACGGCGGCAGCACCAGCTGCGATGTGAGAATCCGCCGTGTATACGAGGAACCGTCCGCGGACGACGGGCTGCGCGTGCTGGTCGACCGGCTGTGGCCGCGCGGCAGGTCCAAGCAAAGCGCGCGCGTGGACGTGTGGCTCAAGGACATCGCCCCGTCCAAGGATCTGCGCACCTGGTTCGGGCATATCCCCGAACGGTTCGATGAGTTCGCCTCCCGCTACCGCGCCGAGCTCGACGCCAACCCGGAACCGGTCTGCCGCCTGCGCGAACTCATCGCCGGTCATCCCCGCGTCACGCTCCTGTACGGCGCCAAAGACAACGAGCACAACAACGCGGTCGTCCTGCGCGATTACCTTCGCAATCAGCCGATATCACCGTCGCCGTTACCGAAAGACGGGGATTAGCCCACCTGCATATTCGGGTATCGCGAGTGCATGAACGTATCGTTGAACACGCGGTCCACCCAATGGCAGTACGGGTTGTCGAAGTAGACGCCGTGCGCGCGCTGCCCATAGCGGATAATCGCGGGCACCATGAGCGACAGGTCGACCAACATGATCACGGCGAGCGCCACCGCGATACTGCACCGTGCACGCCCGGGAATGCGGTGGACGAGCCTGAGGACCGGCGGGAACAGCCAGCACATGCAGGCCATGCACAGCAATCCCCATACCAGCATGTAGGGGACGGTCGTACGGCCGCCGATGTTGAGGAATTTGCCGGAATAATCCCATGAGCGCGTGCCCAGCAGATACTGCTGGATCAGGCTCAAGGTGAATTCCACGGCCCCGCCGAGCAGTGACCCGTAGACGATGTACTGCCATGGCCGGTCGGCACGTCGCAGGGCGAGGAACATGATGATCGCGCCCAGCCCGTACACCCAGTTGACAGTCGTGATGATCGATCCGCTGCGGTTCTCGAACACGCCGTGGGTCAGGCCGATGAGCGCTTCCTCGTATACCGTGCCGACCGTGCCGGCGATGGCGAACAGGTAGACCATGTCGTAGGCATCCCAACGTGGCATGGCCCTCGGTTTGCTCAGCCAGTCGATGCAGGCATGGGTTCGTCGGCTTACCGTCTGGGCGATATCCTTCATGGCCGCTCCTTTCGACCTCACCACTATAGTCCGACATCGCATGGCGGTCGACGCAGGACACTCCGGCAGGGCGGAGGCGTTCAGTCCCGGCGTATCGCCCGATGCCACAGCCCCGGACGCCGGGGAGGTTGCGCTTCTTGGGCAGGCGTGTGGCGACGCGGCTTGATTGGTTTGAGCGGACAGCCTGCGCATAGCGGCGAATCCGGGTCGGGCGTGCAGCCGCCCGTGGCGCAGCCGTGCGAGCCGCGCCACGTAACCAGATCAATTGCACCCTCAGCTTCCAGACTTTCGGCGATCTGTCTGACAAAATCCACAGGCATGCCAAGTACGCGAGCACACGCGGCGATATCAAGCCCCTGCCGAATCATCACCGCAACCCTGCCGCGGACACCGGTAGGCATGCGGCGAACGGTGTGTTTGGCGGTTTCCGCGGCAGTATCCATGACGGCACCCATTCACATCACCAGCCTGAGCAGTTGGAATGCGACCACCGCAAGCACGTACGCTACCACCAGCCCCAGCGCGATACTGCCGGCGGCGACACGCCCGCCGAACTGGCGTTTCAACTCGGCCACCGGCGCCAGACATGGCGTGTAGGCGAGCACGAACAACAGGAACGCAATCGCCGCGGCGCGCCCATGTCCGCCTGAGGATTCATCGAAGGATTCGCGCAGTTTGCTGCCGAGCGCACCCTGCCCCTGCTGCTGTTCGGATTGGTCGTCCGTGCCGGAGATGCTGTAGGACTGGGACATCGAGCCAACCACTACCTCCTTGGCGACGAACCCGGTGAGCAAGGCAGCCGAGGCATGCCAGTCGTCGAATCCGGCGGGCGCGAACACCGGCGCCACTGCGTCGGCGACCACACCGTAGGCCGAATCATGCACATCCTCGACGTTTCCGAAGCTCCCCGCACCCGCCGTAGCCGGAACGGAGGCGAGCAGCCACAGCACAATAATCACGCTGATGATGATCGAGCTCGCCCCACGCAGGAAGCCCCACAGCCGGATGAGCACGGACCTGACCAGTGCCACGGCTTTCGGCCACTGGTAGGGCGGCAGCACCATGGCAAACGGTTCAGGCTTCAAATCGCGGAACACAGTGTGCCGCAGCAGCACGCCGATCGCCAGAATCAGCACAATCGAGATGACATACATGAGAAAGACGACCAAGCCCGCCGTGGAGCGGAAGAATGCGTATGCGAGCACGAGATACACGGACAGCCGTGCAGAACATGAGGCGAACGGTATGAGCATGCCGACCATAACGCGCTGCCGTGAATCAGTGAGCGTACGGGTGGCCGCAAGTCCGGGCAGATTGCAGCCGAAACCGACGACAATCGGCAGGAACGCACGCCCGTCAAGCCCCAGGGCGCGCATCAGACGGTCCATGACGAACGCGGCGCGCGCCAGATACCCGCAATCCTCCAACAGGGACAGCATGATGAACATGATGCCCATCGGCGGAATGAACGTAGCCACGGTGATGACGCCATCGAGCAGACCGTCCACAATCAGCCCGTGCACCCAGCCGCTCGTGGCACCCGGACCGAACAGCGACATAACCGCGTCAATCCCGTCGGTCAGCCACCCGCGCACGGTCACGTCAAACCAGTCTTGCATCGGGCCGGCGAGCGTGGTGGTCGCCTGGAACACCAGATACATGACCGCAAGGAACACCGGCACACCCAGCCACGGGTTGAGCAGGACGCGGTCGATACGGTCGGACACCGTCTCCCGCCCGGCATGGTCCAGACCGAGCCGGTGGATGATGCCGGCAGCCCAGTCGAAGCGGCGGTCGGCGCCCTCACGAACCATGGTTGCAAGTTCTTCGTCGTTGCCGGCGTGCATCAGCTGCAAACCGCGCGGCAGCGGGGTCCCCTCGAAACTGTCGGAAACCGTACGCATAAGCGAATCGGTTCCCTCGCCGGTACGCGGATCAATCGCGATCACCGGCACGCCGTCAAGCGCCTGTGACAACGTTTGCGGATTGATTTCGTCGCCTTGACGGCGGGCCAGATCGTTCATGGACAACGCCACCACAACAGGACGGCCGAGTTCAAGCACGCCAGCGAGAAAATACAGGGACCGGACAAGATTGGTGGCGTCTAGTACGGCCACCAGCGCATCAGGCGTCGGCATGCCGTCAATCCCGGCGGCGGCCTGCGCGGCAACCCGTTCGTCCGGCGACTGCGGGAGCAGCGAGTACGTGCCGGGCGTATCGATGATGTCCCAGATGCCCGCGGAAGATTCGGGAATGCCTGGTTTGCCGGTCATGTCCAGACGCCCGCGCTCGACAAGCACCGTGGTGCCCGGCGCGTTCATTACGCGCGCGCCAGCGCCCAGCAGCGCGTTGAACAGTGTGGATTTGCCGACGTTGGGGTTGCCGACAAAGACCACGCGTCGTGCGGTTTCGCCAGTCAACATATGCCCGCCGCCGGAACCGTGGTGGCAGTCCGCATCCGCGTCGGCATTAGGCGCGCGGCCGAATCGAATGGCGTCGAACAGTCGTTCGAGCCGCCCGCGGGTAGGCGCCGTCGGCTTCGACGTCATGTCGTCGTGTCCGCAGTGCTGTCCGTCATGCTGCCCGTCGTGCTGAGTATGCCCGCAATGCACGCAATGCCCGTCATGCCCCGTATCCCCGGTATGAGCAGGTTTGGGTCCACCGTCGCCATGCCCGCAATACGCGGCGCATCCGGCGGTATTCGTCGATTCTTCAGGCTTGATATCCGCGCTCATGATTGTTCTCCATGCGTGTTGGGTTCCGCTGCCCGGACGGTGATGGATTGGGCGGTGGCCGCATCAATGGCGATTCTGCCCGTGCCGATGGCGATGACGCGTCCGCCGAAATTTGACCGCTGGGTGACACGCACCAAGCCGCCCGCCCTGATGCCGAGTTCCAGCATACGCAGCACATGCCGTTCATCCATGCGCACGCCGGTGACCCGCATATCCTGCCCTACCGAGCAATCTTCCAACGTCCACTCGCGGGCGGCGCCGAAGCCAGTGCCAGAGCCAGTGCCGTTACCAGGCTGGGAGCCGTCGCCGCCGCCGGGTTCACCATCGGAATTGAAACCGGTATCATGTGCCGGTTTCCCCGCATGTGAAGCTGCTGCCGGGTCATGTGGGTGTGGGCTGTGTGCGCCTGGTTCTCGTTTCATCACGTACCGACAATAACCGGCATGGCACCGATTGCACAAGACTTTTAGGAAAATAGCGTATTGTTACGTTCGCCCCTTTTCTGCGAAAACCACCGATGCCACCTACTGCCGGCGCTCATCCGCCCCCGACGCCGTCCACCCCCGGTGCGTAGAGTATGACCGTCTTCCGCGCTGGATGAGGTGACGCACCACGCCCCATGAGATCGGCGACGAAAACATACCCCACTCGCAGCGCCCAATGCTAACGCAGCGTCCAAAGCGCCAGTAGCACCGCCGACAACGTCTGCACCCGCGCAAACCGCGCCTTCCGCAAACCCGATACCGGTCGGCACGCGCGAGCAGGCAAGCCGCCGCACAACATACGACACATGACAGCGCATAGCAACGTATCGGTCCGGACACGGCTCACGACCTGTGACGGCAACCGACGATGCACGACGGCAAACGACGGCAAACGACGACAACGCCATGACAAGGAGCACGATGCCCGAAAGCACAGAGCAACAACCGAAACTCGCAGGCAGCACGGAGCACAACACCGACCTGTGTCCCGCAAACCGCGACACAGCCGACTCCCCCGTCCCTTGGCGCACGCGCGCGGCCATCGTGTCCATCGGCATGCTCTCCTTCGTCGGGATTCTCATCGAAACCTCGATGACCGTGGACTTCCCGGTGCTCATCCGCAGCATGCATGTACCACTGACCACCGTACAATGGCTCACCACCGGGTATCTGCTGCTGGTGACTATCGTCATGGGCAGCACCGCATACTTGCTCAAACGCTTCAATCCCCGCGCACTGTTCTTCTTCGCGCTCGCCACAAGCATCATCGGCTCGCTCGTCTGCCTGGTTGCCCCCGGATTCGCCCTGCTGCTGTTCGGGCGCATGCTCCAGGCAATCGCCACAGGCATCGCCACACCCCTGATGTTCCAGACGATTTTCACCCAAGTACCCGTACGCAAGCTCGGCGTGTACACCGGGTTCGCCGCCGTAATCATCTCCTTGGCTCCGGCGCTCGGACCCTCGTATGGCGGCATTATGACCAGCGTATGGTCTTGGCGCGCGATTTTCGTAGGCGTCCTCCCCTTGCTCGTATGCATCGGCATCGCCGGCTCGTTCAGCATCCACGGTACTGCGCCGGGTGTCGCCGGCCAACGCTTTGACGTCATCGGGCTCACGGTCTTGTCCTGCGTGTTCTTGGGATTGCTTGTCGCATTCAACGAGGCCGGACGAGGCGGCTGGCTGTCCCCGCGGTTCTGGATCGGTCTGCTCGTCGTCCTGGCGTTGATCGCCGTCATGGTGTGGCATGCCCGTCATGGCGCGCGCAGGCTGTTCGATTATTCGATTCTGGACAACCGGATGGTGAGACTGCGTCTGTTCTCGTATTTCGGCATGCAGTTCATCAATATCGGCATTTCGATTGTGTTTCCGCTTTACGTGCAGGACGTGCTCGGCGATTCCGCGATGACAGCGGGTCTTATGCTGCTGCCGGGTTCGCTGATCGGTTCGATTGCCGCGCCCTTCGCCGGACAGGCCTACGACCGTTCCGGTTTGCGCCGGCCGATCACCGTCAGCATCACGCTCATGGTACTGGCGTTGGGATTGCTCACGGGGTTCGCCGAATCGCTGACCGTTGTGCTGACCGGCATCTTCTATACGCTGCTCAGAATCGGTTTCAATATCGGATTCGGCATCACAATGTCCGACGCAAGTAAATATGTCGCGCCTCGGCAAAAATCCGACCAGAACTCCTTGTTCTCGATGATGCAGCAGTTCGCCGGGTCACTCGGCACCGCGGTCATGAGTGCGGTGATTGCCGCGCAGACCCTGCACATGCCCGTAAGTTCTGCGACCGTGAGCGGCAGCCGTATCGATTTCATCATTCTGCTGGTGTTGGCGCTGGCTATTGGTGCTTGTGTCGCCATCTCCTTCCGCGTGCGGAGGGAAGCGTAAGCAGGCGGATACAACAGCGACCGGGTAAACCGCCCTCCCCGTCGGCTCCTGCCTGCATGCACCGGACCGATACAACGGAATACCGCACGCACGCACCGTCATCTGCGGTATCTGTAGTACCTGCTCAGAGCTATCTCGTCTATTTGTGTGCATCATCGCCTGATATCGCGAGTGGCATCGTTGATATTCCGCGGCCGATACTTGCGATATCGACTTTCACGAACACAGATAGAGCAGATGCGCTCCGGGAGGTACTACAGAAAGGCGAGATGCACGCCGGAAGTACAGCAGATAAGCGAAGTACCGTCGGCAGAGCGGTCTCGCCACCCGGTTGGCTGCTTTCCAGATATCATGCCATGCGACTCGTGCGACAATCCCATTGCGCCGAAGCCAGATAACCGCCCCGCAGCCTCCACCCGCTAAGTAATCTCGCCGTTGTGTGACGCCCAAAGTTTCTCGAACTCGCACTAAGCCGCCACCATCAAGAATGCTCCAACAATCGCAACGTATTCCTGTACTTCTTCATGACATGTTCAACTGCCCGAACCAGCGTGAACTCAGGATCAAACCCCTTGATATCGGCAGAATGCAAAATCAAGTCATCATCAATCCGGACAAGCATATCCTTCCGATACGCTTTTGACCATGCCCCTCCCGGCTGTTGCGACAAACGAACGAGATCATAACCCGAAAGCCAGCCATAGTCACGCCACAATGTTTCGAGAACGCTTCGCTCGCGATCGGTAAGATTCGGTGATTCGCCACAATCTTGATGAACAGGCTGTTTGCCGTATCTCTCGTATTCGTGATACACATTCGGGCACACCGGGCCGTATTTCCAAGCTTCGATGGCATCGGTGAACAGTGACAGCCCGTCGCGCTTCAACGCTACGACTTGCGCGTAGAAACACAGCCTGTTCAGCACCGGATTGGACAGTTCAGCATCATCGCCGTGATGCGAAATCAGCCATGCTGCCACATCGTTCGACTGCATGTTCATCACCTCCGCCATTGCTATTTTCAATAATCAGATTGACGAATCTTAGCATGTAAGGAAAATAACATAGCGGCTCCGGTGAAAATACACTCTACACTTCCGACCCGGATAGGGTAATCGCATGCGCATTAATCATCACGCTGCTGTTGTTGCCCATCCCCGGGCATACGGCGACGGCATGCAGACGCCATACCGACGCTACTTGGCTGGACGAGCATGATCCCGGTCGACTGCTTGACACCGTCGAAGAAAATGGTATCGAGCAGGCATCGCCATACGAAATGACGTATCAGGGGTACCGCTTGGTGATGCAAGACGGATCTAAGGAACTATTGGAACCATATTTATCCCTGCCCCGCTATGCATCGTGAAAGGAAAACATTCACCGCTTGGCATATCTCGCGCCAAGTACACTATTACCTGTTACTACAGAGCACGCTATACAAGGGATGAAGATAAGGAGAGACATCTATGGTCACTTGGTTTCTGCACCTCATGCAAGGAGACTTTAGCCGCAATCCGACAGCTTGGCTGGACTTAATCATCTCGATGTTTAGTCTCGCCGCCGCGCCAATAGTGAAAATATTCGATTCAAAGAAAGCAAAAATTGATGCACGAAACGCGCAGCACAACTTCGATACACAACTCAACGTGCTCAAGAGGCAACTCGAAGAGGCTCATAAGCTCAATGATTCACTACATGCACAAATCGAAATAGCGGAGCGAAACGCCAAAGCGTCAGAGATACAGGCATCGGTCGCAGCCCGAGCAGATTCTATTCCCAGATGGGATATTAGACGTATCAACGATCGCAAAATACAATATGTCATAGAAAATCAAAATTCATTTACTGCATTTGACGTACAGATTCGTCTTGACAACGGTACAGAATATAATTTCGAAGATATGGCTGCAGGTTCATCATCCAAATTTGACTTTATAGAAATGGGCATCTGGGACCTGCAGCAAGACAGTATCATGATTGAATGGTCAGATAAGCCGAATGGCAAAAGACATACTCTCAAGAAAGCATTGTTGTCGTGATAGATACCCCCCTTGACAATCTAATGGATGGGTTCTTTCCGATAACTGCCAATTCTAGTTCAGCGACGAATCTCAAACAGGAAAAGTCTAGGTAATTATATATGCACATTTTTTCTTACAACAGTTTTTTCATTACTTCTATCTTTTACAAAAACAAGTAAGACTTTCTCGATGTCTAATTCTCAATAGAAAGCCACGGCATATTTACTGCGTTCACCCTCAATTTGTCACAGCCGCTATACAAAATTGCGTAATTATGTAACGTTACTTTGACACCGTTACAGTATCCCTCGAACCCGATTACGACAGAGGCGATTACCTTGGAAACCATTCTCAGCACCACTGCCAACTGGCTTGTGACGAGCATCAATCCGGATGGCTTCACCGCAACGGCAGGGCTGCTTTCGACGATTCTACTGGGATTGCTGATTCTGGCGCTTGAAGAGACCGACGACAAGAAGAAGCGGCCTGTGATTCGCCTTGCGTTGATGCGAGACTTTTTCTCATACCCTTTGCTTCTGTTTGCAGCAACCCTGTTGCTATTCCCCGTCTTCGTCTGGCCTATAGAACAATCATCTGGCAGCCGACCTTACTCAACGCTTAAGTCATCAATAATCATCTTCTCTGTCGTTTCGTTCATCGTTGGCTTATATATCTTTTTCCGATTGCTTCTTCGCCTCGGGAAATGGATCACCAACCCGCTGTCATACTATGACGTGACAGCTCAATCCGAAGCAGTGCTGAAGTACTTCCGCGACTGGACAACAGCGAAAAAGCATTATCATCTTGGCGTGTATATTGGGATTCTTTGCAGGCAGGCGCAAGCTGGGGGCGCGGATTTCAACAGCAGATGCTTTCCGCATACCTCCAGGGTCATGAGGTATCTCCAAAGAGTGACACACATGAAATAACGCCTACATTACCGGGACTAGATCAGAACACACTCCGTCTCCTTGTCGCCGATGATGACAGTCTTAAAATATTGGCAGACTGGTACCACAAGCACATCAATACAATCCTTGGTGAAATGCCCGATCCCCAATATCGTTCACTTGTTATCTTCGTTCGCGAGGCTGCAACTGACGATATTTGGATTGCAGAAGCGTTCTTTGAGAGTCTTGCTAAAGACATTGGTGATGACACTGAAAGAATGAAGAAGTGGCTCAACCTGTATCGTCGCGCGTATTTCATGTTCGACACGTACGATCAAGCGTTTAATTGCGTTGATGCACTTCCAAAAAGTTGGCAAATACCAAGGAACGGAGATGAAGGATCCATTGGTGAGCTGCTACTTTCCACAGTGTTTAGGCCAGAATACTTCAGAAGAATGGTTAGACACTTCCCTACTTCAGTAGATGCAGCTTCTGAGAATATCTATCAGCTTTGCCAACAGCTGTTCGAGGGAGTTGTACAGTGGGAAGCATTTTGCTGCATAAATCTTTTCAGGGCCGTGTCACAAACGTTATCCAACGCTTCAGCAGAGAAAACACGCCAATTATTGTATTCTGTCCTCTCTGAGAAGGGCATCCCCATAGCCACACACTTCGGAGTTGACGAACCACGCAATGACCAAGCGCTCGAAGCGGGCGCCAAAGTATTTTGGCGAATAAACGGGGAATTGAGCCAGAATGAAATAGATCTCTGGACACATTGTTTTCCGCAACTCACCGACTCACAGACTGACGCACAAGAGCAAAATATTTGTTACACGCAGACCATGGAATATTTACCAAGACTGCTGAAAGCGTATCAACGGGTGGTTGATGTCTTCAAGAGCCGGCCACTTGACAATCACCGGATTTCTGAATAGGCAAGGTAGCAGTCCAAACTAGAAAACGGGGACACTCGGCGTGAAAAAGAACTACGTGGGCTATTACACCGATAGCGGGAAGGCACTGCACATTGTCATCAAGGCACTTCCCAGCTCCACAAGCCTCGGCATCGGCCTCAACGCAACTATGGACGACCTTGACGATCCGAACGGCTACGCGCAGGACAAGCGACCGCACGGATTCGAGGCGGGATGCCTGACACGGGTAGATCTGCGAAGCGCAGAAGATATTCCTGAGGTGATGAAGCTGATTAATCAGTGCTGATTGAAGGTTGTGCTACGGAAGCAAGCAATCTGCCGTAGCACAACCGGCTCCGCCCAGTCACAACGACCTCCGACGCCTGAGGATGAGCAGGAAAACATCCCTCTCCTCTACTCCCCAGACGCCGGCAAACACCATCACTCCCCGAACTTCTCGTCCACGAGCTCCTGAAGCGTCCCGTTCTTCGCTGCTTCCGCGGCATCCGCCTGCACAAAATGCGTGGTGGATGTCTTCAGCTGGTCATCAAACCCGAGAATGAAGTTGGTCGCAATCAGGTAGATGATTCGGGTCGGCGCCATGCCATACACCTGATGTTCGAAGATATGCTTGATGCGCTCCTCGCCATCCGGGAACAACTGCTTCATACGTTCGCTTCGGTAGAGTCGCTTCACAATCTCAGTGATGTACAGGCCTGATTTCATGTACAGGTCGGCGAATGTGGCGTCAGGATCGTCGAAGCATCCCGGATTCTCCTGCTCCAACTCGTCAACCATCTTCTCGACCACCCATCGCGGCGTGAAAATCTGATTGGTCTTCTGCGGCGGAATGTAGTCGAAGATGTCTTCGGCCTGGGAATCATCGAAGTAGTTGGCGAGCTGTTCCTTCTTGTTGAGGAACTCCTGGATGGCATCGTTGAAAACGGTTTCATCGAAGACATGCCCATCGTAGTGCTTCTTCTCGCCGGTAACTTCATCCCGGAAATCGCCGCCGTCGCGCAGTAGACGGAATTCCTCTTCAGGGATTCCCGTCACTTCGAGGAACACGTCATCTTCGGTATAGTCATCGAAGTTGCTCAGCTTGAGATTACGGTCACCGTACGCCATGACAAAGCTCGGGATGGTCCGAGTGAAGCCGCGCAGATGAGCGCGCATCTTGTCTTCATAGTCTTGCTTCTCGTGGTTGGCTTTTATCGTCTGAGCTTGCTTGCTGACGTTCTTGATTCCATTATCAGTAATCTCCTCGATCTGGGTGACTATGTTTTCCAGCATAGTTTTAGCATCATCGGCGAGCCTGACCGCACTGTCCTTGAAGAACTGCTGTTGCTCCTCCGGATCTTCTGATTGCTCGAGATTCTGCGTGTACGCCTGCCTGAGTTCATACTGCTTTTGGTTGAAAGCATCGCGTTGTTGCTCAACCACTGTATCGAAGGCATGGTTAACATCTTCGGCGAGTTTCTTGCTGTCACGTGCGTTGAGGTTATGCTTCTGCGCAATCGGGGCGATAACCTTCTCGCGGAACTGCTCTTTGGCTTTCTTCGCCAAGATGTTGGTTTCCGTGGTCATATCCACGTGGGACAGATAGCCGGTGTCGGGATCCTGGGTCTGCTCAATCGTAGGAATGGGTGGGATATCCTCAGGGTCGATGACCATGATTTTCTTATCGCTGAACAGGTCTTTGACGTCTTTGTTGACATCGGCATCGTCGATGACCGGGTTTCCGTCCTTGTCTAAGGTGAAGTCCGCCGGCCGAATCTCCATGTCCTTCTTGGAATGCTTCTCTTCCTTGGCTGGTTCCAGCTTGTTGAGAATATCCGTGATTTCTTTGGGGGCTCCGAAGATGCCAGCGATGTTCTGGAACAGGAAGTTGCACAGGAAGCGACGTTTGACGACTTCCTGACTCTTGATTTTACGCGGGATGGACATGACCTTTTCCGCGTCGAGCTGGACCATACGGCCTTCGTCGTCTTCACCTATCACCGGGAAGAAGTTCAGCAGTCGTTTTACCTGTTCGACCCTGGAACCGGATGATGCAGCATGGGCGCCCGTGGTCGAGCGGGAAAGATTCTCCGCGAACTCTTCGAAGATGGTCAGGGTACGCACTGGGTCGAAGTCGAAGACGTAGGCGGTCTCCTTGCGCATTGGCTGTGGCTTGCCGTCCACCTCAGCAGTGATGGTGCACGGGTTCTGCGCCCTGAACGCCGCTTGCATGTACGATGAAGCGCTGTTCAGGTTGCACAGCATGAGCACGCCGCTCCACTCGGGAACGGTCACGCCCACGGTCAGCTGCCCAACGCTTAGCGTGATGGTGCGGGGATTGTTCGCAATGGCATTTTTCACTCGCTCGAGTGCGGTCGCTTCCACCTTGTCGGCGTCGTCGGGGTTGACGAACGACTCGCCGTTCTCCGTGAGCGGTTGCTTGCCGTCACCGGCGGCCACCACAACTTTATACCCTTCAAAAGCCGGCTCCTGTTCAATGAGCGTGGCGAGTGCTTTGCAGCTTGCCACGCGGTTAAGGATCCACAGCGTATGCGAGAGTTGGGCGCGTAGTTCCGGCGTGGAGAACGGGTATTTCTCCAGCGTCGTGAGGTTATGGAGGAAATCCTTGACGGCGTCCTCGTGCACGAAGGTGCCGTCACGTTTGGTGGCGAAGAACTCGTTGAGGTCGAACGCATATTCTTCGTTCTCACCATCATCGTCCACGTCGGCACCTTCACGAATCTTGCTCGTAATCATGTCGGACATGCGATAGGTGTACATCTCCATGCGAGGAAGCACCTCGTATGGATTCGAGTTCTCACCGTCGGCGCAGACTTGCTTCGCTTCCTGCTCGTCCACGTACGTCCAGTTGAAGATCTGGTCGTCCGAGAACCGGCCTTGGGCGAGCGCCTTGAATGGCGTGCCGGACAGGTACAACGTGTGTTTGCGGTTGATTCTGTCGAAAGCCTTTTCGGTCAGGGAGGTATCAACGCCCTCCTGCGATTCATCGACGATCAGCAGGTCGAATTCCAGCTCGCTAATCCAGCGGAGCTTGTCCACCCCGTCATATGCGCCGAAATACTTCGATGTCTTCAACCCTTGCAGGGACTCGAACGCGATCATGCCTTTGTAATCGGGGTCAGAGACGGAGGTGATGCTGTGGGATTTGAGAAATTCCTGGTATTCCTTGCGCGTCATGATGCCTTCATTGGCATGTGCGCCGAGCTTGGCATGCTGGTCCAGCACTCCCTTATTGTCTGTGACGAATAGGTAGGGGTATTGCCAGCCGATGAATTTCTGGAAATCGTTCAGCCACGAGTCGGAGATGCTGGGACGGTTCGTGACGATGAGCACGTTCTTGAATCCCATGCGATGCACCAAGTCGTATGCGGTCAGCGTTTTGCCGAAGCGCGGCTTGGCATTCCAGAGGAACTCTTTGCCGCCATTGACGAAATAGCGCTGAGTCATCTCCACCGCGGCAGCCTGCTCGTCCCGCAGCGTGTAGGTGGTGCCCGAGGCGATGTCATAGTTGCGGTGAGCGAACCGGATGAACTCGTCACGTGCAGGATTGGGCTCGATGCGGAACCACTCTGTACCCGGCGTACGCTCCACATGCTTCTGGTTCATCAGGTAGCGGTGGAAGTCATGATCGGTGAACGTCTCAAATGAGCCATCCAAGTACATGGCCGGTTCGGACCAGCGAAGGGTAGTCGGCACATTGATTGTATGGCTCTGCTGGTTGATACGGTCAGCAACAGACTGCGTGGCCGTATATCCGATCTTCGTCCAGCCATTGTGGGCCGGAACCGCAGGCGTCTGATAGGCGTAGATCATCGGACGGATGCGCTTGAAGGATTTGATGTTCGGCGTATTGCCCATGGTTACTTCATCTCCTTCACGTTCTTCTCGATGAAGTCAATTTCCTCATCGGTCAGGTCGTACTTCTTGTACAGCTGCTTGTCGATGTCCGCGACGGACTGGGACCAGTCGATATCGGAGGACGAGGTGAAGTCTTGGAGGGGAATCAGTCGCCAGAGCGGAATTGGATTATCTTGTGTAACCTTCAGGGCTCCCAGATGTGCACGAAGAAACTTCGTTTTTACATATGTCAAAGTATGAAGTGCCTCGCTCTCGGTCGCAAAAGGCCCAATTCCGAGGAATGTCTGAGTATATCCTTCCCAAGGTTTGGCAATAATCGGTTCTCCAAGAGTCTCACCGAACGCCCCAGAGCCATTTGCACGAACAACAAGAAGTTTCCAGCCTTGTAAATTTTCATGATCCAAATCGACAGATTTGCGGTTGATATACTTCACCGTTCGCGTGTTCCCCGATCCAATCACACCATACACGGGGATAAAAGAATCGTCATCCTTTTCACTTAAGAAAAGTAGCGGAACAGTCTGGAAAATGTTGTTTCTGAACCTCTTATCCTTACCGTTACTACCAATGACATTCTGATACTGAGGATAATCTTTGTACACCTCATCTAGATTGAAGCGATTCTGGTTGGACATGATGGAAGCGAGCCCTCCAGTAGAGGCATCATTCT
>RRZU010772400.1_pt1 | contig 25509 bp, 25 predicted proteins | sample 2165561 | NCBI WGS metagenome assembly RRZU01 (sample SAMN10456909, study PRJNA506462) | wastewater metagenome | isolation source: wastewater sludge | place: USA: Moscow, Idaho | reverse complement strand
GTCCTGGGTGATGCCGCAGCCGAGGAGCTCGAGTCCGCGGCCGCGGAACGCCCGATCACCTTGCCGACCATCCCCACGCTGCTCACCGCCGAGCTGGGCCAGCGGAGCTGGGTGGAGCCTGATATCGACAAGCCGCTCACCGATCTCGAGGCGCTGCTCGCCGCGCTCGCACCGCGGCACAACCCCGGCGAGTATGCCGTGGTGTCGGTGCGCGAGGTGCCGACCGACGTGCACCCGGTGCTGACCTTCTTCGAACACGAGGGGCTGACCCTGATCCTCCCGCTGGCGGAGGCGCAGGAGCGGGGCCAGGACTTCGAGGTCCCGATGGCGTGGATCACCCTCGGTGCCTACCGTTCGGTGACCGCCCTCGGCTATGTCCCCACGGTCACCACGGCGCTCTACCAGGCGCAGGTCCCGGTCGTTGCCAGCGTGGGGCGCTGGCACACCCACCTCTTCGTGCCGGTGGCGCTGGTCGACACCGCCATGCGCACCCTCGAACGTCTCTCCCGCGCCCACCGCGACTAGCAAAGCGCCAGGTCAGAGCCGCGCATACCGCGCCCGTGCGCCGGAGTACAGCGCGTATGCCGCGAAGCCGGCCGCGACGAGGACCAACGGGACCCGGCCACCGGGCAGATCCATGAGGGTGCGCATCGCTCCGTCGAGACCGGTTGACTCGGCCGCCCGCTGCCGCACCGCCGCGACGATGAAGAGCAGCCCGACCATGGCCAGCGCCACGCCCTTGGCGACATAGCCGTACCGACCCAGCCCGATCACCCAGTTCGGCGGATGCTCGGCGAGGTCGTGGAGGAAGCGAGCGGTCCACCCCTTGTAGACGTGATAGCCCGCGACGACGAGGACGATGACCCCGACTAGGGCGACCAGGACCAGCCCCATCGAACGGTTCATCAGCGACCGGGTGAGGTCCCGGGTCTGCCGCGTGCTCTCGGTCCGCCCACCCTGAGCAGCACCGATGGCGCCGAACGCGATGACGGCATACACGACGGCCTTGGCGACCGACTTGGCGCGGACCCCCCACGTGCGCCGGACCACCGCCTCGGTGAGCTGCCACAGGGCGAGCAGGATCAGCCCACCCCCGGTCGCCCACAGGGCGACCTGGCCGGCGGCGGTGGCGGCGAGGGTCTCGAAGGCGCCGGACTGGTCCGCGGTCTCGCTGCGTTCGGTCAGAGCCAGCTGTATGCCGATCCACGCGATGAGCAGGTGGAGCAGGCCGTTCGCGGCGTACCCAAGGCGGGCCCCGTGCTCGACGACCGGGTGGTCGGCGACGGAGCGCGCGACCTCGCGGACCTCCTCGGCGCTCATGGCGTCGACCCGTTCGGGGCTGGGGAGCGGCGCAGGGCCACCCACGCGAGGAGCGCGCAGAGGATGCCATTGATGGCACCCACGATGACATCGCTGACGTGGTGCATGCCGCGGTAGATCCGCGCATACCCAACGAGGAGCGGGACGAGGAGGAAGACCAGGGTGAGGATGCGGCGCAGCCAGGTGTGCCGGATCCGCTGGGCCATCATCGCGAAGGTGAGGTACAGCGCGGTCGAGGCGCCCATATGACCGCTGGGGTAGCTCGACGTCGGCGGGGCCGGGTCGAGGTGGTCGACGAGCGGGCGCTGACGCCCGGTGACGGCGGTGGCCGCGACGAAGACGCTGGCCTGCAGGCTGATGGCGATGGCGGGGATGACGGCATACCACCACTGCTTCGTCCGCCACCACAGCGCAGCGACGGCGAGGACGCAGGCGCCGATGACGATCTCGGTGTTGCCGATGTGCGACCACACCGCGGTGATGGCGTCCCACAGCGGGGTGCGGCCCGCCTGGATGCTGCGGTTGATCTCGTCCTCGCTGGGGAGGCTGTTGAGTGGGCCGACGATCACCTTGCCGAGGGCGACGATCGCGATGAAGAGGGCGAGCGCCGGCACGATCGCGCGCCGCGTGAGGTCGCCGAGCCAGCCGCCGACGGTAGGTCGGGTCGGGTCGTCATAACGGGTCACCATGGCGGTCTACTTTCCGGCCGGCTGTTCCGGCTGGGCTGATGGGGCGAGGGCGGCGAGCTGGGGGAGGGTCGGGCGCCAACCGGCATACGAGGCGAGGGCCAGACCGGCCCCCAGCGCAACCCCAGCGGTGACATCGGAGGGGTAGTGCACGCCGAGCAGGACCCGGTCCGCTGCGGTGACGAGCGTGACCACAGCGGCGGTGGCCACGGCGATGGTGCGGCCGCGGCGGCGCAGGGCGGGCCAGAGCAGGATGACGAGGGTGGTGGAGGCGGCGGCGGTATTGGCCGCGTGGCCGGAGGGGAAGCTGTAGCCGGGCGCGTGGGTGAGCGCATCCTCGACGACGGGCCGGGCCCGGGCCACGAGGATCTTGATGTCGAGGGCGAGGTTCCAGGCGAGCATCATCGTGACGAAGGCCCACAGCGCCCGCCCGGTCCAGCCCCACCGGCGCCACACGACGATGCAGACGGCGGTGCCGACGAGGTAGACCCAGCGCGGCTGCAGCATCTCCTCCCAGACGACCAGCGCCCGGAACAGGCCGGGCCGCTCGCGGGTGAAGCTCGTCGCGGTGCGGATGACCGACTCGTCGAGATGGAGGATCGGCTCCCAGCGCGACCGGACGAGGTACCCGATCGCGGCCACCGGGAGGGTGAAGGCGACGGCGTAGCCCACCGAGCGCAGCAAGCGGCGCGGGCGGCTCAGTGGCCGGGTCGGTGGCTCGCTCAGCGGGTGAGCGAGCTGGAGGCTAGGCAACTCGCACCACCAAGGCGCCGGGCTTGACCCGGCAGACCATCCGGGTGCGCGGGCCGACCGCGTCGCCGTCGAGCTCGGCCTCGGTGGGCTCGAAGGCGACGATCTCGATGCGCTCGCCGCTGCGGCGCTGCACCTTGGGGTGGCCACGCCGACTGCCAGTGGCGATCTGCAGCGCGACGGCACCCCAGCTGAGCGCGCCCTTGGGGGAGACGACGACGACGTCGAGCCTCCCGTCGTCCACGGTGGCGTCGGGCATGAGCTGGACGCCACCGGTGAGGGTGCCGCAGTTGCCGACGACGACGGTGCGGGTGTGTGACCGGATGGCCGGCTGCTTGTCGGCGGTCACGCGGGCCCGGAAGCCGCTGCTGAAGGCGGCCTTCGCGCCGGACATGAGGTATGCCGGCCAGCCGATCAGGCCCTTGACCTTCTCGTTGGCGCCGGCCATCGTGTCGGCGTCCAGGCCCATGCCGCACATGACGAGGAAGACCTGCTCCTCGTCATCGTCGCAGCGCATGTAGCCGACGTCGATCGTCTTGTCGTGGCCGGTGAGGACGATGTCGAGGGCAACCTCGAGGTCGTCGACGGGGAGCTCGAGGTTGCGGGCCAGCAGGTTGCCGGTGCCGCCGGGGAGCAGACCGAGGACGGCACCAGACCCCACCACACCCGCAGCGACCGCGCGGACCGTACCGTCCCCGCCGAGCGGGCACACCACCGTCGCCCCGTCCTCGATCGCCTGCTTGGCCTGGCCGGTGCCCGGGTCGTCCTCGGTCGTCTCGTACCACGCCGCCGCAGGCCAGCCGTTGCGCTCGCAGCCCGCGGCGACGCTCGCCTTGACCTCGGTGAGGTCGTCGAACTTCGTCGGGTTGACCACGACCGCCAGCTGCCCTGCGGGGGTCTTGGGGGCGGTGGCGTCGTCAGCGGCCTTGGCCTTCGGCGCGGGCGTGGTGTCGGTCATGGTCGGTTCTCCGTCGGCTGGGTCGGTGGGGTTGGGGTCGGTCGTCGGTCAGGGGGTCAGTATGTCGAGTGGGTCAGTATGTCGAGTCAGGACTCGACGTCGACCCGCTCGACCGTGGTGCCGGTCGCCTTGTCGACCGTCGCAGTGCGGGTGGCCGAGTAGCCGCGCGAGCGGGAGCCGGTGACCAGCGAGAGCAGGATCGCCAGGACGCCGCCGGCCATGCAGATGAGGCCGATGACGTGGAGGTTGACGCCCGAGACGCGGTCTGCGACGCCCCAGTTGAGGATCGCGCCGAGAACGAGGAGGAAGACTCCGCTGCCGATGTGCATGATGGTCCTTTCGGTCGGGCCGGCGGTGTCAGGTGCTGCCGGCGTCTGAGTCGACGCTAAGGACCGCGGCATGGCGGTGTCGTGCTCGAGGGTAACGGCACCGGGTCAACCTCCTGGGGAAGCTAGGGTCGAGCATGTGGACCACCACACTCGATTCGACGACGTAGCGGCGACCTGGGATGACGATCCCGGCCACGAGGACCGGCAGGTCGCGATCGCCCAGGCCATCCAGAGGACAGTGCAGCTCGACCCCCGGATGAGGGCGCTCGATGTCGGCGGTGGCACGGGTCGGTTGAGCATCCTGCTCGCCGACCGGGTCGGGTCCGCGGTCGTGACCGACCCCTCCGCGGGAATGGTGCAGGTCGCACGGCAGCGGATCGAGGAGGCCGGGCTCAGTGACCGGCTGCGCGCTGTCCAGGCCGACCTGACGACGGACCGGCTCGGTGGGTCGTACGACGTAGTGTGGAGCTCAATGGCGTTGCACCACGTTCGGGACCCGGATGCGCTGTTGCGGGCTCTGGCGGGGCTCCTGGTCGACGGTGGTCGGCTGGCGATCGCGGACCTTGACGAGGACCCAGACGGCGCCTACCACGCCGACGTCACCGACTTCGACGGACATCACGGATTCGACAGGGAACGCCTGACCACGCAGCTGGCCCGCGCCGGCTTCGCGACGATCAGCTTCGTTGACGCCACGACCATCCTCAAAGGCGGGCGCGTGTTCGGCGTCTTCCTCTGCACCGCGACCAAGGGCGCCTGAGGCCCTCTTCGGCCCCAGCGACCTCGACCTCTAGCAGTTCGACGGGTGGACGAGAACGACAAGGGCCGGATCTCCTTCGCCAACGACGACCGTTCCTCGACCCCCTAGGGCGCGACACCCGGCCCGACGACGGCCGGGAGGAGGCGTGCCAGCTCATCCACGACAACGCGACGATGTGGCTGCGCGACTACCACATCGACGGCCTGCGCTTCGATATGACCCCTCCCCGTCGTCGCCGCGCCACGGTTGTTCTCGTCTGCCGCACTTACAGGGACGGCAAACCGGAACAACCGTGGCGGCATACCGCTGGGGCGAAGCCCTAGACGCCGGCGTTGAGCAGCGGACCCAGCGCGAGCAGCATGCCGGGATCACCGCCGGGTCCGAGGCCCACCGCTGCGGGTCACCGCCCGGCCGAGGTGGATCGGTCCGGAGATAGGCCCCGGCGATCCAGACGGCCGCCAGGCCAGCGTCGCGGGGTACTGAGGTCCCGCCCGCACAGATCACCGCCGCCGATCCCGACTGGGCGGGCGGGCACTGAGCGGCCCCGTTCACCGGGTCCTGAGCGCTCCGTTCACCGAGCCCCGAGCGGTCCGCTCACCGAGCCCTGAGCGCTCCGTTCACCGAGCCCCGCGAGCTTCGCTGATGGGGGCGGGCCCGCGGCATACCCGACCAGACGCGGGCCGGCATACCGGGGAGGACGACCACACCGCCCCGCATCGCGCGAAACCTCCGTACCGAGGACAATGGGCCGCGTGTCATCGACGATCGACCTCAACGCCGACCTCGGCGAGTCCTTCGGGCCCTGGTCGATCGGCGATGACGCGGCCATGCTCGACGTCGTCACCAGCGCCAATGTCGCCTGCGGCTTCCATGCCGGCGACCCGCTGACGTTGCGCCGGACCTGTCAGGTGGCGGCCGAGCGCGGGGTGACCGTCGGGGCTCAGGTGGGCTACCGCGACCTCGTCGGCTTCGGGCGACGGTTCCTCGACATGGAGCCCGAGGAGCTCACCGCCGACGTCCTCTACCAGCTGGGCGCCCTCGACGCGATGGCCAAGAGTGCGGGCACCCGGGTCCGGTACGTCAAGCCGCACGGAGCGCTCTACCACGCGACGGTCCGGGACGAGGCGCTGGCCGACGCGGTCATCGAGGCGGTCCGCCGCTACAACCCGACGCTGCACATCCTCGGGATGCCCGGGTCGCTGCTGCTCGAGTTCGCCGAGGAGGCCGGGCTCGTCGCGGTCCCTGAGGCCTTCGCCGACCGCGCCTACAGCCCGGACGGCACGCTCATCCCCCGTGGCGACCCGGGGGCGGTCCTCTCCGACCCGGTCGAGGTCGCCGCCCGCATGGTGCGCCTGGTCACCGAGGGCGTCGTCCCCGCGGTCGACGGCACCGATGTCATGGTCCACGCCGAGTCGATCTGCACCCACGGCGACTCACCCGGCGCCGTGCTCATGGCCCGCGCGGTGCGGGAGGCCCTCGTCGCGGCCGGAGTCACGCTGCGGTCGTTCGCCCCCGGCTCGTAAGTCCGGTGCCGGTCACGATCCTCCCGTATGGCGACCGCGCCCTGCTGCTCGAGCTCGTCGCTGCCGGGGTTGGCGTCGACGTCCGCGCCGGGACATCGGCGCAGGTCAGCGCGGCGATCCGGGCGGCCGGTCCGCGCGTGACGGCCGGGCTCGTCGACATCGTCCCGGCCGAGCGCACGGTGCTCGTGACGACCCGGCCCGGCATCGACCTGGTCGCCCTCCGGGCGGACCTGCTCGCTCTCCTCTCGGCAGGCGAGGCCGGGCCCGGGATGGCTTCACCTGGGGTGGACACCGCCGCCGGGGAGGCTCGGGTGGTCACCATGCCGGTCCGGTATGACGGCCCGGACCTCGACGACGTGGCACGGCATACCGGGCTGACCGTTTCGGAGGTGACGGCGGCGCACGAGGCGAGCCACTGGGAGGTGGCCTTCTGCGGCTTCGTCCCCGGCTTCGCGTACCTCGTCGGCGGCGACCCTCGGCTGGAGGTCCCGCGCCGGAGCACCCCGCGCACCGTGGTGCCGGCCGGTGCGGTGGCGCTGGCCGGGCGGTACTCCGGGATCTACCCGCGGCCCTCCCCCGGCGGCTGGCAGCTCATCGGGCGCACGTCCGCGGTGCTCTTCGACCCGCACCGCGAGTCCCCGGCGCTGCTGCGGCCGGGCGACCGGGTCCGTTTCGTCGCGAGCCCGACATGACCGGCGGCGCCGCTGTGCGCGCCCTCACCGTGGTCGCGACCGGGCCGCTCGTCCTCCTCCAGGACCGCGGCCGACCCGGGTATGCCGATATCGGCGTCTCACCGTCGGGCGCGGCCGACCGGGGAGCCTTCGAGCTCGGGGCGCGGCTGGTCGGCAATACCGACGCCGACGCGGCGTTCGAGGTGCTGCTCGGGGGGCTGGCCGTGCGCGCCGAGACCGAGCTGACCGTGGCGGTGACCGGTGCGCCGTGTCCGGTCGAGGTGGACGGGCGGCCGGTCGGGTTCGCTGCGCCGGTCCACTGCGGGGCGGGTCAGGTGCTCCGGCTCGGTATGGCGCCCCAAGGTCTGCGGTCCTACCTCACTGTGGCCGGAGGTCTCGACAGCGTGCGGGTTCTCGGGTCCGCCTCGACCGACACCCTGTCGGGGCTCGGGCCGGCACCGGTCGAGGCCGGTGACCGTTTCGTCGTGGGGCCGTCGCGGCAGACCGGCGCGGGAGCGGTCGACCTCGCTCCCGTCGCGGCGCCGGCGTCGGGTCTGGTGGACCTTGAGATCACCGTCGGGCCTCGGGCCGACTGGCTCGACGCGAGCTCGTCGCTCACCGGGCGGCCCTGGGTGGTCGGGTCGGACAGCGACCGGGTCGGGATCCGGCTCGACGGACCGCCGCTGGCCTGGGCGGAGCACGTCCGCGGCACCGAGCTGGCCAGCGAGGGAATCGTCCGCGGCGCGGTCCAGCTGCCCCCGTCCGGACGGCCGATCATCTTCCTCGCGGACCACCCGACGACCGGTGGGTACCCCGTCGTCGCCGTGGTGGCGTCGGCCTGCCTGGACCGGCTCGCTCAGCTGCGGCCGGGTCAGTCGGTCAGGCTCGGCTCAGGCGTCTGACTCTCGGGTATGCGCGGCGTCGCGCGCCTCCTGCGCCGCCGCACCGATGTCGTCCCCGGCGTCGTGCGCCGCGTCGGCCACCTCGTCGGCGGTCGCGGACACGTCCTCGGTGGCGTCTGCTGCCACGTCGGTCATTGTGTCGGGGACATCGGTGACCGCGTGCAGCGGTGCGTCGGCGACCGCAGGCGCCGCCTCCTTGGCGGCGTCGGCTGCTTCGGTCGAGGCGCGGGCGGCCTGGGCGTGGATGTGCTCGACCTTGCCTGTGACGGCCTCGCCCGCCTCGGTCACCTTGGCCTTGAGCGTCTCGGCCGTCTCGACGCTCTTGTGCTTGATGGTCTCCGCGGTCTCGGCGCTCTTGTGCTTGATGGTCTCGGCCGTCTCGACGCTCTTGTGCTTGACCGTCTCAACCGTCTCGACACTCTTGGCCTTGATCGTCTCCGCCGCCTCAGCGCTCTTGACCCGAGCGGTCTCGGCGGCCTCACTGACCTTGTCGCGGATCGACTCGCGGGTCACGGCCGGCCGAGCCGGGCGCGGGGTGTCGGTGCCATCGGCGTCCGCCAGCGGGATGGCCCACGGGTCGTCCTTGGGGCGTCGGCTGCGCAGGACGGCATACACCGCGCCCGCGGCAGCGGCGAGCAGACCCAGGCCAAGCAGCGTGCGTCCGGACGAGCGGGACCTCTTCGACGACCGTGACGCGATGCGGGCAGCAGGCCGGCTGACCGCCTCGGCGACCGAGGACGCCGTGGGCGCCACCGTCTCCGCGACCGCATCGGCGATGGCCGTGGCCGCCGGACGGGCCGCCTCGGCGAGCGCCGCGACCCGGGATCCGAGCCAGGCCTGAGCCGCGGCACGCGGGATGATCTGGGAGCGCGGGCCGGACAGCAGTCCGGTCAGCGCGCTGAGCGCGGAGCTGATCTGCCGCCCGCCTGTGGAGGTGGTCTTGTCGTCGTCGCTCATGCCCATGGCACACACCTGTCCTCGGTTGGAGAGCCCGGCTGCTACCGCCATCCTGCCTTGCCGGGGGCGCCGACGCACCTTCCTCACGCCCCCGGGGTCGGGGCGTGGGTCGGGCTGGGCAGTGGCGCACCGCGTTCCACTCGATGCCGCTGCCGTCCGGGCGCGGGGCGGGCGGGCGCACGGCGGCATACCTCGCGCATGGGAGGATGACCCTCATGAAGGCGACCTTGCGCACCAACCATGGGGACATCGCTGTCACCCTCTTCGACACCCACGCCCCCAAGACCGTGGCGAGCTTCACCGGGCTGGCCACCGGCTCGCGGGAGTACCGCGACGACAAGGGTCGGACCAGCCCGACCCCGTTCTACGACGGGCTGACCTTCCACCGGATCATCCCCGGGTTCATGATCCAGGGCGGCTGCCCGCTTGGGTCGGGCACCGGTGGCCCGGGGTACACCTTCGACGACGAGATCCACCCCGACCTCGGCTTCACCAAGCCGTACCTGCTCGCCATGGCCAACGCCGGCAAGCGGATGGGCCGCGGGACCAACGGGTCGCAGTTCTTCATCACCGTCGCGCCGACGACCTGGCTGCAGGGCAAGCACACGATCTTCGGTGAGGTCGCCGACCAGCCGAGCCGCGAGGTCGTCGACGCCATCGCCGCGGTGCGCACCGGTTCGATGGACCGGCCGGTCACCCCGGTCGTCATCGAGTCGGTCACCATCGAGGAGTGACCTCGCGCCGTGGCTGAGCTCGACGTCTCCGGCCCGTCCCCGGCTGGGCCGCCGGTGTGCCCGCGCCACCCCGACCAGGTGTCGTACGTGCGCTGCCAGCGGTGTGAGCGGCCGGTCTGCCCTGCATGCCAGCGGCCCGCGGCCGTCGGCATCCAGTGTGTCGACTGTGTCGCCGCCGGAGCGGCGACGGTGCGTCAGGCGCGGACCATCTTCGGCGGGGAGGTCGTCACCGGGCAGCCGATGGCGACGATCGCCATCATCGCCGTGTGTGTGGCGGTCTTCGCGGCACAGCAGGCCGACCCGAACTTCGACTCGACGTGGAGCTTTCGCCCCTCCGTCGGGTGGTCCGAGCCGTGGCGGGTGCTCACGGCGGCCTTCCTCCACGGGGGCATGACCCACCTGGCGCTCAACATGCTCGCCCTGTGGTTCATGGGGTCCTATGTCGAGCCCCTGCTCGGGCGGCTGCGGTTCGTCGCGGTGTACCTGCTCAGTGCGGTGGGTGGCTCGGTGGGAGTACTTCTCCTCGCGTCGGCGCCTACGACCAGCGTGGTGCTGGGGCAGGCTGGGGTCTACGACAGCTGGTTCAGCGGGTACTACGGTGCCTCTGGTGCGGTCTTCGGCCTCTTCGGGGCGGTCCTGGTGCTCAACCGGCACCTGGGTCGGGACTCCTCCGGGATGTACCTGACCATCGGCATCAACGCCGTCTACGGGTTCATCGCCCCGAATATCGCCTGGGAGGCGCATCTCGGCGGTCTGGTCACCGGGGCGGTTGCTGCGGGGGTGCTCGCGTGGTGCGCCGCGCCGGCGCGGCGTCGGTTGGTCTGGCCGCTCTTGCTGGGTCTGCTCAGCGTGCTCGTGCTGCTGGCAGCGCTGAAGTATGCCGGTGTCCCGGCCGACTACCGCTGACCGCCCTCCGGCCCCGCCCTTCCGGTCCCCGCCCTTCCGGTCCCCGCCCTTCCGGTCTCCGGCCCTCCGATCGGTCAGGCTCCGCGGCGCAGGCTAGCCGCCATTCGACTGCCCGCGGACTGTCCGCGTACTGCCCACGCCCCGGCTCCGCAGCTCGGCCCTGACGACTGGGGGTCTCAAGCCGGCTCCCGAGCCGAGTTACACCGCTGTCATTCATCCCCAGGCGTGGATAACCCTGTGGATAACCCCCCTCTCCGCGCAAAGACACACCTTTAGACGCCGTCTAAAGGTGTGTCTTTGCGCAGAGAGGGCACCGAGGGGGCGCGGAGAGGGGGAGGGAGGCGGGTGGGAGGCGGGTGGGCTGTGGATAACTCAGCGCCAGCGCATCGCCATGATGAAGCCGGAGAGCATGATGGCGAAGCCGATGACGAGGTTCCACGACCCCACGCTCGGGATCGGGTACGCCGTCTGGGACACGTAGTAGACCACGATCCACAGCAGCCCGAGCACGAGCAAAGTGCTGAACGTCGGCGCCCACCAGGCGGGGTTCGGCTCCAGGTCGCGGCTCGCCCGCGGCGGCGGCGTATAGGCCGACTTCTCGCGGCGACGGGACTCGGGCACCAGTGCACTCCTTCAACGGGGGTCTGGTGACTTAGCGTAGACGGTGGACCAGGCCGGATCGGTGTCTTCGAGGAGGTGAGCGGCCGGTGATCGAGCGGGACCGGCTCATTTTCGGCGCCACACCGACCCGGTGGGCCGCCGGCGTCCCCGCCGTCGCGGCTCTGGCAGGCATCCTCTTCGCGATGAGCTTCGCCACCGCACGCGGCACCGAGATCCGCAGCGAGGGCCGGGATCTGCCGAGCCAGATCCGCGCGCTGTCCCGTCAGGTCGACGCCAAGGACACCCAGGTCCGTCGGCTCGCCGCCGACGTCGAGGCGCTCAGCGCCGAGCGCGCCCCTGCCTCCGCGGAGCTACGAGCGTTGCGCGCCCAGGAGAAGGCCCTCACCGGGCCCGGCGGGCTCACCGCCGTCCACGGCCCGGCCGTCACGGTCAGCCTCACCGATGCTCAGCTCCCCGGCGGGGTCATCCCGAAGGGCTTCCACCCCGAGGATGTCGTCGTCCACCAGCAGGACGTCCAGGCCGTCGTCAACGCCCTATGGCGCGGCGGTGCCGAGGCCATGACGATCCAGGACCAGCGGGTCATCGCGACTTCCGCGGTCCGGTGCGTGGGCAACACCCTCATCCTCCAGGGACGCGTCTACTCCCCGCCGTATGTCGTCTCCGCCATCGGCGACCCCGCCCGCCTCCAGGCCGCCCTCGACGCCGATGGCGCGGTGTCGACATACCGGCAGTATGTCGAGGCCGTAGGCCTCGGCTACTCGGTGACCGTCGCCCCGGACCTGACCATGCCCGCGTACGCTGTCCCGGTGTCGGTGACCAAGGCCACGGTGGCGCGGTGACCGGCGGCCGGGGGCGGACCGGGCCGGGAGGACGGCGATGAGGTCGGTACGGACAGTGGTGGGGGTGGTGGGCGAGCTGCTCATCACCGCCGGGCTGGTCATCATGCTGTATGTCGTGTGGACGCTCTACTGGGTCGGCACGATCGAGGGGGGCAAGCAGGCCGACGTCGTCGCCGCGATGGAGCAGCAGTTCGCCCTCACCGCGCCCGCCGGTGGCGCCACCGGCGGTCCGACGCCAACCGGCGCGCCCTCGGTGATGGCCGTCCCGCCGATCGGCCAGGTCTACGCCATCCTGCGGATCCCGCGGCTGGGGTCCGGGTGGGCCAAGCCGGTGTACGAGGGCGTCGGGCTCGACGTCCTGGCCAAGGGGCTCGGGCATTACCCGGCCAGCGACCAGCCCGGCGAGGTCGGCAATGTCGCCATCGCCGGACACCGCGCCGGCCACGGCAACCCGCTCATCGACATCGACGCGATCCGGGACGGAGACCGGCTCATCATCGAGACGCGCGAGGGCTGGTTCGTCTCCCGCGTCCAGCGGCACAAGATCGTCCCACCCGCCGACTGGGCGGTCGTCGCTCCGGTCCCGGAGCGGCCGGGGGCCAAGCCGACCGAGCGGTGGTTCACCCTGACGTCCTGCGAACCCCGTTATGGGTCGCTCAACCGATATATCGTCTTCTCGCTCCTCGAGGCCAGCTTCACCCGGGCGCAGGGCCTGCCCGCGGAGTACCTCGCCGACCCGGCAGCGGGCGTCTGATGTATGCCGCGCTGTGGCGAGCCCTCCCCGGCGGCCGGGTGGCCAAGGCGGCGCTGTCGCTGCTGCTCGCCCTCGCCTTCGTCGCCGTGTGCTTCTTCTGGCTGTTCCCCCTCGTCACGCCATACCTGCCCATCAACGACGTGACCGTGGAGGCCCCGACCTCAACGGTGACCACCCCGTGAGCCGGGGACCAGGCGCGGAAGGAGCGGTGCGATGACGCGGATCCTCGTCGTGGACAACTACGACAGCTTCGTCTTCACGATCGTCGGGTACCTCGAGCAGCTCGGCGCGGCGTGCACGGTGGTGCGCAACGACGCAGTCAGCCCGGACGAGGCGGGTGGCTATGCCGGGGTGCTCATCTCCCCCGGGCCGGGCACCCCTGAGGAGGCTGGGGTGTCGATGGCGATGATCGAGGCGTGCGCGCACCGGGCCCAGCCGATGCTCGGGGTGTGCCTCGGGCACCAGGCGCTCGGGGTCGTCATGGGCGCCACGGTTGGACGGGCGCCCGAGCTGGTCCACGGGAAGACCTCGGCGGTCCACCACGACGGGTCTGGGGTGCTCGACGGTCTGCCGAGCCCGTTCACCGCGACGCGCTACCACTCGCTGGCGATCGACCCTGCGACGCTGCCCAGCACGCTGCTGGCGACCGGGCACACGCAGTCGGGGGTCATCATGGCCGTGCGGCACGCGACGCTGCCGCTGCACGGGGTGCAGTTCCATCCGGAGTCGGTGCTGACCGAGGGCGGACATCGGCTGCTGGCGAACTGGCTGGCGATGTGCGGGGACGCCGACGCGGTCGCCCGGTCCCATGGCCTGAGCCCACTTGTCCACAGCTGACCCAGTTTGTCCACAGCTGCTCCGGCTTATCCACACCCCTACCCCTCAAAGACACACCTTTAGAACCGTTCTAAAGGTGTGTCTTTGAGGGGGTGGGGTGTGGATAAGTCAGGGGGTCGTCGTGGTGGTGGTGGACGACGACGGCGTGGTCGTGGTCGTGGTCGTTGAGGGTGGGATGGTCACGGTCGTCGTCACCGGTGACGCCTTGGCCACCGTGATCTTGACGACCGAGCCAACCTCGACGAGCTGACCCTTGGCCGGATTCTGCGAGAGCACCGAGTCCGGCGCCACCGTGTCGTCGACGACATACTCCGCCACCTGCATCGTCAGGTTGAGCCGAGTGAGCTCCGCCGCGGCCGCGGCCTTGTCCATGAGGTATAGATCCGGCACCGCGACCTTGCCACTGGCCACGCGGAGGATCACCGAGGACCCAGTCTCGACGGTCTGCCCCGACGGGGGGTCGGTCTCGACAACGCGACCCTTGTCCTGCGACGGATCGTCGACCTCGATCACCTTCGTGACGGCGAGATTGCTCAGCGCCAGGGTCTGCGTGGCCGACTCCGCCGTCGCTCCGCGCACGTCCGGCACGACGACCTGACTCCGCCCGGCCGACACGGTGATCCGCACCGACGCGCCCGGACTGACCTTGGCATCCTTGGCCGGGTCCTGCTTGAAGACCTGTCCCTTGGGCACGTCCTCGTCCGGCAGCGTGGTCACCACCGGTACGAGACCGCGGGCAATGATCGCGGACCGCGCCTGCCCCTCGGTCATCGTGATGACATATGGCACGGCCACCGTCTCGGCCGCCCCGTCCGCCCAGAAGCCCCTCCCGAAGAGGTACCCGAGGACTGCCAGCGCGGCCAGGACCGCAACGCCCAAACCGAGGTATGCCGGTCCGCGCCGTCGACGCCGGGCGTGCTGGGCCCGGGTGTCGATCGAGGGGAGCGCCGCGGTGTCGACCACGGCCACACCCGCTCCGGCCCCCCCGGCACCGGCACCGGCGCCACCCGCCCCGCCCCCTCCGGCACCCCCGGCACCCCCGCCACCCCCGGCACCCGAAGGCGCTCCGGGACCACTGCGCCCCCCGCCGCCGCCGGCCGCATAGCTCGCGAGCGAGGCCATCGCGGCATCGCTGACCGGCTGGTGGCTGCGCAGCGCCGAGAGGTCGGCCCGGAACTGCGCCGCGGTCTGGTAGCGCTGCTCCCGGTCCTTGGTCAGGGCGTGCAGGACCACGGCGTCATACGCGGGGGGCAGTCCTGGTACCAGCGACGACGGTGGGACGGGCCGCTCACCGACATGCTGGTACGCGAGCGCGACCGGGGTCTCGGCGACGAAGGGCGGTCGACCGGTGAGCAGCTCGAAGAGCAGACAGCCCGCGGAGTACAGGTCCGAGCGGGCGTCGACGGTGTGCCCCTGCGCCTGCTCGGGCGAGAGGTACTGGGCCGTCCCCATGACCGCCGAGGTCTGGGTCATCGTCGCCTCGGCGTCGGCGATGGCCCGGGCGATGCCGAAGTCCATGACCTTGACCGCCCCGGCGGGCGTGATCATGACATTGGCCGGCTTGATGTCGCGGTGGACGATGCCCATCTTGTGGCTGTACGACAGCGCATCGAGCACGCCCTGGGTGATCCGGGCGGACTCCTCCGGTGCGAGCTGCCCCGCCTCGGTGAGGACGTGTCGCAAGGTGCGCCCTTCGACATACTCCATGACGATGTAAGGCACCACCGAGCGGGAGCCGTCCGGGGCGGTGACCTCATCCTGGCCGGAGTCGAAGATCGCGACGATCGACGGGTGGGTCAGCCCGGCCGCGGACTGCGCCTCCCTCCGGAACCGGGACAGGAAGTGCGGGTCGCGCGCGAGGTCGGAGCGCAGCAGCTTGATCGCGACATCCCGGTCCAGCCGGATGTCCCGGCCGAGGTGCACCTCGGCCATCCCCCCACGCCCGAGGGTCTCCCCGACCTCGTATCGGCCGCCGAGCAGCCGCCCACCCATGCTCACGAAACCCTCCACCGGGTATGCCGCCGTCGCCGTCGGCCCGTCACGTGCTCCCCCATGGCTACCCCGTCGGACCGGTCGAGCTGGTCGGTGGCGCGACGGCGATGCTCACGAGCACGGTCGATCCTCGCACGAGCGGCCCGGACGGCTCGATGTTGAGGACCGTGCCGGGCGGGTACTCGGTCGTGATGAAGTCCTGGGTGCGCACCCGGACCGGCAGCGCCTTCAGCTCGGGGACCACCTCGGTCGCCGGCCGGTGCAGGTACGCCCCGAGGTCCACGACGACGGTCGCCTCGCTGGTCGTCGTCGTGGTGGTCGTCGTCGAGGTGGTGGGGATCGTCGTCGTCGAGCTCGTTGTCGTGGTCGGGTAGACGGTCACGTATGTCGTCCTGCGCGGCTGCGGGGTGCTGCCACCGGGGCCGATGAGCTGCCAGAGGAAGAAGGCGATCAGGCCCAGGGCGATCGCGCCGACGACGAACCACCATGGCGAGATCCGGTCCGGGTCGTCCTCGTCCTCGTCGTACCGCCCGCCGAGCTGGTCGACCCCTCCGGCGGGCCCGCCGGCTCCGCCGACTCCGCCGGGCCCGCCGACTCCGCCGGGCCCGCCGACTCCCGCCGCCCCACCAGGGCCTGCCGCACCGGCCGCGGCCCCAGCCATGACACCACCCGCACCGGCGGCCCCTGCGGCTGTCGGCAGCACCGACGTCGGTGCGCTCTCCGGCCGCGGCGGTGGGACCGCCATCGTCGGGGCGCTGGCCGGCATACCAGGCGATGCCGGCGAACCGGCACCGAACGACGAACCGGCACCAGGCACAGCAAGCCCGGGGTCGGTGAGGTCGAGGGCCTCGACCGCCGAGGACAGCCCCGGCACGGTGTGGCCGAGCGCGGCGGCCATCGCGGCGGCGCTGCGCGGCCGCCGGCTCGGGTCCTTGTCGAGGCACTGGTCGACGACGGCGCGCAGGTCCTCGGGGACGTCGGCCGGCAGCGGCGGCGGGGCGTCGTGGACCTGCGCGAGCGCGGTGGCGACGGCTGAGCCGGAGTCGAACGGACGGCGCCCGGTGAGCATCTCGTGGGCGACGATCCCGAGCGCGTACAGGTCGCTGGCGCCGGTGGCCGGGTGGCCCAGGGCCTGCTCGGGCGAGAGATAGTGCGGGGTGCCGACCACCTCGCCGGTCCGGGTGTGGCTCGAGGAGTCCAGCGCCCGGGCGATGCCGAAGTCGGTGAGCTTGGCGATCCCCTCGGGGGTGACGATGATATTCGCCGGCTTGACGTCCCGGTGGATGACGCCCTTCTCGTGCGCCGCCGCCAGCGCGAGCGCGGCCTGCCCGATGATCGAGCGAGTCAGGGCCGGCCCGAGGGCTCCCCTCGTCGCGATGAGCTGGCTGAGCGGGGTGCCCCGGACCAGCTCCATGACGAGGTATGCCGTGCCGGCGTCCTCACCGTAGTCGTAGACGGTTGCGATATTGGCGTGGCTGAGGCTGGCCGAGTGGCGGGCCTCGTCGTGGAAGCGCTGGGCGAACCGGGGCTCGTCCTCGGCATTGGGGCGCAGCACCTTGACCGCGACGGTGCGTCCGAGGACGCCGTCGCGGGCCTGCCACACCTCGCCCATGCCACCGCTGGCGATGCGTTCGGTCAGGGTGTACCGACCGCTCAAGGTGGTGCCGACCATGGGCATCATCCGATCACCGCTTTCATGACGGCCCGAGCGATCGGCCCTGCGAGCCGACCACCTGCTGCTTCTTCCCCGAGGTTGCCGCCGTCCTCGACGACAACCGCCACCGCGATCTGGGGGTTGTCGGCGGGGGCGAAGGCGGTGAACCAGGCGTGGGGGGGTTTGCCATTGCCCTGCTCGGCCGTGCCGGTCTTGCCCGCGACGGAGATGCCGTCGATCCGGGCCGGACGTCCGGTGCCGGTCTCGACGACCGAGACCATCATCGACCGGATCGTCGCGGCCACCTGCGGCGAGACCGCCTGCGAGAGGACCTCGGGGGTGGGGCTGTCGATCGTCTCGAGGTTGGGGCCGAGGACCTTGCCCACGAGATAGGGCTTCATGAGGACGCCATTGTTGGCGATGGCCGCCGAGATCATCGCGACCTGCAGCGGGGTGACCCGGACGTCGAACTGGCCGATCGCGGACTGGGCCGTGTGCGGCCGGTCGAGGTCCGCGGGGAAGACGCTGGAGGTGACCCGCATCGGCACCCGCAGTGAGGACTCGAAGCCGAACTTCTTCGCCTGCTCGTGCAGCGCCGTGGCGCCCACCTTGAGGCCGATCCAGCCGAAGGCGGTGTTGCAGGAGATCTCCAGCGCGTGGCGCAGGGTGGTCTCGTTGTTCGGGCCGCAGGCGCGGTGGTCGTAGTTCGGCAGCGGCGCGCTCGACTCGGGCAGGTCCATCGAGGCCGGCGCGGGGATCATCGTCTGCTCGGTCACCGCTCCTGTGGACAGCGCCGCGGCCGCGGTGACGATCTTGAAGACCGACCCGGGCGGGTAGAGGTTGCCGCCGATGGCCCGGTTGACCAGCGGTGTCGTCTTGTCGGCGGTGAGCCGCTTCATCGCGGCCTCGACCGCGTCGAGATCGTGGCCGGAGAGCTGGTTGGGGTCGTACTGCGGGTGGCTCACCATCGCGAGGATCGCGCCGGTGCGCGGGTCGAGGGCGACGACCGCGCCACGCTGGTTGCCCAGAGCGTCGCTTGCGGCCTGCTGCGCCTTGGGGTTGATCGTCAGCTCGAGGGTGGCGCCTCGGGATGCGGTCCCGGTGAGCAGGTCGGAGATGCGCTGGTAGAAGAGCTCGTCGGCGGTCCCGGCGAGCAGGGCGTCGGAGGAGCCCTCGATGCCGCCGCCGGCGCCATACGTGAAGGAGTAGTAGCCGGTGACATGGGAGAACAGCGCGGCCTGCGGGTAGGTCCGCAGGTAGCCGAGGTCGTCGTCGGTCTTGACCGAGCGGGCGACGGGCTTCCCGGCGATGAGGATCGCCCCGCGGTCCCGGGAGTAGTTGTCGAGCAGGGTGCGGCGGTTGAAGGACAAGGCGCGCAGCGAGGGCGCCTGGACGACCTGGATCGAGGTCGTCGCGACGAGCAGCCCGACGAAGAGCGCCGCGATGAGGACGCCGAGGCGGCGGATCGGTGCGTTCACGGCAGCCGCACCACCTGGGTCTCGGCGCTGGCCGCAGCGGCCCGGGCGACCGGGTCCTCGACCGGCTCGGGCCGGCGGGCCTGGTCCGAGACGCGGAGCAGGATCGCCATGAGCATCCAGTTGGCCAGCAGGGCGGAGCCGCCGCGCGACATGAACGGGGTGGTCAGGCCGGTCAGTGGGATGACCCGGGTCACCCCGCCGATGACGACGAAGACCTGCAGGGCCACCGAGAAGGCCAGCCCGATGGCGAGGAGCTTGCCGAAGCCGTCGCGTACCCCGAGCGCCGTCCGAACGCCCCGCTCGACGAAGAGGGCGAAGAGCATGAGCAGGGCGAAGACCCCGAAGAGCCCGATCTCCTCACCGAAGGAGGCGAAGATGAAGTCGCTGTCGGGGAAGGCGGTCAGGTAGGGCCGACCTTGACCCAGTCCAGTGCCGAACAGCCCGCCGGTGCCCATCCCCATGAGCCCCTTGGCGAGCTGGTCCGAGGTCTCCATCGAGGCCTGGCTGAACGGGTCGAGCCAGAGGGCAACCCGCTGCTGGACGTGCCCGAAGAGCAGCCACGCGACATACGCTCCGGCGGCGAAGAGGAGCAGACCGACGGCGATCCAGCCGACCCGCTCGGTGGCGACATAGAGCATCGCGACGAAGAGGCCGAAGAAGAGCAACGAGGACCCGAGGTCGCGCTCGAAGACGAGGACGGCGATGGAGAGCATCCAGGCGATGAGGATCGGGCCGAGGTCGCGGGCCCGGGGGAAGGTGAAGCCGAGGACCTTCCGGCCGGCGATGGACAGGACGTCGCGGGTCTGGACGAGGTAGCCGGCGAAGAAGACGGTGAGGACGATCTTGGCCAGCTCACCGGGCTGGAAGGACATCGGGCCGATCCGGATCCAGATCCGCGAGCCGAGCTCCTCGTTCCCGATGACCGGCAGCAGCGGCATGAGGAGCAGCCCGAGGCCGACCGCCATCGCGGTGTAGGAGTACCGCCGCAGCAGTCGGTGGTCGCGCAGCCAGATGATGAGGGCGGCCGCGAGGACGACGGCGATGCCGGTGTAGATGAGCTGGTTCACCGCGAAGCCCGAAGTATTCGGTCGACCAGCCGACAAGTCGATCCGGTGGATCATCACCAGCCCAAGCCCGTTGAGCAGGGTGGCGATCGGCAGCAGCAGCGGGTCGGCATACGCCGCCTTCCACCGCAGCACGAGGTGGAAGCCGACGGCGAGCGCGAGCAGCCCCCCACCGACGGTGAACAGCTCGGCCGGCACGGCGCCGCGCACCCCGGCGTCGACGCTGACCCAGGCCATCAGGGTGAGCCCCACCGCGACGACGACGAGCAGCAGCTCGGTCGTGCGCCGGGTCTTCGGCGTCAGCGCCTGGACCGTGGTGATCACTGCAGGGCCGCCGGGACCGAGGTCGGCCTTGTCGCGGGCGTGGTGGTGCCGGCTCCCGAGGTGGGCAGGCTCCCCGGGGAGGCCGATGGCAGCGTCGTGCTCGCCGGTGAGGTCGGTATGTCGGTCCAGGTCTGGGTGGGCAGGAGCACCGCGTCGGTGGGGATCTGGATCGTGCACGGCGTCGTCTGGTCCAGGCGCAGCCGGCAGGCGTCGGCGATCGCGCCGAGCTCGGCGATCCGCTGGTCAGCCTCGGCGGTGTCGCGGACGGTGAAGGTCTTGGTGACCGTCTCCCGGTAGTACTCCGGCAGGTCCGAGACCGCCACCGTCGAGGTCGAGGCGAGCGAGGAGAGCGGGACCGGACCGAGGTTGGTCGCCACGCCCTGGAAGAGCGCCACCTTGCCGTCGGCGACACCGACATACAGCTGCTTCTGCGTCCAGGAGTAGGCGCCGAAGCCGCCGCCGACGAGCAGGACGACCAGGAGCAGCCCGAGCAGGCCGCGGCGGATGACCCGGGTGGCCTTCGTGGGGGTCTCCTCGGCGAGGGCGACATCGTGCTCCTCGTCGTCCTCCGGGCTGCCGGTCGCGCTGCGGGCGAGCATCGCGGCCTTCTCGGCCGGGCTGACCGGGATGGCGCGGGTGCGGCTGCGGCGCTGACGTACCCCGGCCGCGCCGACGACCTGAGGGGTGGTCGGCGGGGGGTTGTCGGTCGCGTCAAGGTCGACGACATCGGCGACGACGACGGTGACATTGTCGCGGGTGCTCGCCTTGAGGGCCACCTCGACGCAGCGCTCGGCGGCGCGCTCGGGGGTGTCGGCCTCGGCGAGGACCTCCTCGATGACGCCGCCGCTGACGTAGTCGGACAGCCCGTCGGAGCACAGCAGGTAGCGGTCCCCGACGACGAGCTCGCGGATCGACAGGTCCGGCTCGTCGTCCGGGCTGCCGGTCATCACCTTGGTGACCAAGGAACGCTGCGGGTGGTGCTCGGCCTCGGCGGTGGTGATCCGGCCGGAGTCGACCAGCTGCTGGACGAAGGAGTGGTCCTTGGTGATCTGGGTCATCTGCCCCTCGCGGAGCAGGTAGGCCCGAGAGTCGCCGATGTGGGCCATGGCGAGCTTGGTGCCGGCCTTGAGCATGGCGATCGTCGTCGTGCCCATCCCGTCAAGGGCGGGGTTCTCGTCCATGGCGTCGCCGAGGCCGAGGTTGGCTTCGGCGAGGGTCTCCTGCAGGGTGCTCAGCGCCTGGTCGGCGTTGACGGCGTCCTCGTCGAGCGGGGCGAGGAAACCGACGACCATCGAGCTGGCAACATCCCCCGCGGCATGACCGCCCATCCCGTCGGCGAGGACGAGCAGGTGCGGGCCGGCATACCCGGAGTCCTCGTTGCGGGACTTCGGGCCGAGGCCGACATTGCTGCGGGCGGCATAGCGCAGGGCGATCTGCATCGGCGGCCGCTATCCGCGCAGCTCGAGCGTGGTCCGCCCGACGGTGAGGACGGCACCGGTGCGCATCGGCTGTGGGCTGCCCGGGCGCAGCGCCGCGTCGTCGAGGAGGGTGCCATTGGTCGACCCGAGGTCCTCGGCGTACCAGCCCTGCGTCGTCGCGTAGATCTTCACGTGCCGCCCCGAGGCGAAGTCGTCGGGCAGGACGAGGGCGCACTCGGGGTTGCGGCCGATGACCACGCCGCCGGCGCGCAGCGGGATCGTCGTCCCGGCGAGCGGGCCGGTGGTGACAGTGAGGACCGGCGGGCGCGAGCCGGCGTGCTGGGCCGTCCGGGGCGGGGCTGGTTGGTCGGCCGGTTGCTGGCCGCGCGGCGGGGTCGGGTAGCGCGGCGGGGGGACGCTGCCGGTGGTCGCAGCGGCGGAAGCCGCTGCGCCGGCGCCTGCCGCCGCGGCTGCTCCGGCACCTGCTCCCGCCGTCCCGGCTGTGGCGCCGGCGTTCGCGGCCCGGCGCTGGCTGCGGCGGGAGACCCGGGTGCCATAGATATCGCTGCGGAGCACCCCGACGATGGCGAAGACGAAGATCCAGAGCAGGGCGAGGAACCCGAACCGGCTGAGGGTGATGGTGAAGGGGCTCAACCGCTCACCGCCGCCCGGCGCGGTAGGTGAAGCTCGTCCGCCCCACGGTCACCCGGTCTCCGGGCTCGAGGCGCTGGCTGGTGATCCGCTCGGAGTTGACGAAGGTGCCATTGGTCGAGCCGAGGTCGCGCAGCGAGCAGACGATGTGCGGCCCGTCGGTGGTCACCCGGAACTCGCAGTGCCGCCGTGAGACGCCGGGGTCCTCGATGAGGACGTCGCAGCTCTCGTCGCGGCCGAGGACGGTCATCGCCGAGATGAGCGGGTAGCGCTCGCCGTCGATCTCCAGCCACGGCCGGGCCATCGCCCCGGCGGTGCTCGGGGCGGGGGTGCGGTGGGGCGCCGGTCGGCTTGCTGACGACGTCGGTATGACGACCGCGGGCGCCTCGGGCTGGGAGTCGAGGGGGTGCGGCTGCTCCGGGCGTTGCTGCGGGCGTTGCTCCTGGCGCTGCGGCGGGCCGGGCTGGCGGCTGGTCTGGGCGAACGGGTCGTCGGCCAGCGGGTCGAAGCCGGGGTCCGCGGCGGCCGTCGGCACCGGCTCCGGAAGCGGTACGGGCACCGGGGCCGGCACCACGGGCGGGGCCGGGACGGGGACCGGGGCCACCGGCGCAGGCGCGGCGGGGGCTGCCTGAGCGGGGGCGGACGGAGCGGGGCGGGCGGGCGACTCCGGCTCGGCATACGGGTCGGCAGGTGTCGAGCGACGCGACGGCATACTGCGCGCACTGGGCTGGTAGGAGCGCCGGGAGTTCGCGGAGGTGACCCGGAAGGTGCCCGTCTTGAGGGTCTCGGACTCGGCGAACTGGACCGCGAGCGGGCCGCTGGGCTGGTAGCGCTGGGTCTCGGCGTGCTCCTGGGCGGCGGCGACGAGCTCCTCGGTGAGGGAGGTCTCGAAGTCGGCGAGGCGGTCGTAGTCGCCGGGGCTGAGCTCGACGGTGTAGATATTCGGCACCATCGTGCGGCCGCGGTCGAGCAGGGCGGCCCGGTCGTCCATGCGGCGCCGGATCGCGGCGGCGATCTCGACCGGCTGCAGCTCGGCCCGGAAGGCCTTGGCGAAGGCGCCGTTCACCGCGCGTTCGAGCCCTTTCTCGACGCGGTCGAACAGTCCCACGGCAGTTCCTCCCATCGGGCTCGACGGCGACTCCGCGCGGCGGGGGTGCGGGCGGCCTGACTCGTCATGCTATCCGGGATGGCTTGGCGCGGGGGGTGACGCGGGCTCGGGTTCGCTGTGCGTTGCCCCCGAAAAATTCTTCTTTGAGCGGCCGTCATGACGGGGAAGGAAGACCGTCATACAGGTGCCGCAACAGCAGGACACAGCGGTTCACGGCACTGAGTTCGTCGGGGCGGGCTGGGACTGGAGGGGACCAGCCCGCCCCGGCTACTCCAGACGGCCTGTCCGAGGGTGGATCGGGCGGGGTGGAGTAGCGCGGCTTCACACGATCGGCTGGGGGGTCGAGGGGGAGGTCTTGCTCGGGGGAGTAGGGCCGGTCGCATGGGGACGCGGCCTGGGCGTGGACGGATGTCCGCGCCCAGGCTGCGAAATATCGTCCGACGTGGCGGCTCCACGACAGCTGTCCCACGACAGCGGTCCCACGACACGAGGAGGGCGCGAGCTCGGGGCGCGCCCTCCGTCACCGTTCCTCCGGTTGCGGGTGGAGGGGGTCGTCGGCAGGCGCGCCGGGGTGGCGGCTGGCACTAGCGAGGCGATGGGTCGGTTTGGTGGTGGCACCGCTGATGCCTCACACTAGGACGGCACGTATGACGCTGTGCTTCGGTCTTGGTTCGTTTGGGTCGGCCCGGGTGGCCGGTTGTCGGGCGGGCGACGCGGTATGGCGGCGTAGGTGTGACGCGCAAGTGGCGGAATGGCAGACGCGCACGGTTCAGGTCCGTGTGCCCGGAAGGGCGTGGGGGTTCAACTCCCCCCTTGCGCACGTTGGGGTAGTTCCCTGAACTAGCCGTTTCGGTTTCCCGAAACTCCCGGCCGTGGGGGTCCCCCCGCTGGGGGAGGCGATCCGGCCGGGAGTTGCTTGGGGTGGCTGGCTACCCAGCACGGGCCTGCGCCCTGGAGGTGAGTGCCTCGGGCCAAACGGATTACTCTCCAGCTCGGTCCCTACGGGCTGGGCTCGACTCGCGGCAACAGTCTCACCCCGAGGAGAATAGGGCGACGCCGGGCTAGGCTCGGAACAACCGAAGTCAGGAGCCTCCCATGTCGCATCCATGGCTGAAAGCGGAAGCGATTCCGGCCCATCTGGGCGTCACCCAGGACACGCTTTATGCGTGGATCGCCGATCGCGGAATGCCGGCGCACGAGGTCGGCCGTCTGGGGAAGTGCCAGGCCGACCAGGTGGACGAGTGGGTGCGCCGGGGCGGCCCCAGCAAGTCGACTCCAGGGGCTGCACGGTGCGGATCATCGACAACGTTAACGACATCCTCGGAGACGACCTGAAGGCATCGATCAGACCGGGGTCGAAGCTTCGGATCGCGGCGGGCACCTTCTCGATCTACGCGTTCGAGGCGCTCAAGCGCGAGCTTCAGTCGATTGATGGGTTGGACTTCATCTTCACCGCACCGGCGTTCACGACGACGAACGCGACAGGCAAGTCCGCTCCGGAAAAGCGTCAGTTCTTCATCCCAAACGACAAGGGCCGGGATCCAGCGCTGTACGGCACGGAGTTCGAGATTCGCCTGCGCAACAAGCTGACCCAGCGCGCGATCGCGCGAGAGTGCGCCGAGTGGGTGCGACAGAAGGTCACGTTTCGCTCCAACCACACCGGCGCACCCATGCAGTCGTTCGCCGTGGTCGACGACACAGCCGCGTACGCGCCCTTGCAGGGCTTCACGACTGCGGACCTCGGGTACGAGCGCGGGCCTGCGGTGTCGAACATGGTGCACAAGATCGACGACGCACCATCAACCCAGCGGTACATCCAGCTCTTCGACCAGATCTGGCATAACCCCGACCAACTCGAGGACGTGACGGAGGCGGTGCGCGAGCACATCGCGAGTGTGTACGCGGAGAACTCGCCGAAGCGTGTGTACTTCCTGATCCTCTACAACCTGTTCAGCGTCTTCCTCGACGACATTAGTGAGGACGTGCTTCCGAACGACCTGACCGGGTATGAGGAGACCGAGGTCTGGAAGGCGCTCTACAACTTCCAGAAGGATGCCGCGACCGGCGTCATCAACAAACTGGAGACCTACAACGGCTGCATTCTCGCCGACAGCGTTGGCCTGGGGAAGACGTTCACGGCTCTGGCCGTGATCAAGTACTACGAACTGCGCAACAAGACTGTCCTCGTGCTCGCGTCGAAAAAGCTGGCCGACAACTGGACGAACTACAACTCGAACTACACCACCAACCTCTTCCGCGAGGACCGCTTCGCC